>Ga0070735_10000500_pt1 | contig 42569 bp, 39 predicted proteins | sample Coa_R1_FD_66443 | JGI IMG/M metagenome (GOLD analysis project Ga0070735, IMG submission 66443) | Surface soil microbial communities from Centralia Pennsylvania, which are recovering from an underground coalmine fire - Coalmine... | ecosystem: Environmental > Terrestrial > Soil > Unclassified ... | reverse complement strand
GACAAGAAAGATGCAAGCGCCTGCTCTACTTCGGCATGCCTGCAGCTCTGGCCGGTGCTGTCGCCCACGCCCGGTGGCCAGCCCATCGCCGGTCCCGGTGTGAGTCAGCATGCCCTCGGCGTGATTACGCGCAAGGACGGGAAGAAGCAGGTGACCTACGACGGCTGGCCACTCTACACCTATTTTGTCGATCAGGCGCCCGGACAGATCATAGGCCAGGGCGTCAAGGACACGCTTGGGACCTGGTACGTCGTCTACGCGAGTCCGGCGAAGAATCCGGCTCCGAAGCGTTAGCTGCTGCGGTGCCGTAGTGAGTAGCGCAGCGCTGCCTGCCCAGCATACCACTACCAACCTGACGGTGCGAGAGCAGGAGATCCTGGCCCTGGTTGCGTCCGGCACAGACACCAACACAAGGAGGGTGACTCGACGATGTGGCTGGTCTTTCTGTTAGGCGCGCTGGTCATCTTGTTCGCGACCGGGCACATGATCTTGCGCTAGGGGCCGCAACGGTGACATGGCCATCTCTTGGTGATCACCCGGGCGGGCGCGGCGACACGGTCATCGACCAGGATCAGATCGCTCGCCTCGCACGCTCGCATCGGTGCCGATCCCGCCCAGCGCCGCAGACCGGCCCGGTGACTCGGTACGGCTCGGCAAGCGGGAGTGGTGTTCGGTGATCGGCTACGTTGGCTGGCATGCGGTCCCGCGGCGGATTGCGCTCCTCCTGACCTTCACGGTCGTGGGAGGGGTGATCGTGGGCGGCACGGTGCTCTTCATCCGCGCCGAACGGGCCATTGCCACATTGCCTGAAGCGGTCGGCGCCGGGCTTGCCGAAAGGGGTGGTGCCTACGTACCTCTGGACGCGATGTCGCCCTGGCTCGTCAAAGCCGTGATCGCCGCAGAGGACCAATCGTTTTGGACCAATCCCGGGATCAGCTTTGAGGGGATGGGACGGGCCCTCGTCGTGAACGTCGAACGCCGTGCGTTTGCCGAGGGCGGCAGCACGGTCACCCAGGAGCTCCTTCGCGACCGGCTGCTCGGTCCCCGTAAGACACTCGGCCGAAAGCTTGTCGAAATTGCGTACGCGCTCCTGGCGGCTCGGCGCTATTCCAAGACTGAGGTCCTGACACTGTTTCTCAACCAAGCCTATTTCGGGCACAATGCCTGGGGGATCGATGCCGCATCCCGGACCTTCTTCGGCCTGCCGCCACGGAAATTGACCCTCCCACAAGCGGCTCTGCTGGCCGGGGTGCTCCAGGCGCCCACTGCGCTCGATCCGTTCCGCTTTCCGATCGCGGCACGTCGGCGGCGGAGCGAGGTCCTCGACGCGATGGGTCGCGCGGGCTACATCACGCGCGACCAGGCTCGTCAGGCTAACAAGGCGTCGCTTGGGCTTAGAAGATCAGGCAAGGAATCCCCCGCGCCGCCGATCGGTTCACCGTTTTCGCTGACCGAACGTCCCGGTCGAGGAACCATCATCACCAACCTGACCGGCGTCGCCGCAGGATTGGTATCGCACTTGAGTGCTGGTGGGTATGATCCTCGAAAGCGCCGGGGTCCCCTTTCCAAGCGAGGTGATTGTGCCGCTTGGGTCCTGGCGAGCAAAGACGACCAAGGCCCCGGAGCCGTCGTGACCGCGGTGCCATCGGGAACGGCACCGGCTCTTGGATCGGATACGGCGTCGGTGCAGCGATTCGGCGTGGATGGCAAGGCGGCCGCTGGCTGCGTCGCTCCCACTGGGAAGCTGCCGAACGCTGGTTCCACCGCTGCGGCGACCGGGCAGTGTTTCTCGGTCGCCTAATCCCGGCGGTGCGTATCTATAGATCCTTTCCTGCCGGCGATCTCTTCATGCCGGCCAGACGATTCACGGCCTACACGGTCGTCGGCTCGCTGATCTGGTACGCTGCCCTGGCGACCGGCAGTTCCTTCCTACGATCAAGGTGGGGCGTGATTGAGCCGCTGTTCCGCGGCGACGCGCTTGCCAACTTTGCGTTCGGGGCAACAGGTCTCATCTGCTGGTACGTTCGCCGGACGCTACGGCACAACTGACGGCCGTTCTCAAGGTCGCGCATCGCAGTTCTGGGACGCCACGAAAGGGGGAATGACGTTCGTGTCACCAATCGCACTTGCCGTCCTCGCCGGGATCGTCCAGGGTGTCGTCGAGTGGTTGCCGGTGAGCAGCAAGACAATGATCACCCTGATCTTTGCGGCGGCGGGCTACTCCTTTGGGACCGCGTACGTGTTAGGGTTGCTCGCGAACATGGGGTCTTTTGCCGCCGCCCTGTGGTATTTCCGGCGAGACATCATAGGCGCACTGCGTGGTCTTCGCCAGCCATGGGCCGATACGGACGGCGCGAAGACCCTGCGTTACCTCGTGCTCGCCACGCTGGCGACCGGCGCGGTTGGGATACCAGCGTACGAGCTGGCGAAGCACGTGCTGTCGGCCGCGACGGGGGCCGTGGCCATGTTCGCGATCGGAGGAATGTTATTGGTTACCAGCGTGATCAACACCCGCCGCGAGCGGCTCGCCCGCGCCGCCGCCCATGAGGGGAAGCACGAGGTGCCCGGGACGGTCGGTTCGTTGGTCGTCGGAGCGTGCCAGGGAATCGCCGCATTACCGGGCGTCAGCCGTAGCGCTATGACGGTGACACCTCTTCTGCTCCGAGGCTACGATGCGAAAGCGGCGCTGCGCTTCTCCTTCTTGCTCGACGTCCCGGCCCTGCTGGGCGCGGGGCTTGTGCCACTCGTCGTTGAACACGGCGGCAGCCGCGCGATGAGCAGTGTCGGTCCGGGGCTCCTCGTCGCCCTGCTGGCCGTTTCCGTGGTGGTCAGCTTCCTCACCATCGACGCCGTCCTCCGTGTAGCGGCGCGCCTTCGCAGCTCGATCATCACTCTTGTGATCGGCCTGCTGACTATCGCGTCGGCACTGGCGTTCGGGTTGCGTTAACGTCAACGAGCCCAGTGCACCGAGTCTAAATTGTGCATGTATGGCGAACCTCCGAGCGTGAAGCTGTCGTCGGCCGATCATGACGCGCTGGATGCGCTCGTTCGGCCCGGCACCGTCGAAGCCCGCCTGGCGCGGCATGTCCGCACCGTCTTGCTCCTCGAGGCGGGACCTTCCATGCGCGTGACCGCCGAGCGGGTGGGGTTGGCGCCGCGGATGGGCCAGCACTGGACGCGGCGGTTCCTCGAGGGGGGGCTCGCCGGGTTGGGAGATGCCCCCCGCCCCGGACGCCTCAAACTCATTCCGCTCAGCAACGAGGCCCGCATCATGGCCGAGATGCAACACCGGCCACCGGGGCCGCGAAGTCAGTCGTCGAGCCGGACGATGGCGGCCCGCCATGGCGTCTCGCAGAGTTTTGTCACCCGCCTGTGGCGCCGCCATGGGTTGCAACCGCACCGCGTGGCGGCCTACGTCGGCAGTCCGGATCCCGACTTCGAAGCCAAGGCGGCGATCCTCGGGTTGTATCTCCAGCCGCCCGCCCATGTCGTCGTCCTCTGCATCGATGAGAAGAGTCACATCATATTCGTGGCGCAAATCATGCCAGCGGATCGGCTGACGCACGCCGACGCGCAGCTGCGCGGCGCGCCACTGGCGCTTGAGCCAGTTTCCACCCGCGAGCGGCGTGATCCCGTCTTTCGAGAAGACGTACCCATGGGGCCGCGCCTGCTGGAAAATTCGGCGGACGAGTGGACTCAGGTCAATATCCCGGATCGACTGCTGGGTCTTGGGCGTCTGGGGAACGCGGCGGTAGAGCGAGCGCGTGATCCGCAGGTGATTGTGGGTGAATTCGATATCCTCGTCTCGCCGGATCGCGATCTGCTCGGACCAACGAACGCCGGCGAGTGCGGCGACGAGCACGGCATCGCGGACGGGCGGACGCAGCTCTTCGACCGCGCGGACGAAGTCCGCGGGTTCGAGCACCGGTGGCCGACGCTCGCGGGGCCCCTCTTGGGGGAGGTGCCGGCGGCGCAGGATCCCCCGCAGCGGATTGCTCGGCAAGAGCTCGTAGTCGGCGGTCGCGACCTCCAGGATGGCGGCGAGCAACGCGACCGCGTTCTTGATCGTCTTCGGCGATAGGCGGGGGCGGTGGGGGTTGGGACGGGTGCGGCTACAGGCTGTCCGTTGCTACTGCGTTTTCCCGGCGATGAACCCTTTCGCCATCGCGCGCGTGATCACCGCGAGCGGTAGGTCAGCGAATGCCGGCAGGAGATGGTGCGTGAGCAATGATTCGTACGAGCGCCGAGTGGCGGGTTTCAGGTGGATGGCACTCTCTGGCCGCCAAGTGTGCTCGACGAACTCGCGAAACGTCGGCACGCGCCGACGCCGGAGGCCCAGCCTTCCCGATTCGATGTCGGCGACCCGCAGCGCGCGGACGGTCATGGCTTGACGATAACTCCGCCCTGCGGGTTCCCGATGGCGGCGCCCCTGACGGTCGTAGTAACTGATCCACCAGACCCGGCCGCGACGGTACACTCCCGGCATGCGGCGCGCTGCTGGCCGCGGCGCCTCTTGATGCACAGGGCCAGACGGTTTCGCAGCATTCTGGTCTGTCATTGTGCCTTTACTCTCCTGTGGCATAGCGATTCAAGAACGCTTCGATGTCGTTCAGGCGAAATCGCAACTGCCTCCCAACCCGATGGGCACGCAAGCGACGTGCCCACACGAGCTCGTAAATCCGATCCTCCTTGACGGCCAGGTAAACAGCAACCTCTTTCACCGTCCAGAGACGGGGAAGGGTCGAAGTCTCGCGTCCGTCTGCAGGTTTGGGCTCTGTGCTCATGCGTCCTTCGCCCCTTAGACCGGCTGAACTCCGTGCCAGGGTACGGCGGGGGGTTGCATCCCGCGCGCCGTCATGCTCGACGCTGACCTCCATCCGGTGGCGTGGAACGGCAGACGGCCACGATCTTCCCGAGATATAGTGGCCGGGCCGCCCACACGGCCCAGTACTGATGATGTTCCTCCAGGGTGTCTCCCGGCGACGTTTGAGGTACCGGATCCCACTTCAACTCATTAATCGTGCCACCGTATTGTCGGATCCCATAGACATTGCCGGGGGCGCGAACGACCACCCAATCCCCGAGTTCCGGTCGGAGCTTCGGGTCAAAGAATACGACGTCTGCGGCGACGATGCCGGCCGCGCGAGCGTCAGGATGACCCTTCGTCACGAACAACAGCCGTAGATCGGTAGAGAGGCGTGTCTCGGCAAGGAACCGATCAAGCAGCCGGGGATCAGGTCGCCGGCGGTATTGAAATGGTAGTGGACCCCGCCAGGAGATAAGTCGATATCGCTCGACTCGCGTACCCGCACGTGCGGGCGCAGATGTTGCTTCGTTCGATGTCAGTTGGATCTCCTCGAGGAAACGCTCAAGTTCCTGTCGATCTTGCTCAGTGGTGATACTCGTGTCCTCGAGCGACCGTGCGCCTGTCGACTGAGGATGATCGAAGCGCGCTTGCAGAGCGTCTAGCGCCCTGGCCGCCTGAAGGATGCTTGCCTGGATGGCCGCGAGCTGGTCTCGAACGTCGTCGGTGGAGACTGGTTCCTTGGCGGCGAGAAGACGATCCAGGGGGGACCGGAGGTGGCCCGCGATGCGCTGAAGGATCGGGATCGGGATCCGCCTGGCGCCTCGCTCATAGCGAGCGATCGTCGGTTGCTTCACGCCGAGAGCCTGCGCCAGTTCGGCCTGCGTCTGGCCCGCCCGCCGGCGTTCCTCGCGGAGCCGACGGGCGATTTCCGTGTGGACCACTCGGGGAGGCTTGCTTACGCTCTCCTGACGTGGCTCGTCCACAACTAACCCCCCCTACGGTATCGGTATTTCATTCCATCCATCTGGTCCGGATGGGCCCACCGGTAACTTTGGAGGCTCGTCGTGCATATTGTGACCGTCTACGCTCGCAAAGGTGGGGTGGCGACATGGCACGCTATGTCGTCCGGTCTGAATCTAGGACACTTTGTTCCCACTGTGAATCTAGAAATCTTCGACACAGCTCGCCGGGCCGGGACTCCGCCGCCGCCATCGCCAAGGGACACAGCCTCCTGCGATGACAGTTGCGCCCGGTAATCGTCGGCGCGCTCGCAATGAAGAGCATGGCGTTGAGGTCCCGCTTGCGCGCCAGATGTTTCTCTTGACGAATCCGCGAGAGATCAAGTATCATGGTATCACTTAATCCTGTAATAACAGGATGACATTATGGAGTTGAATCTACCCCCCACGCCGATCGAACGGACAAACCCCACGCCCTACTATGCGCAGCTTGCCGCCATACTCCGCCGAAGAGTGGATGCAGGACAGTGGAAAATCGGCGACCAGCTCCCGTCCGAAGCCGAACTCGAACAAGCCTATAGCGTCTCGCGCACCGTCGTGAGACAGGCGTTGACTGTCCTCACCAACGAGGGTTTGGTCGACCGCCGAAAAGGCAAGGGCACGTTTGTCGCGGAGCGCAAGTATACCCCGGCCCTGTTTGAAACCCTGGCCAGTTTCTACGACGAGATGGCCGCCCGCGGCCATCCCCCGGTATCCAAGATCCTGACGCTGCGGAGAGAACCCGCACCCCACGATGCGGCCAAAGCCCTCCAGTTGCCAGAGGGCGCATCCGTGATCAAGCTGCGACGGCTGAGGTCCGTCGACGACACGCCCGTGGTACTCTCCACCAGCTTTCTCCCGTATGCGCTGTGTCCCGCACTCCTCGAGGAAGACCTGTCGCGGGCATCGCTCTATAAGTTTCTCGAGACAAAGTACGCGTTCGAGATCGCAACCGGCATCCGCCGCATCGAAGCCGTCGCCGCCGGACGGGACGACGCGCACATGTTGAAGATCAAGACCGGGGCGCCGCTGCTCGTTGTGCAGACCACGACGTACCTCCGCGACGGCCGGCCGGTGGATTTCTCCATCTCCAAGCATCGGGCGGATCGGACTCAGTTTGAAACGCACCTAATCCGTTCGCCACGGCCGAGATCGCTGTCCGCGGTGGCCGGCAGATGACGGTCGCGAGACAGCGGGGGCAGACGCCAGTAGCGGCTTCCGTGGGGGACACACCGTCCGGCGGGTCGACTGTGCTGGCCCACCCCAAGATCCTGATCGAAGACGTCATGTTCGAATATCCTGATCCTCGGTCGGACGCGCGACTGCGGGCGCTCGACGGGGTGACGATCCGCGTGCGGAAGAATGAGTTCTTCTGCGTCCTCGGCCCGAGCGGCTGCGGAAAGTCGACGCTGCTCTACTTGATCGCCGGCCTGCAGCGTCCGACCCAGGGGCGGATCTTGGTCGACGGCACGCCCGTCAAAGGCCCCGGGGCTGATCGGGGTCTCGTCTTCCAAGAGTACGCGCTCCTGCCCTGGCGGACCGTGCGCGAGAACGTCGGCTTGGGCCTCAAGATCCGCGGGGCCCCGCAGGCCGAGCGCGACGCGATCGCACGCGCTTTCATCGAACTCATCGGGCTGCGGGGTTTCGAGGACAAGTTCCCTCATGAGCTGTCCGGCGGCATGCGGCAGCGGGTCGCAGTCGCGCGCACGCTGGCCAACTCGCCGCAGGTGGCGTTGATGGACGAGCCGTTCGCGGCCGTCGACGCCCAGACGCGCACCACCCTGCAGGAAGAACTTACCCGCATCTGGTCCCAGACGAAGGTCACCGTGTTCTTCGTAACCCACAACGTCGACGAGGCGATTTTCCTCGGAGACCGGGTGCTCGTGATGACGCCCCGCCCGGGCCGCGTCCAGGGCATTGTCACGGTCAATGTGCCCCGCGAGGAGCGCCAGTGGGCCACGCTCGAGCGGGACCCGCGGTTTGTCGGGCTCAGGAGCCAGCTCAACGAGATGATCCGCCAGTCCGCGGTCCCAGCCGATGGCCATCGCGATCACTAGCACCGTGCTGAGCCGCCCCGCCCGTTTCGCGGCGCGGCACCCGTCGCTGACGACGATCCTGAAAAACGTTGGCCCGTTCGTCCCGCTGCTCGCGCTGTGGCAGGTGCTCGTGTGGCTCCGGGTGTCGCCTCCGAGCTTCCTCCCCGCCCCGGCGTCGCTCGTGCCGGCGTTTACGTCGCTCGCCGAGCGGTCGAATCTCTTCGGGCAACTGTCACTCACCGTGTACCGCGTCGCCGCGGCCGCGGCGATCGGCCTGGGCGCTGGCGTGCTGCTGGGCGCCGCCGTCGGAACGAGCCGGACTTTGTACACATCGCTCCGGGGCATCATCGACTACCTACAGGCAGTCGGCGAGATCGGATGGCTCCCGCTCTTCATCATCTGGTCCGGCTTCAACGACCGGACCATCATCCTGACCGTGGCCTACACGATCTTCTTCCCGGTGTTCTATGGGACGGTCTCCGGCCTACTCACCGTCCCCAAAACCCTCAGCGACTCTGTCCTCACCCTCGGCGGTGGCCGCTGGCATGTCCTGCGGGAGGTCCTGCTACCGGGCGCACTCCCGGCGATCATTACCGGCCTGCGCGTCGGGATGGGCTTCGGCTGGCGCACGGTCATCCTGGCCGAAATGCTGGTGGCCCAAGCCGGGCTCGGCGTCCTGATGTTCCAGGCCCGCTCGTTCTTCCGCGTGGACTGGGTGCTCGTCGGCATGGTGTTGAGCGGCATGCTCTGGCTACTGACGGACCGGTTCGTGCTGCTGCCCCTCGAGGCGCACACCATCCAGCACTGGGGCATCCAGGTGGTGGAGGCGTAACCGCGTGGCCACCGCCACTCCTGCAATCCCGTCCGGATTCCGCCCAAGCGGCGCGCGCCTGCTCGTGCTCCGCACCCTCCCGTTTGCGATCGCGGTGGTCGCCTGGTGGGCCGCCACGACACCATGGGGCGGCGTACCGCGGTATGTCCTCCCATCGCCAAGCGCCGTGTTCCAGGACGCGGTCGACCTCGCCCGCCAAGGCGTGCTGCTCGACGCGGTGCTGTCGAGCATTACCCGCATGGTGGTTGGGTTTCTGGTCGGCGCAACGCTCGGGATCACCTTCGGGATTGTCGTGGGCACGAACCGCGCGGTGGCGGCGTTCTTCATGCCCCTGGCGCGTTTCTTCCAGGCAATCGCGGGAGTGATCTGGATCCCGCTCGCGGTCCTGTGGCTCGGGATCAGCTGGCGGAGCGTCACGTTCATCATCTTCAACACCGTGTTCTTCCTCGTGTTCTACAACACGCTAATGGGCGTGCAGACCGTGCCCCGAACCCTGCGCAACTCGATCCTGACGCTCGGAGGGAGCCGTTGGGACGTGATCCGCGAGGTGCTGCTCCCCGGAGCGCTGCCGAGCATCCTCGTCGGCCTGCGGGTCGGCGTGGGGTACGGCTGGCGGTCCCTCATCGCGGCGGAGATCATTGCGAGCGGTCAGGGGCTCGGCGTGCTGATCTGGCAGGGGGAGCGGTTCTTCCGCATCCCGGATATCGTCGTGGGCCTGTTCCTCATCGGGCTGATCAGCCTGTTCATGGACCGGCTCGTGTTTGCCCCACTCCAGGCACGCACCGTTGAACGCTGGGGCACGACCGCGGGCGCGCCCCGCTAACCATTTGCGGGCCCATCGTACCGCACGTGCATGGCGCACGCGACGTATCAAGGTTCGTGAGTCGCCAGAGGAGGTGCGAATTGGAAACGCGACGCTCGGCTCTCACACTGTCGCTCGTTCTGGCGTGTTTGGTGCTGCTGGCCGGAGGGGGCACGGCGGCCACGCTCGATGCCCCCATCACGGTGACGTCCGGCGGCCTGTGCATCTGCCACGCGCCTCTATACGTCGGGATCGCCAAAGGGATCTTCGCGAAGGACGGAGTGAACTTGCGCGTGCTTCGTGTGGCCAGCGGGTTTGAAGGGCTGGCCGCCCTGCAGACCGGAAGCGCTCAGGTCGCCGACGCGGTCCCCGCCGTCGCGGCGCAAGCAATCGCGCAGGGCATCGACGTCAAAGCGGTGCTGCCCGCGAACGGCGACGCGACCGGGACGGTCCCGACGGACAACTACTTCGCGGTGATCGCGCGGCCCGGGCGCGGCATCCGCTCCGACCACCTCGAGGACCTCAAGGGCAAGACGATCGGGCTCCCCGTGGGAACCGTGGCGCACCAATACCTGTTCTACGCGGCGCAGGCCAAGAACCTGGACCCGCAAAAGGACTTTCGTCTGCAGAACGTGTCGCCGGCCGACCTGCCGAGCGCTCTGCAGAGTGGGTCGGTGGACGCCATCGTGTCGTGGGAACCGATACCGTTGCAGGCACTCAGCATGATGAAGGACGCGGTCGTCGTGGCTCGAGGCGGCAACCACATCCAGTACCTGTTCTTCCGCTGGATGTCGTCCCGGTACGTCGCTACGAATCCCGGGACGACGAAGCGCTTCGTTGCGGCGTTCGCCGAATCGGCCCAGTATACGCGCGAGCACCCTGACGAGGCGGCCGACATCGTCGCCAAGGAGTTTAATGGGCTGGACCGCGGCGTCATCCGCCAGTCCCTCCGCTATCTCACCTTCGACATGCGCGTGTCCCGTGCAACGATGGACGCGGCGCAACAGGGGCTCGACTTTGCCTCGAAGATCGGCGCCCTCAAGCAAACACCGTCACTCAACTCGATGCTGGATCTCCGCTACCTCAACCAGGTGGTCAAGGAAGATCCGAAGATCTTCAGCGACCTGCCCGCGATCCCGCGCGCCCTTGTCCTCCCGTAGCCGCCGCGAGTTCGCCGTGGGCTCAGACCTGTTCGACCTCACCGGCCGGATCGCGGCGGTCTGCGGCGGAGCGGGCGGCATCGGCGGCCGCGTCGCCGCGGGGCTCGCTCGACAGGGGGCATCGGTGGCTGTCGTCGATCTCGACGAGGAAGGCGCCGGGCGGGTGGCGCACGACATCCAGGCCCTCGGCGGGCGCGCGACTGCGGTCTCGGCCGACATCGCGACGTCGATCGCGGCCACCCGGTGCGTGGACGCGGTCGTCAAAGAGCTGGGGGCGCTCGACGTGCTCGTGAACGCGGTCGGCTTCAACATCTTCAAGCCGGTGCTCGAGCTCACCGACGACGAGATCCAGCGCTTGGTGTCGCTCAATCTCACCTCGGCGCTTCTGATCTCCCGGGCCGCGGTTCCGGCGATGCGACGCCGCGGGGGTGGGAAGATCATCAACTTCGCATCGGTGACGGCGCTGTTTGGCAGCCCAGGGCAGAGCGTCTACGCGGCGGCGAAGGCCGGGCTCGTGAACCTGACAAAATCGATGGCGCTCGAGTGGGCCCCGTACCACATCCAGGTGAACGCGGTGTCGCCGGTGATGACGGAGACGGCGATCAACGCTGCTTGGCTCGCCGCGAACCCGGACCGCAAGGCCGGGATCGCGTCCGCGATCCCGGCGGGACGGCTTGGCCGCCCTGACGACCTCGTTGGGCCCGTGGTGTTTCTTGCCAGCCGCGCGTCCGACTTTGTGCTGGGCCAGACGCTCTACGTCGACGGCGGGACCGGTGCCGTGCACCCGCTGCTCAAATGAGGCGGCACTGAGATGCGGATCGTCGTCATGGGAGCGGGCGGGCTGGGCTCGAAGTTCGGTGGGCTCCTGGCCGAGCACGCCGACGTCTGGCTGGTGCATCGACGACCGGCCCACGTCGAGGCGATCGAGCGACATGGGCTCCGGATCCGGCGGGATGGCGCCGAGCGGATCGTGAGCCCGCGCGCGACGACCGATCTCCGCGGGCTAGGAACCGTGGACGTCGTACTGCTGCTGGTCAAGTCATACGACACTGACGGCGCGGCCGAGGCGATCGTGCCCTTGCTCGGCCGGCACTCGCTTGTCGTCACGTTCCAGAACGGCCTCGGCAATCTCGAGACGCTCGCCGGGCGCGCCGGCGCTGCCCGAAGCGCGCTCGGCGTGACGTTCCAGGGCGCCACGCTGGCGGGGCCCGGAACGGTCATCGACACCGGCCATGGACCAAGCTATCTCGGCGGGGCGCCGGCGAGCGCGGACCGGGTGTCCGCGCTCGCGGAGCTCCTTACTCGCGCCACCATTCCGACGGAGGTCGTCGCCAACGTGGAGGGCTTGCTGTGGGCGAAGCTCGCCGTGACCGCGGGAATCAACGCGGTCGCCGCGGTGCTGCGCGTGCCGAACGGGGTGCTCGGCCGTGTGGCGGAGGCGAAGCAGTTGTCGCTGCGCGCGATCGACGAGACCATGGCCGTCGCGGAGGCGCGCGCGATCCGTTTGGCGTTCGATCCGCGCGAGCGATTCGAGTTGGTCACAGCAGCGACCGCGGACATGCGGTCGGGCACGCTGCTCGATGCGATGCGCGGACGGCGGACGGAGGTGGACGCACTCTCCGGCGCCATCGCGGCAGCCGGACGCGCGGCGGGCGTGCCCACGCCCGTCAACGAGGCACTGTGGTTGATGGTGAAGGCGATCGAGGCCACGCACACGTTCCGCGTGGCCGAGGCCTGAGGAAGGGGCAATCATCCAATGAGCCGGCTTGGCACGCTGCTCAATGACTATGCGAACAAGCGGGTGCGGACGCTTATCGCCCTGCATAGCGGCACGTCCGCGGACGGCATCACGGCGGCGCTCCTGCGCGTCGAGGGATCGCAGGACACGGCCCGAGCCACACTGGTCCGTTGCCAGGGGTTTCCCTACCCGTCCGCGTTCCGCGAGAAGCTCGCGGAACTGTTTGCCCGGGAGACCGCGACGGTGCCCAAGTTCGGACAGGCGCACTTCTACCTCGGCGAACTGTTTGCCCAAGCGGCGCAGGGCATCGCCGCGGAGGCCGGCGTCGAAATTGAGACGGTCGACGGCATCGTCTGCTCCGGACAGATCACGTTCCACATCCGGCGCGGGCAGGACGCCCGCGACCGCTGGCTCGGGGCGGAGGAAATCCCCGCGGCCCTCGATACCGGGGAAGGCAGTGTGATCGCCGAGCGCACAGGCCGCCTCGTCGTCACCAACATGCGGAGCCGCGACATGGCCGCCGGCGGCCAGGGGAACCCCCTGGTCGTGTACGGGGACTGGGTGCTCTTCCGCCATCCGACGCTTGCGCGGACGGTCCTGAATATCGGCGGCATCGCGAACCCCACGATCCTGCCGCCGGGAGCGCGCCTCGACCAGGTGCGGGCGTTCGACACCGGCCCCGGGAACATGATCATCGACGCCCTCATCCATCGGTTCACCGAGGGGCGCGAGGAGTACGATGCCGGCGGCGCTCGCGCGAGCCGCGGTCACGTGGACCCGGCCCTACTGGAATGGCTGATGACGCACGAATACGTCCGCCGCCGTCCGCCAAAAACGACCGGCCGTGAGGTGTTCGGTCGCCCCATGACCGACGCGCTGCTGCAGCGGATCGGGGGACGCGCGATTGCAGAAGACGACCTCCTGGCCACGGTCACGGCCTTCAGCGCGGAGTCCATTGCGCACAACTACCGAGAGTTCGTGCTGCCCGAGCAGCGGGTGGACGAGGTGCTCGTGTGCGGCGGCGGCACCCACAACCAAACCCTCTTGCGGATGCTCCGCGAACGGCTGGCCCCGATCCGCGTGGGCACGGTCGCCAACGCGGACGTTCCGGTGGACGCGCGGGAAGTCATGTGCGTCGGTATCATCGGCAACGAGACCCTGCTCGGCGAGCCTGGAAACGTCCCATCGGCCACCGGGGCTCGACGCCGCGTCGTGATGGGACAGATCACGCCGCCCTAGTGACGGCCCAAGGCAGCCTGAGGTGCACGAGAGGAGACCATCGTGAAACAGCTCGAGACCGGTACTGTGCGTGCCACGTTCCTGCCGTCTGCGACCGTGTCCGTCGACGCGTCGGGCGATTGGACGGTCGTGGTCGAGATCGCCGACGGCAGCGTGGAGCGGTTCGGCGGCGTCCAGGTGTATATCCCGCCGGGGTGGACGGTCCCGCAACTCGATGATGCGACAAAACCGGGCTATGTATCCGTCATCGGCCGCACGGCCGCGCGGGTGAGCACCCGTCTCCACACGTGGCGGTGGATCACCGCCCAGGTGGATGAGGGCCGACTCGTCCCCGGTGACGCGCTCGAGTTCCACTATGGGGGGGCTGGGGGCGCCCGGGCGCCGCGGGTTTCCAACGAAGCGACGGAGTTCACGATCCTCGTCGATCCCAGCGGCCTTGGCAACTACGACCCGCAACCAGGATCGCCGGTCGTCCGGACGACGCCCGGACCGGCGGTCGGCTTCGAGGTGGTGACGCCCTCCGTCCTGCAGACCGGAGAAACAATGACGGCACGCGTGAAAGTCGTGGACGCGCTCGGCAATCTTGTGCCGGCGTCCGGCGAGGTCGACGTCGTGCTGGCGACAGATGGTCGGACGCCGGTCCAGCAGACCGTGACGCTTGACGCCCGCGCGGCGGCAGCCCCCTGGCCAGTCGCGGTCTCCGCGGAGGGGGTGTGGCGCGTCGAGGTGCGCGACCGTCACACGGGCCGCGCCGGCCGCAGCCCGGCCGTGCTCGTGGAGCGGGCGCCTGAGATGCGCCTGTTCTGGGGCGACATCCACGGGCACTCCGCAGCGTCGGACGGCGCGCTGAGCCCGGACGAGTACTACACGTTCGCGCGGGACGTGTCCGGCCTCGACTTCTGCGCCCTGACCGATCACGACGACGTCGGCCACAATTCCAACGTCCCAGACCACTCGAAATTCATGACCCAAGAGGTATGGCAAGAGCTGCAGACCGTCACGAACCAATACAACGCGCCCGGGCGGTTCGTGACGCTCGTCGGGTTTGAGTACAGCCAGATCGAACTCGGCATCGAGGGGCACCGCAACGTGTACTACCGCGGCGCCTCGGGCCCGTTACTGCACGACCGCGATCCGAGATACAATACGCCGACGAAGCTGTTGCGGGCCCTGGCCAGCCTCGACGCGCTGGTCATCCCGCACCATCCGCTGCACTACATGAGCTGGGAGCACGATCCTCGGAGCCAGCGCCTGGTCGAGGTGTACTCGATGTGGGGCTCCTCTGAGGACCGGAAGACCGGCGACGCCGCGTTCACCGGCAAAATGGTCAGCCCCGGGTCCGGCATTGCGTTCCAGGAGTACCTCGCGCGGGGTTACAAGCTCGGCGTGACGGCGGGCGGCGACAACCACGACAGTCGCCCCGGGCGCCGTGGCGCCACCGACCGCTGGCGGAAAGGGAAGATGGCCCAGCCGCCGGGGCTCGTGGCCGTCTATGCTCCGGATCTGACGCGTGAAGCGGTGTTCGACGCGCTCTGGGAGCGGCGCTGCTACGGCACGACCGGGCAGCGCATCCTCGTGGACTTCCGCGTGGAGGGGCAGCGCATGGGAGCGGAGGTGACACGTCCCGAAACGGCGCATCCGCGCATCGCATGCTGCGTCCTCGGCGAGACCGCGTTGGCGTCCGTCGAGCTGCTCAGGAACAATCGAGTCGTGCAGACGTGGACACCTGACGCCGAAGAGCTTGCCGTCGAGTGGAGAGACCCGTCACCGGTCGGCGCGGGGTGCATCTACTACGTCCGCGCGCGGCAGGCCGACGGTGGGCGCGCGTGGTCAAGCCCCATCTGGCTCACGCCTGAGGAGCGCCGGTAGATGAACGTCGTGCTGATCGTCATCGACACCCTGCGCGCCGACACTCTCGACAACACCACGTACGGGCGGCCGATGACACCGCGCATGACGGCGCTCGGGAACCAAGGCGCGGTGTTCACTGCCGCGTATCCCGAGTCGCTGCCGACGGTGTGCGTCCGCCGCGCGCTCCACAGCGGCCGGCGAACGTTCCCCTTCCGAAACTACTTTCCGCGCAAGGGTGATCCCGTGCAGCTGCCGGGTTGGCAGCCGATGGCGGAGGACCAACCCACGGTCGCGGAGATCTTGCTTCAGGCCGGGTACCGGACGGCGCTCGTGACGGACAACTGGCACCTAGTGAAACCATCGATGAACTTCCTGCGGGGCTTCACCGAGTGGAATCTCATCCGGGGCCAGGTCCTCGACTTCTACCGATCGAGGCGTCCCAACTGGGATCTCAGCCCCTTCACGGTGGATCAGATGGAGGGGAGTGCCGCGGTCGCGATGCTCCAGCAGCATCTCGCGAACAACGCCGACCGACGCGGCGAGCAGGACTGGACCCCGGCGCAGGTTTTCAGCCGCGCCTCGGATTGGCTCACGGAGAACGCCGGGGCCGGCCCGTTCTTTCTGTGCATCGACTCCTTCGATCCCCACGAGCCGTGGGACCCGCCGCAGCGCTACGTGGACCAGTACGCGCACGGCTATACCGGCAAGCGGATCATCTCGCCGATGTACGGCCCCTGCGACTATCTGACCGCGGACGAGCTTGCGTACTGCCGCGCCTTGTACGCCGGCGAGGTCACTCTCGTCGACCACTGGCTCGGTGTGTTCCTGGACCGGCTCGAGGCGCTCGGCCACGGCACCGATACGTTGGTGGGCGTCATCTCGGACCACGGCATCAGCATTGGCGAGCACGGACTCGTGGGGAAGCTACCGTGGGGCTTGTACCCTGAGGTGATGACGAACGTTTTGATGCTCCGCGCCCCCGGAACGATCCCCGCCGGTACGCGCGTGGATGCCCTGGTCGGCAACTACGATCTGATCCCGACGATCTTTGATCTGGCACAAATCGCCGCGCCCCCGCTCGACGGCCGCACGCTGCGGCCGCTCATCACGGGGGAACGAACGCGGCATCGCGAGTTCGTGACGTCACGTTTCTGGGACTACGTCTGGTATCGCGACGCTCGGCACTGGTACATCGCCCGCACGGACGGCGCGGCCCCCCAGCTCTTCGATCTCGAATCGGACCCGCGTTGCGAGCGCAACACGGCGGCCGCGCAGCCGCAGGTCGCGCGGGCGCTGCACGCGCGCATCCTTGAGGACGCGGGAGGCGAGCTGCCGACGTACGGCCCCATCCCGGTGAGCGCGCTCGGCGCCCCCTGGTACAAGCAGTTCCAGATGAACCTGCAGCGCGGTCGCCCGGACTAGGACGACGAACGATGAGCGTTTCCGCGACACCCCGGCACGATCCCGATGGCATGCAGGGCCGCAGTCTCGTCCGGCAGGCGGCCGGGTATTTTTGGTTCCTCGCGCCGGCGCTTGTCGTGCTGGCCGTGCTGTCGATCGTGCCCGTCCTGCTGACGTTCTATCTCGGCTCCACCGATCTCGCCCTCGCCAAGCCCGGGTCCGGCCACTGGATTGGCCTCGGCAATTACACCACGATGCTTCGCGACGCGTACTTCCGCTCCTCGGTCGTGGTCACGCTGGTGCTGATCGGCGTGCCGGTCGCCCTCCAGATGCTGCTAGGGCTTGGCCTCGCGCTGCTGCTGCATACAGACTACCCGATCATCAAAGTGCTGCGCCCACTGTTCATCACACCGATGGTCATTCCACCGGTCGTGGCCGGACTCATGTGGAAGATTCTGTACCTCCCGAACCTCGGCGGGCTGAACTATCTTCTGGGCCTCGCCGGGATACCGCCCGTGTCGTGGTTCAGCAGCGCGCTGATGGCGACCGTGGCCATCATTATCGTCGCCACCTGGGAAGACACGCCGTTTGTGATGCTCTTGGTGCTTGCGGCACTCGAGTCGCTGCCATCGGAACCGATCGAAGCCGCGATCGTGGACGGTGCGAGCGCATGGCAGCGGTTCTATTCGGTCGTCCTGCCGATCATCCGCCCGGTGCTGCTCACCGCGATGATCTTTCGCCTGATCGGCAGCCTGGGGATCTTTCCGGTCATCTACGTGCTCACGCAGGGTGGCCCCGGGCGGTCCACCGAGGTACTGAACTACTACGCGTACACGCAGGGATTCACGTTCCTGAACATTGGCTACGCCAGTGCGCTCGCGGTCGCGTTGCTGGTCCTGGTCTTGGCGCTGAGCCTGGTGCTGACGACCGCTCGGCTGCGGGAGGGGGTCGCCGGATGAGCCACACGCGGCGCTCGCGGCTGTCGTCGTTCGCGCTCCAGACCCTCGCGGCGCTCTGGGCCGCAATCACCCTGTACCCCTTTTTCTGGCTGCTGACGTTGTCGTTGAAGACGCCGGTGCAAGCCTTTGCCATGCCGCCGGTCTGGATCTTCACGCCGACGGTTCAGAACTACACTGGATTGGGCGCTGCAAACTTCCTTGGACCGTTCCGCAACAGCCTGATTATCGCACTCAGCACGGTCGTCGCCTCGCTTGGGCTCGGTGTCCCCGCGGCCTACGGCTTCTCCCGGGCACGGTTCCGAGGGCGCCGGCCGGCACTCTGGGCGATCCTGATCATCCGAATGGTGCCGGGGATGACGTACATCATCCCGTTCTTCATGATCTACCGACGCCTTGGAATGCTGGACACTCCGCAAGCGCTCATCATCCTCTACACGCTGTTCAACGTCGCGCTGGTAATCTGGACGATGCAGGCGTTCTTCGACGAGGTCCCGCGCGAGCTCGAGGAGTCGGCGTGGGTAGACGGCGCGGGACTGTTCCAGGCATTCGTGCGAATTCTCCTGCCGGTCTCGGGACCGGCTCTTGTCGCGACGGCCATCCTGTGCTTCCTGTTCTCCTGGAGCGAGTTCCTGTTCGCCCTGGTCATCACCCAAAGCGTAGCCGTGACGGCGCCCGTGGCTATTACCGGGTTCCTCGCGTACCAGGGTGCGGACTGGGGGAAGATTGCTGCGGCGACGATCCTGTTGCTCGCACCGGTGCTGATCTTCGGATTCGCCATGCGAGCGTTCCTGTTGCGCGGCCTGTTGGCGGGAGCCGTCAAGGGATGACCGGCATACGCCGTCCGGGCGCTATCATCGCGGCGTCGACGCGGGGCCGGCCGCCCGGACTCTCGCGCTCCCACCGGTCCGACGATCCAGCTTCGACTGACGCGTACACAGCCACGAGAAGGACAGAGTAAAAGGAGGCGACGGTCGATGACCTTGAACCGAAGAACGCTGCTCCGCGCGATGGCGGTATCCGGGGCGTCGCTGGCACTGGGGACCCGTTTTGGTGAAGGCCTCGCAAATGCCGCGGCGCCCGCGGCCGGAACCGGGTTCAGCGCGATCCCGGCGAGCGCGCTGTCCAGGTACGGTGGGATCGACGTGCGCGCGATGATCATCAAGTTCTTTTACACTGACGGCCTGGTGCCGCAGCTTCCTATGTTTCAGAAAACCACCGGGATCAATGTAGCGATCAACCAGTTCGGCGTGTCGGAGGAATTCACTAAGGCCGACTTCGAGCTGGCGAGCGGAACCGGCTCGTATGAAGTGGTGTCCCTCTACATGGGCAGCTTCCAGCGCGCCGTTCGTGCGGGGTGGATCGTTCCCCTCGATCTGTACATCGATAACCCAGATCTGACGAACAAGCCAGCCCTCGATGTGCCGGACTTTTTTGCCGGCGGTCTGAACGCGTTTCGGTACCAGGGGAAGCAGTACGGGCTGCCGACAATCATCGGGCTCCAAGCGATGTACGTGCGCTCGGATCTCCTGGCCAAAGCCGGCATCAAGACGCCACCGCGCACGTTCGCTGAGCTCCTGGCGGCGGCGAAGGAACTCCACAACGGGAACGCGGTGGCCGGGATCGCCATGCGGGCGGTTCGTGGGCGCGGGCAAAACGTGTGGTCCAATCTGCAGTTTTTGTACGGGTACGGCGCGCCGCTCGTGAAGAATTTCCCAACGGACATGCATCCGAACGTTGACTCGGCCCAAGCCATCGACGCCGTGACGTACCTCACCAACATCCTCGGCAACTACAGTCTGCCCGACGTTGGGAGCGTTCAGATGGAAGACGCCGTCACCAACTTCAATGAGGGCCGGGTGGCTATTCTGATTGAAGGTGTGCCGCAGATCGGGCGGATTGTCGATCCGAAGCAGTCCAAGGTGGTCGACGTGATCGACGTCGCTGTGGTGCCGGGCGGACCCGCGGGTACCTTCCCGCCAGTTGACGCCCACGCATGGGTGATTCCCGCGTCCTCCAAGCACAAGGAGGCCGCGTGGCTCTTTGCCAACTGGGCGACGAGCCGCGACGTGCAGCTGCAGGCGGGGCTCCAGGGGCCAGACTCCGTGCCAACCCGCAAGTACGTCACGCAGGTCCCGGCTTTCCGGCAAAAGTGGAGTTACGCGAAGGGCGACTGGCTCCGCACATACGAGAAGACCCTGACGCTGCGTAGCAGCTACTACGGCTCGCCGACGTACTTCCTGCCAATCCCCGAATGGCCTGAATTCGAAGATCGGTTGTCCGTGGCGCTCTCCGAGGCTCTCACCAAGGCTAAATCGCCCGCCCAAGCCATGCGGGACGCACAAGCAGATCTGACGGACCTGATGAAGAAAGGTGGTTACTTCAAGTAAGGGACGTCGGGCGCCACGCGCCCGACGTCGGCCGACGGTTCAAGCGAGCCAGCGTCACGTCGACACGGGTGCCGCCACCCCATTCGGTAGGCGGTACTCGTTGTCATGTATGCTCTGGCTAGTTGCCAAAGTGGGCGCCTTGCGCTTCGAGCGCGGCAGAGCACGACGGCTTCGCGCATCGCATGCAGCGCCGGCCTCAGTGGGATGGCAACCGTCGCGATAGTTGTTGGTCACTGACGGGTGGGGGAGCCGCGCTCGATGGTCAGAGGAGCGACGTCGGCGGGTCCCGGAGGCCCGAGCGAGTCGACGCCGCGTAGCGTTTTACCATGCGGGAGGAGCAGTTGCCAACGCGTCGGCTCGGCAGCGAGGGCAGCCTCGCAGCTGGTTCTGGGATGAGCCTCTGCTTTTCCCGGCCCTCTGGCGAGCCGAATCGCCGGAACCCTTAATTTCATTGGACTGGTGGAGACGACGGGATTCGAACCCGTGGCCCCCTGCTTGCAAAGCAGGTGCCTTAACCCCCTCCTGCAGCCCTTGCAAGTCAAGCGTTCTAGAAGGGTGAGCATCTGCTTTGACGCGCCATGTGACCACGATCCACCACCTCCTTGCTTTGGGGTTATCGGTATTGGCCAGGCACATAGAACTCTTCCGGCGCATCTGGGGCCTTCAGCGTCACCTCACACCGTCTGCCTCAGCATGCTCTTAGGCGGGCGCCCCGGGTTCTGCTTTTTGGCCCACCTCGCCTCCTACTCGACGAGCGCCTACACATCGCGAGGACCCCCATCGACGGTGTGCAGTGAACTCCAGCGCTGGGCGACGGATACTCGGTCGCTTGGCCGGAGATCAGGGTGATCGTCCACTGGCCAACCTGGCAACATGCCCCTCGCCCAAGACGACCTGATTTTCGAAGAGCACAGTGCGTACCTTCACGGGGCGGCTGGATATCGGGACGACCCAAAGAGGTTGCTCGTCCGCGGCCACCGCCCCCGCTCCAACGAAGACCATTCCCGCGATCAGCATCACGACGCGCAGCGCGGTCATGATTGCGGGTTCCTCCTGGCGTGGCGCCATCTCGCGAGCACGACCTTGCGGGCAGCCCAGTCGAGTCCCAGCTACGCCGTTTTCGCGGGCGGACCAGGTTGGGGGGTAGGGGATGGTTGAGGTGCGCCGGGCAACGGGATGGGGATCTGAAGGGTCACAGACTGTGTGTGTCTCCCCCAGGCCGTGCCCCGGGCGTCCTCGAAGACTTTGTAGAAGGGGGTCTTTTCTAGGAAGAACTCATACTGGTTGCGCAAACTTCGGACCAGGTCGAAGAGCCCAGGAACGTCTTCCGTGAATGTCACCGGCAGGCCAAGTCCACGGGCCTTTTCCCGGCTGATACTGCGTCCGTGGCTCTTCTGGTGGTCGTAGTCCCCGAAGACTCGACCACGGTCTTGACCTGCTCGTCGTCCTCTCCGCACTTGAGTGCGTATGCGCTTAGCCCAGCGCCCCGCAAGCTCGCGGGACAGTTCCTCCGCGCTCTTGCAGAGCTCTAGCGTGTGGAGGTCATACTTGCTCAACAGGGGCATATACGCGGTCAGGGCGCGCGGTCCCTCAGCCGTCAGCCGTTTCTCAACTGTCTCGAACGCGCGGCGCAGGAGGTCCGGCAGGACCGCGGCCGGGATGAGATAGCCGGACAGGCCCAAGGGCATCACCCGGTAGTCATGGGCCTCCAACATCCGCGCGACGATTTCTTGAGCAATCTCCGGACTCGGCGCCCGTCGGCGTAGGCTGACCTGGGACATGGCAAATCACCTCCGTCGCTCAGTCTATCGGCGATGCGCGGAGGCCCCAAGACATCGGTGTCACAGCCAAGCCTGGCGCAGGACCGACGTGCCTCGCATGGAGGGCCAGTGCGGCGGAGGGACGAGCCGTCGTCCCCCACCACCAGGGTGGAACCGGGGGGCGTGAGGGCTCCTCCCGCGATGCCGCGCGACGGGCGCAGGGTGGACGTTCGCCGACGATCCTGCTGCTTCGGCCCCGGTGCTGGCGGAATCGGTCGCGCTGCGGCGGTTGCCCACGGCGTTCTTGCCACACGGTTGGACAGTCCGGCGGGATCTCACGGGCGGTCTGTTCCTGGCCGGGCATCGCGCCGTCACGCGGGTAGTCGAATGCGGTGTCGGGCAACGGGGGGGCACAATTTGGGCACAAATCCTGATCGGGCCGTGAGGAAACACTAGGAAAATCAGGGGATTGCTTGGCGGAGGGGGTGGGATTCGAACCCACGGACCCCGGTTAAAGGGTCACGGTTTAGCAAACCGTTGCCTTGGACCGCTCGGCCACCCCTCCGGCCGCCTGGCTTTCCTATCCTACCCGTCCGGGGTAGTCTTGACAAGGGTGTACGGGACCGATTGCAACTGCACCGCGCTATTAGCACTTTCTAGCGTGCCCCCCGACCGGATACAGCACAGACAACATCTGCTACACGGCGTCTCCCTGCATTTGATGTGGTGGCGAGGTGCTGTTCGTGGAGAGAGGATAGAGACCTTCCTGCAGCGCTTGCTGCGACCCCACGCGGCCCCAGTGTTCCAGCCATACCGACGAATCCGCGGGACAAATGAAATGAGCAGGCCTCCGATGCTCAAAGAATTCGCGATGCTCGGAAGCCTGCTGGACATGGCTGTCGGGATCATTCTCGGCGTGGCCTTTGGCAGCATCATATCCTCGCTCGTGAACGATATCATCACGCCGCCGATCGGTCTCCTTCTCGGCGGGATCGACTTCGCCAACCTGTTCATCACACTCAGGGGAGGACCGTTCATCTCCGTGACTGCAGCCAAAGCGGCCGGAGCGCCGACGATCAGCTACGGGATCTTCATCAAGACAGTCATCAACTTCATCATCATCGCGTTTGTCGTTTTCCTCGTAGTCAGGCAGGTCAACCGGATGCAGAGAAAGCCTGGGGCACCCCCCGACGACGAAGCCGTACCCGTACTGCTTGTCAACCATCCTGCTCAAGGCGGTGCGCTGCCCGAATTGTACGTCTGATTCGGGAGCGGCATAACCACGGATTTATTCGAACAGGCGTCACTGCCTGATAGCCTGCTGGCGGGGTCCAAGTACTGTTCACTCCCGCAGGAGAATTCTCTCCGTGCGCCTGAGCACGACCCTCCTGTGGCTTCGTCACGTCTATCTGACTCATCCAGTCCTGATACTCGTCGCGCCGGCGGCACAGACAATCCCGTGATTCCCGTTCGAATTTGCCGTGCCGATTGATGCCGCGAGTGGTCCCGCAACACGGAGTGACGGAAAGTGGAGTTCAGATTTGATTTAGCGGACAACCGGTAAATCCGTTGTCCTGATCTCATGAGAGATGTGCCTGAGGACGTTCTTGGCTTCGTCCTCAGTGTTGAAGGACCGGATGAGCAACTTCTCCCCGGACGCAAACACGAGTACTAGCGACGTTCCCTCGGCGCCGATTTGCCGGACCTGGTCTAGATTGATCAGCATCCGTTCGTTGCCAGCGTTGAGCCACATCCAACCACCCCCGAGGATGTTAGTCCCAGAAGGGTTCGGAGTATCGCCACTCTCTCCCGCTTGAGCGCGCCGCCTTCGGGCGGTGCGGAAAACCCCCGGGGGAGTCAGTTCGGAACCGGTTCGTCATGTCGGGGGTCATGACGGGCACGTTCCGGTTGTTCGGCGCCGCGGCCCTGCCGAACGCCTTAAGGATGTCTGGTCCACCATCCTGGTCGGGTACTAAACGTACTAAGGGCCGGTCACGGGGGGTGACGCCATGCCTCTGGGGTCGTTCGTTCGGAGACTACTGGCGCAAGGTCGCGATGAGGAGGCCATCCGGACACTCGAGGACGCCATGCGCGCGCCGAACGATGCGTGCCGGTTGGAAGCGGCGATCGTTATTCGTGATCTGACTGGTGGATCGGTGACGCCAGATCTACGGTCTCAGATCCTAGACGAGGCCGAACGAATCCGAGTGGAGTCACGTGAGCGTCACTGAGAACGGCTTGTATGGGACGCTTTATCAGAGCCGTCCCGGCGTGGGGTGACCGTCACGGACGAGCCAGACTCCGCCCGGACCTCGAACGGTTATGGCGGCGGGCACCGGTGAATTTGCCGAGGAGACGCAGGTCCGGAGAGCATCAAGGCGTTCGTTCGGCAGGACTGTCTCACCGACAGCATGAACGCTTGATCGTGAACAGGAATGGCTTCCGAAAGGTTAGCTCAGAGCAGGCCCGCCAGCAGACCATCACCGCGCTTCTACACCTACGCGATGGGTGTATTCGCATGGCGAAGGACTCGCTCTCCGCCGGAGAATGGCGCGCCGCGCTCACGTGTCTGGATAAGGCGGCCATATACAACGATCAACGCACGGCGCTGGCACGAGGGGGTGACGCGTCTCGTGGGTACTGTCTTATCCACACGATCCTAGCCACATTGTCCAGAAATCGCACGAACCAAGTTTCCGGATTGTGGCGCAACATTGGTGTGTGCTAGAAGTAGTGATGGAGGCGCAACCCTCCGGCGAGAAACCCGGCTTCAACGCTCGGGCACCCAGTCAGGCGTACTTCGGGAGGTCTCCGGAGAACGACTGACCGGGCGGCGCAGGCGACAAGACGGTGAGAAGCCGGGTTGGGGTGAGCGCCTCCCGACTTTCCTGGGCCGGGTGAGAGCGTGGCGATCGCGCCGAAGACGCTGAAGTCGTGCGAGCTGTCCGACGCCTATCTCGCAGCGTTACGTGATGCGACGGTGTTGCTCACACGCTACTTCTTCGATGCGGTGAATGACTTGAGTAAGGGCGTGTCCCTCGAGGATACCTGGATGGCCGAATAGCTCCCGTCACGGTATCGGATATCGTACGATGAGGCATGGCCATGGCATCTATCTGAACCCACGAGGCCGGGCTACCGCGATCGGTGCGAGCGGACCCGACCGCATCTACGGCGATAGGCGTTCGATGCGCCAGCGGTCCCCGTCCAGCGTGTAGCGGAGGCGGTCGTGGAGCCGGTTGGGCCGACTCTGCCAGAACTCGAAGCCCCCGGGAACCAAGCGGTACCCGCCCCAGTACGGCGGGCGCGGGATCTCGTGGTCGCGGTGCTCCTCGGTCAGCGCTCGGACGCGTTCCTCCAGAATCTGACGCCCGGCGATCGGTTCGCTCTGCCGCGACGCCCACGCCCCGATCTGGCTGTCGCGGTGGCGTCCACGAAAGTACGCATCCGATTCCTCGGGAGACGTTCTGACCACGACGCCCTCGGCTCGGACCTGACGTCCGCTTCGCGCCCAGTAGAACAGCGCGGCGGCGGCGGGGTTCTCCGCAAGTTCCCGCGCCTTGCGGCTCTCGTAGTTGGTATAGAAAACGAGGCCGCGCTCGTCGGCCCCGTTGAGGAGGACGGTCCGCACCGACGGTCTGCCGTCCCGCGTGGCGGTGGCGACGATCATCGCGGCGGGGAGCCGCAGTCCCTCGCGCACCTCGGCGTCCAGCCACACGCGAAACTGGATGAATGGATCCGGACTGATGTCACCCTCGCTCAGGCTGCCCACAAACGCCTCCTAGAACCTCGATGACCTCGACGTGCGCTCTCGAACCAACTTGTAGCGTACGAGACGCCGCACCCGAGTGCAAGGTCGAGTGGTACCCGCGGGGTCGGGCCGCGGGTGCGGGAACGCTCGGGTCCTGCGTCTGAACGCTGCGCCAGAGCGCGGCGGCGTGGTTGCGAGCCCGGCGGTCCCTCTCTAGAATGAGGACGGGCCGGCGGTCGTATCGAGACGAGTCCGGACCGGGCGGGGAGCCGGGATGTTGAGAGCGCTGGCGCTACTGGTCGCGTGCGGGATGCTGGCGTGCTTGCCGTCGAGGTTCGCGGGGGCGGGGCCGGCCCCGGGCACGCTGGTGCTGGTTGTCTCGGACAATCCTGACAATCTCAATCCCTATCTCCACAGCCTGCTCGCCAGCCAACAGATCTACCGGTTTGTCTTCGACAGCCTGTACCGGGTCAACGGCCAGGGCGTATGGGAGCCGGCGCTCGCGACCCACGAACAGATCAGCGCGGATGGCCTGGTCTGGACGTACACGCTGCGCCCCGGCGTTCGCTGGTCTGACGGGCGGCCGTTCACCTCTGCCGACGTCAAGTACGTTTGGCAGCTCACGGTCAACAAGGACGTGCATGTCAGCTACGCGACCGGATTCGACAGGATCGCGGCCGTGGATACTCCGACGCCCGCCGCCGTCGTCTTTCACCTCAAGACACCCTATGCGCCGTTTCGGGAACAGGTCGTGGGAGCGCCGATCGTGCCGCAGCACGTGTTCGGCGGGCTCTCAGCGGATCAGATCAATCACGCATCCTTCAATCAGAAGCCGGTGGGTACGGGCCCGTTCATGGTGTCCGAGTTCATCAACGACGATCACGTGACGCTTGCGGCCAACCCGTACTACTGGGGGACTCAGCCCAAGTTGCGGCGGATTGTCATCCGGATCGTGCCCGACCAGAACACCCAGGTGAACCTGCTGCGGGCCGGCGATCTCAGCGTCCTCGAAGGCGTCCCGCCCGCGCGTCTCGACGAGGTGCGCCGGTTCCCCGGTGTGACGCTTCAACGGTACCTCTCGTCGGTGTACGCGCTCGTCCAGCTCGATGAGTACCAGTTTCTCCAAGACGTGAGGGTCCGCCAGGCACTCGACTTCGGGACCCCCAAGGCGTCGATCATCAAAAACATCATGCGCGGGCAGGCGGACCCTGCGGTGAGCGACATGGTGCCGAACGGGCCGTGGGCGAACCGGCGTCTCTCGCCACGATCCTACGACCCGGCCCGCGCGCGCGCTCTCCTGCGCGACGCGGGATTCGTGCCCGGCGCGGACGGCTACGTCGTGAAGAACGGCGTACGGTTGGACATCCCGCTGTGGACGGTGTCGTCGCGGCTTTACTTCGTGCAGGCGATGCAATTGATCGCACAGGCGTGGCGCGCCCTCGGCGTCTTCACCGAAACCCACGCCGTCAGTTCCGCCGCGCTGTTCGGCCAGAACGGGCCGCAGTGGAACGGGAAGGACGCGGCGCTGATTTTCTCGTGGGGGCAGGGCGTCTTCCCCGAGAATCGCATCAACTGGGCGTCGGCCTACATCCCCGCGGACGCCAACAGCCCCGGGGAGAACGCGGAACGGTATCGCAGCCCCGAGATGGACGGATTGCTTGATCAGGCCGATCGGGCCGTGAATCCGGCGCGGCGACGGGCGATCTACGCGCAGATCCAGACGCTCGAGTACCGGGACGTGCCGGTCGTCTTCTTATTCTGGTACGTTAACAACGACGCGGTCGCGGCGAACGTGTTCGGGTACACGGCCACGACGTTCGGCACCACGCTTCCGGAGATGTGGAGCACGCGATGATCGCCGCACCACGACACGGCGGGCGCGCGCGCGGCCGCTCCGAGGCGGGGTACCTCCCGCCGGCGGTCGCGCGGCGGTAGCGCAGCCTATGGCGACGTACGCGGCACGCCGCGTCGCGCAGGCGGTGGTGCTGCTCCTGCTCGTGTCCTGCGTCAGCTACGCGATCATGAACGTCGCGCCGGGCGGCCCGCTTGCGATATACCTCCACAACCCTCAAGTCACACCGGACCGGATCGTCGTCCTGCGGCACCAACTCGGCCTCGACCGTCCGTGGTACGAACGCTACCTCGCGTGGGTGGGGGCGCTGCTGCGGGGGCAGTGGGGCGACTCGTACTACACGGGACGGCCCGTGCTCACGATGATCGGCGAGCGCCTGCCGGCGACGCTGGCGCTGATGCTGAGTGCGTTCGCTCTGTCGATTGCGCTGGCCTTTCCGCTGGGTGTCTTCGCCGCCACGCACAAGTATTCGTGGGGCGATACCCTGCTGTCGTTCGGATCGTTTTTCGCGTGGGCGATGCCGACATTCTGGTTCGGGCTGATGCTGCAGCTTGTGTTTGCGGTGCGCTGGCGGCTCCTGCCCGTCGCTGGGATGCATGAGATCGGGGACACGTCGTCGCTCGACTTGCTGCGCCATCTCGTGATGCCCGCGATCGTGCTGGGCCTCGGCTCGATCGCCAGTTGGAGCCGGTATCTGCGCAGCAGCGTCCTGGAGGTGCTCTCGCAGGACTACGTACGCACGGCCCGCGCGAAGGGGCTGCCGCGCTGGCGGGTCCTGGACCGGCACGTCCTGCGCAACTCCCTGATCCCAATGGTGACGCTGATGGGCCTGGACCTGCACGCGCTGTTCAGCGGGGCCGTCATCACGGAGTCGATCTTCGGGTGGCCGGGAATGGGGCGGCTGTTTCTCGAAGCGCTCAACAACCGCGATTACCCGGTGCAGATGGCAGGGTTGCTGATCAGCGCGGCGCTCCTCGTCGCCGGCAACCTGCTGGCCGACCTGTCGTACGCCGTGCTCGACCCGCGGATCCGGTATGTGTAGCACCGTCGTGACGCCGCGGACGCTCGCGTGGACGCGCTTCCGCCGCCACCGGGCCGCCGTCGCCGGTGCGGCGGCGCTCGTCCTGATCGCCGGTGGGGCGGTGTTCGCCCCCCTGTTGACACCGTACAGCCCCACGCTGCTCGATCCCGATCACGCGTTTGCCTCGCCGAGCGTGCATCACCCGCTCGGCACGGACGATCTCGGCCGCGACGAACTGGCGCGGGTGCTGTACGGCGGGCGCGTCAGTCTGTTGGTGGGGTTGGCAGCGATGCTGCTCGGCGGTGCTATCGGCGTCGTCCTGGGATCGCTCGCCGGCTATCTCCGCGGATGGGTCGATACCGCCGTCATGCGCCTCGTCGACCTGGTCCTTAGCTTCCCGGCGATCTTCTTGCTGTTGATCCTGCTCAACTGGACCGGCGGCCGGGCACCCGTCCTCATGATGGTGGGGTACCTGGGGTTGTTCGGCTGGACCGGACTCGCGCGCATCGTGCGCGCGGAGTATCTGTCACTGCGCGAGCGGGAGTTCGTCGATGCCGCGCGCGCGGGCGGCGCTGGCGTGCGACGGATCGTGTTTCGCCACATCCTGCCGAACGCCATGGCCCCGATCCTGGTGCAGGCCGCGTTCGCCGTCGCCGGCGCGATGCTGGCCGAAGCGGCGCTCGACTTCCTCGGGTTCGGTCTGCCGCCAGAGATCCCGACGTGGGGCAATCTGATGACTCAGGCGGAAACCTACCTGACCTCGAACCCCGTCCTGGTCATCGCCCCCGGGGCGGTCGTGACGGCGACGGTTGTTGCCGTCTTCTTCATCGGGGATGCGCTGCGGGACGCGCTGGACGTCCGAGCGCATTGAGCCGAGACGCTCGACCCGCGCCCGGGATCACGTGACAAATGCGAGCTTCTTGGGGATAATAGAGGTTGGTAGCCGCGTAAGGCACAGCGGTATGCCGAATCCTCGGCGTTGCCGGGGAGCGGGGGACCCAGGTTCTTGGGGCGTAGCCTGTGTGTGCACAGGCGGGGCAGTCTCTCGGCCCGAGCCCGTCAGCTAACCCCGTAGGCAACGAGAGAAGGCCGACCGGGCCGTGGACCACCCGGAGACCTTCTCCGGGTGGTTCTGTTTTGTGCATGCGCGGCCACGCCCCCGGTCCTGGGCAACTCTCGGGTGTGGAGGTGTACATGATGGCGATCGAACAAACGCGCCTGCAGCGGCTGGATGACATTCTGAACGGCCGCGAACTGGTGATCGTCAGCAACCGCGAGCCGTACACGCATCGGACCGGGCCGGGCGGACCCATCGTGGAGCGGCCGGTCGGTGGCCTCGTGGCTGCGTTGGATCCGGTCATGCAGGTGACGTCGGGGACGTGGATCGCGTGGGGAGACGGGGACGCCGATTTTGACGTCACCGACGCGCACGCCCGCATTCGAGTTCCGGACGATCATCCCCGGTACACGCTCAAACGGATCGCGCTCTCGAGGCAGGAAGTCGACGGCTACTACTATGGCTATGCGAACCAGGTGCTGTGGCCGTTGTGCCACACGGTGCTCGATCAGATCCGCATCCGCGCCCGGTACTGGGACACATACCAGGCGGTCAACCAGCGCTTTGCGAAGGCCGTCGCCGCCGAGGCGCCCGGCGGCGCGATCGTGTGGCTGCACGATTATCATCTGGCGACGTGCCCGCGCGTGCTCCGGCGGCTTCGTCCGGACCTCTTCCTCATGCAGTTCTGGCACGTCCCGTGGCCGGCCTGGGACGTGTTTCGCGTCTGCCCGGATCGCGTGGAGCTGCTCGACGGCCTGCTGGCAAACGATCTGTTGACGTTCCAGCACGAACGTCACGCGGAGCACTTCCTGGAGTGCGCGCAGCGGGACCTCGGCGCCCGCATCATCGGACGGACTGTGGAGTACGCTGGGCGGCGCACGCGCGTTGAAGCGTTCCCGATCAGCGTGGACGTTCCCGCATTGGACGAGGTGGCCCGTTCGTCCCAGACCGACCGGTGGGTGGACGGCTTGAGCCGGCTCCTCGGCCTCGATGGACGGCGGGCGATCCTGAGCGTCGACCGGCTCGACTACACGAAAGGAGTGCTCAAGCGGCTGCGGGCGATCGATCAACTGTTGACGCGGCACCCCGAGTACCGGTCGCGCGTCGTGTTCATTCAAAAGATGGCCGCCAGCCGGGGACAGATCAAAGTGTACCGCGACCTGCGGGTCAAAGTCGAAGAGCGGATCGAGCGTCTCAACGCCGCGTACGGGACGGGCGACTGGCTTCCGGTCATTGCCCTGCCCGATCCACTCCCTCCGGCGGGCATGGCAGCGCTGTACCGGTTGGCGGATGTCTGTGTCGTCAGCGCGGTTCAGGACGGGATGAACCTTGTGGCCAAAGAGTTCGTCGCCTGTCAGGTGAGCGAGCCGGGGGCCCTGCTGCTCAGCGAGTTCACCGGTGCACACGACGAACTGATGGGCGCCGTGTCGATCAATCCGTACGATGCCGGAGGCTGCGCCGCGGCGATCGCCCGCGCGCTTGAGATGCCCGCGGAGGAACGGCGGCAGCGCATGGACCACCTCCGCGGTCACCTCATCGCGCACGACGTGTACCACTGGATGGGCAAACATCTGGAGGCGGCGGCTCGTCTGATCGACGCGGGCAGGTTGGTTCGGCCGAAGGCCGAGACCGTGACCGCGGTCGGGCGCGCGGCCGCATCCAACGGCCGCCCGCTCGCGCTGTTCCTGGACTTCGACGGCACGCTCGTGCCGTTTGACGAGGATCCTACACGCGTGCGTCTGCTCGAGAGCACGCGGGCGACGCTCACGCGGCTTGCGGCGCGTCCTCACGCGCTTGTGTCCATCGTCAGCGGGCGCTCGGTCGAGGATTTGCGCGACCGCATCGGCCTCGACAACATCGTGTACGCGGGGAACTACGGCCTCGAGATCTCGGGACGTGGGCGCTCATGGGTGCAGCCGGAGGCCGAGCGGGCCCGCGCGGCGCTCGAGGCGTGCGGCCGACGGTTGGAGCGTCGGCTGCGCGTGATTCCTGGCGCGTGGCTCCAGGACAAAGGGTTGACGCTCACCGTGCACTACCGCCACACGCCGAACGCGTTCATCGAACGAGTCCGCGATGCGGTGTTCGAGGAAAGCGGACAGGCACCCGCAGGACACATCGCTGTGCACCTCGGCACGTACGCGTTTGAGCTCCGACCGGACGTGTCGTGGAACAAAGGGTCCGCGGTGCGCAGGATATTGACCGAGACGTTTGGCGACGTGTGGTCAACTCAGGTCCATCCCATCTTCATTGGAGATGACCTGGCTGACGAGGATGTGTTTGTTGCCCTCGCGGAGCCCGCCGTCACCGTCAAAGTGGGGCACCAGCCTCCGCAGACGGCGGCGCGGTATCGCGTGGCCGGGGTCGACGACGTCCATCGGTTGCTCTCGGTGCTGGAGATGGCGCCTGGTGTGGGAAACGGAAACGGAAACGGGCGGCGGAACGGGATCGCAGATCTGCGCGAGGACGTCAGCCGCGGCGCGCGCCCCTTCGACGCTCGATTTGCTAAGGCCTCAAACTAAGAACTTCACCGACTGTGGGCCGGCGGCCTGAGGGCCGGTTCTGGGGGCATTAGGTCCGCTGTGTCGGCAGGGGCGACGGCCGGCTCCGTCGGCGGACGCCGCAGGTCCGGGGTGTCGGGGATTCGTCGAATCCGATCATCCTGGGCCTGCGGCCCAGGGTTGCGCTCGCGCGTTACTGCGCCTGTTGGAAGATCGTCTTGTACTGCCCCGGGTTAAACACGAAAATCGCTGAGACGCGGCTCCCGAGCGCTCCCGATTTATCCACGAGAAACGCCACGCCGATGTGATCATACACCAGCGTATCGTCGTCCTCATGGCTGTCCACGCTGTCCTCGTGCCCGTACGCGGTGCGCACGGAATCCATGTCTGTTCCCGCGGCGACCCCCTTGTCCGTGCGATATCCGTCGTCCAGGGACACAACGAGCGCCACGACCTTGCTCGAGTCCTTGTCTGCGATCGCGCCGAGTCGCTTCAGTGGCCAGAAATATGCGGTCAGATTACTTCCGGGAATGTCGTCCTCCGAGTGAATCGGCCCGAGGGACGTGACCATGTCGGTGACGTTCTGCCCGAGTCGGAAACCTCCGACCGCCTGACCGGGGGAGATCGGCCCCGGGATCGGGGCACCCTGGGCGGACGCGCCCGCGCCTGCGGTCGCGACCATCAGCAACGCCAGCGTGATCCCGAACAACCGCCGCATGTCCCCCCGCCTCCTCCTCATCACGTACCCTCCGCGTCCGTTTCATGCCGCGGGCCGCAGGACCTACGTCTTCTCTCAGGGCAACGGGGCCCCGTGCGACCGTATTCCCCGACCCGATCAGCCGCGCCTCTCCGCTTGAGATGCCTGGAGAAACCGTGTACTATTTGCTAGTATTGAACGTGCCGTGGTTGACTGTACGCGCCCGTAGCTCAGCGGATAGAGCGCCGGACTACGAATCCGTAGGTCGGGGGTTCAAATCCCTCCGGGCGCGCCACCCTTTAATAGCAATAGTTTGCGCACGAAGGGGGGTGCGAGTCAAGACAGAAAGTCCGTAGGTCAGGTAAAATATCCGTCCGAGGCGCTAGAATCAGGCTGTCAGAACGGACGCACAGACGCCCGTCACAGTCTGGTCACATTCCCCGATTTTCTCGACCCTTCCGGGAAGCGTCACCGGGGACGCCGAGGCCGAGACGCGACCCGCCCTGCCGAAGTCCACGAAAGCGTTAGCCGAAGCGTTCCTGCTCCAAAAGCGGATTAACGGGTGTACAGAAGGCACGCTCGAAACCTATAACCGCTGGCTGCCGAAACTCGCCGCCACGTGTTCGACAGTTGACGACCTCGACCCGCTCGCGCTGACGACGTTCTCTTCTGATACGATTCTGGAATCCCAGAGAGGCCGTTTTTCCACGCGTAGACGAGGAGTTAGGGGCGACGCGCTGTCTACCTACGGGTTTCGGTCTTGCGCGCGTCTGCGGGCACGTTTTCGGTAACGAATGGACGGGAGGCTACAGCGCGTGGTCCATGTTCTCTAGGATCGCGTCCGCAACTCCGCGCCGACATACGTGCGAAGCCGCCCCGGTTTGTTCCCGCCGATCTTGCCACGCGGCGTCCGGGGGCCTCTTGTGGGAGGTACCCGGAAACCCAAAATGGAAAGTTCGAATGAGGCTGGCTCAAAGGTCCACGGAGCCTCGCGGTCGCGATTCACAATCCAACTCGTCGTCTTTCGATCAGAGAGGGGTGAACTATGGCCGGGATGCTTGAGGGAAAAGTCGCGCTGATTACCGGTGGCGGCCGCGGCATCGGACGGGCGACCGCGGTACTATTTGCTCGCGAAGGCGCTCGGGTCGCAGTCGCCGATATCTCCGCTGACGGCGTCAAGGAGACAACAGGGCTGATCACCAAATCTGGAGGCGAAGCGACGGGGGTCGTCGCTGACGTGAGCAAGCCTGCAGACGTCTCGGCCATGATGACGGCTACCCTCAATGCCTTCGGACGGCTCGATTGCGCGTTTAACAATGCCGGGATCAACGGGACTCTGGCGGGTGTCCGCGGCAAACTCACGGCCGAATGGCCCGAAGACGCCTTCGACAAACTCATTCAGGTAAACCTTAAGGGCACCTGGCTGTGCATGAAGGCGGAACTTGAACAAATGGTCCAGCAAGGCTCTGGATCGATAGTTAACGCCGCTTCCCTCGCCGGGTTGACGGGCTTCCCGACTACGGCGGCGTACGCCGCGAGCAAGCACGGAGTCGTAGGCCTGACCAAGACCGCAGCGATTGAGTACGCCCCGAAGGTCCGCGTGAACTGCGTCTGCCCAGGATGGATCAATACGGAGATGGTCGCGGAAACGATCGCGCGGCGCGGTGCCGAACTCTTGGTCAGAGTTCCCTTTCGCGAGTTTGGTAAACCGGAGGATGTCGCTGAGATGGTGTGCTGGCTGTCGTCCGACCGTGCGCGCTTCGTCGTCGGAGGAGTCTTCACAATCGATGGCGGCTACATGGCGAACTAAATCAAGTGAAGGAGCAAGGGCGCGGGGCGTTCATTCTCCGACTCATGGTAGGTCGCTTCGAGGTTGAGCACGTCTGGTGCTGGCACCGATCTGCTCCTTTCAGTACCGAGCACTAGCGTTCAGCGCGCAGGGCACGCAAACACCCGCCCGCTGCGTCCGATCCGCACGGGGCGTGCGGTCTCGGGTCTTTCCCGGCGGCGGTGCCGAGCGAACCTATGGGACGTCTCAGGCCGGATTGAGCGCCACCGCCGAGAAATCGTTGACTATGGACTTGGGACTTCATGTTCTACGGTGACGTCGCCGAGTGACTTCACGATCCACGACGTGAAGCGCTGGAGTCGGGCGTGCTCGTCCGCCTCTTTGATTGCCGGAAACACGCCGAGCATCCCCCCGTCCGCAAGCAAGAGGAACACGGATGGCGGATAAGCGCTCAACAGTCGCATGCGGACGGCGTTGTAGAGTTTCCGCTCGCCCTCGAAGGTGGTCGCGATATCTGCTGCGCTCATGCCGGTTTCACGCCTCCGGTTGTGCCGGGTGTGCCGCCGGGACCTGATTGGCTGCGCGTGCCCGAGTTCCCGTCGTTGTCAGGGGGCGTCCGACGAGTGTCGGCTCGTGACATGCCGTGTTCGCCGCTCGCGTGTTCATCCCAGTTGGTCGGAAAGGCATCTACGGGCAACTTACTCTTGCCGCGTCGCGTCGCTATGATTAGCGCCGCTCGTGGGTGCCCGCAGGCCCGCCGATCCAGTCCATGTTGATATCGTCAGCGGCGGATCGGTCTGCGCGGTTGCCTTGGTGTGCCGTTGTATCGCGCCTACCCTCGCCCTTGCCGGGGGCGCGCATGCTCGGACGATGGGCCTTGCCGACGTTCATGCGACGGCCTGGCTCCTGATTGGCCGCGAGGGTCCCGAGGCAGTCTCGGACGCCCGACGATGTGTGGGTTCACCCCGCTCGGATCGATCCCGCTGCTTCGGAGGTCTATTTGGGAGCCCGTGCACGGCGCGTGCCCGATGGACAGCACGGATCTCGGCGATGCTGGTGGAGCCGCGGTGAGTCGCCATCGAGGCGTCACGGAAGGCGAAACGCCCACGCGGACTGCTTGAGTCGCTCCTCCAGGAGCGCGATGTGAGCACCGTGCTCGTCGAGTTGCCCCAACAGCCAGCGCATGTCGCGTTCCGCCTCCGGATGGTGCGAGAGGTACGCCCAGCGGTCGAGCTTCTCCTTGATGTCGCGGAGGCGTTCAGCGTCGGTCACGACGGGAGGTTCCAGGTGTTCGGTGATCACGTCCTGCCGAACACCGGAAGAATCGTGCCATTTCCCCGGCTCTCGTTCGGCGTGCTTCATCGCAACGGCGTTGACAGGGCCGAACGAGGGTTCCTATAGTGACCATTAGGTTTGCCGACGCGCCCCGCCCGAACCCTCGAGGCGGACACCGAAGCGCGGGAGGGGCTGATCGTCGCGGCGCTCAACGCGGTCCACACGGCGCTTAAGCGCGGCCGGGACGTTCCTCCGACGCCGGTGGTCAAGGCCGCGTTGGCGTAGCGTCGACCGTGTACTTGCCGTTTCCCAGTGCCGTCCGCGCCGAGCTTGAGCTGCTTGGCACTCGCGTGGGCGTCCCCCGCACACACATCGTGCCCCTCGGCGCGAATCGTTTTCTTGCCAACGCCGCAACGACGCGTCCAGGAGAGGTGTGCATGGCGATCCGCGTCGCGTCCGGCGGGTTCCTTGCGATCACCAAGGAGTACTACCCGCCGAACCTGTACCGGTTACCCACGGGCGGGATCCGTCGAGGGGAGCCCGTGCTTGAGGCGCTGCACCGCGAGGTGCGTGAGGAAACCGGGCTGAACAGCCCCGTTGTTACGCTCGTTGCGATCATCGGGTACCACGATGGCAGGGTCTTGTCCGAATTCTTCACCTGGGTCTTTCTGCTGGAGGCAAGAGATGAACCGCGGGCCGAGGACCCCGACGAACGCATCGCCGGGTTCCGTATCGTCGCCCTGGACGAGCTCCCGGAGATCGCGGCCCGGCTGGAAGGCCTGCCCGACGACTACTCCGCGGAGTTCGAGCGCTCGTGGGCCGAGTGGGGGCGCTTCCGCGGGGCGGCTCACCGTGTGGTGCGGGAAGTCCTCACGGACCTCGGGCGCTGAGATGGACAACGCGGTGCGGATGTAGGCCGAATGCTATACTGTATGCATCACGGTACAAGGGAGCGTGATGGGTGAAGCGACCAAACTACAACGCTGCGAAACGAGCACGAGAATTGAAGCAGAAAGCCAAGCGCGACGCGAAGCTCGCACGCAAGCAATCTCGTTCCGACACAACGTCGCCCGCCACGGAACCGACGTCACCAGCTTCCGATCCCGCCGAGCAAGACCGCGCGACCTCGGGCACAGGAATATGACCCTGCGGGGACGGGAACTGGCCCCGGAGGCGCGCGCCCAGATCACCAAGATTCGCGCGGCCGCCCGAAAGGGCTTGGGCGCCACGGAGATCGCGGAGCTCTGCCAGTTTCCGATCGCGGTCGTCAACCGGGTCCTCGCGCCGGCGAACCACGGGCGGCTGTCGAACCCCGCGGAGATTCTCACCCTGCGCACCGTACCGAACGGGCACGCGGCGGCGGACGTGCAGCTCTATTGGGTGGGATTCCTGACGGCCGCCGGGCGTATCTCCGGCCAGGGTCCGTCCATGGCGGTCGTCGTGACGTTGGGCGACCGGGCCGAGAAGCATATGACGAAGTTCATGGAGGATATCACGGGCCCGCGGGTGCGTCAGGAGTACTGTCAAAGCAGCCTGCTCGGATGGCAGGTGTATGTCCGGGAGCCCAGCCTGTGCCACGCGCTGATGCCGTGGGGGATTCCGTCCGATTTTCACGGCGAAGACCCGGCGTTGCTCGACGACATCCCGAACGACCTGATCGCGCCCTTTCTCGCCGGATACCTCGATGGAAATTGGCCGGCATCCACGTTTCCTCGCAGCGGGCGTCTGACGCTGCACGGGACTCCGGATGTGTTGTCGGCCGTCAATCGCGTGCTTCGGCGGTGTTGGGGGATCTCCGAAGGGAAAATCACGCTCCAGCCGCCGCGGGCGACTCTCCGTTACCCGACGCAGCGGGTCGATCAGCAGATTTGGGATCGCGTTCGCCAACACGCGTCGCGGAAACGGCAACTCGCGTAGCTTCCACTGGCACCCGAACGTGCCGGCGGCCTTGTTGACGACGGCCGGCGTCGCCGCGAGCGGGGCACAACTGCGGATTGTGCGTCGTGTCCCATTGGTCGTCCAAGTGCCAGTGGGACCGGACTGAAACGCACGGTATCCTGTCGCCCATCGCGGCCACGGTAACTCTCCGAAGGACATCGGGTCGGAGGTTCGTCGACACGCACGCGCGGACCGCGCACGTGTCGGCGAGTGCGCCAAGATCGTCCCGCGATCAACGCGCATGCCGGGCGTCGCCGTTCCGACGGCGATGGCCTCCGCCACCGCCTCCGATCTCTTCGATCCTCGCCAGCGATTGTCGCCGACGCCTCTGTGCTCCTCATCGCGCTCGGGGTCCGTATGCTTCCCCGGGTGGGGCATGGTCAGATCCCGTCTGTCGGACCGGACACGGTGGTTCGCGTGTGCGTGCCGTGCGGCGAACGACCGAGGGCAGGTGCAGGGATACCCGACGTGATGCGCAATTAGTGAACCCTGGCGTTGCGAAGGAGGGAAGAGATGGGATGTCGCGCAACACGGCGGGGGTGGGTCGTCCTTGTCGTCGCGGTGTGCTGCGGCTTCGCGTTCATACCCGCGTACGCGACGGACGGGAGCCTCGTGGTGGCCGCCCTCCGTACACTGGATCAGAACTACGTCAAGACGGTGGACGACGTTGGGCTCCTGAATACCGCGATCGGGGCGTTGCGGACGGCGACCGACCTCGACACCGCTGCGCTGTCCGACATTCCACAAGGGACGCCGGAAGGGTCCGCGTCGCGCATGTTCCTCGCCGTGTTCGACCGCGCGGTTCAGGCGGGGAAGGGGGGATCGGCCGAGGATCTGGCCCAGACCGCCACTCGCGCGATGCTGGCGTCGTTGCACGATTCCCACGTGAACTACTACACGGCCGCTGCCTTTGCGGAATTCCAGCGAAATCTCGCGGGTCAGGCGAGCTACGCGGGCATCGGGGTCTTCGTTAAGAGCATCAAGGACACCGACGGCACCACCGTGGCGTTTGTCGCCGCCGCCTTTCCGGGCGCGCCGGCGGCACGGGCCGGGCTCCAGCGATTCGACCGGATCCTGCGGGTGGACGGGAAGGATGTCAGCGGCATGACGGCGGGTGAACTCGTCCCGCTGCTTCGCGGGTCTGCGAGCTCCGCGGTCAGCGTGACGGTGCAGCGGCGCGATCGGACGCTCACGGTTTCCGTCGTGCGACAGGCGATTCAAATCCCTCCGGTCGACGCGTACTTCATCCGGCCCGGTGTGGCCTACGTGCGGTTGCTCGCATTTCCCAGGGGCGCCGGGCACGACATTCGGAGCGCCCTCCGCTCCCTCGCGTCGCGGGGGGCCATCTCATCGGTGATTCTCGACCTGCGGAACAACGGGGGAGGATTGATCAAGGAGGGGAGCATCGTCGCCGGCGCGTTTCTGCCGCCGGGGACGCTCCTGGCGCACACGGTGGAGCGTGCACGACCGCCCACCGAGATTACGTCGACGGGTACGCCCATCGTCGATCGCGGCCGGCTGGTCGTGTTGATCGACGACGGCACGGCTTCGACGGCGGAGTTGCTCACGGCCGGGCTGCGTGATGCACATCGTGCGACGCTCGTCGGCGACAAGACCGCAGGCGCGCTCGGCGTGGCCATGCGGTATGCGTTGCCCGACGGCGGCATCGAGGTGACCGTGTCCCAGGTGACCGGTCCGCAGCACGAACAGATCGAGGGGGTCGGCATCACCCCGGGGGTCCAAGTGGCCCTCACGGTCGCCGAGGTCGCTCGGGGTGAGGACGGTCAGCTGGAGGCGGCGCTGAAGAGCCTGGGGGTGGCCGAGATCTTCTCGGCGGCGTCCGCGGCCTAGGCCACAGACGCCGCCCACGGGAGCCGCGCACGGTCTGTGCGGGTGCGCCGGGGCCACGACGGCCGCGCGTTCACGAGATCTTCGCGATGTCTTCATCAGCCATTCACGCGATCTCGATAACTCCGCGCAATGATACCGCTAGAGGCGGATGGAGTCTATCGTCCGGAAGGGAGGTGAGCACAGCGCCGAGCATCACGGCGCCAGGGCGGTCAGAAACGGGATGCCTCGTACCGGCCGGCCGAGTCATCGGCCGGCTCACCGTGGGAGGGGCGATTATGCGCACGTTCATCGGTACGCGACTGGCACCGATAGCGCTCGCCGCAGCGGCCTGTGTCTCGCTTGGCGGCATGCCTGTGCAGGCGGCGGTTCCGAGTACGGGGGTGACGGCGCAGTACTACCGGCCCCCATCGTCCACGTACGGCGACCGTAACTGGGGCTGGTATCACCAGCAGTGGATGGCGCAGTGCGCCACGCGGGCGGACCGCTACGACCGTTGGGGACGAGACCGGCGGAGCGACAACTGGTGCGCGAACAATCAGCGGTTCCGACGAGGCAATCCAGACGGGCAGTGGCGCTACGATCATCCGTGGGACTCGGGGCGGGGCCCCGATCACCCTTGGGATCACGGGAACCACTGAGTCGATCGGGCGGACGGTTCACGCGTGAGGCCCTCGGTGGCGCGGGGGCCCACTTCCGAGGCGGGCGCTGTGACGGACGCGCCGCTCAACACCCGCCTTTGGCGGGTTCGAAGATGCAGTACGTGGCGTTGGCCCCCGGGGCCCAGACGACGGTTCGTACGGTCTGCCGCTGGTGGTCGGCCGGATCGCTGACCACCGTTGCGCCGACGTGATGCGTGCCGGAGGGCGCGGTTCCGTAGATCGAGTGGCCTGGCTCTGCGGAGCCCTGCGCGGACTGGTCGATGAAGAACGTCACCGTGGCGTCCGGGAGTTGGTTCCACATCCGGACGCACACATAGGTCGGATGAGGCTGGCTGCAGGGCGGAGGAAACCCGGAGTCAGACTGTGGCCACGCGATCGTCGCCGGCCCGGCGATCAGCGACAGGAGAAGCAAGCTTGCGGCGATCCTCCTCATGACCGCTCCTCTCTGGGCGCCGCGGTGCGCGTTCGCGCAGGACGGTCCGTTCGCAAGGACCCCATCCTACCGCCGTTCGACTGTGCCGAGGCGTGGCAAGGCAGCGGCGCCCGCGTCGTGCAGCGAGATGCCCGTCTCGGATCGAAACCGCACGCCCTCGGCTCGGTACCGAGCGTGCAGCCGCTTTACAAACTCGTGCTTCACGGCGTCCTGGCTGCCGATGTCTTGCGCCCTCAGCACCACGGTGAAATCGATGCTGGCATCCCCGAACGTGTGATACCGGAGGACCGGCTCAAAGCCGCGCACGCTGCCCTGTGCGTCCCGCAGCACCTCGCGCGCGACGTCGAGTGTGATCCGCTCCACGGCGGCGAGGTCGCTCTCATAGCTGACGCCCATCCGCACGGGCACGGCGATCTCGCGATCCGGCTCGTAGTAGTTCGTGACGGTCGCGGACGCCAACTTGGCGTTGGGCACGATGATCATGTTGTTTGGGCCCTCTCTGATCTTGGTGCTCCGCCACGTGATGTCGATGATCGTCCCCTCTTCGCCGGTATTGAGCTTCACGTAGTCGCCCGGTCGGATCTGGCGGGCGGTGATGATATACAACCCGGAGAACAGGTTGGCGAGGGTCTCCTGCAGGGCAAGCGCGACCGCTAACCCGCCGACGCCGAGCGCGGTCAGGATCGGCGTGACCGCGATGCCGAGCGACTGCAGACCGATGAGCGCCCCCACCAGAAACACGAGCAACTGAGTGAAGTTCGTGATAATCGTGGGCGACAGCATGTCCGGGCCGCGCCCGTGGCGGTACAGATGACGGCTGTACAGGCCGACGGCCCCCGCGGCGATGCGCGCCACGACGAGCGTCACCGATGCGATCGCGACGATGACGAGGAGTTTCTGAGACAGTCGGGACCACTCGGGTGCGATGCGCGCGCTCAGCACGGCGCCGTACAAGCCTACCGCCGCGCCCCAGACGAACACGACGCCCCGGAGCGCGGCGACGACGAGATGCTCTACGCCCCCTTCGCGGCGGGCGACGTACCTGGCTATCCGTGGGAGGATCGCTCTTTCGACGATCAATCCCGCCACGACGCCGCCGAGCACGAAGGCGGCTGGTGGAATCCAGACATTCGCGTCGATGATGTCGCTCCCGGGTGGGGCGTCTCGCCGTCCGTCTTAGTGACGACGCATCTTGGCTCTCTCCACGATCCTACGTGATCTTACCCACGATGTCGATGCGGCAAAGCAGCTGGAGATCCGCTGTCCGGCCGCGACCTCGCGCGAGCCCGCGGCACAAACCGGCCGGGACGGCCGTATATATAGTAGGATAACGTCGGGATAGGAGGATCGCGGTGCGGCACGTCGGGTTCGAAGCGCGTCGTCTCGCCCGCCATCCGGGGAGCCTCATGGGTAGCGTGTGGCACGTCCTGCGTTGCAGGCAATCGTGGCGGGCGCTCGTCACGGCCGTCGTGATGGCGGTCGGCGTGCTCGGTGGGATCACGGGTGCGCCCCCGGGGCTCGCCGAACGGGGTCATGGGGCGATCGTCGATGCTGAAGCTGCGGCTGTCTCTCTCTCGCGCGCGGAGGTCCTCGGAGTATGGCACTGGTGGTGTTGCGGAGGACGGCATGGCTCTCTCACGCTCACCGTGACACCGGGTGGGGACGTTACCGGGTACATGGATCAGCTCGGGCTGGCCGGAACCACGCGGATTCAGGGTGTGCGTGTGCATGAGAATACCCTTGTGCTCAGCCGGGCGGTTGGCGCCGATTGCGTGCAG
>Ga0070735_10000499_pt1 | contig 42582 bp, 46 predicted proteins | sample Coa_R1_FD_66443 | JGI IMG/M metagenome (GOLD analysis project Ga0070735, IMG submission 66443) | Surface soil microbial communities from Centralia Pennsylvania, which are recovering from an underground coalmine fire - Coalmine... | ecosystem: Environmental > Terrestrial > Soil > Unclassified ... | reverse complement strand
TCGCTATGACCGACTACCACGAGTGGTCAGCCGAACGAAAAGCGACGAAGGAGCGAACGAAGGCGGCGTAACCGCCGACTTTAGGCCGAATCGAATTTACAGCAGATTTGGGACTTGACTCTAACCGGCACTATACAATGTTTTGTATAGTGTATCTTTTTGCATCACCGTCACGCGGGAAAAGCGCTGCCGCCTCGGAATGAGCGCACTCTGACTTCCGCTTTGGGCTTTCGCGGCTGGAGAGTTCGCCATTTCTGACCTGATCGACCCGACGAACGTTTTCGCGCAAGAGGACACCTGTGCGCCACTCACCGAGATGCCGTCTTGGTGGAGCGCTTTCATTTTTCAGGTACTCAACGGGCGGCAGCTGTCGCTGTATTTGTATCTCTCGATGCTCATGGGCGATCGAAATATCTGTCATCCTACCACGCTCGAGATAACGCGCGATTTGGGGCTCTCGAGCAGCACGATGGTCTTTGATTCGATGAACGTGCTCGAGCGCTATGGATTCATTTTACGTACGCGGCGCTCTCTTGCCGAACTGAACTCTCGGCGCAACGTGTACCAGCGTCCCTCATGCGCGTACACCATCGTTCGTCTTTTGAGGGAAGGACGAATCGATGGGTTTCTCAGACCTCGCCATATTCCCAGCCGGTAGCACAGGAGGCCGAAGCGATGATCCGGCAAGGCATCGAGGATCTGCTTGGGGACGCTATAGAGCGTTATGACGCTGCGCCCGACACGGAAAAGGCGCGCACGTTGGCCGCGTTGCTGCAAAATACCAAGCAAAGCGACGGCTGAAAATGGTGCCTGCGCGGGAATATTTGGACCAGCGAGGGATGCCAGTTGTTTGATTCATACGACGAGGAGGCGGCCCGCTGGTGTGAAGCTGTCGCGAACCGCACGCGAGAGGTGGATCAAGCGTATCTAAGCGAGGTGCGAAGAAGCACGCTCCGGTGCTTGCGTAAGTCGTTGCCGTCGGACGTGCGCGCACAGGTTGCGGACCTATTGCCTTCGAGTGTCCGCGAACTGTGGCTGGACGGATGGACGCCCGATGAGCGCGTCGAGCCCTGCGCTACGACCGAGCACTTAGTATCGTGCGTGCGGCCGTTCGTGAAAGAACATCACGCCGACGCCGTCATCGAGGAAGACGTGCTCGCAGTCACGCAGACGTTCTTCGCACACTGGCCGGCGGCACAGCCGCTCGCCCAGCCGCATCTGCCTGCGGATCTCTTCGGCGCCACGTCGGAACAAGGTGAACAGCCGATAGCATAAATTGTGTCGCGTACGCGAACAGTGAGACGGCCTAACGGAGAGGAGCAACTGTGAACGTACTCGATTTGCTCAAGCAGGATCATCAAATGGTAGCGCGTCTCATCGACGAGGTGCAGCGCTGCGAGCCCGATGACGAGAAGCTCGACGACCTCGCGCAGCAAATGTCGCTTGCGCTAACGGTTCATGGGGCGGCCGCAAAAAACAAACGCGCGCGAGCGCACGAAAGAAGGGCGCAAAAAAGTCATCGAGCCGCCGCTCATCGCCGAGCCGCTCGCGTTTTTCGTGAACCATGCGGCAGAACTCCGTCGCGGCACTGGCCGTTTTCAGGCAACGGTCGATCCGAAGCGGCCCAACGCGCTGTTGCAACCTTTAGTCGCTCCAAAAAGCGCTCTATCGGGGTTTCGTAATAAAATGAGGTGAACGCCAAAAGATACCCAAAAAACTGGTGATGTTCGGTCGCCCAGAATACCGTCTAAACCGCTATGCCGGAGCGGGCACCATTCGCGGCGCGTTCGCGCGCGGGAGCCGTCCGTAGGTCCAACGCACGCGCCGGACGCGTGGCATATGTCGGTGCTTCCATAAAGATGGAGGCACCCGCCATGAACCTCATCTTTGAAGACCGCATCCTACCCGACGGAAAGCACGTCCTGGTTCCCAAAGTCGAGCGGCCGCGCACGTGCCGGCGTGCCGACGGCGTCCCGAAGGTATGCTACAATTCGCGCGGCGCTGCTCGTTCGGCGCGCACGAAACACGACGTGCTTTACCGGTGTCCGAATTGCGATCGCTACCATCTCGCGACGGATCGCCGCCACCGCTAGCGGACGATTGCAGCCTAATCGCCAAAGTGCGGCTATGGCCACAAAGCGCTTCGGCAAAGCGCGGCCGTCGGGTGAGCCGAGCGGCTCGACGGAGCGCAAGATTCGCATTTTGCTCGAGCTCATCCGCAACAAATTCGTGCGGCTGAGCCGGCTCGCGGATGACTACGGGACATCGGAGCGCAGTCTGCTGCGCGACCTGCAAGAGCTGCGAAAAATCGGCGCACGCGCCGGCTTTCAGTTGAGCTCGAAAGTCGAGAACGATCGCGCGCGCCTCGTTTCGTTCGACGCGCGGCCGACGGCCATCGACAAGAGTGGGCGCGCTCTGCATTCGCTGATTCGCGATGCGGCACACGCGCTCGGAGCGCCGGTGGAACAACAAATCGAATCGCTGGAGAACGGCGAGCCGCCGGCAGAGCGGCGCTTTTTGCATTTTCTGACGCCCACGTTGCGCGAAGGCAGCCGTGTCGCGCAGACGTTCGAAGAATTGCAAGCGGCGTGGGTCAACAACGCTCGCGTCACTTTCCGCTATTCCGGAAAGGAGCGGCGTTTGGAGCCCGCGTGCGTATTCGTGCGTTCCGGCCGCTACTATTTGCTCGGCCGCGATCCGAATTCGCGCGCGTGGAAGTATTATGCGCTGGATGCGATCGAACCGCCGATCAAACGCGCGGGCTCATTTACTCCGCAGCCGATTCCCGAGCGCTATCAACGGGAAGATACGCTTGGGTTCTTCCAAGGAACCGGCGAGGAGCGCGTCTCTGTTTGGATTTCGCCGGCGATGGCGCCTTCGGCGACCTCGCGTGTATGGCAGCGGAATCAGCAGATCGAAATGCACAAGGACAGCTCCGCGACGATGACGTTCACCGTCAGCGACGCGGGCGAGGCCATCCGCTGGGCGCTGGGTTTTGGCAGCGAGGCGAAGGTCGTCGCGCCGCCGAGTGCGCTGGAACAGGCCCGAAGGCTCGCGCAAAACATCCTCGACTCGTACGAGAAATAGCCGCGACGGTTTCGGGCAAGACCGCCGCAGCGTTCATTCAGGAACGGTACTCGGCCGCTGGAACGCCGCCTGCAGCGCATCGAGCCGTTCTTGTCCGCTGACGATGCGGAAGATTTCGGGGTAGTGCTCTTCCGCCAGCTGCCGCAGCAGGTTCGCGAGCTTCCCAAACACCGCGGAGTCGACGTGCTCTTCGCGATATTCCAAGTCCAGGCACAGGACGTCCTCGCTCTTGGTGAACTTCGCAAGCGGGATTGCGAGGTTGAGTTCGGCGATGCGTTCCAAGAGCCGGCTGCGCGTTGCGCTGAGCGCCGGCAATTGCAGAATGTAGACGCACGTGTGAAGCCAGCCGTTACCGAGCACGCAACGGATATCGAAGTCGCGATACGTACCGTGGAAACTCAGCTCGTAGCCGCTGCCATGGCGCCGTACCGAGAAGCCGGCGCCCGTTGCCAGGGATTTTAGACGGCGAAGCCGCCGACGCGGTTCTTCATCTTCGTTCATGCTCAAATTGTAGGCCACCCCCGCGCCATACGTGTGGCACCCCGGAGCCTTATCATCGCCGCATGGACCATAGCAATCCAACCGATCCCCGTGGCCGCGGTTTGGCCCCTATCCCCGCTATGCACAAGGCCCGGGGCCGCGATACGCTAAGGACACGGTGAACCATGCAGCGCATTGAGGGACGCTTTATTTACGCAGCGTCCGATTTGAATAATTTTCTGGAGTGCGGATATCTGACCGAACTCGATCGCTCGGTTGTGCTGGGCGAGCGGGAAGCGCCGCAGCAAGACGATCCGCAGGTGGAACTCATCGCGCGCAAAGGCGACGAGCACGAGCGCTGGTATTTGGGACAACTTCACGCGCGTTATGACGGTGGTGTAACGGAATTCGGACGCCCCGAGCACAGCGTCGAGGGATTCGAAGCCGCCGAAGCCGCTACGGCTGCGGCGATGGAGCGCGGCGATGCGCTCATCTACCAAGGCACGTTTTTCGATGGACAGTTCCTCGGCCACCCCGATTTTCTGCGCCGCATCGACGTGCCGTGCGAGCGTTGGGCATGGAGTTATGAAGTCATCGACACGAAGCTCGCGCTGAACACGAAGCCGTACTTCCTGATCCAACTCTGCAACTACAGCGAGCACGTTGCGCGCATTGCGGGCACGATGCCGGAGTACTGCTACATCGTGCTCGGCAACGGCGAAGAAAAGCGCTTCCGGCTCAATGACTACTCCGCGTACTACCGCCATTTGAAGGCGCGGTTCTTGGATAATTGTCATCCTGACATATCGAAGGACGCCGAGCCTGTCGAGGCGCTCTACCCGCACAAATGCAGCCACTGCAAGATCTGCAAGTGGTCCGAGGTGTGCGCGGCGCAACGCAGAGATGACGACCACCTCAGCCTGGTTGCGCGCATGCGTCGCGATCAGATTGGAAAACTGAATGCCGGCGGCGTGCAAACCGTGGTGGATCTCGCTGCGGTGCGCGACGAGCAGCGGCCCGTGGGATTGAATCCGGACACGTTCGCGAAGCTGCGCCGACAGGCGAACATGCAGGTGCGCGGACGCACCGACGGTCCGGTGTACGAACTACTGGAGCATGCGCCATGGGAAGGCTTCGGCCTGATGCCGGCACCGGCGGAAGGCGACGTCTTCTTCGATATGGAGGGCGACCCGCTCTACCAACCCGGACGCAGCCTCGAATACCTCTTCGGCTGCTGGCTCAACGACGGCACGTACAAAGCCTTTTGGGGGCTGGACCGCGCGAAAGAGAAAGACGCATTCGAGCAATTCATCGACTTCATCGCCGAGCAACGCCGGCGCTACCCGAACATGCACGTCTACCACTACGCGGATTACGAGAAGTCCGCGCTGCGCCGCCTCGCCCAAGCGCACGGCACGCGCGAACAAGAGGTGGACGATCTGCTGCGCGGTGAGGTGCTCGTCGATCTCTACGCGGTCGTTCGGCAGGCGCTGGTGATCTCCGAGGACAGCTACAGCATCAAGCGCCTCGAGAAATTCTACGGTTTCAAACGCGAGACTGAAGTGCGCAAAGGTGACGACTCAATCGTTATGTTCGAGCGGTGGCTGGCCGATCGCACGCAACGGCAGATTCTCGACGACATCGAGCGCTATAATGCCGACGACTGCCGCTCGACCCTGCTCCTGCGCGACTGGCTGCTGCAACGGCGTGATGAGGCAATCGCAAAGTTCGGCGCCGACATACCGTTTCACGAGCCGAAGCAGCAATGTCATCCTGAGCCTGTCGAAGGATGTCCTAGGTGCATGAAGCGTGCAAAAGACGAGCGCGAGGCCAAAGCGACCACCGATTTGCAGCGGACGCTGCTCGACGGCATCCTGACGCCGCAAACCGAGGAAGAGTATGCGCTGATGAGCGACGATCATCGTGCGCGCTATCTGCTGGCCAACCTGCTGGCGTATCACCGGCGCGAAGAAAAACCGGTGTGGTGGGCGTTCTTCGATCGCTGCGAGAACGTCGACAATCTGTTGGAGTTTGACAAAGATGCGATCGCCGGTCTGCGGTTCTGCGATGATGTTGAGCCGGTGAAAGAAAAAAACAGCCGGCTCTATACGTATACATTCCCCGACCAGCACTACAAAGTTGGTGTCGGCGATTCCGTGCATGATCCCGACATCGGCAAAGCGACGAAAGCGGCGGGTAGCGTTTTTGCGCTTGATGACGATGCCAATCGGCTAACGCTCAAGTCGACGTGGCCGTTGGAGGACGCGCGCAAGATCCGCGCGCTTATCCCAGCCGGGCCACGGGATACCGATGAGCAAAAGGCATCGCTCGCACGCATTGCGCAAGCCTACCTCGACGGCACGATCGCGCCCGCAACGCTGGATTTGCTGCTAGCACGTGACCCGCGGGTTCAGTGTCACCCTGAGGTATCGAAGGGCATACTACAGCCGGAAACCGTTACGCCGGGTGCAGTAACGGCCGTCACGCGTGCCCTGGACAACAGCTACCTGTTCATTCAAGGACCGCCGGGAACGGGCAAGACCTGGACCGGTTCACGCGTTATCTGTGATTTGCTCGCCGCCGGTAAACGCGTCGGCGTCATGAGCCGCGGCCATAAGGCGATGCACCATCTTCTGCACAAAGTGGAAGCGTGCGCGCGCGAACGCGACTCTTCATTTCGCGGGCTCTATAAGTACACCAAGGGTAACGGCGATTCGCAGTATATTTCAGAACTGGCTGAGCCGCTCATCGCGTCGGTGCCGAATAACGAGCCGTTCGAAGACGAAGATTACGATCTCGCGTCCGGCACATCGTGGCTCTTCTCGCGCGAAGGCTTGACCGGCCATTTCGATTACCTTTTCATCGACGAGGCCGGCCAAGTGTCGCTAGCCGACGCGATCGCCGTGTCGGCGGCGGCAAAAAACGTCGTGCTGCTCGGCGATCCGCTTCAGCTCGCTCAAGTGTCGCAAGGCGTGCATCCGCTACACGCCGGCGCTTCAGTCTTGGAGCATCTGCTTGGCGATGCGCAGACGGTGCCCGAGCAGCGCGGCATCTTCCTGGACGTGTCGTACCGCATGCACCCGGACATTTGCGGGTTCATCTCGGAAATGTTGTATGACGGTCGTCTCCGCGCGGGTGACAAAACGGCACGGCAATGCGTAGACAGCCCCGGACTTTCCGGTAGCGGCTTGCGGTACATCGCGATTCAACACGATGGCAATAGCCGCGAGTCGCGCGAAGAGGCTGAACGTATCGTCGCGGAAATCGCACTTCTTCTACAAGGAACCGTGACCGACGAAGACTGCGTCATGCGCCCCACGCGACCGAGCGATATCATTGTCGTTACGCCCTACAACGCCCAGCGCCGGCTCATCACGCGATTGCTGCGTGAGCGGGGCCTCGACGTGCGCGTCGGCACCGTCGATAAATTTCAGGGTCAAGAGGCTTTCGTTGTGTTGTACTCGATGGCGACTTCGAGCGGAAATCACATCCCGCACGACATTGGCTTTCTCTTCGAGCAAAATCGTTTCAACGTCGCGATCTCGCGCGCGCGGGCCTGTAGCGTCCTCGTAAACAGTCTGCGCCTGCTCGACACGGCATGCCACTCCTCGCAGCAAATGGCTCTTGTGAACCTGCTATGCCGGTACGTCGAGGCCGCAGATGGGGCATTGCTGCCGCTACGATAGCACCGCCTACGGAAATCGAACCCTGCTCACTGGGGGCTGATGCGAGCTCTGCGGATTTTCGCCGATTGTTTTGACGATTTTGTGTTAAGTCCGCGGTGTTGATGCTGGTCTGTTGCTGCTAAGCAGAACGCTAAGTAAACACCGAGAGCCTAACCAGTCTCCACTTTAGCACACTCCAGCATCGGTACTGTAACGTTAACGAATCGCCGAACGCTTTCGGCGTGTCTTAGGAACCCGTTGCTAGACCGCTCGAATCGAAGGCTAACTTGATCAAATCCCGCAAGAATGTCGTGTGCTTCTGAAGGTCCTGCTTCTTGAGTCGGAGCCGATAACAGCCCCACCTCGAGTAGGCCTGCGTATCGACGCACGACTCGTCGATCTTGGCCTGAACCTCATCGGACTGTTTCAACCCGACTTCGAAGACCAGGGCATTTTTCTGAGGACGAAAGTCGACGAAGTTATTCGGCTGTCCGTGCCTTGCCACCCCGATGTAAAACTTGTTGTATTTCAATTCGAGGGCCGGATCAAGCTCCGCGACAATCTTAAATAGCTCGTCTACCATCCCGAGGGTTTCCTTTGCGCTCCTGGTCTCCCAATACGCGCGATCCGTAGGCGCCGCCTCGGCGTCTTCATCCTCGTCAACGAGTCAGGTGCTGCGCGTACGAGCGGCCAAAGCGCATATCACGGACGAGCAGCTCGACGTCCTTCGCGATCTCGCTGCACGGCTTGTCGAGCGGGTGATTAAAACGGAAGGCGGGTAGACATGCAATATGCGATTCGGGGAATCCCGGCTGATAAGGCTTCGGAGCGGGCCCGGGCGGAACAGGACCGCGTCAACGAGGCAGGCTTGCATTGAGGGTCGCGCTTGACGCGAATCGCTGACAAGTGGGTCTTCAAATCGCGATTTCGAGCGCACGTGTTCGGCTGGCGCTCGCAACCGGCGATTACGCGCATCGCCGAAGCGGTAAGCGAGATTAAGCGCGTTGCGCGCACCGATCCGGTGCTCGCCGCCGACGGCGCCGTCGCATTTCTCGAGCGATTGGTGCCTGCTATCGAGCAAGTCGACGGGTCGTCCGGCGCCATCGGATCGGCGGTCAAGCGCGCAATAAGTGAGCTCGCAAAACTGGTAATCGCGGCGTCTGCGCCCGCAAATGTGCGCGATGAATGGCTGGAACGACTCTGGGATGCGTTTAACAAGGACGGTTATGGTTATCTTGACACGCTCGGTGACCTGTGGGGTGAGCTCTGTGCAACGGACGAGCGCGCGCACGCATGGGCGGATCGCTTATCGCAATTCGTTCGCACCGAATATGCCGCTCCGCGCGAAGGTTTTCATTACGTCAAAGGCGTCGACGCTTGCCTGAGCGCGCTGTTCAAAGTCAAACGCTTCGACGATCTGCGCGCAATACTCGAACGTACCGGCAAGCCCTTTTGGCCTTATCATCAGTGGGGATTCAAAGCGCTCATCGCCGAGGGTAAGCGCGCCGAAGCGCTGCGCTACGCGGAGAGCCACCGCGGGATCAACGACGGTTATGCAATCGACCGCGCGTGTGAAACGCTGCTGCTCGAATCCGGCCTCGCCGATGAGGCGTACCGCCGATACGCGTTACGCACGAATCAGCAATCGACGTACCTTGCAACGTTCCGTGCAGTCGTCAAGAAGTATCCCCACAAAGATCCGCGCGCCATTCTTGCCGACCTGGTTAAAAGCACGCCGGGCGAACACGGCAAGTGGTTCGCTGCCGCGAAGGGCGCCGGCCTCTACGATGACGCCATTGCGTTGGTGCAGTATGCACCCGCCGATCCCAAAACGCTCGCGCGCGCAGCGCGCGACTTCGTAGAAAGACGGCCGCTGTTCGCAATGGAAGCCGCGGTCGCGGGACTGCACTGGGCAGCCGAGGGGTACGGCTACGAAATCACCGGGCTGGACATCCGCGAACTGTACCGCAGCGGGCTGGCCGCGGCCGCGAACGCGGACCGCACGGACGATTATCATGCCCGCACGCGCGCTATTATTGAAACCGCGGACAAGCCGTTCGTCGACGCAATCGCGCTAGCCCATTAAATCACGACTGAAAAAAGCAAGGCCGCTTCAAACGCTGAAGCGAACATGGCACGCCGAGCATGATACTCCCAATTGTTCCGCAACCGGCGCACGTCAGCGCCCTTTCCGGCTCCTATGCCGTACCGAAAAGCATTTCCATCGCCGCAAGCACACCCGATGAGCGCAACGTGGCGGATTTCGCCGTTGCATTCCTGCGCGAGCGTGGCATCAGCGCGGTAATCGTTCCGAATGCAAACGGCGCGCAGCTGCGCTTTTCGACTGCGAATGATGCGTCGCTGGGCGCAGAGGGGTATTCTCTCAGAGTGGACGGGAGCGGCATCGCTATCGCTGCAAAGACCGGAGCGGGTTTGTATTACGGGTTGCAAACCCTCGAGCAGCTCTTTGCGCAAGACGGCAGTTCAAACACGATTTCCGACGTGCAGATTCAAGATGCGCCGGCGTTTAAATGGCGCGGGATTATGCTCGACGTCAGCCGGCATTTTTTCGATGTGCCGACGGTGGAGCGTTTCCTCGATCTCGCCTCGCACTACAAGCTCAACATCTTCCACTGGCATCTGAGCGACGACCAAGGCTGGCGCGTCGAAATCAAGCGCTATCCGCGACTCACGACTTTTGGGTCGTGCCGCAACGGCAGCGAGGTCGGCAAGAATCCGCGCGACGTCGAGGGCGGACCGTACTGCGGACACTATACACAAGACCAGATTCGCGAAGTGGTCGCATACGCGGCCAAACGCTACGTGACGATCGTTCCGGAGATCGACATGCCGGGTCATTCGACCGCGGCAATCGCGTCGTATCCGTTTTTGGGCTGCTCCGGAAAACAGATTCCCGTTTCGACGACCTGGGGCGGCAGCTATCCAATTTGCCCGACGGACCGCGCGATTGAATTCGAAGAGAACGTGCTCGACGAACTGATGCAGATCTTTCCCGGGCCGTACATTCACACCGGTGGCGACGAAGTGCCGTTTAGTCAGTGGAAGGCCAGCGCGTTCGTCACCGATCTCATGAAGCGCGAGCATTTGACGACCTATCCGCAAGTGCAGTCGTACTTCGAGAATCGCATCGAGAAATTCGTCGAGAGCAAAGGCCGGCGCATGGTGGGCTGGGACGAGATTCTCACCGGCGGTATCTCGCGCAGCGCGGTGATTATGTCGTGGCGCGGCACGGAAGGCGGCATTAAGGCGGCAAGTCTGGGCAACGATGCGGTGATGACGCCGGATGGTCCGCTGTATTTCGATGCATATCAAGGCGACCCGGAGCAGGAGCCGCTGGCGATCGGCGGCCTCTCGACGATGCAGATGGTGTACAACTACGATCCGCTCGCGAAGATTCCGGCGGATCAGCAGTCGCACATTCTGGGCGTTCAGGCGAACATTTGGGCCGAATGGATCCCCACCGCGGAGCACATGTTCTACATGGCGCTGCCGCGCGAACTTGCGCTCAGCGAGATTGCGTGGACGCCGCAAAACGCTAAAGACTGGACCTCATTCGAGGCGCGCATGGGGCCGCAGTATCTGTGGCTGCAGCAGCAGCGCTACAATTTCCGTTTGCCGAATCCGGCGTTTGCGGTGACGGGTGGGACGCTGCGGTTTGACAACGTCGTGCGCGGCGTGCAGGCGATTAGCGCGCACACCGATGCGTCGAGCGTGACCGTTGCCATTAGCGATCCGATGCCGAATGCGGCGCTGGTGTATACGACGGACGGCACGGACCCGACCGGCGGCTCGACCCATTACGCGCATCCGCTGCAGCTGGCGCTCGCGCCGGGGCAGCGCGTGGAGGTTACAGCGGCGGCGGTACTGCCGGATGGGCGGACCAGTTCGACGACAAAGGTCATCATTGAACGAAGCCGATAGCGCCGAGCTAAGGACTTTTGGACTATAGCCGATATTCCGATTGGGTGGGCGGCGACGAGCGCGGTTTTTTGGAGCTTCCGCGCGACTCCCCAACTGCTACTCGGGGCCGCGACGCGTTACATCGAGGCCCTTTTCTCTATTAAAAGTTCGACTGCGTGAGACGCCGGCACGTTGTAACTAGCGTCTGCAACGCGCTTCTAAAGGTCCGAGCCGCTCGAGGTGGAGAAGCGCTTTGAGCAAGTCCCGACGCCCGAGGAGATGAACGCGCGTTTCGACATTGTGGATAACCGCCTAGACCGTTTGGAGCGCCGGGTTACAAACCTAGAGACTCGCCCGCCTCGACAGGCTCGGCGTCCTTCGATACCTCAGGATGACACAGGTGGGGCTCAGGATGACACAGGTGCGGCTCGGGATGACACAGGTGCGGCTCAAGGGGACAAGGTAGCGAGGGCGATGCGGTTGACGCCGCTGCATGCCATTGCGATGTTGCCGTCGGGAGTCGGCATCATGTTGCGAACCACGCCGCCGCCTGACGGAATGGGCCACGTTTGGAACGTGTGCTCGTGCACGTCGAATCGCACGAGCGTGTTGGGCTGAACGCCGGATTCACTGTACCAAATCGCGCCTTTGGTGAACGTAATGCCGTACGGCTGCGAATTCGGGCCGCCCGGTGAAGGCCATTCCGTAATCGCATGCGTGCGCGTGTCGAAGCGGCCGAGATACCCGCGCGCATAGTCACTGTAGTAAATCACGTCGTTGACAATCGCGACGCGGCGCGGGCGCGCATCGGCATTCGGAAGTGCATACTCGGTGATGTGCATACTCAGGGGATCGATACTCGCAAGCTTATTGCTGCCGAATTCGGCGAACCACGGAACGTCGTGCGAGTCGATCACCATGCCGTACGGATTCGCATGCGGCGTCGGCACCTGCACGACTTTGGTGGCGCCGGTTTTCGGGTCGAGCCGGCCCACCAAGTCGGCGCCTTGCACCGTGAACCATAACGTGCCGTTGCGATCGAAGCGCGGCGTGTGTGGATCGCGCGCTACCGCAGGCAAATGATGCACGATAACGTTGCCCGTTCGCGGATCCAACTCGCCGATGTAGCCTTTGAAATTCGCTGTGTACCAAATATGGCCGACGGAATCGGCGACTAAGCCGTGCGGCCCGGAGTCTGCAATCGGCAGATGATATTCTTGTATCGTTCCCGTGCGCGGATCGAGACGGCCCAGCACGTTCGCAAGCTGCCCGGTATACCAAATCATGCCGTCCCGCGTTGCGAGTGGATCGTGCGGACGAGATCCGGGCGTCGGTACTTCCCATTCTTTGATCGCGACGTGCCAGCTGCCGGGAAGAATCACCGCGTGCGGACCGCGCGGCGGAAAATTCGCCGACAAATACTTCGACACCAGCGTGACCTGCTGCGGTGTGAGTTTTGCGCCGTAGTTCACCATCATGCTCACCGTGGTGCGCCAGCCGTCGGGTGTATTGCCGGACCGCACGACGCGATCGAGCGAGTGACACTTCGTGCACGCGCCTTGAACGAGCGTCTTTCCGGCGCCTTCGGGCAACGCCGGTACGTCCTGCGCGGCTACGCGCAGCGCGCCCAACGCCGCAACCAGCGCGAACAGCAACCCTTGCCGTATCATGGCGCCTTCAGTATAGCAGCGTTTATTCGGCAGGCGCGACGAGCGAGCGGTCGAGATCCGCCTTCAACGCATCGAACGGCTCGAGCCCGACCGCGATCCGTAAAAGATTCGGCGGAGTCGTCGACCGCGGTCCTTCTATCGATGCTCGGTGCTCGATGAGGCTTTCCACACCGCCGAAGCTGGTTGCGCGCTTGAAGACGCGCGCGTTTGCCGCAACCCGCATCGCTTCTTCTCTTCCGCCGCGTACCTGTATCGAGAACAGTGCAACCGGGCCACGCAATTGCCGGCGCGCGACTTCATAATCCGGATGTGCAGGAAGTGACGGATGGTGGACGCGCTCGATACCCGGATGCGCCTCTAAAAACTGCGCCAGTCGAAAAGCCGTGTCGCCTTGCGCGCGCACGCGGAGTGATAGCGTGGTGAGGTCCCGCGAGGTGAGCCAGGCCGCGAAAGGCGACGGGACGCAGCCGCACAGTCTTTGCAAAAAGCGAATCGATTCCCAGTACGCACTATGTTCGCGCGCGACGAGCACGCCGCCCATCGCGTCGTGATGTCCCGAGCAATACTTCGTCGTCGAATGCACGACGACGTCGACCCCGTGTTCGAAGGGTCGCTGCAACTCCGGTGTGGCTATCGTATTATCGCAGACGACGAGCGCGCCGTGCGAATGCGCGAGCTGCGTTATCTGCGTTAGGTCGGAGATGCGAATCAGCGGATTGGACGGCGTCTCGACAAAGATGATCTTCGCTGGGTTTTCGAGCGCACGCTCCAATGCTGAAAGCTGCGTCGTGTCGACGAGATCGACGCGTAAGCCCCAAGGTACGAAAACGCGTTCGAGCATCTGCCGAACGCCGTAGTAGCAGTCGTGCGAAACGATGACGCGATCGCCGGGACGCAGCGCTTGGAAGAGCGTCATGATCGCCGCCGAGCCGCTGGCGAACGCGGCCGCATCGACACCGGCTTCCATTTCGGATATTGCGTGTTCGAAGTCGTGCCGGTTCGGGTTGTCGTCGCGCGCGTACTCGAACCCGAGCGGATACGAACCGTCGGCGGAGCGTTCGAACGTCGTGGAGAGATACAGCGGCGGCGCGAGCGCGCCATAGGCTTTGTCCGGCATCCGCAATATTTTCGACGAGGTGGGAGATGTGCATTTCCGGCGCGTAGCTGTACGCTATGATTCTTGCGGCCCTTGCCTTTTCGTTGACACAGGCGCTTTCATATCCGCTTCCCACCACGCTCGCGCCGAGCGCTGACGGCCATACCATCGTGTACGAGATCGATCAGCAAGGCAAGCGCAGCATTTGGACTGCGCGCGCGCCGCAGTACGAACCGAAGGAAATCGTTGCGTATAACGACGATAACGGGCAAAGCGTGGGTTCGGTTCGCATTTCAGCCGACGGCTCGCACGTCGTCTACGTGTACGGAAATTCGGAAAACCCGAGTTTGGGTTTGACGAAACCGCAGGAACAAGTCTGGTCGGTGGATGTTGCAAGCGGCCGGCGCGTCATGCTCGGCTTGGGAACCGGACCCGCAATTTCCGCAGACGGGTCGCAAGTCGCGTTCGTTTCGGGCGGCGCGGTATGGACGGCGCCAATCGATGCAAGCACGCCTGCCAAACAGCTCTTCTACGATCAAGGCAAAGATTGGGACCTGCAGTGGGCGCCGCGCGGCGATGCGCTCGCGTTTGTGTCGGCGCGCGACGACCATTCGTTCATCGGCGTCTACCGCGGCGCGGATCATCCGCTGGAGTTTTTGGTGCCGTCCGTGTACAACGACATGGAGCCGCGCTGGTCGCCGGACGGCTCGCGTATCGCGTTCGCGCGCACGCCGGGCAACGGTGGTCCGCCACAGAATCCGCTGGAGCGTCCCATCGTGCCGTGGTCGCTCATGGTTGCGAACGTCGCCGACGGAAGTGCAATCGCAGTTTGGCGCAGCCCGCACAACGAGCGCGCGTCGTTCCCAACCGAAGGCGGCGACGTCGATCTCACCTGGGCCGGAAACGATCGCGTGCTGTTCCTCAGTGAAATGGACAACTGGCCGCATCTTTATGCGATAGACGCGAATGGTGGCTCCGCGAAGCGCTTGACGAGCGGCGATTTCGCGGTGATTGGTTTCGGCGTTTCGCCCGACGCGAAGTCGGTGGTCTATGGCGCGAATACGGGCAAAACGCCCGGCGATGTCGACCGGTGGCATCTCTACCGCGTGAACGTCGCGAGCGCTGCGACGCAAACGTTGACGACCGGTGCATCGTCGCAGTGGTGGCCGACGCCGCTTTCGGATGGACATCTTGCGTACGTCACGGCCACCGCTCAGCAGCCGCCGCTCGTTGCACTCGGCGATGCAAATGCTGCGCACGCGCGGATGTTGACCGCGGCGCTGGTTCCGGCGGATTTTCCGGCGAGCAAGATGGTTACGCCGCGCGAAGTGACGTATCACGCACCCGATGGTACACTCATTCATGCGCAGCTGTTTGGCGCTTCGACGAAGAAAGCGCCCGCGGTGATTTTTGTGCATGGCGGCCCGATGCGGCAGATGCTGCTCACGTGGAATCCGAGCGGGTATTACTCGAACTCGTATGCGGTGAACCAGTACTTGGCGAGCCGCGGTATCGCCGTGCTTTCCGTAAATTATCGTTCCGGTGTCGATTACGGACACGATTTTCATTATGCGCTGCGGCGCGCATGGACCGGCGCGAGCGAATACCAAGACGTGTTGGCCGGCGCGCGCTGGCTGCAAGCGCAGCCGGAAATCGACGGCGCGCACATCGGCATTTGGGGCGGCTCGTGGGGCGGGTATCTCACCGCGCTTGCGCTCGCGCGCAACTCGGACGTCTTCAAAGCAGGCGTCGACTACAGCGGCGTGCACGAGCTGGTGCACGATGCGGACTGGTATTTTCAGGACGACAAGATCGACGAGTTCGACATGAAGCGGTGGCGAAAATTGGGTTGGGAATCATCGCCTGATGCGTCCGTGTCGAAGTGGCGTTCCCCGGTACTGTTGATTCAAGGCGACGACGATCCCGATGTCTCGTTTCACCAGCTCGTCGACTTGGTGCCGCGTCTGGACAAATACCACGTGCCGTACCGGCTGATGGTCTTGCCGGACGAAGGCCACTCGTTCTTGCGCTACGCCTCGTGGCTGCAGGCCGACAGCGCCGCGGCGGCGTTCTTCCAACAGGCTCTGCACGACAAGTAGGGCGAATCGACGGGCATGCCGATTCGTGCGTCGAGCAGCCTGGTCAAAGCCGCGGGTCTTCTCGCGGTGGTCGTGCTGTTCGGAACGATGGGCTACGTCGAACTGGAACACTGGTCGTGGTTCGATTCCTTTTACATGACGATCATGACGATCACGACCGTCGGCAACGGCGAACCGCAACCGCTGAATCTTGCGGGAAAGTGGCTGTCGATTGGCGTCGTCGTGTTCGGCTTCGCGGCGCTGACGTACACGGTGCTGCGGCTGATGGCGTACATGGTGGAGGGGCGGCTCGAAACCGTATTCGCGAGCGCGGGTCAGCGCCGCAGGGTGAGTAAAATGGAAAACCATTATATTTTGTGCGGTTACGGGCGCGTCGGTCGCGAGATCGCCAATGCTTTCAAAGATGGCGGGACGCCGTTCGTCGTCATCGACATCAACGAAGATTCGCTGCGGCGCGCGTCGACCGAGGGCTGCACCGTCGTGCATGGAGACGCGGCGGAATCGGAAACGCTTCGCACCGCGGGCGTCGAACGCGCGCGCGGATTGGTTGCGGCGGTCGACAGCGACGAGAAGAACATTTACGTCACGCTTTCGGCACGCGTGCTGAATCCGCGTTTGTTCATCATCGCGCGCGCCAACTGGGACAACGCGGAAGAAAAGTTGCGGCTGGCGGGCGCGAACCGCATCATTTCGCCGTATGCCATCGGCGGGCGCCGCATGGCGAGTTTGGCGGTGCGGCCGACCGCGATCGAATTCGTCGACACGGTGCTTTCCGCGCGCGATGCCGAGCTGCTGCTCGAAGACTTTTCGGTTAGCGCGGAATCGAAGTCACGAGGCAAAACGATCAGCGAACTGGTTCCGGAGTCGAGTGAAATGATCGTGCTCGCGCTTAAGCGCGACGGCCGCATGACGCTGCGGCCGCCCCGCGAGACCCGCCTAGAGCAGGGCGATGAAATCGTCGTCGCCGGGCCGCCCGAAGACATGCGCTCCCTCGAGGCAGTCGTCTAGGAAAGTGACATACAGCTGGCACGTCGAGGGGCGATGCTGGGTGCATGGACACGGACATCAAGAGGACGCTTCAGGACTTCATCGAGCAGTGCGCACGGCGTGACGGCAACCGCGCCGTACCCGAGGACGAAGTGCGCCGCGCAATTCTCGGCTACGTGAAGTGCCGGAACATCGCGTACCGCAGCCGGCGAGAACTCACACCGGCCCAGCTGGACCGCGCCGTGCGTTTCTATCACAAGCGGCGCATCGAGCTGCATCGCCAACCGCCACTGCTTGCTGCATGAGGACTGGAATGGCGCCGTCGGCTATATCAGCAATAAACGTCGGCTTCTTGCCAGTAGAATGACTCGCCGGTTCCCTGACGCAATTCCACGCCGACGACAGGCTGGGGAATGCCGTCCATTCCGTAGCACAAGTGCGGCGTTACTTCCATGGTCGTGTCGAAGACGTGCTTGTCCGTTTTTGGGTCGATCACTTCGCCGCGGACGTGGTAGTGCGATCCCAATAAGTAGCAGCAGTGTGTCCACTTCCGCGCGTCGTGCGGTTCCACCATTCCGTAGTCCAGGTGCTGGGTTTTTCCAAGGTCATAGATCGTTATCCAAATTTTATAGCCGGTCTTGTTGTAGGTCCAGATAAAGCCTTGGTGCATTTGCGGAACGGGTTGCGCGCCGCTTGCCGCCGGCAGCATCAATGCCAGGGCGATGAGAGCAAGCGCGAGCCTGTGCAGTTTCCTTGTCATGATAGCTCCTTCGGCCGCGCTAGCAGCGGTCGTTCTTCTCCCAATAGAACGACTCGCCCGTGCCCTTCACCAGATTTACGCTGATGGTAGGCGTGGGAACGTTATCCATTCCGTAGCACAGGTGCGGCGTTACTTGGATGGTAGTGTCGAACACGTGCTTATCGGTCTTGGCGTCGATCACTTCGCCGCGGACGTGATAATAAGAACCCCACAAGTAGCCCCCGCTCTTCCAGTCGCGCACGTCATGCGGTTCGACCATGCCGTAATCGAGGTGACGCGTTTTCCCGAGATCGTAAACGGTGATCCAAACCTTGTAGCTGGTCTTGTTGTACGTTTGGATGACGCCTTCGTGCGATTGTATGATTTGGGCGCCGCTTGCGGCCGGCACGATTAGTACCAGGCCGATCAAAGCGAATGCGAGCGTGTGCAGCTTTCTCATCGTGTGTCCCCAAGAAAGGTGAGGGTTGGTTGCTTCTAAGCTATCGGCAAGTAGTTCCTTCGGCCCCCTACTAGACAGGGCGAGTACCCAGAGGTATGATGACCTAAAGTTTTAGGTGACCCAACGGAGGGCAATGTGCCTCGCGCCAAGTCCGAGAGTTTAACCGAAGTGGAGCAGCGCGTTATGGAAGTGCTGTGGTCCACCGGCAGCGGAACCGTGAGCGAGGTGCTCGCGGCGGTCGAAAGTCCGAAACCGCTGGCGTTCAACACCGTGCAGACGATGCTGCGCATCCTCGAACAAAAAGGTTACGTGCGTCACTCTGAAGAGGGGCGCGCGTTTCGATACTTTCCGCTTGTCGATAGAGCTGCCGCGTCGCGCACTGCCGTGCAGAGCGTCGTGCGCAGATTCTTCGGTTCGCCCGGTGCGCTGGCGCTGAATCTGCTGCAGAGCGAATCGCTTTCACCCGATGAACTGCGCCACATCCGGAAACTCATCGCGGACTCGGAGCGTGCGCAATGAACGCATCGCTGCTTCTCACCGCATTATTCAACGGTGCATGGCAAGGCGCGGCGCTGTGCGTGCTCGCCCTCCTGGCATTCCGCATTTTTCGGCGCTTGAACGCGACGACGATGTTCGCCGTGTGGAGCGTGCTGCTCGGTATCGCCGTGCTGCTGCCGGTTGCAAACTATGCGTTCGCAACGAAGCCGTACGTAGTGGTGCAGCGTGTGCGTGACGCCGGCGCTTCGATACCTCAGCGTGACACCCGCACTTCGGTGCTTCAGCGTGATACGCGCGCTTCGACGAAGCCTCGCCCTGAGGTATCGAAGGGTCAGCGTGACACACGCGCTTCGATAAACTTGGTTGCCGTTGCATCCAACGTCTTGCGTTATGCGCCGATGGTTCTTGCGCTGCTTGCACTCGTCGCGCTCGTGCGGCTCGGAATCCTCGTTCACGACGTCGTGCGCATGCTGCTCGCGCGCAAACGCGTACGGCTCATCGAAGCGCCCGTGCACGTTTCCGAAGCCATCGCGCGCCCGTTCCGCTATGCGGCGTCGAGCGATTTCACTTCGCCGTGCGTCCTCGGTTTTGCGCCGGCGCTCATCGTGATTCCCGAAGATCTCCTCTCGGACGACGACGCGGAACTGACGAGCGTCGTGCTGCACGAGTGCGAGCACGTGCGCCGCTTCGACGACGTGCAGAACGTGCTGCACCGCGTCATCGGCGCGATTGCCTTCTTCTGTCCCGGCGTGCGCATTGCGCTTCGCGAACTCGCGCTCTACCGCGAGCAGATTTGCGATGACGCAGCCATCAGTGCAACGGGCGATCGCGTCTCTTACGCGATGACGCTCACCGACCTGGCGCATTGGGCACAGGGCCGCGGAGCGCCCGTACCGAGTTTGATCTTCAAGCGCAAACATCTGCTGCACCGGCTCGAGGTGCTGCTCGATTCCGCTGTAAGCCACTCGCTTCGTATGAACCGCCGGTTCGCGTTTGCTGCTGGGGGTGCGCTGATACTTGCCGCCGCGCTCGTGCTGCGCATTCAAGTACCGGTGATCGCGCAAACCATCGTGCAAGCATCTCCGGCTCCGGTGACGCAGAACGTTCGCGTCCGGATGCGCAACGTTCACGCGCGAGTCGAGCAAATGCACACGCAAGTGAAAGCAATGCGTGAGCAAGTCAAACAGCTCCGAGTGCAGGCGAACGAAATGCGCGAGCAGATGGTAAAGATTCACTCCGAGATGAACAAGGCACGTACAACAGTGAAGCCTATGCACGTGCACCTGCATGCCTATCATTCTCGCCCGTACGACGTCGCAACCGTCATGCCGAAGACTGCATCGGTGGCGTCGCCGGCGTCCACCGCGACGACAATAACAACCGTGCCGACGGTCACGACGATGAGCGTCAATTCGTCAGGCGATTTGCTCGATGCCCTCAACGCTGCGGGTCTGCGAAATCTCTCCGTCGACGACCTCATTGCGATTCGCGATCACGGCGTCACGCCGGACCTCGTACGCGATGCGACGTCGTATTTCGGTCACGTGAGCGCGAAGGATCTCGTCTATCTCGCCGATCACGGCGTCGGCTCGAACTATCTCGGTACGCTCAGGGCGAGCGGTGTGCGCGGCATTTCACCCGCCGACGCAGTCAAACTCATGGATCACGGCGTGAGCGCACCGCTCATCAACGCAGCAGCCGCATACTTCGGACGGGCAACCGCCGACGATCTCACCGCACTTGCCGATCACGGTGTCAGCTCTTCGTCTTTGCAAGGCTTCCGCGCCGTGGGATTGACCGGCATCTCGGTGCACGACGTCGTGCGCCTGTTCGACAACGGCGTAGATGCCGCATACGTCGCAAAAGTGCGGCGCCTCAATCCGCACGCCTCCATCGACGACATCATCCGCCTGCGCGACGCGGGCTTCTAGAAAGGCCTCGCCCCATGCATCGTACCGTGCTTTTCTCATGTGCTTTACTACTAGTTCTTTCGTTGACGAATCTGGTTGCGCGGGCAGATTCGTACAGCGGAACGTGGCGAATGACGCCGAGTTCCACGCCGGGACGCGTGCAGCTCGAGCTGCGTTACGAGCGTATTGACAACGGCGATACCGATATGTCGGACGAATCGCATGACATCCCCACGCCGCAAGTTCACGGCAACGTTTTCACCGTGGTCGAGCAAGCCGGCGAATTTCATCTGCAGGGTACGTTCAGCGATGGTCAAGGCGCCGGGACTTGGACGTTTGCGCCGAATCCGAATTTCGACCGCGAGTTGCGGCAGCGTGGCGTCGCGGCGCCTAACGACAAAGAGCAGTTCGAACTCGCGATGGGGCATTTCACGCTTGCAGAGCTGGACGCGCTGCTCGCCGCCGGATTTGCGCGCCCGTCCCCTGCCGATCTCGTCCGCATGCAACAGCACGGCATCGACGCGGATTTCATCGGTGCCATGAAAGGCCTGCGCTTCTCGCCGAAGACCGTCGGCGAACTCGTGCGTCTGCGCGACCACGGCGTGACGCCGCAATACATCAGCGACTTGCAGCGTCTAGGCTACACGCCGACCGCCGAAGAACTGGTCCGCCTTCGCGATCACGGCGTCACGCCGCAATACATCGAGCGCCTGCGCAGTCACGGCTACACGCACCTGAGCGCTGACGATCTGATTCGCCTTCACGACCACGGGTTTTAACGATGAACACCGCGTATGCGCGCTTCATACTGGCTGTTATACTTATATTCTTAGGTATCGCGCTTCCCGCCGGAGCGGTTGAATCCAGCTCTTTCAGCATCACCGCGCCCGTCGCTCAAACGCCGCCGAAAATCGACGGCACGCTGAACGATCCCGCGTGGAAAGCCGCCGCACACGCGCATCTAGATTGGGACTTTACGTTCCGACGCGCTGCCGGAGAGCCGACCGACGCGTATCTCCTCGTCGACGCGAAATACTTATACGTTGCCTTCGTGGCCAAGCAGCGCGAACCGATTACCGCAACGCAGCACACGAACGATCAGGGACTCACCAGCGACGACGCCGTCTACGTCTACTTGTGGCCGACGGGTAACACCGGCATCGAATATGGCTTCGAAGCGAATCCCATCGGCACGCGCTATGCCATCTCCACGGAAAATACGGCATTTGCGCCGCTGTGGGAAGCCGTTGCAACCACGTCCCCTGGCGGCTACGTGGTCACCGAACGCATCCCGCTCGGCGTCATGCGCGGCGACGGTCGAACGATTTGGCGCATACAATTCGCGCGCACGATTCGTGCGAGCAATCAAACCTTCGAATGGGCGAACAACCTCGCACAGAGCAACCCCGACACGAGCATCTATGCCGGCTACGTCGGCGGAATGGCCGTAGCAAGCCACAACACGCGCACCAAGCCGCGCATCGCGATGTACGGTTTGGGTGAATACGGTTCACCGGCGTCCGGTCTGTCCACGTCACGCGTCGGAGCGGACGTCGCGTTGCCGATCACGCCCACCGCCTCGTTCGTGGGAACGTTCCATCCGGATTATTCGAACGTCGAACTCGATCAGCAAAGCATTTCGCCGACGGCCTTTCAACGCCGTTACCAAGAGGTGCGGCCGTTCTTCACGCAAGGGGCGAACTACTACAATTCGTTTAATTGTAACGACTGCTTGAACTGGCCGATTCTCTATACGCCGGCGATCCCGACGCCGCGCGACGGCTATGCCCTCGAAGGCACGCAAGGCACGTTTACCTTCGCCGGATTCGACGCCGTCGGCGACGATCGCACGGACATGGCGCAATCCGTGAAGTGGAGAACGCCCGACCAGCATGACGAATTCATCTATCAAAGCGTGGGCGTCGATATTCCCGGCGTGCACGATCAGGCGACGTACATGCAAGGCGTAGTCGGTAACCAGCACAACTTCAGCACCTATGTGACCCTCGGCAACGAATCGGGCACGCTCGTGCCCGACTTCGACGAAGGGCGCTATCGCGAATACGGCGTCAATTTGTTTACCCCGAAGTCCGGCATTTTCGCCGCGTGGCACGACGTCGGCAGCGAATACGCGCCGCTCGATGCGTTCAACCAAATCAACGACGTCAAAGGCCCGTCGATCTACATGTTCCAGGAATTCGACAACGGTCCGCACGCGTTCATCCAGAGTATCGAGCCGTCCGTCGATTACGCGCGCTACACCGATCATAACGGCAACGAAAACTACGCGTATGACAGCCTCTACCTGAGTTTTACCACGCGCACGCAGTGGTATTTGCAACTCACGACCGGCGCCGAATATCTGCGCTTTCCGAATACGCCCGGCGGCCTGTCGAATCAAAACGGCTTCCAACTCATGTATGGCCAAAATACGTCCGCTCCATCGAGCCTGACGTACAACGTCGGGCGTTTTGGTAACGGCTTTCTGCACAGCACGGATCTGCAGACGTCCGTACACGTTCGGCGATTCGGCACGCTGACGTTCGAGACGTACAACACGAACGACGCATTGGACACCGGCGGGCGGCTGGAGCAATGGCTCGAACGGGTGAGTTTCGCCTACCAAATCGGCCCGGGCCAGTCGCTTGCGGTCGGGTGGCGGAAGATTATCGGAACCGGTCCGACATTCTTCGCGCCACCGCAATTCACCGATGCGACGAACCTTTCACTCGCGTACTATCGGCGCTTCCGCGACGCCGAGTTGTACTTTGCCTACGGCACGCCCAATCAGCTGAGCACGCAGCACGACTTTCTGCTGAAACTCATTCAGTACATCGGCGCCGAAAAGGGCACCTGATGAGCCGCGATTGCCGTCGTGGTCGTCGCGATCGCGATCGCCGTCGTAATGGACCGTGGCGATCCCTTCGTGCGATCGCGTTCTCCGGCCCGGCCCGTTGGGCATGACGATACGTCCGTCGCCGCACCGTGCCGCCGTTACGTGTGTACCCGGCGATCGAATTTGCGGCTTGCGGTTTATGTTCGTAATTGTTGTAGAGAATGATGCCGCCGATCGACGGCAAAGGTAAGGATTGTACGAAGAAATCGTTGCAGCATGGGACTCCTTCCCGTTGTAGAGGCAGCGCGCGATAGCGGCAGCTTTGCATGTGAACGCTCCCATGTGCCATGGAGTTCCGCCTTGTAAGGCGAAACAAGCGCGCCGTGCCACCGTACAAGAAGATGATGAAGGTCCTTGCACTTGCTCTCGCCTGTGCCGTTTGCGTTTGCGGCGCGCCCGTTTCGGCGGCGGTATCGTACACCACAGAGGTCGCCGCCGTTCGCGCGAGTACGGCGCCCCCGCTCGATGCATCCCTGAGCGCACCCATCTGGCAAACTGCCGTTCGCGCCACGGGGTTTTGGAATTACACGGAGCGTCAGCCGGCGAGGCTCCCAACAACGGCAATGCTGCTGTACGACGAAAAGAATTTGTACGTCGGTTTCGTCGCGGTGCAAAAGGGCGTCCCGATAACGGCGACCCAGGCGGTGAACGACGTCGGCTACGGCGTCGACGACAGCGTCACCGTTGCGATCGACACGAGTAACGACAATTCCCGCACCTACACGTTTTCCGTCACGCCGGACGGCGTGCGCTACGAAACGTCGAGCGAATCCTCGCGTTATCAGCCGCCTTGGCGAGCCGTCGCCAAACGCACGAGCGACGGTTACAACGTGATGATGGAGATTCCGCTTTCCGACATGCGCACGCAAGGCGGCGCGGCGCAAAATTGGCGCATCGACTTCAACCGGCACATCGCGGCCACCGGCGACCTGTACTCCTGGGCGTACGTGCCGGGCTCCGACGCCTATTGCAGCAACAACAGCGTCTCGCAGCTCGTGTACTGCATTTCCACCAGATGGCCCGAGATCACCGGAATTCACGCTCCCATGACGGCCGCCGTGCGGCCGAAGCCGTATGCCGACATGTATGCGCTCTCAAGCAGCGGTAGCGATCGAAACGTCTTTTACACCACGCCGAGTACGGCGCAAACCGTGAATCCGCGCACGCTCGGCGTCGACTTTACCTATCCGTTCACGTTGACGATGTCGCTCGTCGGCACGCTCAATCCCGATTTCTCGAACGTCGAGGAAGATCAAACCACGATCGCACCGCAGGAGTTCACGCGCCACTACACCGAGTACCGGCCGTTTTTTGCGCAAGGCTTCAGCTTTATCGACACGCTTCCGCACATCAACGTGAACGGCACCGGCAGCACCATCTTCTACACCCCGTCGATAGGCGTCGTGAATAGCGGTTTCAAAGTCGAAGGAACCGCGGGATTGAATTCGATCGGCGCGCTGACCGCGACGGGTCCGGGATATGACGACCAAGCGTTCGGATTTCAAAATTCGCGGCCCGATGGATCGTTCAACGTTTCCCTTGAAGGTGTGATGGCTCACCATCCCGGCATTGTGGACGACACGTTCGGTCTCGGATTGGGATTCGTCAATCCGCATTCGGGCTTGAGCCCGCTCATTTCGTTCGAACAGGAACGCGGCACGCTCGTCGGCACGCCGAGCCAGGCAAATAACCTGGACGTCGGCGGCGTTCTTCAGCATGGCCCGCTGCAAATCGGCCTTCTCTTTAAGGATGTGGGCGCGGAGTTTGCGCCCGTCGACGGCTACACACCGGTCAACGACCTTATCGGGCCGGTCGGGTTCTTTCAGTACAACGGCACCGGCACGAAAAACGGATCGATCAAGTCGTACCAATTCAGCTACGTCGGCGATCGGTTCGTCGACAGGAGCGGTGCCGCGCATCAGGCCGATTCAGGCGGGGGCGCCGGCGTTACGTTCAAGAATCTGCTCTCGCTCAACGTCGGCGGCGGAACGAGCAACTTGCGCTCTTACCTGGATGCGTATCCGTATTACGTCGGCGGACAAACCTTTCCGTTCAATCAAACGCAACTCAGCGTCGGCTACAAAGACGGCACCCCCAACCCGACGGACTTCAACTACTCCTTCGGTCCGTTCGCAATGTTCTGCCCCGGTTCGCAGCCGCAACCGCTCGTGTGCACGGGCGCGCCGCTGAACTTCGCGAGCGCTTATACGCATCAACTGGACGTCTCGACGACGCGCGCGCTCGGGCGCTATTACGGCCTCACGCTGGAATACGGCGGCACCGTCGCACACGGAATGCCCGGGCCGCTCGATTCGCAGTGGCTGCGCCGCATCGCGCTCACGCGTTCGTTCGGCAGCAACGGCGAGTTCGCAATCGCGCTGCGTTCAATCAACGGCACGGGCGGTTTCGCCGCACCGGGCGTCAACCTCGCCTTCTCGTATCATCAACGCTTCCGCGACCAAGACAATCTCTACGTTGAATACGGCACGCCCGCCGCGCCATACACGTTGCACCGATTCATCGTGAAGTACGTCTTTCACACCGGCGGCGCCGGAACGTAATGCCGAAGGAGAGGATCATGTTACGTTTCGGCGACCGGCTCTTACGTTCTCGTGCCGGTGACGACGAGGGCACGCGTTGCCGCAGTACGCAGTGCGCTAGACGCCCTTCGGCCTAAAGAACTGCCACGATGGCTTCGAGCGTTTGGTCGATCTCGCTTGCGGTGTTGTAGTGCCCCATGCCGATGCGCACGACGCCTTGCCGTTCGTCGATGTCGAGTTGCCGCACGACCTCGAGTGCGAAGTTGTGCCCCGACCAAACGAAGATATTCTTTCGCGCTAGCGCTTGCGCGATTTCCTCGGGTGTGCGTGCCGAATGCACGAATGAAACGGTCGGCACCCGCCGATCGTACCGCGCCGCATCGCTGATGCCGATGATGCGCACGCCGGGCAGCTGCTTCAACCCGTCAATGAGCCGCGCCGCCAAACCGCGTTCGTACTCCTGAAACGGCGGAGTCGACTCGAGATACTCGACGCACGCGCGAAGTGCCGCGAGCATCTCGATCTGCGGCGTGCCGGTTTCGAACTTGTACGGCAAATCGCCGGTCTGCGGACGCGCCTTGTATGCGTACAACTCTTGCAGCAGGGGCTCGCGTCCCCACACGATGCCCAGATGCGGGCCGTAGAACTTGTACGACGAACACGCCAGAAAATCGCAGCCCAATGCCCGCACGTTGATTTTCTTGTGCGGCGCAAACTGCACCGCGTCAACGTACGCAAGTGCGCCTGCATTATGCACGAGGTCGATAAGCGCGCGCACGTCGTTGATCGAACCGGTGAGGTTGCTGGCATAGTTGAGCGCGACGAGTCGGGTCTTCTTCGAGAGCGCCGCTTCCAGCGCAGCCGGTTCCACGGCCCAGCTCTGCTCGTCGAACGGTACCCATCGCACAACCAGGTTGCGATCTTCCGCAAGCGCCAGCCACGGCGAAATATTGCCCTCGTGGTCCATTCGCGTCACGACGATCTCGTCGCCCGGCTGCAGCATGCGGCCGATGCTGCGCGAGAGCTCGAACGTGAGCGACGTCATGCTCGGTCCGACGATGACCTCGCGGTCCGACGCCGCGCCCAAGAAGCGTGCCATCGCGCGATGCGCCTCGACGACCACTTCTTCCGCCGCGAGGCTCGTGCGGAAGAACCCGCCGAGATTCGCATTCGTCTCCAACAAGCAGCGCGAAGATGCATGGGCAACGCGCCGCGGAACTTGCGTGCCGGCGGGATTATCCAAATACACGCGCGGAACGCCATCGTCCGTTATCGCCAGCGCCGGAAACTCCGTGCGAATCTTTTCGATGGGAAACGCCGCCGTCTGCACTAGGGTTGATGCACTCCGTTCGCTTCAAGGAACGCACCGCACAGCGCCCACGCCTGCTGCGCCGCAATGGAATTGTAACTGGCACGCTGGTCGCAGAAGAATCCGTGCTCTGCGTCAGAGAACACGACCTGCGTGTGGGACTTGCCCGCTGCCGTCAACGCATCGGCAACCGCGCGATACTGCTCGGGTGGAATATGCGTGTCCTTCCCTCCCCAGAACATCAAAAGCGGCCCATGCTGGCGCTTTGCGCGATCGAGTAGATCCGGAGCGATGCCTCCGCCGTAGAACGAGATGGCCGCGCGCAAGTCGAGTTCCGCATTCGCCAAATACGATGCGCGTCCGCCCATGCAAAAACCGATGCAGGCGATGCGCGAACGATCGACGTTCTCTTGCGCAACCGCGAATTCGAACGCCGCGCGCGCATCTTCGACGATTCCTTCCGGCGTGAGCGCAGCCATATGCGGACGAATCTGCTCGTAATCTCCGTAGCCGCTTTCAAAACCCAATGGAGCCGTGCGATGGAACAGCTCCGGAGCAACCGCGAGAAATCCGTGATTTGCGAAGCGGTGCGCAACGTCGCGAATGTGCCCGTTCACGCCGAAGGCTTCTTGAAAAACCAGAATCGCCGAGCCGTTGGCCTGCGCCGGGCGCGCCACGAACATCCGTTCAGCCGAAATCATCATGCCGTGGTTACCCGCGGCCTCTAAGCGTCCTCCCAGTGGGGAAGGATACGTTTTACAATGGTTGCATGCGCCTGATCATCCCGCTCCCCTTCGGCGAACTCGAAATCCGAGCGCGTAAGACCAGGCGTGCGCGTCCGTTCTTTTGGTTCATGCTGCTCTCCGGCGTGCTGCACTTCTTTGCGGTCGCTTTGTTGGCATTGTTCGTGTTTCGGCACTTCGTGCCGCTCGCGCAGCCGAAGCAGCAGCCGGTGATGGTCTCAATCTCCAGCGCAACGCGCATCCAGCATCGTTCGCACCCGATTCCGGCGCAGAAACCGCTGATTCGGCCTGTGTATCCAAGACGTGAATTGATAGCTCGGCGCGAAACGGCGCGGCCTTCGCAAGAGCCGAAGCGCGTCGTAGTGCGGCCTCATGCACAGCAGCCCGCAACGCTTACGACTGCGCAAATCCAAGCACAAACACTCGCATACGAACGCACGATCGCGCAGGCGAAAGCCGCGGACGACCCGGTCGCCGGCGCCGCGTCTTCTAAAATAACGCCCACCGCGTCGCGGCCTACCAAGCTCAACATCGACGGCTCGTTCGGCCGGCCGCAGCCTGAGGGCGTATTGTATCCCGAGAAGCGCTGGGTGGACGGTCCGTACGCATATTATTACGTGCGGTATACAGCCGAATATGCAGACGGCACCATCGAAAGCGGCGACGTGCCGTGGCCGATTCGCTTTCCGCTAAGCGACGATCCGTTTGCTCGGCATATCCATCGCATTCCACTGCCGGGGCCACAGCCGAACTTCGTTCTGCCGGCGGGCGTCGCGCTGCAGCCGCTCGTCAAAAACTGCTACGACCATCACTACGACTACTGTCCCATCGAACACGAGTAAGCGCCCTCAAGACTCCTTAAGCATTGCAGGGTAGGGTAAGTGCATGGCAACCAAGCTGCGACTGATCGCGCTGCCAGCGCTCGCGCTACTCGCCGCGTGCTCGTCAGGCCGATCGTTTTCCGACGTGGTAGGCAACCTGCGCATTACCGGCGACGTGGCCGAAAGCACATTTTCGCAGCGCGCGGGCCTAGACGTTCAGCTGTACGATGCGTCGACGGGGTATCCGGTCGATGCGCGCGACATCGAAGTGCGAGCCGGCCGCACGAAGCCGGTGCGCGCGATCCGCAAACAACTCGGGGTCTATGCTGCGAACATTCCCAATCGGGAGCGCATCGATCTCTTCATCACGACGCAGGATAGCCGCAGCGTCATCATCGCGCTGCAGCAAAAGTAACCGCAACACGCAATCCGCCGCCCTCGCGATTCACGACACGTATCCAACCGCCGGCGCGCTCGATACTCTTGCGCGCGATAGCGAGCCCTAGTCCAGTGCCGCTCGTGTCGTTCGCCGCCGCTCCGCGATAGAAACGATCGAATGCGCTTCTCAAGTCTTCTTCCGTCATGCCTGGCCCACGGTCTGCGATCTCGACTGATGCACGCTCACCGTCTTGCATCACCTGCAAGTCGACCGGGCCGCTTGGTGCATATTTGAGCGCGTTGTCGACGACTGCGCAAAGCGCAACGCGAAGATCCGTTTCATTTCTTGTTCGGCTGCGTACTCTCGGCGTTCAAGGCGCGCAAGCGTAATCAAACGGCCTATGAGTTCTTTCATGCGCCGCGACTGCGTCAGCATGGCAGAAAGTCGCGTCAGCTCGTGGTCGGATCGCGTGCGTTCGGCCATGCCGCTCACGTAGCCCATCAGCACGGTAAGAGGCGTGCGCAGCTGGTGGCCGGCATCGGCACTACGGCAATAGCGGCCATCACGCCGATCACCAGGACGATGAACGCGCCCACGCTCATGTACCAGGCGATGAGGCGAGCTCGAAGCGATCCTAGAGAGCGCGCATCGCGTAACCCGCTCCACGAACGGTCGCGATCAGCGGATCGCAATCGGGCACATCGATTTTGCTGCGCAGATACGAGACGTACGTTTCCACCGCGTTCGGGCTGACTGCCGCGTCCTCGCCCCAGACCAGCGAGATCAACTGATCTTTGCTGAATACGCGCCGCGTCAGCGGAATTTCGCGTCTCCCACGACGCACGCAGCGCTCCCGCAGGTCGATGTGCAAGTCGGCATAGGTGAGTTCGTCGGGCTTGTCCTGCAGTGGACGGCGCAGCGCCGATCGCGTGCGCGCGACGAGTTCGGGAATCTCGAACGGTTTGGCGAGATATTGATCCGCGCCGCGTTCCAAACCGGCGACTTTGTCGTCGGTGCCGCCTTTCGCGCTGATGATAAATATCGGCGCTTGAGTAAGCGCACGGTAGGGCGGCAGTATCGAGACCCCGTCGATCTTCGGCATCACGACGTCGAGCAGAATCAGTTGCGGATCCCACTCGCGGATGAGTTCGAGGCCGGCGGGCGCGTCGCGCGCGCCGCGCACATCAAAACCCCACTTCGCTCAACTCGTTTTCGAGCAACGTACGGATAGCGGGCTCGTCGTCGACGACGGCGACCTCATCCTGAGGTATCGAAGGACCCGAGCGAGTCGAGGGGCGCCTATTGCGCCGCGGCAAACGTAACGCCGCGCGTTTCCGGCAATGCGGCCACGGCGATGAGAACGAGACTATACGCGCAGACGGCAACTAGCGTCATCGCTGTGCCGATGCCGCCGTGAGCTGAAAGCGCACCGATCAGCGCGGGTGCAAAACCCGCGACGCCTCGTCCGAAATTATAGCAAAACCCTTGCGCCGTACAGCGCACGCTGCCGGGATACAGCTCGCTCAGAAACGCACCGAATCCGCTGAAGATGCCCGATGCGAAGTATCCGAGCAGCGGTCCGGCGACGTACAACTCCCAATCTGCCGTGACGAGCCGCAGATACGTCGGCACGAGTATCGCCGAGCACACCGCGAAGATCGCGAAGGTGCGGCGCCGTCCGAGTGCATCGTTGAGATACCCCGCGCTCAAATATCCGGCGAATGCCCCTGCTATCACGAAGTACAGAAACGAACCGGCGCTTACCGCCGGAAGTCCGCGTTCCGTATGCAAGTACGTCGGCAGCCAGGTGAACACGGCGTAGTAGCCGCTTTGCGCGCCGACGGCGAGCAGTGAGGCAAAGGTCGTCGTCCGCAGCAAATCGCGCGAAAACAGCTCGTGAAATGCGAACCGTTGCTGAGCGCGGAAAACCGGCGCATCGGTTACGTTGCGCCGAATGTAGAAAATTGCAAGCGCCGGCAGAATGCCGATGAAAAACAGGATGCGCCAAACCAGGTGCGGTGGCGCCGTCGCCGCGACGATTTGAAACGCCGCGTTCGCGAGAAGCCAGCCGACGGCCCAGGAACTCTGCACCCATCCCAAATTGCGTCCGCGCTGCTGCGCGCCGGACCATTCCGCCACGAGCACCGAACCCACGGCCCATTCGCCGCCGAAGCCGAAACCTTCGAGTGCGCGAAAGACCGCGAGCTGCGTGTACGATTGCGCGAGGCCGCTCAAACACGTGAACATGGCGAACCACGCGATCGAGATCATCAGCGTCTTTGCGCGGCCGATGCGGTCCGCGAGCATTCCCATCGCTAGGCCGCCGATCGCGCTGGAAGCCAGCGTGTACGTCGCAAGCAAACCGCCCGCCGTTCTACTGCTGTGAAATGTCAACAGAATGGCCGGCAGCGCGTAAACGTACAGGTAGAAATCGAACGCGTCAAGGCCCCATCCGAGCCCGGCGGCAATGAGCGCCCTCGTCGAGGTGTTTGCCCGCATCGCCCACAAACTTTGACAAATGCTCGCCGGATTGCTTCTCGCTGCATGGACGCTCTATCCGAAGAACGATGCGCTCAGCGTCATTCGCGTGAACCTGCTCGGCTACACGCCCGCGCGGCGGAAAGTCGCGGTGCTCTGCTCGCTGCAGCCCCGCAATTTCGCGCGTTTCTTACTCGTGACGACCGACGGACGCGCGCGCTTTCGCGGCATTGCCCGGCCTGAAGGTCCGTACGGGCCTTGCATATCGACATACCGCCTGGACTTTTCACGCTATGAACGCGCGGGCGCGTATCGCATCGTTGCCGACGGCATCGTTTCGCCTGCGTTCACCATTTCCACGCGAGCATACGATGGCGTGGCGGACACGCTGCTGAACTTCATGCGCGACGAACGTTCCGGCTACAATCCGCTCTTTCACGCATACGTGCACCAGCACGACGGCATCGACGTCGAGAACGGAAAGTACTACGACGTGCGCGGGGGCTGGGCAGACGCGGCGGACGAACTGCAGTACGTCGACACGTCGGCGACCGCGACGTTCAACATGATGCTCGCGTATCGCGATTATCCGCGCGCATTTGCAAACGGCGGCGATGACGTGCTCTCGGAGATTCGGCACGGCTTGGACTGGCTCGTGAAGATGTATCCGCAACCGGGTCTCATGTTCAATCAGCTCGGCGACGATCGCGATCACCGCACGTTTCACGTCTTCACCGACGACGACAGTGATTATGGCTGGGGCAAGGGCGGCGCGCGGCCGATTTATCCGTGCACCGGGCGTCCGCAAGGCCTCTTCAAGTACAAAAACCAGTCCACGGGCATCGCTTCGACCGCGGGAAAGTTCGCGTCGGCATTTGCCTTGGGCGCACAGATCTACGCGCGGCGCGCGCCCGCATTTGCACAATTGCTCGCACGCAAGGCGCGGCAGGCGTATCAGCTCGGGCAAATGCATCCCGGCGTGTGCCAAACCGCTCCGGCGACTACGCCTTACTACTATGCGGAAGCGGATTATGCGGACGACATGGAACTCGCTGCTGCGGAGCTGTACTCACTCACGAAGCAGCGTCGCTATTTGCATGAAGCAGTGGCGTACGCGGCGATGCAGCCGGTAAAGCCTTGGATGGGCGCCGATGTCGCCGAGCATTACCAGTGGTATCCGTTCCTCAACGCCGGGCATTACGAACTTTGGCGTCTCGGCGATCGCGCAACAAAAGCGCGTATGATTCGCTATTATCGCGAGGGGCTCGAACGCGTCGCGGCTCGCGCGCAAAATCCGTTTCGCATCGGCTTTCCGTTCATTTGGGTATCGAACGATTTGGCAATCGCCTACGCGACGCAAGCGTATCTGTACCGTCGCATGAGCGGCGATCGCACGTTCGAACCGTATGAAGATGCCGCGCGCAGTTGGCTGTTCGGCGAGAACCTTTGGGGAACGTCGTTCGTCATCGGCGTGCCGCCGAACGGACCCTATCCGCGGCATCCGCAATCGATAGAGAATCGCCGCTACGGCATCGTTCTGCGCGGCGCAGTGGTCGACGGCCCGGTTTACCGCACAGTGTTCGAAGAACTCAAGGGCATCAAACTCGAACGGCCGGACCCGTACGCGAAATTCAACACGGGGTTCGCCGTCTATCATGACGACTTCTGGGACTACTCCACGAACGAGCCCGTCATGTCGACCACGGCAGATTTAGTCTATCTCACCGCTGCGCTTGCTCAAATTCGGTAACACCGAGCTTGCATTATATCCGTCACGGATATATACTGGTCACCGTGAGGAACCGATGGAACTTCAGCGACGCGCGTTCATGAAGGCTGGACGGATCGGCTTGGCGTGCGGAATATCGAACGAGGGGAACTCCTTGCACTTGGCGGCAGCCGCACGGACAATAGGGCATGCGAACATCGTCACGCAGTATGCGGCACGGCTTGCCAGCGCTCGCGTCGCGGGCCTCTGACGCTCATGAACCACACGTTAGCTTTGACGCTTTGGTTGCTGGCGATGATAGGCGCCATAGTCGGTGTAGACGTCGCATTCTTGAGAAACCGGTTATTGGCCCGGCTGATCGCGAATGTGAGCATTGTCCTCGCCTTCGTAATTATCTACTTGATATTTCTGAGACGTCCCTGATTGCCCGGCTACCCGCCGGTAGTCGCTGGGTGTAGTTCCGACGATGCGGTGAAAAGCGCTCGAAAAATGCGCGAAACTAGAAAATCCGCTTGCCGCAGCAATTTCATTGATCGTCCGAGAGGATTTCTGCAATTGATGCTTCGCGCGCGCTATGCGGACGGAAGTCATATACGCGTGCGGAGTCATTCCCGAATGAGTCAAAAAGCGCCGGCTAAACGAGAAGCGCGAAAGCTGAAGCAACTTTGCAATATCCGAAACGGAAACGTGCTCGCTCGAAACGTCTTCGATGACGCGCTTCGCATACGCCATGCGAATATCGTTCGACGGTATTTTACTCGAGCGGGATCCAATGCGTGCGACGAAGTCATAAAGCGAGAACGCGATACTTTCGAGTCTTTCGGGTTCCTCTATTGAGCGCATGATAACCCGGCGGTGAAAGAGCATCTCGGGGGTGAGCCGTAGCGTCGATTTGCAAAAAACGCGTTTATCTTCATCAAAAACATCATTTGCAATTGCGACAATGAAGCACTTCGCCGAGAACCCTCGAGGATGCGAGCACACGTATTGTGCTCGTCCTTCACCGGCGACGATGATACCATTATCCACGGTTTCTTGCGGCTGCGCTCCATGATATTCCCAGGCGCCGCTGTCCGTAAAGACGAGCGAGTGCGAAGGATATTCGTGCTCGACGTTTGTGTCGCGGTGCGTCGAATCCCGCGCATAGTAGTGAAGGGAAACGGCGCCTGCGGCCGCCACCGTTAAGAGCTCGCCGCATCCAAAGTCGCGAATGCGCAATGCACGCGAACGTTCGAACATCTGGCGTTCGTTCGGCACGATGCGGCTAATGCCGCTCGGAGGAGGCACAAATTTGAAAATGCGAAGATGCGGCCTCAGAGAAAGCAGGGCTCATGAGGATGGTGGCGGTTTTCGCGGCTGGCGTCGCAGCTACCGTGACGGCCGAGGCGCTCGTCGCTTGGCTTCTTGTGGTGAACGGCGCGCTACCGATAAACGCAGACGCGACGCCGCCTAAGCTGGAGCGCTGGGTTGCGCGCACGGCCCTGATCGCGGGCGTTGAGCGGCAAATAGAGCATCACAAAAAGAATCCGGTATCGGGTAGTTTCGCACTCCTTCGCGGCATACGGATTTACCGGGCCAATTGTCAGATCTGTCACGGTGGACCGACGGCGTCACCGGAGGCGGCGGTTGCTCGCGGTTTGTATCAAGCTCCGCCGCAGTTTGCCAAGGATGGAATGGAGGACGTTCCATACGGTTACACAGCCTGGGTGATTCGTCACGGCATACGGTTCACCGGCATGCCGGCTTTCGCCGGCACACTATCGCAAAACCAACTCAACGACGTGACTCTCTTTCTGCAGCGCATGAAGTCTCTCACGCCGGAACAGCGCTTCGCATGGAGTGGTGCAACGCTGCGGCCGCAGTTATCCGCGCTGTATAAGGCAATAGGCGGGTTCCATCGCTGTATCTACCATCCGCAGCCGCAGTCGCCGCCGCTTGGATATGAGGACGATACCGCTGCAACGTCCGATGGTCAATTCATCATCGAGCGCATGTACGATCTGAATCGACGCGTTTCCGAGTTTTCAGCGATTGGTTTCGAACCGTCGCATCGACGCTACATACGATTAACCATGTCCAAAGAGGGAAATCCCGCTGTCGAAACGGCGGTCGACGACGTAGGCGGGTCATGGAGATGGATGATTTCCGGACAAACCGTTACAACAATCCGGCCGCAAGGCGGAGGCGCATACACGTTCGAAGCGCCGAACGGCTCGTCCGGCGGATGCACGCTGCTGGGCGATGCAAGAACCTAGGTTAGTCCCTCGCCTACTGCACGGGTTCGGCAGGAAATTGACCATATCCGGCACGGATATAGCACGCGGACATGAGCAAATTGACACCTGCAGGTCCGCTCACGCCTGCAGTCTTCCATATCTTACTCGCCTTGTACGACCGCGAGCGACATGGCTATGACATCATGCGGCAGGTTGCCATGGATTCTCGAGGCGCCGTAAAAATGGGCCCCGGAACGCTCTACGGATCGCTCGACCGCATGATCGAGGCGGGCTTGGTCGTGCAGAGCAACACGAGGGATCCCCGCAGAATCTACTACAAACTTACAGCGCTCGGAAAGACTTCGCTGAGGGCGGAAAGTGACCGCCTCTCCGCTGTCGCCGCCACAGCGCGCCGCCAACTGCGGCCAACATAGTCTTATGGCACAAGAGGAGCCCTGCGGACCCTCTCGTTCACTCACCGTCTATAGCTTGCTGCTAACGCTTTATCCGCAGCCATATTTGCAGCAGCATCGCGCCGAACTGTTGCAGAACTTCGAAGACTTCGAACGGACACTACCATCGAGGAGCGAGCTCTGGCTGTTCATCGGAAAAGATCTTCTCTACAGTCTTCGGTCTCAATTCATCAAAACGCTTTGGGGTCAGACGGCTATCGTCGTCGCCGTTCTAGCCATTCTGCTGGTATTTACCAGGCACCGCGGCGTTGCGCGCGTGCATGGGGTGGAGCTATTCTGTCTCGGCTACATACTCGGCTGGTTCGCCGGATGGTTCGGCAAACAGTGGCGGGTCTTCTCATTCAAGGGTGTCGTAAGAGCGATCGGCTTCGGCGCGCTCGCTCTTTTCATTATCGGCGCTGTAAAGGCCGGTGCGCAGGCGCATAGCTTATGGGCGTTTTGCTATGGGGCGACACTCGCGTGCATCGCGGGATGGATCGGAAATCGCCGGCAAACGCGGCTGTGACCTATCTTCGCGACGGCCTGACCGCCTGACCAGCAGCCCGGCGAGCATTGCGTTATATCCGTTACGGATATATACTGGTGACCATGAGCGCGCCCGCAATGTTTAAGTGACGACAAGTGAAAATAAAGTGGCGCAGGAATATCGCGTCGGACATCGTGCAGGGCGTCATCGTCGGCTTCGTTCTAGCATTCTTCACGTCGGGCATTTTCACGCGCGCGTATGTCACGAAGGTCAATGGCTGGACGACAATGTACGGATGCGGTGAGCCTGGCAACAGCATCTTCTTTAGAGGCGCGTGTGCCAGAGCGTTCCCTGGTCCGATCAACGTACCGCAAGAGGCCGTGTACTGGACCGCGGGAGTTGATGGCGCGGGCAAGACGCTCTCTGGTCAGCGTGACTACGTCATGCACTTTCCGGCAGGACGGCTGCCGCCGAACAAGGCGTTCTGGTCGCTCACCATGGGCGATGCGCACAATCGCTTTGTATCGAATGCGCTCAACCGCTACAGCGTCAGCGACCGTTCTGGTCTCGTCCGTAATGCCGACGGTTCCGTGGACATTTACATCCAGAATGCCGTTCCTGCAGGCCATGAATCGAATTGGCTGCCCTCACCTAGGGGCGCTTTCCTACTCTGGTTGCGCGTGTATCTGCCCGGCCCAAGCATTCTCGAGGGCAAGTACAACGTACCGCCGGTCATTGAAAAATGAATCAGCTCAAAAAGCGCAGACATCTCATTACCTTCGGTTCGGCCATGGTTGTGGTTTGGGTCGCCGGCACGTTCCTCTTCATGTACTTTTGGCCGTTTATCGTGATCAATCACTTCAGAAGAGCGATCGTCGATAAAGGGTTTGGCGAGGGGCCGGTGCCGATCAATACGCTTTATACGGAGCCCCAAAAGCTGTTTGCAGAACCCCTCTCCTCGCAATCTTCCTCAGGTTCCAATTTGATGACTGTGGGTGTGAACCACGACACACTCCTTACCGTGGGCTGGTTGGACCTCAGCAATGGACCGCAGGCTTTGCATGTGCCGCGCTTCTTTGGTCGCTATTACAGCGTGCAATTAACTGACCCGTCTGACGTTGACTTTGCCTACGTCGGGACACGCACAACCGGTACTAAAGCCGGCGATTACCTCATCACAGGGCCTGGTTGGCACGGTTCCCTACCAGCGGGGATAAAGCGGATATCCTCCCCGAGCACTTCGGTGTTGCTCATCGGACGGGTGCTCGTCTATGGTGATAGCGACTTACCGAACGCCTATAATTTAGCAAAGCAGATACGGCTCATGGCTCCCAGTACCTCAGGCTGCGATTCTGACGCTCGGAAGTCCTATACGCCTTTCTCTGCGCCGGCGTAGAAGATGAGTTTCACGAGTGCTTCGGGCACGGTGAGGAGCGCATTCGGGTCACCGTACGCAAAGTAAAGTTCCTCGCGTTTCAACCGCAAATGGTACGCAGCGGAGATATTCGAGCAAGTGCCGTCGCAGTTTCCGCCGCCGTTCGGAACCGGCGGACGGCCGATAACACGGCGAACGCCGAGCGCGAGTGAGGAGTTCGGCGAGATCTGGTAGACGTAGGCGAGCGCGTCGAACCATTGGATGTTGTCCGGCGTATTTCCGTGCATCCATTGCGCTGTGTCGTCGAGTGTTACGTTCAGCGTGCCGCGATTGCCGATCCGAATCGCCGACGTACGGAACCATGCGTCAAGCACGCCGTCGCCGTAGTGCCCGCGGTACAGGTTGATTTCCGTTGGGTATGCCGACGTGCCGGGTGCAAGGTAGTACTGCAGGTTGTTCACTGAACCGCTGCGATAGCTCAGCCGAAAGCCCGAACTCTGCGAGACCGGCTCGAGTACCGAGGTGAAGCGCCAATAATCCGAACCGGAGAAGATCTGAAAATCCCACGCGCTCTTCGTGAGCACGTCGAGATCCAGCCAGTTGTCGCTTTGAGACTGACCGTACGACGCGCCTTGGTATCGATCGAGCATGCCGTTGAGCGCGACAGACTGCAGTTTGTTTTGTGGTGCGAATTGCCACAGGCGCGCCGCATAGATGCCATAGCCGGCGATGTCGGGATGGGCGTTGAAGCCGTCGACCGGATTGAAGTACGCGCCCACTTTTCGAATTGCGGCTGAGAGCACGAGATCTTGACTGATCCAATTCACGCCGCCCTCGATCGCGCTGCTTTGACTCGGGACCAGCACATTCGTCCCCGCGTCGGTTGCATAGTCGACGTTCGCGCTAAGATATTTTCCGTCGCGCCAGTTGATGCCGGCCTCGTTTGCGTCGTCGACTACACCCGGCAGATTCGCCTGCACGTGCTGCACGCTCGCCTGCCAGCGGTTGTCGTCGGAGGTGTAGTCCAGGACAGCAGCCGCGTCGTTGCGCGCGTCCCCGATTGCGTCGAACGCCGCAAATCCGACTGCGCCCTGTTTACCTTCGAGTGCGTAGCCCTGCGACGGCGTTGGGATTGCCGGCGTGTAGAGCGTTTGACGCACGGCGGGGCAGACGGCGCACGGGAAGCCGTTGTAATACGATGCAGCCTGCGTGAAGAACGGCCGCGTCTCGATGTAATTGCGCTCGGTTACCGTCGGCGCGATCGTCGTCTGGTCGAGCTCGACGTTCGAATAATCCGGGTGGAACGTGGCGTAGAACGACGCCGTCCGTGCGATCGGATAGGAGAGATCGGCTCCGAGGCGCGTCGTCTTGCCGCCGGCCGACGTACTTGCGGCCGCACCGAGTGCATAGACGGCGAGACGCGGCTGTGGCGCAGGCACGTGTTGCGATAGCTTCGGCATAACGAGCGCGCCGGCGTGTTCGGCGACATCAGGTTGCGATTGTGCCGGAACATACGTCCAGATATTTACGTCGCCGCTGGAGCGCGCGTAGCGCACGAACTGTGCGCGCCACGTCCCGGCGTGAGCGCCGTGAATGACGGCGAGCGGAATTGCCATCGTGACCGTATAGCCGCCGGCGGTGATTGCGCCATGCGAATCCCACTGCGGGGCGAAGCCCACGTTTTCGGTCGAGCTTTCGTTATGAGCGCCGGCTGCGTTGGCTTCGAACTGATATTCGAAACCGCCGAGACCGGTCGGCCACAGATCGACCCAAACCGCGTCGTCGTTACTCCACGCGATGTTGCCGTTGGCGCCGACACTTCCGCCAGGCATGAGGTCGTCGGAGTGCTGACTTGCCACGACCGCGGCGCGCTGCGTCGCATCGAAGCGGACGTACAGCAGCGTCCCATCCGTCGTTACGCGCACCGTTGTCGGTTCGGCGGCCGCGCGTTTGTGCGCGACGTCCCACCTCAGCACTATCGGCGTCGAGACCGAGGACCATGCAGTGAGGGCAGTCTGTGGGTCGAGTGGTGGGGCCGTGGCAGAGGCGCTGACGAAAAACGTCATCATACGCCACCAAGCGTGCCAAAAATGCACGGACCACGTTATTCACGAAATACTCAACGCATGAAGGTTGTACTTGGGCGGCTTACCGTCGATCCCGATTCCCTCGTCCTTGCGTTAGACGGCCAACCGCTTCCGGCGGCGCCGAAGGTTGCCGAATTGATTGCGGCGCTCGGTGAACGCCGCGGCGACGTTCTTTCGAAGGAAGCGTTGATGGAGCGTCTTTGGCCGCGCGGGTATGCCGACGACTCGATGCTTTGGCAGACGATTTATCTGGCCCGCAAGCTCCTGGCGAAAACCGGACAAGCGACCATTGAGAACCTTCCCCGTCGAGGGTACCGGGTTGTCTGCAACGCCCCATCACCGGCGGTAGCACCCCGCCCGGTGTGGCGGCCGGCGGTCGCCGCTATCGCGATCATCCTGCTCGCAAGTATTGCGGTCTTTGCTGGTACGCATCGTGGAGCGCCCTCGCCGCTGCCTTCGGAGACCCTTCGCGCGGATAGCCTCGGACGGTATTACCTCCATCAAGGCACGCTTGCTTCCCTGCGCCACGCGATTGCGGAATTCCAAGTCGTGGTGCATGATGCGCCTGCAAGCGCACGCGGGTATGCGGACCTATCCGAAGCGGAAGCGCTGTTTACGCAAAATATGGAGGTCGGCAGGCGCAAAATGGTCACGCGCGCGACCGCCGATGCGAACATCGCGTTGCGCATAGACCCGCAATCAGCGACTGCGCATACCGCGCTGGCCGTGGCTGCGCTTTACGATCATGCACCGGCGAATGTGGTCGATAGTGCCTTCACACGTGCGATTGCGCTTGACCGGGAAGATGCAATTGCTCACATGTACTACGGGTACTTTTTCCTGTTACATGGCCGTCTGCGAGCTGGTTATACGCAATTGCATCGCGCAACCGACATCGATCCGTCGCTCGGAGATGCCAACGTGTTCCTTGCGGCCGTTGCCTACCGGCTCGGCGATCTGCAGACCGCCGTTCACTACGCGCGCGAGGGACTTGGTTTCGGTGCGCCGGATAAGCTCGATGCATATCAGACGCTAGGCTATGCATACGTTGCGCTCGCGCAACCGCAGTCAGCTCTACACGCGTTTCGCCAATTGCATGACTACCTTCCGCAAGCGAGTGCGGCCGGCGTAGCCTACGTTCGATTGCATTTCAAACATTTGATCATGTAGACCACGGCAGATCCAGTTTATCCAGCAGCGGCGCTCGCTCCAGCTGGCCGGCAGTCTCGTTGAGATCCGCGGCGAGCGCGCGCAGCTCGCGCGCAATGTTGCCGCTGTTCGCGGCGAGGATGTCGCGCCACATCGCATCGCTCGAACGGCTCAAACGCGAAAGTTCGCGGGCAGTCGGCCCCATAAACGGCGCAACGTCGTCACGCAATCGGGCTGCGAAGCAATTGGACACGATTTGCGGAACGTGCGAGGTGAGCGCGACGACGCGGTCGTGCTCCGCCGCATCCACTTCGAACGGAATAGCGCCGAACGCGCCGATCAACTCGACGGCACGCCAGTCCAACTCGCTATCGCCGCTGGGAACGTAAAGCCACATTTTGCCTTCGAATACGTCGCGCGTCGCGGCTTCGGGTCCGCTGCGTTCGCGGCCCGCCATCGGATGCGTGGCGACGAAGTTTTTCAGGCCCCGCGCCGCAGCGACGATTGGCGCCTTTACCGATGCGATGTCGATGATGAGCCGCGCCTTGCGCGGCGGACTAAATCGCATGCGCTCCATTTCCACGAGCGTTCCGCCGATATGCGTTGCGATGACGATGACGTCCGCATCGCTGCAAATCTCTTCTCGCGACTTGGCCGCATCGATTGCACCGCATTGCACGGCCTCTTCCGCGGCTTGCGCAACCAAATCGAAACCCGTAACGCGCCAACCCAGTTCACGCGCACGGATACCGATGGAGCTGCCCATCATGCCGGTGCCGATGATTCCGAGCGAAGCCTTCGATGCGTCAGGCATGCTTTACCGCCAAATCGGGCCGCAGCACGCGCGCACCTTCAAGATACACGTGTTCTATGCGATTTTGAGCGAGAGCGGTATTCACGTGCATCAGCACGCGAATGACGCGCGGCAGCGAACCCGGCACGTCGATCTCGGTGAAGTGCAGCATCGGCACGTGCACCCAGCCCATCTCGCGTGCGCCCAGCGCCGGGAAAACGGTGCGCAGATCCGGCGTCAAGCTGAAGAGTACGGAGGCGATGTCGTCGAGATCGACCGCGTTTCGTTCGACGATTTCCGTCAGTAGACGTTTCGTCGCCTGCACGATCGGTTCGGGATCGTCTGCTTCGACGGTAATAGCTCCGCGAATGCCCCGGATTTTCATTTGATGTTTACCATGACATTGAAGAATGACGGGTACGAGACGCTGACGCATTCCGCGCCGTGAATCGTCGTCGTGCCCGACGCCGAGAGCGCGGCAACGGCCGCCGCCATTGCGATGCGATGATCGCCGCG
>Ga0070735_10000497_pt1 | contig 42661 bp, 34 predicted proteins | sample Coa_R1_FD_66443 | JGI IMG/M metagenome (GOLD analysis project Ga0070735, IMG submission 66443) | Surface soil microbial communities from Centralia Pennsylvania, which are recovering from an underground coalmine fire - Coalmine... | ecosystem: Environmental > Terrestrial > Soil > Unclassified ... | reverse complement strand
GATTTCCGGAAATTCAGCTCGGCTGCTTTCCCCCCATTGCGGCTACGGCACTCAGCGCTCTCGTCGGGCAAAAGCGTGCGTCCGATCTGATCCTCACCGGTCGCATGATTACTGGCTCAACAGCCGCCTCCATCGGGCTTGCCAGCGCCGCTGTCCCAGCACAAGAACTTGAGCGCACCGTGGACGAGACGGTGCGGAAGCTCTCTTCACTCAGCCCCACCGCACTGGCCATCACCAAAAAAGCGATTTACGCCTGGGATTCTGTGCACTTCGATAAAGGTTTAGCGCGAGCGGAGAAGATTTATCTTGATGAACTCATCTATACCGAAGACGCGCATGAAGGCATTCGAGCGTTCATCGAAAAACGCCAGCCGAAATGGAAAGGGCGTTAATCGCCATGTCGAAGTTACGTTCCATGCGCGATGCAATCGCTGAATTCGTTCCTGACGGCTCGTCCGTCGCTATGGGCTTGCAACTGGAGCAAATGGTCCCATTCGCCGCCGGGCATGAAATTATTCGCCAAAAAAAACGTGGCCTCACCGTGATCGGTCCCATCTCTGACATTCTCTTCGATCAACTGATCGGTGCCGGATGTGTCGAGAAAATCATCGCTGCCTGGGTCGGCAACGTGATGATGGGGTCGGCCTACAACTTTCGTCGAGCCGTCGAGCAGGACGAAATGAAGGTCTTTAACATGACCAACTTCGCTGTTGCGCTGGCGTTGCAGGCAGGTGCAATGGGCGTTCCGTTCCTTCCCACCAAAACCGCGCTGGGCAGCGATACCGCCAAAGGCAATCATTTTTTCTATCAGATATTTTCGCCCTTTGCTCCGAAGGAATCGTTGTGGGCGGTGCGGGCGCTGAATCCCGATGTCGCCATAGCTCATGTGCAGCGGGCTGATTCCGAAGGCAACGCTCACTGCTGGGGAAATTTCGGCGTCATGATTGAAGGTGTGCGTGCGGCCAAGCGCGTAATTGTCGTTGCCGAAGAAATTGTCGCGCCTGAGGTCATCGCCAGTGATCCTAATCGCACCGCTATCCCTGGCTTTCTGGTCAACGCCGTTGTCGAATGCCCGTATGGAGCGCATCCTTCCCCGGTACAAGGTTATTACAATCGCGACAATGATTTCTTTCGCGAGTATCACGAGCAAACTAAAACTAAGGCAGACAGTGACGCGTGGCTGGATCGCTGGGTGCACGGCGTTCCGGACCGCAAGTCTTACTTAGATCAACTGGGAGGCAATCGGACAAAGGCGCTGGAAGTGAAAGAGCACGCATATGCAGCACAAGCCGATTTCGGCTGTTAGCCCAGACCATGTAGAAGCGGGTGTCTACGCCCGCTCGGTTTAAAGCTAAAAGCCAAAGGCCTAAAAGCTAAGAGCTGTTTTCATGAAAAAACAACTTCTCGAACTGCGGGTGAACGGCCGGACGCACGAGCTGGCCATTCAGCCCAATCGCCTGCTGCTCGATGCTCTCCGCCAAGATCTCCAACTTACCGGGTCAAAGCGCGGCTGTGACGATTCATCCTGCGGTGCATGCACGGTGTTGGTGGATGGTATGCCTGCGCTCTCCTGCACCATGCTGGCCGCAAGCTGCGAAGGCCAGGAGATCACCACTGTTGAAGGCGTGAGCGAACACGGTGCTCTCGCCGCGATTCAAAAAGCATACGGCGACTGGGGAGGCGCGCAGTGTGGCTTCTGCACTCCCGGTTTCATGATGACCGTTAAGCATCTGCTTGCGACTAACCCAAATCCCACCGATCCGGAGATTCGCGACGCGCTGAGCAGCAATTTGTGCCGATGCACTGGATATAGCCAGATGTATGAGGCTATCAAGGCGGCAGTAGAAGCCGAGCAGAAGGGAAGGATGATTTCGAAATGAACACCACCTCAATCTCTGTCATTCCGACCGGAGTTCGACCATCCGCTTTGGGATGGTCGAATGGAGTGGAGGAACCTGCTGTTTTCGGGCAGCGCCACGCGTTCGTTCTAATCTTCCTCATTGCAATTCTAAGCCCAACAGCTGTTGCTCAGGAGCTTCCGCATGGGTGGCGTCGTCCTGCACAAACCGAGGTTGCGCAAAGCTGGAGAATGAAAAGCCCTTCCAGGTTCATGATAGTCAAAGGAGATTTTGACGGCGATGGCAAAGCCGATGTGGCGGAACTTCTGATCGGTCGTTCAGTACAACAGGGTGGATTATTCGTTTGGCTGACTAGCCAATTCAACAATCCGGCAGGACCAATCTGGCATGCTGACAAGGGAGGGTTGAGCAATATCGGAATTCGCCCTGCTCATCCAGGCAAACGCGAAACACTATGTTCTTCGGATCCGTCAGAGTGCGAGCCTCAAACTCCCGCTTACGTAAATCTTAAGAGCAACGGCATCGAACTTTTTTCTCGCGGGGCTACTAGAAGCGTTGCGTTTTGGGATGCAACAACAAAGAAGTTTCGGTGGATTCCAATTGGCGATTGACATATGAGTGAGTTCTCCATCATCGGTAAACCTGTCGCCATGGTCGATGCGGCTGGTAAGACCACCGGTGCCGGCAAGTACACCGACGACCTCTCCGTCCCTGGGATGCTGACCGGCAAAATTTTGCATTCCCCGCATCCGCATGCGCGCATCAAGCGCGTCGATGCTAGCCGCGCCGAGAAGGTCGACGGAGTTGTCTGCGTCGTCGTTGGAGCCGACGCTCCGAATCCGTACGGCATTCTGCCCGTCGGCCATGACGAGCACGCGCTCGCGATCGACAAAGTCCGTTACATCGGGGACAACGTGGCCTGCGTCGCCGCCATAGATGAAGCCATTGCCGAACGCGCACTGGAATTGATCGACGTCGAATACGAACTTCTGCCCGCATACTTCGATCCGGAAGAATCCATGAAGGCCGAGCGTGACCTGATTCACGACAACAAGCCCCACAACATCGAAAAGGATTATCACCATGTCTTCGGTGATCCGGATAAAGGTTTTGCAGAAGCCGACCATATCGAAGAAGTGCGTTTCATCGCCAACGAAGTGACGCACGCCGCAATGGAGCCACACTCGACCCTGGCGTCCTTCGAGATTGACTCCCAGACCGGCAAGCCGGGACGCCTTACAGTCTGGTCATCCACCCAGGTGCCGTATTATCTGCAGCACAAACTTTCGCTGGTTCTTGACATGCCGATGTCGCAGATTCGAGTCATCAAGCCGCTAGTCGGTGGCGGCTTCGGCGGCAAGAGCGAAGTCATTCCACTGGAAATAATCGCGGCAGTAGCTGCCCGCAAAGCTCAACGCCCGGTAAAGATCACTTACACCCGTGAAGAAGTTTTCTGGGCGCATCGCGGACGCCCGCGCACCATCATCGACCTGAAAACCGGAGCGAAAAACGACGGTCGCATCACTGCGGTAAAAGCCCGCGTGGTGCAGGACGGAGGCGGGTACTGCTCCTATGGCGTGGTCACGATCCTGTATTCCGGCGCGCTGCTTGGCGCTCTCTACGACATTCCCAACATTCAATATGACGGTTACCGCGTGCTTACCAACAAACCTGCGTGTGGCGCGATGCGAGGCCACGGCACCGTGAATGTCCGCTTCGCCTTCGAGTCGCAACTCGACGAACTTGCCGCCAAGCTAAAAATCGATCCTGCTGAAATCCGTCGACGAAATCTCCTGCAACCGCCGTGTATCACCGTAAATGGATTGCGCGTGCAGAGTTATGGCCTGCCGGAGTGCATCGACAAAGTCATTGAACGCTCGGGATGGAAAGATCGCAAAGGCAAAATGCCCAGGGGACGCGGACTTGGTGTCGCCTGCAGTCATTACGTGAGCGGAGCGGCCAATTCCATTATTCGCTCTGACATGCCGCACTCGACCGTCAACATCAAGATCGATCGCGACGGGGGAGTCGTGGTTTACACGGGCGCTTCGGAGATTGGCCAGGGCTCTGACACTATGACGGCGCAGATCGCGGCTGAAGTGTTGGGCTGTTCACTCGCGCGGGTTAAAGTGATCGCCGCCGATACCGATCTCACCCCGATCGACATTGGATCTTATTCCAGCCGCGTAACATTCATGGCCGGGAATGCGACACTGCGCGCCGCCGAAGCGGTGAAGAAACAAATCGCCGCCGCTGCTGCGAAGAAAATGGGGTGTGAACCGGAGGAATTGGTTTTTCGGAATGATCTCGTTTCACGAAACAGCAGTCAAAATCCCCATCCTGTCGCAACAGCGGCGACAAGGATGGGGCACCCGACAGTTTCTGGACGCGTTGAAGGGCAAATTTTGCGTGGCTCACTGCAACAAAAACGCAAGGATGAGGAGGCGCCGAAAAGCTCTATGTCTTTTGAAGAAGCCGTGGTCGCCGCCATCGATTTTCACGGCGCGCTCACCGGCACCGGGTCCTATGCCCCTCCACCTGAGGCGCGCGGCGGCAAGCACAAAGGGGCAGGTGTGGGTCCGTCGCCAGCATATTCATACTCCGCGCAAGTCGCCGAGGTCAGCGTCGACGAAGATACGGGCGAAGTAATCGTGCACAAAGTGTGGGCGGCGCACGATTGTGGCCGCACGCTGAATCCGGTTGCTGTCGAAGGCCAGGTGATCGGCTCGGTCTGGATGGGTATGGGCCAGGCGCTGACCGAAGAGATGATCTGGAAAGACGGCCTGCTCATGAATCCCGGACTGCTCGAATACCGCAGCCCGTCGTCTGCGGAATCGCCGGAAGTCGAAGCCATGATCGTCGAGAGCATCGATCCCGAGGGGCCATTCGGAGCGAAGGAATGCAGCGAAGGGGCGCTGGCTGCCACCATTCCCGCGATTTCAAACGCGATTTACGATGCGGTCGGAATTCGCTTGCACGAATCGCCTTTTACGCCGGAACGCGTTCTTGCAGCGCTCCGTGCCAAGAGGAAGGCAAAACAATTGAATCTGACTGAAGGTGTAGATCCGACTGCGCCGAAAAGGTTCCGCGAGCATGGCGGATCGCTTTGGTTCAGAGGTAAAGGCGCGCAGCGGCACGAGAATCGTGTGGTGCGGGCGCCCATCCCCGCCAAGGGCGATCAATGAGCCTCTCCGAGTTTCAACTCTCTCGCCCGCGTACTCTGCGCGATGCGCTCGCCGAACTTAGCGATTACAGTGGGGGCACCCGCGTCCTTGCCGGCGGCACCGACCTTCTTCCATCCATGCGGCAGAAACTTTTCGAACCGCAGCATGTTTTGGATCTTCGCCGGATAAACGAACTTAAGGGTATCCACGAAAGCCAGCAGGGAATTGAAATCGGCGCGCTAACCACGTTGCACCGGATCGAACACTCTCCCGTCCTGAATAAAAATTGTCCGGTTCTGACCGAAGCCGCCAAGACGGTTGCTTCGCCGCTGATTCGCCATATGGGCACGATCGGAGGAAATATATGCCTCGACACGCGCTGTCTCTGGTACAACCAATCGCTCACCTGGCGCAAATCGTGCGGATTCTGCATAAAAAAAGATGGTGATCTGTGCCATGTTGCACCTGGCGGAAGCAAGTGCTGGGCGGCGTTCTCGGGCGATACACCTCCTGCTTTACTCTGCCTGAATGCCGAAATCGAAATCGCAAGTGCCGCGAACTCCCGCCGAATTCTACTGCGCGACTTTTACACCGGCGAGGGTGATAGCTATCGAAGGCTGCAGTCGAACGAACTGCTTACGAAAATTATTCTTCCGCGCTCTTCATACGGATATCGCGGCAGCTACCGGAAGCTCCGGGTACGCGGATCCATCGACTACCCTCTGGCCGGAGTAGCCGTAGCAGTCAAGCGATCCAACTGCCGCATTGAAGATATTCAGATTGCGCTGACCGCGGTCAATCCGGCGCCAGTATTGGTCACAGGTCTTATCGCGATAGTGAACAACGGTATGATCGATGATCAAGCCGCCGAACACGCTGCTGAACTCGCAGCTCGTACCGCTAAGCCGCTTACAACGTCCGCTTTAACTCCAGAGTACCGGCGCGAAATGATCCGGGTGTTCACCAAGCGCGCAATTTTGGCTGCAATCGAGAGTTGATCGTCCTGTACTTTCCGGTGTTGCGGCAACCTTGGCTCCCTAATAGGTCATCTGAGGAACTCGTGCCGCGGGTGAGTTCCCGCGCGGTCGAGCCGAGTCACTCGTCAACAAAGGAGCAACATGCAAATCTCGAAATTATCCGTTCTGTCGTTTGCACTGGCGTTGGCGATTAGCCTGCCCGCCGCTGCGCAATCGTCGACAGCCAATCCGTCGCAGTCAGCCCCTGCGCAAACCGCGCCGGCGCCCCCGTCGTCGGTGCAGCAGAATGCGCCATCAACCGCCAGTCCGAACAGCGCGCAAGCACAGGCCAACGAAGATAATCCGTTGAACCTGACGGAGGAACAAAAAGCTAAGCTTCGTCCTATCATCGCCGACGAGAATCAGCAGATGGAAGCGGTGCGCAATGACAACTCAATGAGTCAGGCACAAAAGATCGACAAGGCTAATCAGATTCGCGCGCAGGCCTCGCCGAAAATTAAAGCAATTCTCACCCCAGAGCAGTTACAGAAGCTGGCAGAGATGCAACAGGACCGTGCCCGCCAGCAACAGCAGGAAAGTCAACCAGCTGCCGCACCGAGCAACTCCCAGCCTCCGCCGAAATAGGAGATCACTTCCAGGGTGGCGGCACTCGCCACCCTTTTGCTTTTGACGTACCATCATCCTCGCATATCAATATTCAAAAATTCCATTTGTCCGCCTGATCCGCTACAAACAAACGACTCAGTGGAATGTACAATTATGGATGGTTATGCAACTACCCACGCTGGAGGAAATCGCCCAGGCGCAAGAGCTTGTTTACCAGTTGATGCTGCCAACCCCGCAGATTTCCTGGCCGTTGCTCAATCAGAAACTTGATGCCAGTGTCTGGATAAAGCACGAGAACCACACCCCAATCGCCGCATTCAAGGCCCGATCTGCGGTTTTTTACGCGGCACAACTGTTTCGCAGGGGGAACGATATAAAGGGGATTATCACTGCCACTCGCGGTAATCACGGCCAGTCTGTCGCTTTAGCTGGCCAGCGTTTTAACGTTCCGGTGACGATTGTAGTGCCGCGCGGAAACAGCGTAGAGAAAAATGCGGCCATGCGAAGCCAGGGCGCGCACCTGATGGAGTTCGGCAGTGATTTCCAGGAGTCCCGTGAGTACGCGCAAAAGCTTTCTCAGGAACAAGGCCTGCATTTTATCCCGCCATTTCATCGCGACATTGTCGCCGGGGTCGCGACTTATTGGATGGAATTGTTCACTGCTGTTCCCGATCTCGATGCGGTATATGTTCCAATCGGAATGGGCTCGGGCATTTGCGCCGCATGCGCCGTGCGCAATGGCATGAAGCTGAAAACCAGAATCATTGGAGTTGTCGCCGAAGGCGCGCCCGCCTACGAGCTTTCCTTTAACGCGGGCCGGAACATTGCGGCGCCGGTGACAACCCTGATCGCCGATGGTATGGCTTGCCGCGTCCCGGATGATGACGCGCTCGAGATCATACAGAAGAACGTTGATCACATGGTGCGGGTCAGCGATGAGGAGATTCGCCATGCCATGCGAATTTATTTTTCGGATACCCACAATGTGATTGAAGGTGCGGGTGCGGCGTCGCTGGCTGCAGCTCTGAAAGAGAAAAACTTCGTGATCGGAAAACGTATTGCGCTCATCGCAACCGGGGGCAACGTGGATCGCGATGTCTTCACCAAGGTGTTAGCTGAGCGTGACATTGAGCATCAGTCGAAAATGGTAGTCGCTTCATAGCCCTGCCACGTTCAATGTCCATAATCCGCTACCGGACAAATCTCGCAAAATACCAGATAATATCGTCAGCGATTTTGCGGGCGTTGGAAAATCATTTACCACGAAGGGCACGAAGTTCCACGAAGGAAAGGCAATTAAAAAGGCATAGAAAATTTCACGTTCGTGCTAGAGGTTTTACCTTCGTGGTACTTCGTGCCCTTCGTGGTTAGCGCCTTGCCTTGTTAAACGGATCAACTTTGGACAATCAAACTGACATGATTCTAGTGACCGGCGGCGCCGGATTCATCGGCTCCAATTTCATTCTGCAGTGGTTAGCTGGCGAATCGTCGAGCGTCATTAATCTCGACAAACTCACTTACGCAGGGAATCCCGCGAACCTCGCCTCCATTGCTTCAGACCGGAAATACAAGTTCGTGCAGGGCGATATTTGTGACCGAGAGTTGGTCACAGACCTTTTACTGAAGAATCGACCTCGCGCCATCGTTCATTTCGCAGCTGAAAGCCATGTTGATCGCTCCATTCACGGCCCCGATGATTTTGTTCGCACTAACGTAAATGGAACGTTCAGTCTGCTGGAAGAGGCACGGGCCTACTGGTCGGCAATGACCGGAGAAGAAAAAAGCACGTTCCGTTTTCTGCATGTTTCAACCGACGAAGTTTATGGCTCGCTCACAGCTACTGACCCCGCATTTTCGGAAACAACGCGTTACGCGCCCAACAGCCCGTACTCGGCCTCCAAGGCGGCTTCTGACCATCTGGTGCGCGCTTATCATCACACTTACGGAATCCCGGTATTAACCACCAATTGCTCCAACAACTACGGCCCATTCCAGTTCCCGGAGAAATTGATCCCACTGGTTATCCTGCATGCTCTGAACGGAAAACCAATTCCGGTTTATGGCGACGGCATGAACGTCCGCGATTGGCTTTATGTTGCCGATCATTGCGAAGCCATCCGCATTGTGCTGAAGCGCGGAAGGCCGGGCGAGACATACAACGTTGGCGGGAGTAACGAAATCAAGAATCTCGACGTAGTGAACACGATCTGTTCGGTGCTTGATGAACGTCGCCCCAATGATCCAGTTGTTCCGCACAAAAAGTTGATCACATTTGTGAAAGATCGCCCTGGTCACGATCGTCGTTACGCGATGGATGCCAGCAAAATCCAAAGCGAATTGGGCTGGCGCCCGAAAGAAACTTTTGAAAGCGGTATGCGAAAGACCATCCAGTGGTATTTGGATAACGATGCGTGGATCCAGTCGGTCACCAGCGGTGCTTACCGGACATGGATGGCGACCCAATACTCGCTTTAATTGTCGATACGCTACAATTTCAGCCGAATGCCTAATCTGCCGATTCTTAAATCATCAAAATATAAAGGCATCATTCTGGCAGGAGGTTCTGGCACGCGCCTTTATCCTGTCACCCACGCCGTGGGAAAGAGCCTGCTTCCCATCTATGACAAGCCAATGGTGTATTACCCACTCTCGACCCTGATGCTAGCCGGGATTCGGGAGATCATGCTGATTTCTACTCCCGACGATCTGCCAAAGTTTCAGCATCTTTTGGGCGATGGCTCGCGTTTTGGATTAACCCTGTCCTATGCCGCTCAGGCCAGACCCGAAGGCATCGCGCAAGCATTTCTGATCGCGAAGAAGTTTATCGATGGACATTGCTGCGCCCTGGTACTCGGCGACAACATCTTCCATGGACACGATCTTGCTAAAAGCGTTAAGGACGCCGCCGAGTGCGAAAAGGGCGCTCGCATCTTTGCCTATCCTGTGCATGACCCTGAGCGCTACGGAGTGGTCGAGTTTGATTCAAAGGGAAAAGCCATCAGCCTGGAAGAAAAGCCGCGCGTCCCTAAGTCCCGTTATGCCGTCACCGGATTGTATTTTTATGACTCTGAGGTTGTCGACATCGCGGGCGCGCTGAAGCCGTCTGCCCGAGGCGAGCTTGAGATTACTGATGTGAACCGCGAGTATCTCAAGCGCGGGACCTTGGAGGTTGCAGTCATGGGACGCGGCATGGCTTGGCTCGACACCGGGACCCACGAAGCCATGTTAGAAGCGTCTTTGTTTATTCAAACCATTGAAACCCGCCAGGGCTTGATGGTGGCCTGCCCAGAAGAAATTGCTTATCGTTGTGGATATATCACCTCAGATCAGGTTGAGCGTGCGGCCGTTGCCATGAAAAATAACGGCTATGGCGCTTACCTTCTGCAGATGCTCAAAGAACAGGTCTTCTAACTGAATCTGCCATGAAAGTTTTCAAGACCCCTCTCGATAGTGCCTTGGTTCTCGAACCCCGAGTCTTTACTGATGACCGCGGTTTTTTTCTTGAGAGTTATAACGAGAAGGTTTTTCGTGAGATTGGCATCCCTGACAAATTCGTTCAAGATAACCACTCATTTTCAAAACACGGTGTGTTGCGGGGGCTGCATTACCAGGTCGGCAAGCCACAGGGCAAACTTGTGCGCGTAGTTAGCGGCGAAGTGTTCGATGTATTCGTCGATCTGCGCAGGAATTCTGCTACATTCGGACACTGGCACGGGGTCACGCTTTCCGATGAAAATCGGCTGCTGGCATGGATTCCGGCTGGATTTGCGCATGGCTTCCAGGTGCTCTCAGAGAGCGCCCACGTTGTTTACAAGGCCAACGAATTCTATTTTCCTGAGCTGGAGCGCACCGTCCTTTGGAACGATCCTGACCTCAGCATTGAATGGAAAAACAGCAGAGAGCCTGTCCTTTCCGACAAAGACAAAAAAGGTAAACGATTCAAGGAGACGGAATTGTTTCGCTAGTTTCTCCGCGTTCTCTGGAACTTCTCTGCGGTCTCAGCGGTTAAAAGCTTTTGATTTGAGGGACAAAGGCTGCTCGGAATAGGGATTACACTATTTCCCCGCGCGCGCGCCAATTGAGCGTCCGGCTTTAGAGGGATGTTCTTTGATCCAGCGTGCCAGCTGTTTCCGTGCTTGGCTGGGCATATCAAGAAAGCGGATGCCGGCGCGTTCCTTATTATCCTGCCAGACCAATTCCGCCGTTGCGTGAATAATCTCAGGTTCATTGGGCAACGAGAAGTCCAGGGTCACACCCCCGGACGCCGGAAGTTGGTCCAAGTCACAGCGTATTGCAGCGCCGGTTTCGCTCAAATCTGTGATCGTAATCTGCTTTCCCGTACCTCTGGAATGGGCTGGGCTCATTCTTGCTATCAGCGTAGTAGTGATCCGCGAGTTTCCTCGGCGGCGTTCCCGGGTCATTAAGTTTCGCACCGCCCTCAATCCGTGGCGCACCCGATCGGCCGATAGAGGCTTATAAAGCACGACCTGCGTGCTGGCGCGAAACACCGGATGCAGTGTAGTTGAAGGATCGGCTAAAACAATCCGGACTGAAGTACTGCACGAAGGAAGTTCAACTAGTTTCTGCAAGGCGACGTGCGGCTCTTCCATCGAATCGTCAATGATGATGGAGTCGTAGTGGTGCTCAAGCGCTTGAGAAAGCGCACTGAACGTCTCGCCGCAATGATCGAGTTCCACTTCCAGGTCCTTGAAAACGCGACTGACTACCCGGATCGTATCTGGATCGTTGCTAAGTAGTAAGCTGTGCAGCATACCTGCACTTAATGCTAAGCAGGCGAACAAGTTACGACAAGTTACCGAAGTCAGTGTGTTACTTGGACTGCAGCTGGATCCACTTTTTTGTGGCAGCCGAGGCTTCTACCGCCTCTAGAACAGCCTGAGTTTGCACCGCATCGTCAAAATTCGGATGAAAAGGCGTGTCTTTGGCAAGACTTTGCAAAAAGTCCCCTAGAGTTGCTATGAACGTGTGCTCGTATCCGACCAGATGCCCTGGTTTCCAGAAGTTCGCCCAGTAAGGGTGGTCCGGTCCGGTGACCAGAATGTTTTTATAAGCCTGAAGATTCGGCGGTTCCGTGGCATCGTAAAACCGCAGGCGGTTCATATCCTCCAGGTCGAAAGCCAGACTACCCTTTTCGCCATACATCTCAAAACCTATTCCGTTACGGCGGCCGACACCGAAGCGGCTGGCTTCGAACGTGCCCAGGCTGCCATTACTAAAGAGACCCATCACCTCCACCGCATCGTCTACCTCGCGTCCCGGGATGAAGGTGTGCTTCATTGCCGAAAGTTCCGCAAGATCACCGTTCAGATACATCGCCATATCGATCGAATGCGAGAGCAGATCGCCGATCGCTCCCGAACCCGCTTCACTGGCGCGATATCGCCATGTTTTGCCCTTGGTGGGGTCGACGCCTGATTGATTGAAGTAATACGACCGATAGTGATAAGCCTTCCCCAGCTTGCCTTCTGTAATGAGCTGCTTGGCAAATGTGACTGCCGGCACCCGGCGATAGTTGAACCAAACCAGATTGGGTACGCCTCTGACAGCGGCAGCCATGGTCTGTGCCTCGGCCAGCGAGAGCGCCAGCGGCTTCTCGCAGAACAGCATTTTGCCCGCTTTAGCTGCTGCCACCGCAATTGCGGCATGCAATGCATTGGGTACAGCAATATCGACCACGTCAATGTCCTTGCGGGCAACAACTTCTTGCCAATCGGCAGCTGTTTCAGCCCAGCCCCATTGGCGTGCGAATGCCTCGATCTTCGCTTGATTGCGGCCGCAGACCACCTTCAAATTCAGCGCGTACGGAGTCTCAAAAAAATGGCTCACCTGATGAAATGCGTTTGAATGGGCCCGGGCAATGAACCCGCCGCCGATCATGGCAATGTTTATTTGCTTCTTGTCGGGCATGGGAGAGGAAAGAAGAACTAGCTTATCGCATGATGCATCGCGGTTACGACACGCCAAGTCCTTGCAGGTCTTTTTTCAATTGGGCCAAGTCACGCATCAGCACCGTTTGCATGCCGACCTTAGTGGCGCCTTCGATATTCGCGGGGCGATCGTCAATAAAACAGCACTCGTCAGGCGTTTTCTGGATCAGATCCAGCGCCACCCGATATATTTTCTCGTCTGGCTTACGCATGCCTACATAACACGAGCTTACGAACAGGTCGAAAATTTGCGACAGGCCAAACTGCTTAATACGGTAAACATTCATCTCGCGTGATTCATTGTTGATGGTCGCCATCAGACACTTGCCGGCGAGGTTGCGAGCAAAATCCAGCACCTCGGGCTTGGGTTTCGATAGCGAAAACATGTAGCTCTTGAATTCTTCCTTGTTGAATGTTCGCGCCTGAAAAAAAATTGTCCGGTCCAGGTACTGGTTCAGCGTGATTTTGCCCTCTTCGAATGCGCCGACCGCTTCTTTGTGTCGCACTTCAAAGTCAGCTTTCTGCAACTGAAACTTTTCAACCGCCCGGTCCCGCTCCTCGTGATCCCATGCATTTGTAAGCAGCACGCCGCCAACATCCCAAAATAAGGTTCGAATTGCTTTCACGAAATGCTCCAAATTGAGGGTTGATGATACAGCAGTAGGATGAGAATTTAAGCGATTCTGTTTATCAAGAAGAAAAGTTATAAGTAGGTAAACCGAACTTCTCAGCGCTCTCTGGATTTTCTCTGCGAACTCTGCGGTTAAAAGCATTGGACCGCAAAGATCGCAGAGGAGTACCGAGGACGCAGAGAAAATCAACAGCTAAACGCCTAATCGTCGGCGCTGCCCAAAATCACGGAAACTCTATTGATACTCCGCCTACGCCTTCATCGGCAGCTCCGCCGCGACTGCCTCGCGGAAATAGTCGAGCGACATTTGCAATCCATCATCGAGTCCAACCTTCGGTTCCCAATCCAGCAGCTTTCTGGCCTTGCTGATATCCGGGCGGCGTTGCCTAGGGTCATCCTGGGGCAGCTTCTCATATCGAATCTTGCTCTTTGATCGCGTGACCTCAATGACTCGCTTCGCGCACTCCAACACCGTGAACTCATTGGGGTTCCCGATATTCACCGGAAAGTGTTCGTCGGTTTTCGATAGTCGCAGAAATCCATCGATTTCATCTGTGACGTAGCAAAAACTCCGGGTCTGTTTGCCGTCGCCATAAACTGTCAGGTCTTCTCCGCGCAGCGCCTGTTTCATGAAATTTGGAATCACGCGCCCATCATTCAATTGCATCCGCGGGCCGTAAGTGTTGAAAATTCGCACTAATCGGGTATCCACCGCATGGTAGCGGTGATAGGCCATGGTCAATGCTTCGCTGAAGCGCTTGGCCTCGTCATAGACCGAGCGCGGGCCAATGGTGTTGACATTTCCCCAGTAGGTTTCTTTTTGTGGATGTTCCAGCGGATCGCCGTAGCATTCCGAAGTTGAAGCAAATAGATATTTCGCGCGATACTTCTGCGCAATTTCCAGCGCGTTCATTGTACCCAGCGAACCCACTTTCAACGTTTCGATACCGTGGATCGTGTAATCCACCGGGCTGGCCGGCGAAGCGAAGTGAAAAACGTAGTTGACTTCTCCACATTCGAATGGCCGATTTATATCTAACTGAAGGAACTCGAAATTCCCCTCCCGCCGCAGATGCTCAATATTCGACATTCGCCCGGTCAGCAAATTATCGACGGCAACAACTGAGTAGCCTTCAGCCAGCAATGCGTCACACAGATGCGAGCCGAGAAATCCAGCCCCACCTGTGACCAGCGCGCGCGGTTTCATGAACGAGTACCCTTCCCAACACGCGTGCTAGCTGCCGGAGAGGGGGTGGGCTCCGGGCTGGCCGCGGGACGTCCAACGCTGTAGTAGGTGAATCCCTCCGCAGCCATAACCTCTGGATCATACAAGTTTCTGCCGTCCACAATAATGGGATATTTCAGTTCCGTCTTAAGCCTTTTCAGGTCCAGGGCGGCGAATTCTTCCCATTCGGTAAGGATCAACAACGCATCGGCGCCTCGCGCAGCCTCATACGCGTCCTCAGTCATCGTGACATTCGAGTTGAGCGCTTCCTGCGCCCGCTCTCGCGCCGCTGGGTCGAAAGCCGAAATCTGGCAGCCTTCCTGCAGCAAAGCCTGGATCAGAAGTATGGCTGGCGATTCGCGAATATCATCCGTGCCACCCTTGAACGCCAGGCCAAGCACGCCCAGCTTCTTGCCCCGCAGAGTCCACAGGGCGCTCCGCACTTTGCGGATAAAACGGCTGCGCTGCTCTTCATTGATGCGTATGACTTCGTCGAGCAGGCGGAACTCATAGCCGCACTCGCGGGCTACGGCACGAAATGCCATCAGGTCCTTGGGAAAACACGAGCCGCCATATCCGACGCCAGGATTGAGAAATCGAGGACCGATGCGGCTGTCGGTTCCTATCCCCTGACAAACCTGCTGAACATTGGCGCCCACACTTTCGCAGATCGAGGCCACCGCATTGATGAACGAAATCTTCATCGCCAGAAAAGCGTTTGACGCATGTTTGATCAGTTCCGCACTCTTCGCGCTGGTTACGATCAGCGGCGGAGGAATCTGTGCGCGATCCGGGCGCGGAATTGCATCCGGTTTCAAGTAATAAGTTCCGTCGGCCAGGGGGGCGTAGATTTCACGCAACAGGGCCGCGCAACGCAGGGTATCGGCGCCGACCACGATCCGGTCGGGATATAGAAAATCTGTTACCGCGGTACCTTCGCGTAAGAATTCGGGATTCGAGGCGACATCAAATTCTTCCGACTCTGCGCCGTTCCTTAGAATGATCTTTCTCACCCAGTCGCTGGTGTAAACCGGCACCGTGCTCTTCTCGACGACCACCTTGTAGCCGTTGATTGCCCCTGAAATCCCGCGTGCCACCGATTCCACGTAAGAAAGGTCGGCTTCACCATGTTCGGTAGGCGGCGTTCCCACGGCAACGAAAATCGCGGAGCTTGCGCGCACTGCGGTCTCCAGGTCATCGGAGAATTTGAGCCGTGTGCCGCGATGGCGATGCAGCAGTTCCGGCAAAAAGTTTTCATGAATTGGTACCTCGCCGCGGTTCAGTGCCGCTAATTTCTTTTCGTCATTATCGACCACAATGACATCGTGTCCGAGGTCAGCGAAACACGCGCCGGCGACTAGTCCTACGTATCCTGAGCCGATTACCGCGATTTGCATCAGTTTTCTCCAGACCTTAATAGAGCCACATAGGATGCCCGCTGCCCCGGAAAGGTTACTGTACCAGCTTTGCCCCAATGAGACAGGTTAACAGGCGCGGAAATAATTTCTGTTTCCCAACTCAGCACTCCGTAGAGGCGTAGCTTGCTACGCCTTCTGGCTGCGGCAACAGCGATTTTATGAATCACAACACAAGGAAAGTTGAGTCGGTATTTTCTCTCGCGGAAATCTCGTGAACAGGTAAACTCTCTAGTTCGTTTTCACTTCGACTTCGAGGTCGATATGGGTTACAGCAGAACAATCAAACAATCCGCCTTTGTGTTGATTTTCGCGTGCGCTTTCATTCCGATGCTAGGTGCGCAGCAAATCATTCCCAATAGCGGCCAGCAGATCACGCCGACCGCGCCCACCGGCTCCTCATTCGTGCCGCTGAACCCGGGCCTTTCCGATAATCCTCAGTATCTCGCGGGACAAGCCGTGACCAGCGTCGTCAGCCCCGACGGCAACACGTTGTTGGTTCTCACCAGCGGATATAACATGCTGCGTGACTCTTCCGGACACACTATTCCCGCCGACTCGACTCAGTTCATTTTCGTTTATGACATCTCGCAACATAAGCCGCTTCAGAAACAAGTCATCCAACTGCCAAATACTTACAGCGGAATCGTGTTCGCCCCATCGGGCGAAGCCTTCTACGTTAGCGGCGGCGTTGACGATAATGTTTATTCCTATGTACTGAAATCGGATGGCCAATGGGTTCAGCAGGGAAGTCCAGTTGCGCTCGGCCATCAGGGCCTAGGAATCGGTATTTCAATGAAGCCCCAGGCGGCAGGGATCGCCATCAGCGGTGACGGTAACAAATTAGTGGTCGCGAATTATTACAACGACTCCATCAGCGTGCTAACCAAATCGGAAAGTGGATTTTCCGTTTCCGCCGAACTCGATCTCCGTCCCGGCAAAGAAGATTCCACCAAATCCGGCGTCCCTGGCGGCGAATATCCGCTCTGGGTGGTCATTAAGGGCAACGACACTGCCTATATTTCCAGCATTCGGGACCGCGAAATCGTGGTGGTGAATTTCGCGGCCACACCCAAAACTGTCCAACGTATTCGCGTGCCCGGGCAGCCCAACCGCATGGCACTGAATTCCAGTCAGTCGACCCTATATGTTGCGCAGGACAACACCGACTCGGTTGCCGTGATTGACACAGCTTCAAATCGCCTGGTCGATAACATTCAGGTCACGTCCCCCGCAGGCCTTTTGCCGCAGTCCAAGCTGAAATTGAAGGGGAACGACACCAACAGCGTAACCCTCTCGCGCGATGAAAAGCTGCTGTACGTCACTAACGGCTGGATGAACGATGTCGCGGTCATCCAACTCAGCTCACTCCCCAAAAGTCACGTGATCGGATTGATTCCAACTGGCTGGTATCCGAACTCAATCAGCTTCAGCTCAGACGGGAAATTTGCGTATGTGGTAAACGGCAAATCTCCTACCGGCCCGAATCCCGGTTCGTGCCTGGGGTTGACTCCGGAAAAGGATTCGAAGTGCCGCGGCACAAATCAATACAATCTCCAGCTGATCAAAGCCGGCCTGCAAAGCTTTCCAGTTCCAACTGCGGGCGAGCTACAGGCGCTAACGCAACGCGTCGCAACCAACAACAACTTCAAAGTTGTGTTGAGTCCTGCCGACGCGGCGAAACTTGCGTTTCTGCGTACCCGTATTAAGCATGTTATATACATCGTCAAAGAAAATCGCACTTATGATCAGATACTTGGCGATCTGGAGGTTGGCAACGGTGACCCCAGTCTCACCGAATTTCCTCAATCCACCACTCCGAACTTTCATCAACTCGCGCGCACGTTTGTGACCCTCGACAATTTTTATTGCACCAGCGAAGTCAGTTTCGACGGATGGTCATGGTCGACCTCAGCGCGTTCACCCGATCTGGTGGAGAAGGAAGCCCCCGTTAACTACTCAGATCGGGGATTGAGTTATGAGACTGAAGGCACTAATCGCGACATCAATGTTGGTTACGGCACCCTGGCTGATCGCCTGAAGGCCAATCCCGCAACTCCAGATGATCCCGACGATCTTCCCGGTACCGCCAACGTTGCCGCCCCAGACGCTCCTGATGGCGAAAATGGAACCGGTTATCTTTGGAATGCCGCGCTTCGGGCGCATCGCTCGGTGCGCAGCTATGGATTTTTCGTCGATCTTGCGCGCTACAGCCCGACCCCGCAATATGCGCAATACAAAATTCCGCTGCTATTAGACCCGGCTTCATCAAAGACTCAGGTTGCATATCCGACGAGTCCGGTGCTCGGACCCTACACGGACATTTATTTTCGCGGCTTTGACAATGCCTTTCCCGACTACTATCGCTTCAAAGAATGGGAGCGGGAGTTCGACGGTAAATTTGCCAAAAGCGGTCTGCCGAATCTTTCTCTGGTTCGTTTCATGCACGATCACACCGGAGATTTCGGGGAAGCAATCCTCGGGGTCAACACCCCCGAACTTCAGGTAGCTGACAACGACTATGCGGTCGGGTTGATCGCGGAGAAGATCGCGCATAGCCGCTATAAAAACAACACTCTGATTTTCGTGATCGAGGATGATTCTCAGGACGGCGGCGACCACGTCGATTCACATCGTAGCGTCGCCTTCGTGATCGGACCATACGTCAAGCAGAAGAAAGTGGTCTCTGCTCCGTACACCACTTTGAGCATGTTGCGCACGATCGAGGAAATTCTCGGAATCGGCAATTTGAGCCTTAGCGACGCCTCAGCCAAGGCGATGACAGATGTTTTCGACACCAACCTGAAGCCTTGGACATACGACGCCATTCCTTCGACGATGCTATACAACACTCAACTTCCATTGCCTGCACGACCGCAGGGCGACCTGCCTCGCCCCACGCACGATGCTGCCTATTGGTCGACAGCTACCAAGGGCATGGACTTCTCCGTCGAAGACAGATTAGATCCACTAGCTTTCAATCAAATCTTGTGGCGGGGACTGATGGGACCGAAGGACTATCCGGCAACGTCCAGCGGCGTAGATCTTCGCGAGAATCGTGAGCAGTTGCTCAAGCATTATCGGATCAGCAGGGAATCAAAGCCGAGATCGTTCGAGAGCCAATAAAAAAAGCCGAAGCTTTTCAGCTCCGGCTTTAGTGTTGGCTGGTCCGCCCGGATAAAATTTGCACGGTGTGGCGCGGGCGCCCTCGCCCGCGAAAGCCTAATCTAAGCCGTCCTCCTCGGCCGCATTGTCAAATCGCGCACCTGGGTCAGGATGCTCGACATCTGCATTCCATTCAATTGCGAAATGAACGGCAGCATCTCCGCGATGAATGGATCTTTCACCAGTTCACTGATCTCATCCTGACGGTTTCTCTCTCCGCCGCTAAGCAGATCGGGCACGGTCACCTCCAAAGCCCTCGCCAATCTCTCGAGAGACGAAAGCGTTGGCGTTGCTTTTTCGTTTTCAATTTTCGACACGTAGGTCCGCGGCACGCTCATTCGGCCGGCCAGTTGACGCTGGCTCAGCCCATTGCGCAAGCGCATGGCACGGATGGAAGATGCGAGGTTAAGGTGGCCGCGGTGCGCAGGTGGAACTAGCTGCGGCGCCGGCGCCTGTACGATTTCTGGTTCTTCTTCATCCAGTGAAATGTGGCATCGCCGGCAAAGGTTATTAGATGTGCGAAATTGAACCAGAAGGCAATGGTCGCACCGTACGACCTCCCGGGAATCTACCGGGGCAAGATTAGTGGCCATTTACAGGTGGGAGTTGCCAGAGCTGACAATCACCCAAGGAACCCATCGCTGAGTTCCAGCTACAACGTAATCTGCGGTATAGCGCCTGTGGATGTCAAGAGAAATGTGAGCGCCCATCAATTAGTGGCCAATGGACTGTTTACTAATCAGATTCCGGCCTTCCTTCGTGAACCTTAGTGCCCTTCGTGGTTAGTGGGTTTGAGCGGAGTGTTACGATGTCCGCATCATGTCCGATCGAACCGCAGACTGGGCTCTGCTGACCGAGTTCACTCAATCCGAGAGCTTACGCAAACATGCTTTGGCAGTAGAGGCCTGCATGCGCGCTTATGCGAGAAAATTTGGTGCCGATGAGGAGCTATGGGGCACAGCAGGTTTGCTCCACGATTTTGATTACGAAAAATATCCGACGCCTCAGGAGCATCCCTACAAAGGCAACGAAATTCTGAAAGAGCGCGGCTACTCCGACGAAATCCGCCGGGCAATTATGTCTCACGCCGAATATAGCGGTGTAAGTCGCGACACGCCCATGGAGAAAGCGCTCTTTGCCTGCGATGAGTTGGCCGGATTTATCACCGCCATTGCCCTGGTAAAGCCCAGCAAATCTCTTGCTGAAGTTGAAGTGAAGTCCGTCCGCAAAAAAATGAAAGACAAAGCCTTCGCCCGCAGCGTAAGCCGCGATGACATCATTAACGGGGCGCGCGACCTGGGCGTCGATCTTGATGAGCACATCGCGTTTTGCATAGATTCCATGAAAGGAATTGCGAAAGCATTGGGGCTGAATGGGCCGGCACTGGCAGTATAGTCATATTGACTCATATCAATGAGTCATTTAGACTCACTACATGGCTAAGAGATTACAAGTCATTCTTCAAGACCCAGAATATCGAGAGATCCAGCGGGTCGCACGTTCACGTCGCATGTCTATTGCTGAATGGGTGAGGCAAGCACTCACGCTGGCACGCCGCGAAGAGCCGTTAGGCAATGTGTCCCAGAAACTCGAGGCGATTCGTGCCGCATCGCGGCATTCCTTTCCGACCGTTGACATCGATACTATGCTGGCTGAAATAGAGTCCGGATATCTGGGCAAACGTCCGTGATCTTGATTGACTCAAATGTTCCAATGTATTTGGTCGGAGGCGCTCATCCAAACAAGGCAAACGCCGAACGGCTACTTGAAAAGCTAACGCTTGAGCGCCAGCGCTTGGTCACCGATGCTGAAGTTTTGCAGGAAATTCTTCACCGGTATGCTGCCATCGATCGTCGTGATGCTATTCAGCCGGCCTTCGATGCCATTTTGCGGGTGGTTGATGAGGTCTTCGCCGTTGACCAATCCGTCGCAGAGCGTGCGAAGCAAATTGTGCTGGGATACAGGCAACTCTCTGCCCGTGATGCGGTGCATCTTGCGGTGATGGAAAAAAATGGAATCGAACAGATCTTGAGTTTCGATGCTGGTCTTGACATTTTCCCGAAGATTAGCCGCTTGGCGTAATGATATTTTTAGAGCGAGCTCAGCAGCACCTAAGCTTGCTGCGTGTTGACGAGGCATTTTCGTTGATAAACTTGGCATACGATTCAGGGCCGACTCCGAACCCTGATCGTATGCAGAACCTCTCATACGCCGCTTCATCAAAAAGCTCGCGCAACACAGCTCGTATCAAACGCAAAAACTTCATACCTGCTCCTTCGCCAATCTCGTGAGCACAAACGGCGACTCTTTCGTCTGTGCTGCTTTCTTCCCGCTCAAGATTCCGAACCATTGCCGGAGCGATTCGAGAAGAATTAATCCGACCATAACGATCAACGCTCCGGTGACAACGGCATCCAGCCGGTTGTTGAAGATCAATCGCGAGCTTCCGCCGCTCAACGCCAGCTTCCGCGCTTGTGCGAGAAATCCAATGCGCGGATCGGGATCAAAGATCTTGTGCCAGGATGCAGCAAACGTCACTGCTACCAGCCATGCCAGCGGGGCGAGCGTCACCAGCATGTACTTCGCGCGATGAGTCTTGACGATGATCGAAGTCGCAACGCACAATGCAACGGTCGCCAGCAATTGGTTTGCAATTCCGAAGAGCGGCCACAGCGAGTTGATTCCACCTAGCGGATCGCGCACGCCCTGCCACAAAAAATATCCCCACGCGAAGACGATCAGTCCGCTGGTCGCAAGCACTGATGGATACCAACTGGTACGCCCCAGCGGTTTCCACGCATGTCCAAGCGTATCTTGAACCATGAACCGGCCTACTCGAGTACCCGCATCGAGCACGGTCAAGATAAACAACGCCTCAAACATCAGTGCAAAGTGATACCACAGCGCCATGACAGCCTGTCCGCCGAGGCTACTGGAAAAAATATGCGCCATGCCGACGGCGAACGCCGGAGCGCCGCCGGTGCGATTGAACAACGTTTGTTCGCCAACACTTTGCGCCAGCGCCTGCATTCCCGCGGCGGTGACGGGAAATCCCCACGCGCTGATCGTGCTGGCGGCTTTTTCAGGCAGTTGTCCCGCAATTCCGGCTGGGCTGTTAATCGCAAAATAAGTTCCCGGCTCCAGCACGCAAGCCGCAACCGTCGCCATGATTGCGACCATGGACTCGGCAACCATCGCGCCATAACCAACCAGACGGATTTCAGTTTCGCGGCGAATCAGTTTGGGCGTGGTTCCGCTGGAAATCAGGGAATGAAAACCGCTGATGGCGCCGCAGGCAACTGTGATAAACGCAAAAGGGAAGACCTTTCCAGCAAAGACCGGACCTGTGCCATCGATGAATTTCGTCAGCGCCGGCATGTGCAGCGCGGGATGCATCACCACAATTCCTAAAGCCAGCAGCCCGATGGTTCCAAGTTTCACGAATGTGCTCAGATAATCCCGTGGCGCAAGCAGCAGCCACACTGGCAACGCCGAGGCTGCAAATCCATAAACGATTAGCGCAATCGCCAGCGCCGGTGCGGCCATAGTGAAATACTTTGCGATGGCCTGCGTCTGCGAAACCCACTGTCCACCCCAGATCGCCGCCAGCACCAGCACAAAACCAATCGCAGAAGTTTCCAGCACGCGCCCAGGCCGCATCCGCCGCAAGTACACACCCATGAGGAATGCGATCGGAATCGTCATTGCGATAGTGAATGTGCCCCACGGACTCTGCTTCAGTGCATTCACCACGATTAACGCGCAGACCGCGAGCAGAATGACAAGAATTGAAATTACTGACGCATAGGCCACAATGCCTCCTACGCGCCCAATCTCCGCTTTCGCCATTTCGGTCAGGGATTTGCCATCGCGGCGTACTGAGAAAAGCAGGATTACGAAATCCTGCACGCATCCGCCAAAGACCGCGCCTACCAGGATCCACAAAGTCCCCGGCAGATAGCCGAATTGCGCGGCCAGCACTGGCCCAACCAGCGGCCCGGGTCCGGCGATGGCCGCGAAATGATGCCCAAATACAACCCATTTGTTTGTAGGAAGGAAATCGCGGCCGTTATCCAGGCGCTCAGCAGGAGTAGCGCGTTGCGGATCGAGCGCCAGAACTTTTGCGGCTATGAAACCGCTGTAGAAGCGGTATCCCAGCGCGTAAGTGCAGACCGCCGCTGCCACGAGCCACAGCGCGTTGATCTGTTCGCCGCGATGCAGAGCAATGGTCGCGAGCGCCAGAGCGCCTAGCAGCGCAACCGCCGTCCACAGAATAAAACGCACGCCGGATTTCATTGAGTGAGAAAGAGTCCGGAGTATTGTGTCCGGTTTGGCTTAGCGGTGCAAGACAGGACCAGTAACGGAAGGGGCACTCGGGGCGGCTGGTTTTCTCTGTGGCTTTCCTCTGTGCTTCCCTGTGCTCTCTGTGGTTAGGATTTGCTTTTGAACGGGCGCGAGGTTATCTGAGCGCGTCCGCCAATTTCCCCTCTGCGATCAGTTTCGCAGTGCGCGCAAAATCTTCGTACATCACCCGGTCTTTATCCATCGCTGCGCAAACCGTTCGAATCGCATGATGCGCCTTCTGTCCGCGCTTGCCGGTCTTGAGCGGAGCCACGAAGTCCAGTGCCTGCGCCGCCGCGATGGCTTCAATTGCGAGCACGTTACGCGTGTTCTCTACGACACGCTTCAGCTTAATAGCCGCCGTCATACCCATCGATACGTAGTCTTCTTTATTGCCAGATGTCGTAATCGAATCCACCGACGCCGGATGCGCCAGTACTTTGTTCTCGCTCACCAGTGCTGCCGCCGTGACCTGTGGCATCATGAACCCCGAGTTCAATCCAGCTCCTGGCGCGAGGAATGGAGGCAGGCCCTCGTTCAATGCGGGATTTACGAGGCGCTCGATTCTGCGCTCGGAAATTCCTGCGAGGGCGCTCAGCGCGATCGCCAGGAAATCGAGGGCGAAGGCCAGGGGTTCGCCGTGAAAATTTCCGCCGGAGAGGACTTCGGCTGTGCTGCTTGCGGAGCTGTGCTCCGCCGGACGGCCGTGGACGGCCGTCCCCACATGGGCCGACCCCACATGCTCTGAGGCGAGAAATACTAGAGGATTATCTACTGCCGAGTTTGCTTCTACCTCAAAAATCGATCGGCAATAGGCGAACGTGTCGCGCACAGCGCCGTGAACTTGCGGTATGCAGCGCAGAGAATATGCGTCCTGCACTCGAGCGCAGTCGCGATGCGACTCTCGTATTTCGCTGCCTTCCAACATTTTTCGAAGGTTGGCTGCAGATTTGATTTGTCCCACGTGCGGCCGCGCGCGGTGAATCCGCTCATCAAAGGCGACGTCGGTACCACGCAATGCATCCAGCGTCATCGATCCAATCACGTCAGCCGAATCCGCCAACGTCTCAGCCGCTAACAATGCCAGCGTTCCGACTCCCAACATCGCCTGGGTCCCATTGATCAGAGAAACCGCCTCCTTAGCTTCGAGGACAAGCGGTTTGATCTCGCCCCGCTTCAGGGCCTCGGCAGTCGAAATGCGGGCGAAACTTTGATTCACGCATTCACCTTCACCGATCAAAGCCAGGGCGAGGTGCGCAAGGGGAGCCAGATCTCCACTCGCGCCAACACTGCCTTGAGAAGGTACGAATGGCGTCACGCTTCGATTGAGCATTTCGCAAATTGTGTCGATGACGACCGCTCGGACCCCCGAGTGGCCTTTAGAAAGGGAATTGGCGCGCAAGAGCATCATGGCGCGCGTTTCCGCGACTGGTAAGGGATCTCCAACGCCCACCGCGTGCGATCGGACCAGATTCAATTGCAATTCGCGAATCTGGTCGCCCGCAATGCGCACATCGCTCAGCTTGCCCACGCCGGTCGTAATTGCGTATGAAACTTTGTTGCCTGTAACAATGTCTTCAACCACGGCCCGTGCCTTGTCCACACGTTCGCGTGCATCTGGCGCCAGCAGCGCGGGACGGCCCTCAACTGCCACCTCGCGCACTGCTTCGAGCGTAAGATCGTTTCCGTTGATGTGGAGGGCTTTCATAGGGCAGCTGTTAGCTATTAGCACTTAGCTATTAGCCATTAGCTTCGATCTTCCTCTGTGGTTTTCCTCTGTGAACCTTTCCGCTCTCTGTGGTAGAGCTTTTGCTTTGTGACTTTGCATTCGCAACCATTAAGGCTTCTGCATCGCCTCTCGAAACGCGATCGCATATTTTTCTGGGATCACCCGAGTTTTCATATTTGCGTCAGTTACGATGTGCGTAGTCTCTCCTTCGGCTAGGAGGATGCCATCTCCAGCCCTCACCAGCTCATATCCGAAGTGCACCAGTGACTCACGGACATTCTTCAGATGCGTGCGTACAATGACCTCGTCGTCATAACGCACCGGAGCCTTATACCGGCAGCGCACGTCCACTACAGCGATGAAGCATCGGTCATTCTCCTCCATCTCGCGATAAGAAAATCCAAGCTGCCTGAAGAGTTCCACACGCCCAACTTCAAACCAAATGAAATGATTGGCGTGATAGACCACGCCCATCTGGTCGGTCTCCGCGTAACGCACTCGCAGGCGCACCTCGCATACACGGTGGTTCACATGCCGCTCCATTTCGGCTTTCGCTTTTCAAGAAATGAAGTAATGCCTTCGCGAAAATCTGCCGTCTGCCTGATGGCTGCGTTCTCCTCGACGGCCTGCTCGATTTGAACATCGAGTTGGCCTGAAATAAATCCATTGATCAACTTTTTGGTCAGCCGCAGTGACGTAGGACTATTTTCCATGAGCTGCTTCGCCAATTCACCAGCGCGGTTCATCAAGTGTTCCGCTCCCACCAACTCATTCACAAGCCCCAGCCGATACGCTTCCGCCGCATCGAAAATTCTTCCTGTCAGCAGCACGTCTCGCGCTAGTTTGTGCCCCACCTGCCAGACCAGAATCGACGACACAATCGCCGGGACAAATCCGATTCGCACTTCCGTATATCCGAACTTGGCTTCCGGCACCGCCAGGGTAAAGTCGCACATCGTTGCAAGCCCCGTCCCCCCGGCGATGGCCGCGCCGTTCACGGCCGCAATGGTAGGCTTGGAAAACTCGTAGAGTCTGCGAAAAATCTGCGCCATCTTTCTCGAATCGGCGACATTCTCAGCATGTGATTTTCCAGTCAGGGTCTTGAGTTCTTCCAGGTCCATGCCCGCGCAGAAAGCTTTGCCTGCGCCGGTCAGGATCACTACCTGGGCTGCGGATTTCTCGATTTCAGCAAGCGCCCCCGTCAGCTCATCGAGCAATTGGAAGCTGAGGGCGTTGCGTTTGTCGGGACGATTCAGCGTAAGCGTGGCGACGTGGTCCTGATAGGCGAGTTCAATAGTCTGGAATTGCATGCAGGTGTGAAACAGCAGATTATACGGGATCGGATTACCAGATCATTGGTGCCACGCTACATCAACTTTCTCCTCACCATGTCCAGCGCCTGTTGGGATGCGAACCAGCGAATGCGGGCCCGATCTCCCGGGAAATTTCTTTTTACGACCTCAGTGCCTCGTTCTCCTGCCAATGCGTGAAACACAAGTCCCACGGGCTTTTCGGCGCTTCCTCCAGTCGGGCCGGCTACGCCGGTTACGCCCAATCCCAGCGTAGTTCCGCATTTTTTGCGAATACCCTCGGCCAGCGCCCGTGCGACCTGTTCGCTAACGGCGCCATAAACATCGATCAAATCAGCCGGCACATCCGCCAGCTGCGTTTTCAACTCGTTCGAATACACAACCGCGCCGCCAATGAAGTAACGCGAACTACCGCTTATTGATGTAAGCCGTTCCGCCACCAATCCGCCGGTGCACGATTCTGCGACTGCCAGGGTCGCGTCTCTCATCTGCAAAAAATAACTCACGATCTGCTCCAGCGAATCGCCATTATCAGAATAGACGTTGTCCCCCAGTTCCTCTTCAACCAGTTCCACCAGTTCATCCAATCGCTTGTCGGCGGCTTCTTCCGATCTCCCGCGTGTGCGCAGGTGCAGCTGAATTTCTCCCGGCGCGGCCAGAATCGTAGTGTCTACGTCGGTGAATCGCTTGTAGATTGGTGCCACTCGCGCGTCGCACGCAGATTCGCCGAGTCCGGTGATCTTGAGCACCCGCGCAGATATGAATTGCTTCGGCACCTTCGCCCGCAGCCGCTCCAGCACCGCCCCTTCGAACAATGCCTTTAATTCATGCGGCGGCCCCGGCAACAACACCACGATTTTTTCTTTTCCGTCCGACCTTCCGCCGATCCACTGTCCCGGTGCCGTGCCATTCGCGTTCGGCAACACTGTCGCCCCGCTGATCACGTCCGCCTGTTTTATGTTATTTGGCGACATCTTCCAGCCATGCTCGGTAAATCGGCGCTCAATGGCTTCCACAATCTCGGGATCGCGTTTCAAGTGGAGCCCAAGCGTCTGCGCCACCGCCTCGCGGGTCAAATCATCTTCAGTGGGACCGAGCCCGCCGCTGAAAAGCAAAATATCGGCGCGCGAAAGCGCAGCCTTACTGACGCGTACAATGTCCTTCAAGCTATCGCCGACAATTGTTTTGAAGGCGACCTCTACTCCCAGGCTGTTGAGTTTTTCGGTGAGATAAAGCGAGTTGGTGTCCTGCCGAAACGGAGTCAGCATCTCCGAGCCCACGGCGATGATCTCGGCAATCACCTTGGCAGTTTAAATGAAATCTGTGCTAAGAAAGCTCAATCAGAGGTTGGCCCGGCACATCCCAGGCAAGATGATAGACAGCGCTGGTGGTAGCCAGGACCGCTGACTTACCCGGCGCGAAAGCCAGACCTACCAGGCTTGATCCGGCCACCGCGAGCGATGCGGTGCCGTCCGGAGCGATCTTGACTATGCCGCGCTTTCCGCCCAGCGAGGCCGCAACGTACAAGTGTCCTTCACGATCAAATGCCATGCCTTGTGGGCGTCCCAACCCGCGATAGTAAGTCGTGACCGCTCCATGCGGATCGATGCGGTACACCGAATCGAAGCTGGAAGTTGTTGGTCCGGACACGAAAAGATCACCCGTGGGGCCGACCGCCAGGTGATAGGCCGAGACACTCGGTTCGATGGTTGCGAACACAAAAATCTGCCGGTCACGGGCGACCTTAAAAATCGTGCCACTGCGATCGCCTACGTACAAATTCTGTTCGCGATCGAATGCCAACCCGGTGGCCACGCCCATGCTCTCCGCGTAAGCCGTCATCGTCCCGTTCGGCGCGACGCGATAGACCGCGCCATCAAAGCGCGACGTCACATACATCTGTCCTTCGCGATCGAAGGCGATCGCGGTCGCATTCATCATTTCCGTGAGGAACGGCTTTACGTTGTAATTGGTATCGATCTTGAAAATCGAAACCGGAACCTTCTGCCCGCGCGACCCGGAAAATGTGACATAAATATTTCCTTCCACGTCCAGAGCAGGGTTGGTTACGGGGTGCAGGTTCTCCGCAATCGGAGTCGCCACCTTGATGGGTTGCGCGTTGCTCGAATTTCCATTGGTCGAGATGACTACTGATCCCGAGCCGGCGCCATCCGGCACGCGCGCGACTACAAAATCGTCGGCGCTGATCACGATTGCGCCTTCCTTCTCGCCAAATCGGACCTGGGGGCGCCGCAACTCAGGCGCGCGAAAGCCGCTTCCGAGAATACGCACTTCACCTCCCGGCAAGGCGGCGGCAGGCGTCACCGCCTCGATGTGAGGATTACCGTTTGCGTTCTTCTTTCCTAGTATTCGATCGGAAATGGACATCGCACTTAATCCAGATCAGAAGCTATGAGGAGAGAATCCTCAAATGAAGCATGACTTGCATAACGGCTAGCGCATAAAATCCTGCCGCCACGTCGTCCAAAACAATTCCGGTTCCCCACGGTAGTCTTTCCAATTGCCGCACAGGTGGCGGCTTCACAATATCGAAGCCCCGAAAAAGTATAAAGCCCGCCAGCAGCGTTTTCCATGCGACCGGAGCAAAGAGCAATGTGATCCACTGACCGGCCACTTCGTCGATCACCACGAACTGCGGGTCTTTCACACCTGAAGCTTTCGAGGTCGCTGTTGCTGCTGGAATTCCAACCGCGGTAGCGAGCGCCGCCATGCCTGCCAAAATAAGAGGTCGCCATTCCGCAGGTGTTACGCCGCTAACTCCCAACCAAATCAGCACTGCTGCCAAAGACCCCCAGGTGCCCGGGCCTGGCCTCAATCGGCCCGCACCAAAGAAGGTCGCTATCAGAGTGGCCCAAAGTGGGCCGCGAGGATTGACCCCTTCTGCAGCTGCAATCGACTCAGTCTTCATCGTCTGGACCGGGGAAATTCTGCAGCTCGGCTTCGTCGGAAATATCCGTTACCGGTGATGACACCACGTATTGCCCGCTAGCCCATTTTCCCAGATCAATCAGGCGGCAGCGCTCGCTGCAGAAGGGAAAGTCCTCGCCGGCAGTCTGCACCGGCTTTTTGCAAATCGGACACTTCAATTCGAGCTTGGGTTTTTCCGTCACGCCTTGATTGTAGATTGATTCGAACCAGATAATCCCATGAGAAGCACAGCCATAAATCCAGAATTCTTACTCCGACTTCTGACTTCTTTTTTCAGATTACTGCATTCCGTTCGCATTCCCGCCCTTAGGCTGTTCGTATGGCTTCTGCAGATACCGTCGCGCCTCATCGAGCGCACCTTGAGTGTTGTCGTTGGTTTGCAGTGCCTGACGATATTCGTTCGTAGCGCGCTCCCGCTGTCCGGTAATATCGAAAATTTTACCCAGCTGAATATGGCTCCAAACCTCCGTCCAGCGCGGATCACCATCCCCGTTCAGGCAGTCGCGGTAAGCGTTCGCTGATGCCTGATAGTTATGCTGCAAAAAAAAGACTTCAGCTATGCGGTAATGGGCCAGCGAGCTATTTTTGTTGATTTCAAGCGCCTTGTTGAACTCGGAAAGCGCCCCGGCCAGGTCTCCCTGCTGCACCAGCCCGGCCCCCCGCTGAATTGCCCCGCGCAACTTAATGTCCGGCGAATTCTTCAGCAGGTCGTTATTCGGATCTAGAGTGATGCGCCGCGGCCGGCCGAATGTATCGACGGAAAAAGCCGAATCCGTTCCCACTACATCGATACGTTTTTCTTCAGTCTTTCCATCGGTATCAATCTTCAGCTCAACCGGCATACGGAAGAGATCCAAATCCTGCGTAATCTGGCCTACGCTACGGAAGCCCTTGTTGTTTCCCAGGCGATAAATCGTGTACTTGCTCTTGAACTCAGGCGCACCGGTAGAATCCAGCCATTGCGAAAAAAACCAGGTCAACTTGTCACCGTAAGTTTTCTCGGCAAGGTTCTTGAAGTCATCCGAAGTGACTGTTTTCCCGGCATACTGCGAAGCAAAGTCGCGCATGGTCTGGTCAAACTTCTGGTCGCCGATTACCCAGCGCAGCATGTGCAGAATCATGGCCCCCTTGTCAGTGGCAAGAGATTGAAATTCCGGAGAATACAAATCCAGCTTGCCGGCTTGCGACATCGGCACGGTGTCGTAGGAGAGTGCTCCCACCGACATGTCCTTTACCATCTCCTGCAATCCCGCCGATCCAGCAGCGCTTTCCACATATCGCGCTTCCGAATATCTAGCGAAGCCGTCCTGCAACCACCAGTCATCCCGCGAAGCCGGACTTACCGAAACTCCCCACCACTGGTGTGCAATAGCATTAGCCAGCAGGCGATAATTCGTTCGCTGAGTAATTCCGCGCGAGGCCATTGCTGCCAATTCCGGCGCCCACGTCGATGGCACCGTGTCGTCCGGCAGTTCCACTACGCGCAGTACATTTGAGGCCGGTGGTCCGTAGAGAGTGATGAAGTAGGTAAACTCTTTGACCGCAGTTTCAGCGTAAGCCGCAGCCAGATCTTTGTGCGTAGGCTTGAAGTAAACATGCAGATCGATGCCTGCCTCGGTGCTGGCATAATCGCCAAAGTCTCCGGCCACAATTGTTCCTGGAAAACTAGCCTTGTCATATTTCAGCGAATAGGTTTTGTTCTCCCCGCTTCCCGTTGAAGCGCCCTTCAGGGCCGGAGCCGCTCCCGAAGTCACACTCCCACTTCCAATCACCATCATGTGCGCCGGGACAGTCACGTTAATTGTGGAAGTGAACCGGTCAATTCCAAATGAACTCACCGGGAACCAATCGCCCGCGTACAGCAAATAGGTGGTGTCGTCGTTGATCGAGGTCAGCTTTAATCCGGGCACAGGCGAATCATCGGCGGAATCGAGCACGCCTTCGTACTCAAAGGTCAGGGTTGTCGAATCGCCCTTGGCAACCGTCTTGATTAGCGAGACGCGTACGCTGGAATCCTGCGGCACACGGTCAACCGTAAGATTCTTACCCGCCTCATCCGTGACCTTACTCAGCCGGAGATCGTTGTGAAGATTGAAGATGGCTACGTTCAGCTCTTCTAGTGCGGTGATCTTTACCCTGGCACGAGCCGTAAGTTTATGATCGTGCGGATTTAGCACTGCGTCGATCTGATAATCGTCGACGTGAAAGCGGGGCTTTTCCGCAGCCGAGGCGGGCAGGGAAGCCAGAGACAACACAACGAGCACAAAGCCGATTAGCTCTCGACGCCACGGCCGAGCTGAAACGTACATTACGGGGGACTCCTAAGTGCGGTTTTTCGCGAATACTTCCTTATTCTATGATGAAAACTCGAATTGAAAAGATGCTGGGATTCAAGCGTTTGCAGGGAATTTACCAACCGGAGGCAAAAGCCCGCGGCCCAAGTTGAAATCTCCTGCTTTCCGCACCGTCTTTGCTCGTGTGGATACGGACGTCCACGCCCGTGTCACGTATGGGCGGCCCCGTGAGTCCGTGTTGATAGCAAACCGGCAATCGCCTTAGCCGCGTGCCCTGGCGCATTACCTTCCACATTTCCTCGAAGCAACTGCTTTACCCGCCGCAATCCTTCGATCATCGCCTTTCGCGGCGCTCCGTCCGGGATAATCCGCTTGAGTTCCGCCGCTATTTGTCCCGCGGTGAAATCCTTCTGCACCAGTTCCGGCACAACTTCTTCTCCGGCAATCAAATTCACCATGGCAAAATGCGGGACCTCAACCGTCCAACGGCCTAGCAGATAGGTTAGCCGTGTCACGCGGTAGACCATCACGAAAGGCGTCTCCATAATGGCCGCCTCCACGGTTGCTGTTCCACTGGCAATTATTCCAGCGCGGGAATGAGCGAGTGCGGGGAGGGCGTCAGTGGTCAGATGAATGGAAGAGGTCGCGTTGTCGTTCCAGCCCATCAGCTCCTTAATAAGCTCTATAGAGACGGTGGGTGCCACTGGAAGTATGAAGTTGTACTCTGTTCCGAGCATTTCCGCTGCCCACAACATCTCAGGTAAGTTCATCCGCACTTCTTTAGTCCGGCTTCCCGGCATGAGCGTGATCCACGGCTTCGATGCGACCAGCCCGTGGTCGCGGGCATATTGATCGCGTGAAATGGTGGGGCGGGGAAGCTGCGCCAGCGGATGCCCCACAAAGTCCGCATTGACTCCCCGGTCGCGATAAAACTTCTCTTCAAACGGAAAAATTACCAGCGCCTTATCGACATATTTGCGCAGCAGCCGTACCCGTCCCTGCCGCCACGCCCAGAATTGCGGACATACGTAATACACCACGGGGATGCCGCGCTTCTTCATCTGTCGCGCGACCCGCCAATTGAATGCCGGTGAATCAATGACTACAGCAAGGTCCGGCCGGCGCTTGTCCGCCTTGGCAATTAACTTGTGAAACAGCCCCCAGATTTTCGGGAGATGACTCAGAATTTCTGTGATTCCCACCACTGAAAGGTCTTTGGCATCGACGACAATATCGCATCCCGCGCCGCGCATCTTATCGCCGCCGACGCCAAAGAATTCAATACTCGATTCGGATTGTGTGGGTCTGGCTACCCCCAGCTGAGATTGCGACGGAACTGTCTTGAGTTGAGATTGTGTGGGGACAGCCGCCCTCGGCTGTCCAGAGCGGAGCGTCTCGCGCAGCGATTCAATCAGCTGGGCTCCATACATCTCTCCAGATGCTTCCCCCGCCGAAATCAGTATTCGCACGCAAGCATTGTAAACATCGTTGCCCAAAAAATTGTGTAGCGGCGGGCGTCCACGCCCGCAGGCAGAGATCCTTGGTTTTTCTTCGCGATCCCTCGACTAAAAGCTTTTGAGGTGTATCAGTAGACAAGGTCTCCCGCCTTGCGGTAGAAAGTCGTCAATACAAACTCCACCCCCGGCAAGTCGTGACCAGAACCTGGCTTGATGCAATTGCCTTATTTTGCGGGATACCTAGGCGGCGCGCCGGTGCGGGTGCAATCTCAAGCCACCGCCGCGATCGTGGTTACGCGGTCGGAGCGCAAAGTATCCTGCTCCAACTGCCGTACACAGCGCGGCTGCAATCCAGTTCCGATACCGTGCCGCCCAGAGCTCGTAGCTTCTTGGATGGGAGCGGTCGCCAAACCTTCCGTGCGCTCCGTGATCTCCGGGAACCGCTTCCCACAGATTGTTAGGTCGGTTTGGATCTTCTGGTTCATTAGTCTGCTGTGAGTCGTATCCGGTGTGTCCTAGATAACGGTCAAGCACCCCGGGCGCTATTTTGTTTCCCTCAATTGCCGCCACGGTAGGCATGCCAACGAAGACTTCTCTGCGATTGTTGTGTGCCGCCCAGTAAACTGCGCGCGCCCCAACTTCGGGCTGAAATATCGGCGGCACCGGCTGCGCTTTTCTTTTCAGGCGACTCTTTACCCAATCAAACTGGATGGTATTCAAGGCCGGCATCTGAACCATGGTGATACGCACATGGCTGTGGTCGTGCACCAGCTCGCAACGCAACGAGTCGGTAAATCCTGCAATCGCGTGTTTGGCCGCGCAATAAGCCGATTGCAATGGAATGCTTCGATACGCCAGCGCTGAGCCCACCTGTACAATTGTGCCCCGATCGCGCGGCAGCATTCGCTTCAATGCGCTAAGCGTCCCGTACACCACGCCGAGGTAGGTGACCTCGGTGACCCGCTTGTACTCTTCAGGCTTCATTTCCTTAACTGGGGAAAACACCGAAGCCATAGCATTATTCACCCAGATATCGATCGGCCCAAATTCTTCTTCGACCCTGGCAGCTGCGGCCTCGAGCGCATCAGCGTCGGCGACATCTGTCGGCACAACCAGAGCTGAACCGCCTCCCGCCTCGATTTCCCGTTTCGCGCCATTTAATCCGTCAACTCCTCGCGCTACTAAGCCGACTCTTGCTCCTCTGGTCCCAAAATGGCGGGCGATCGCGCGTCCCAGTCCGGCGGATGCTCCGGTCACAACTACCACTTCATTTTTCACGAAACCTCCTCCTCGACTAGATAATCTCTCGAACTTTGTCTTCAGCGATGGTTTTCACTATTTTCTTAGCGTCTTTTTCGCCTTTGAGAAGCGCCTCGGCAAAATGCACAGCCTGATCCAGTTTTATGTGGCCAGGCAACGGAGGTTCGTTCTTGTCAACCACAGCTTCAACCACCGCGGGACCGTCGTGTTCAAGCGCTCTGCGCAATGTGCTTTCGGCATCTTTGGGATCATGAATGCTGAACCCCGCCGCGCCTACTGCTTGTGCATACATTGCGAAATCGATTGGTTGCAGATCCACTCCAAACTCCGGATTTGCGTCCAGAACCATCTGCTCCCACTTGATTTGGCCTAGCGAATTGTTCTTGATAATGATGACCTTCACTGGGAGTTTGTACTTGACCAGCGTGGCCATCTCTCCCATCAACATGGTGAAGCCGCCATCGCCGACTATGCACACGACTTGCCGTCCCGGAAAAGCCACCGCGGCACCGATGCTATAAGGTAGTCCGTTTGCCATACTCGCGAGCGTGCCGGAGAGCGAGAACTGCATGTCGCCTCGGATGTCGATATACCTTGCAGTCCATGTCGCTATCGTGCCGCTGTCGCTCGAGATGATGGCGTTGTCATTCAGCAACCGATTCAGCTGGTAAGTGACAACCTGAGGCTTCATCGGGAGATCGGTACGAGTGCCATGCTCGTTCATCATCTGCCGCCATTTTTCCATTCGTTTCTGCGCGGTTTCGAGGAAGCTTCGGTTCTGCTTACGCTGGAGCAGTGGAAGGAGCGCCGTCAGTACCGCTTTGGACTCGCCTACCAGGCCTACGTCTGCCGGATAACGCAAACCGATGCGGGTGCTGTCGAGATCGATTTGTACGCATTTCGCCTTGTTCGGCTTCGGATAGAAGTCTAGATAAGGGAAACTGCTTCCCACGATGATCAGAGTGTCACATTCCTCCATGGCATCTTGGGAAGGTGCCGTTCCAAGCAATCCAATTCCCCCGGTAGTGAAGGGACTCTCGTCAGGAATAACGGCCTTTCCAAGCAGTGCCTTGATCACCGGCGCGCCAATCACGTCAGCGAGCTCTGTAATCTCTTGGCGGCAGCCCAGAGCACCTCGGCCTACCAGAATCGCTGGCTTGGAGCTCTTATTGATGATCTCAGCGGCACGCTCCAGAAGCTGTTGCGGCGGATGGGGGTGGGAGGCGACATAGATATTTTTGCTGTGCTGCTTCACGTTCATATTGGAACGTTGATTGTCGGAACTCTTCCATTCCTGAATGTCCTTCGGAATAGTGATATGCGACACCGTGTGATGAGCAAGTGCGCTGCGGACTGCTTCATCGACTACGTTGTGGACATGGGCCGGCCCCATGATTCGCTGGTTGTAGGCGGCAACATCCATGTACAGCTTGTCGAGATCGACATCCTGTTGAAAACTTGTGCCAATCAGATCGTGGAAGGTATGTCCGGTAATCGCGAGCACCGGCTGACCATCACACTTGGCGTCATATAAGCCATTCAGAAGGTGAATACCTCCGGGTCCAGAGGTCGCAATGCAAACCCCCAGGCGGCCGGTGTACTTGGCATAGCCGCAGGCCGCAAACGCGGCAGCCTCTTCGTGACGAACCTGGATGAACTTGAGTTTTTCTGCGTTGGTCCGGAGTGCCTCAAACATCCCGTCAACCCCGTCTCCGGGAAGACCAAAAATGACCTCGACACCCCACTCTATGAGTCGCTCCACGATCATATCGGCTACTGTGGTCGCCATCGCATGCTCCTTATGAGTTTTTAACCACGATTAGATGGCTTAGTTGCAGTTAGGGTGTCCTAGCTCAGAGTCGTGGCACACTTTATTTCGCAATCAGAGGACGTGAGTTGCAGAAAGGGCCGTAAATTACGTCGACGGAAGTCGAATCGCAGAGTTCAAGGGCACAAACAGCGCTGCTGCTGTTTGCAGAATTCAGAGAGTCGATAGATTCGAGTTCAGTGGAGTCGCGATTCGTTAACCAGCTTTCTTTCAATTCGTGGGTCAGGAATCAGCCACATGATAGCCACCAGCGCATATAAGGAGCAGGCTATTCGTGGCAGTCGAAAAGACAACAAGACCGCAACTACGTAGACCACAAGAGAGAGTTTGCCTTTCCTGTCGCTACCGATAGACTCCGCCAGCGTGGAATTTTTTCCGTGGTGGGCGATCAGGGTTTTTGTCAAAATTGTGTAGGCAATCGCGGCCAGCAGTAACACCGCGCCATACAGCGCCACCGTCCACGGCGCAAAATGATTTTCTCCCATCCAGTCTGTCGCGAACGGCGTCAGCGATAACCAAAACAATAAATGCAGATTGGCCCAGAGTACGCCCCCGGTCACGTGCTGTGTCGCATGCAGAAGATGGTGGTGGTTGTTCCAGTAGATGCCTACATAAACAAAACTCATCACATAGCTGAGAAAAGCAGGAAGCAGCGGTCGCAAGTCATTCAGCGCGGTTCCGTGCGGTGATTTAATCTCCAGCACCATAATCGTGATAATGACTGCAATTACGCCGTCGCTGAAAGCCTCCATTCGGTTTTTATTCATCGATACCTTCCAGATTGGGCAACCCAAAGTTGACGACTCAGTCTCGCATGAACAATGATTTTTCGGACCCCACTTCAGTCGCTACTCCGATCTTTACGCGTGATTTGGGTTCAGCTTCTAACCGGGTCCTGGGCACAGGAGGCCGGCCGGCGGCATATTCAACTGGGCTTGAAAGTTCTCTGGTAGCCGTCACTGAGTTTCCGAGTCCACTTGTGGAGCGCCCATGATTACGGCCTGATCATGTTCGAGAGAACTGCGCCGGATATCCTGCGAGCGCGCGAGTGCCTTCTGGGCCAACGCCATATTACCGAGTCTCTTGTAAGCCACGTACAACTGATAATGCACGTTTCCATAATGATCGACTTGCGCGGCATTGTTGAGATTCGGAACCGCATCGGCGTAACGCCCAAGCCGCATCAAAGCTGTGCCCAATAGACTGCTGGCCTCGGCGAAATCGGGCTGCAGCCGAAGCGCACTCTGAAGAAAAGGCACTGCCTTTTCATTATTTCGCTGTTGAACATAGAGCCGGCCGAGAAGATATAGGGCTCGACTGCGCGAAGGGTCCAGCGTCACAGCTGTGTGGAGTTCCTTCTCGGCATCGGCTTCGGAATGATTGTCGAGGTATAGCTCACCCAAGGCTTCGTACAGCTCCGCACTATCGGATTTCATCTGCAATGCGGCTTGAAATTCCTTCGCAGCATCGTTGTAATCGCCTTTGAGAGCATCGCCCTCGCCACGCAATTGATGAGTGCGCCAGGAACCAGGATACGTCTCTTGTAATTGTGTATAGGCATCGGCGCCCAATGCCTGGTAGGCGCGAGAAAGCCAGTAACTGGCTTCTGCGTTTTGCGTTGAAACGCCACGAACTTTTGACAAAGATTCAGCGGCAGACTCGTACTGTCGCATGGCAAACTCACTCTTACCCAACAGTAGTTGCTGTGTGTCGCCCAAAACTTTCCTGGCGCGAAGGAGACGGATGCACGCAGAGTAGTTGTTCACCTGGCATGCATTTGCCTGAGTTGTGCGGACAGATTTCTGCATCGCCACCACGGCGGACTGGAATTGTTTCGATTCGCTGTCGGCCTGCGCGCCATCGCCAGCAACAGCATAAAGTGCCGCGAGCAGAAAGTGCTTGGCAGGAGTATCAGCCGTGTCAGTGATGTTTCCAGCCAATTTGTTGGCCGTATCAGGCGTGATCGCGACAGTTGGAAACTCTTTCTGTAAGGCCAAGAAGTCGGGTGAAATCTGCCAGGCATGGGTTGTCGACCCGAGTGCCGCATCGGGACGGTTCTGCGCCAGCTGGGTTTCCGCCAGACCGAGCCACGCTCTGACGCTTGTCTTGTTCAGCTGGATTTCAGCATCGAACTCTGTTTCAGCCTTCTCCAATTGTCCCGCCTGTAGGTGCGCCTCGCCTAGTGATGTATGCAGCCCCTCCCCCTGTGGGTTGATGTTCAGCGCCTTTTCGTACTCCCGTTCCGCGTCATCCCAGCGGCTGCGCTCAGACAACAGATCGCCTAGAAAGCGGTGACCCCATGCAGAATCTCGATATAAGCGTGCTCCTCTGTATGCGAGCCGGGCAGCAAGATCCAGATATTCGTGACCGAGCTTGAACCACCCCTCGCTTTTATCTGCGTCTAGCGCGGCAAGCTCGCGAAACTCCTGGGCCGCGTTCTGGAAATTATCTTGATTGATATAAAGCGAAGCCAACGCCTGGTGCGCCTCGTGATTTGCGGGGTTGAGTTTCACCGCTTTTTCAAGGTAGGGAAGCGCCTTTTGAGGAGATCCCAGCCTCACATAATCGACTCCGACAATGACAAGCGGCGCCAGCAGGTTGGGCCTTTGGCGTAGCGCGGTACTGAGGTGCCGCACCGCCAACTGGTAGTCATACAAACTCTGATATGCAAGGCCAAGATTGACCTCAGCCTCGACGAGGGTGGGATCAAGCGCCAGCACTTTTTTGAATTCCTGTACGGCGGTGCCAAATTCGCCTTGCACCATTGCCTGCTGTCCGGCGCGGAAATGCTGCACGAGTTGATCGTCGTTGGATTGGCAAAATCCGGAATGTGGCGAGATAACGAAATAGACAAGGAACGTGCAAAAGAGGAAAAGCTGCCGGGCAGTAAGCGCCTTAGAGAAATCGGGCCCAAGAGAAAAAACCGATGAGATGGCGACAAGCTTCTTACAGTTTTGACCAGAACACATCAGGAGGGTTTAACTGAATCGATGGTAGCAGAGAAAATGGGCCCGGGGTGACGAATCCCCGGGCCTCGTGATCAGAAGCTTAATCGCAAACCAAATTGGATTTGGCGTGGCAAGTTGTATTGGCTGGTGACCTGTCCAAAGCTACAGTTTGAACCGGTGCAAAAGGATGTATTCGGCGGACTGAATTGGGTTCGATTGAATATATTGAAGAACTCCGCGCGGAATTCAAGGTTGAGCCTGTCATCCGGGCCGAACCTGGTGTTCTTGACCGCCGCGATATCAAAGCTCTTGACTCCGTCGGCGCGAACATTCGGCTCAGTTCGTCCGTCACTGCCGTAACTATAATCTGGAGTGACCTCGTACGCTGAAGTGTTAAACCAGTGCGCCAGTTTCGTGTCGAGCGATCCTGACGTATTTCCTCTGGGACCTATGACGCTGAGCCGCGGGCAGCCTACGTTCGGAATTCCAGATAAGCCAAGCGCGCCGTCACTACCCCCGCAGCCCATGCTGATTGGGAACCCGCGTTGGAAGGTGATGATGGGGTCGACTTCCCAGCCGCCGAGCACTTTGTCAGCCATTGGGCTCATATCACCGGCAAACTTCTTTCCTTTGCCGACTGGCAAGTCCAAAACACCGGAGAGCACGAAGCGCTGTGGAACATCGAAACCATCCAAGCTTCGCTCACCGCGAAGGTTGTAGGCGTTCGAGTCACCCCATTGCGGCGATGAAGCCTCAAGCCAGTTGATCTCCGAGTTGGTGTTATCGATCAGTTTTGAGAGGGTGTAGCTGGCGAGAATGCTGGCTCCAGCCGAGAATCGCTTCTGAAACTTTGCCTGAAGTGAGTGGTAAATGGAATCGCGGTCGTCCGGCTCTTCCATGGAAACGTCATCAAACTGCGGGTAAGGCAGAAGAAGCTTGCCCGCCGGAATGAGTGCGTTTTGGCCCGTGCCTCCTGACTGAACTATCCCTTGGAATGGGTTCGCGATTGAGTTTGTCAGGTTGGAAACAATAATTTTGTTGTTCGGGTTACTCGGCAAACCTTTCGGCAAGTACTGCAAGGGCATCTGATCCATATCCTGGCTATGCGCCGGCAGATGCGTGCCTTTCGATCCTGCGTAAGCCACATCGATCAGCATATCGCCCGGAAGCTGGCGCTGAATGTCCAAATTCCACTGCTGAACATAAGGAGGAGGGAAGTTGTTGAGAGCGGCACCAACGCCGTTACCTTGCACGTTAACCAGTGCCTGGTCTCGATACATTGGCTGGACTATTCCGTTCGGGAACGGATTACTTAGCGTGACGTTCCCGTTGGGTACAGGAACACCGTTCAGGGTCACGCTCGGAATCCACGGTGTTACCGAGCTGTTTGTAAACAGGTTGTGCGGGGCATCATCCCAGCGAACATCAACCGGCAGGAAGAACATGCCGTATCCGCTTCGGATTACCGTATTGCTATCCAACTGATAGGAGAAGCCGACACGAGGAGCGACATTTTTCCAGGCAGGAAATGGCGTCCGAGGTGAGTAGGCCGGAGAATGCACCACGGCGAACTCGCCCTTCAAATTTGGCATTCCAAGGGCACCAGCAAGTGGGCTAGCTGAATTTGGTAGGAAGACGACCTGGCGGTCGTAGCGTTCCGTCCAGTCTCCCTGCCAATCGAAGCGTGCGCCTAGGTTCAGGGTAAGTTTCCTGGTAACCTGCCAGGTATCACCGGCGTAGAGGGCATAGTACCTAATCTCCTCTGCCATCTTCCCAGGAGTAGTTATGTTCGAGTTGTTGTTGAGCGATGACCCATAGCCAAGCAGGAAAGAAGCAACACCCTGCCCTCCCGTGACCCCGCTTCCAGGCGCAACTAGCGGATTTGCCGCGGTCGCCTGAGCGTCGAACTGAAACAGGCCGGCCGGTTGATTCGACTGATAGTAATTGTTTTGCAGTAACCGGAACTCGCCGCCAATTTTGACTGTATGCGATCCCATGATTTTCGAGAGCATGGGATTGACGCTCAGAGTGTTATCGTGGGCGCCGATTCCGCTTCCCGTACCGGCCGAGCACCAGCTTCCCGCACCCCAACGATTGTCGCCATTTGACTGCGAAATGCAAACTGTCGGTATGTGAGTATAGGCCATCTGAGGCGCGAGAGTTGCCCAATTCGGTCCGAACTGGGACATATCGATGCCCTGGCTCAGCGGAGTTCGCAGGTACACATAACGAGTGAAGCCGGCATGTAGATCGAGGATGGTCTTGGGCGAGATCGCAATCGTATCTCCTACTGCAATCTGCTTAGCGACGGTGTTTTCCGTGCAGCGGTCGGAGCAAACATCCTTGAATGGACTATCGGGCAAAGAAAGGATCGAGTTGCGGGTGAAGCGGCCGAAGAGTCTTTGCTTCTCGCTTAAGTTGTAATCAACGCGCTCATTGATCTGGTTAATGTCGCCGCCGGCACTGAAATTCTCGATAAAATTGTCCTTTTCGCCCGGTTGGTTCGGCAGCGGAAAATATTTCAATAACGCTACAGCAGTCGGATCAAGCCGATTGGTAGGAATGACGTTACCCGCGAATTGGGTCCTGCAATTCGTTGTGCTATTGGTTACGCAAGTCCCGCCTTGGATCGCCGTCCTAGTATCGGTCGTGAGTGGGTCGTAAATATTAAAACCCGACTGCGAAAAGTCTCCTGTGCGTTCAAGTGCGGTTGGCACTGTAGTCTGCAGGGTTTGCCCTTCTCGCAGACGGAATCCTTCGTAGCTCGAGAAGAAGAACAACTTATCTTTGATAATGGGGCCACCGATACTAGCACCGAACTGATTCTGGGTGAAAGCAGGCTTGGCAAGAGGACTAATTACCCCGGTAGTGGAATCATAGTTGCGTGCAAAAAAACCCTTCGCGTCAAAAACCCGGTTGCGCAAGAATTCGTATCCAGTGCCATGCCAACTGTTACTCCCGGACTTGGTAGTTAAATTAATTACGCCGCCGGCAAACCGGCCGTATTCCGGTCCCAGGTTGTTGGTCTGAACTTTGAACTCCTGAATGGCGTCTTGATCGGGAACGATCGTCACCACATTCAGGTACGAACCGTTGGTTGCGACACCATCCAGCAGAATGGCGCTTTGTCCGGCCTGTCCGCCGCCAATTTGAAAATCACCCATGGCAAAGGGATTGGCTCCAACCGGAGTGCCACTCGAGTTGCCCCCGTTCGCCGGAGCCCCTTGTGGAACGACACCCGGCACCAGCGCGACCAAGGCCAGAGGATTGCGTCCGTTCAACGGCATCTCCGTAACGTTACGCCCTTCCACTACTTGCCCCAAAGATTGCGTTTCTGGCTGCAAGAGCGGCGCTGCGGCGGACACTTCGACTGTCTCGGTTTGTGATCCGACCTGCATCGCAATGTCGACTCTGATGCCGCTCTCGATTTCGACAATAATCGGTTCGCGAACAAAAGTTTTGAAACCACTCTTGGTTCCTTCCACGCGGTAGCGCCCAGGCAGAATATTCACGAATGTGTATTCGCCAGATGAACCGGATTTGACTTGATGTTTC
>Ga0070735_10000495_pt1 | contig 42710 bp, 38 predicted proteins | sample Coa_R1_FD_66443 | JGI IMG/M metagenome (GOLD analysis project Ga0070735, IMG submission 66443) | Surface soil microbial communities from Centralia Pennsylvania, which are recovering from an underground coalmine fire - Coalmine... | ecosystem: Environmental > Terrestrial > Soil > Unclassified ... | reverse complement strand
GCAGGCAGATTCGCGTGGACCTGCAGATTCAGGACACCGGCTCGGGAGCGACCGTGTTTCGCGACAGCGTTTCCGGGACGGAAGAGGCGCTCTTGCGGGTGGTGGCCCAAGCGGGTTCGCTTCTGCGCAGTTCGCTTGGGGTGCCGGACCTGAGCGGGGACAGCGCCAAGCGGGTGCAAGCGTCGCTGCCGTCTTCGCCGGATGCGGCGCGGCTCTATGCGCAAGGCATCGAAAAGCTGCGCGTGTATGACGCGGTGGATGCGCGGGACGCGCTGGAGAAGGCGGCAGCGGCGGATCCCGCCAATGCGCTGGTGCAGTCCGCGCTGGCGGCGGCCTGGGGCCAGCTTGGATACGACCAGAAGGCAAGAGAGGCGGCCAAAAGGGCACGGGACCTTGCTTCCGGGCTGTCGCGCGAAGAGCACCTGACGATCGAGGCTCGGTACAACGAAAGCGTGCACAACTACGATCGGGCGGCGGAAATCTACCGGTCGTTGCAAGAGTTCTTCCCGGACAATCCCGACTATGCGCTGCGGCTGGCCGGTACGCAGACGACGGCGGGGAGGCCGAAGGAGGCTCTCGCGACACTCGAGCGATTCCGGGCGACGTTTCCGAATGCGAGCGACGACCCGCGCGTGGACGCGGCGGAAGCCTCGGCCGCGGACCAGATGTCCGACTTCAAGCGGGAATCGGCGGCCGCGGGCCGAGCCATCGAGAAAGGAAAGAAACGCGGAGAGCGGCTGGTGGTGGCGCGTGCGCAGTTGCTGGATGGATGGGCGCGCATGAATCTGGGAGACCGCGCCGGAGCGGAAGCCGCGACGCTCGAAGCGAAAGCGAGTTACGAGGCGGTAGGAGACCGCGTGGGCGTCTCGCGCGCGCTCCACAATCTGGGCAACATCGCGGAAATGAACAGCAACCTGCCGGAAGCGAAGAAGTATTTCGAGCAGGCCATTGCGATCCGCCGGGAAATTCAGGATAACGCCGGCCTGGCGCGCGGGTTGGGGGACTTGGGCCTGGTTTACGAACACAGCGGAGACCTGGCGGGGGCGCTGCGCATCTACGGGGAGAGCCTGGCGCTTTCCAGGAAGGCAGCCGACGCGCAGGCCGTGGCCACGGCGCTCGCGAATATGGGGAATATATACAACGCACAGGGGCGAAGCGAGGAAGCGCGACGAAGTTACGACGAGGCGGCGAGGATTTTCCGCGAAGCGCAAGATCGCGGCAATCTGGCGCTGGTGCTGGCGAACCTCTCGAACCTTGCGCAGAACCGCGGAGACCTGGAAGGCGCCGAGAAAATGCTGGAAGAGTCCGCGGAGATTCTGGAGCAGGCCGGCAACCAGATGGGCGCCGGCCAGATTCGCGGGATGCTGGGCAACCTGGACTTCGCGCGCGGGAATTTGCCGGCGGCGCGGGAAAACTATCGCAAGTCGGCGGAAATCGCCGGGAAGGCCGGCGACAAAGTGAGTGTGGTATTCGCCGAGACGGCGCTCTCGCGAATCGACCGGCTCGAGGGAGACTTCGCTGGGGCGCGTGCGCAAAGCGAAGCGGCTCTGGCGGCAGCGAAGGAGGCCGACGACGCCGAAGCGCTGGGGGAAGCGCGATCGAATCACGCGGCGGTCTTGCTGGAGACGGGCGATCTAGCGGCCGCGCGATCGGCGGTCGAAGAATTGCTGGCGGACGCGCGAAAATCCGGGGACAAGCGATTTGTCGCGGCCGGATTGTTGAGCCGCGCGGAGATGCGCATGCTGCAAGGCGATCTCGATGGCGCGCAAAACGATTTAACGCAGAGTCTCGGCGCATACCGGGAACTGAAGGACTCGGGGAACATCATGGAAGGCCAGATGCTCGCGGCGCGGCTGGCGCTCGAACGGTCTCAAGGCGGCAAGGCGGCGCCGCTGGCGCGCCAAGCACTGACAGCAGCGCGAAAGACCAGCAGCATAGCGGCGCAAGCTCGGTGCCAGTTATTGCTCGCGCGCGCGGCGCTGGAGCACGCGGCATCAGCAGAAGCACAAACTGCTTTGGCGGAAGCCAAAGTGCTGATTGACAAGGATGCGCTTCCCGATTTGCAACTGATGTATGCGGCGCTTTCCGCGCGGGTGAAGGCCCGGCTGCAGGCCGCAGAGGCGGAAAAGGAACTCGAGGCCGCAATGATAAAAGTCGGCGGTAAGAGCAGCTTCGACGTGCAACTTGAATCCCGGATTGTAGCGGCACTCTTGCAATCCCGGTCCGGGAATGCGGCTGCCGGCGCCGCCGCGCTGGCAGCCATCGAAAAGGAAGCGACGGAGCACGGATTTCTCCTGGCGGCGCGGCGGGCAAAGGCAGCCACCTCGAACGGGCTCTGAGAGGAACGGCATTTTAGCGGCAATTGATAAGGAGAAGCGACACAGGGGCGCTATCATGTAGAGCATGCGTCTTCGGAACACCTGTATTGGTTTGGGCCTGATCCTGGCGGGCACGGTGACGCTTTGGGCCCGGCCACGAGCGGCGAGGTTACAAGCGAGCGACAACTTGCCGGTAATCCGGCTTGTTGGACATCCGGAAGCGGCGCCTGAATTCAAGCTGGAAGGGCTGGACGGAAAGCCGGTGACGCTGGAGGCCGCGCGCGGGAAAGTCGTGCTGCTGAACTTCTGGGCCACGTGGTGCGGGCCATGCCGCGCGGAAACGCCAGACCTGATTGCGCTGCAAAGCCGTTATAAGGATGTGCTCCAAATCATCGGCCTGGCGGTGGACGTGGACGACCCGGAGGACGTAAAGGCGTTTGCCGAGAAGTCCGGGATCAATTACCCCGTGGCCATTGCCAGCGACGAAGTGCGCGCGCGTTACGGCGGAATCACCGCGCTGCCGACATCCTTTTTGCTGGACACGGACGGGCGCGTCGTGCAGAAGCACGTGGGAATGTTCGATCCGCGCGTGTATGAGCTGGAGATTCGAGCCGTGCTGCATTTGGCGGTACCGGCCAGAATCGAAACGTTTGAGGATACGGGCGAGATTTTTCTGAAGCACGCGAACCGGGCGACGGAATTACCCGGCGTTGATTTTTCACAGCTCAGCGCGCAGCAGAAAGCGGAGGCGCTGCGGAGGTTTAACGCGGAAAGCTGCAGTTGCGGCTGCACGCTGACGCTGGCGCAGTGCCGGATATACGATTCGGCGTGCGCGGTTAGCCAGCAGAGAACGGAAACGGTGGTGGCCGCGCTGGCCGCCGGAAAACCCGTACCGCGCGGCTCCGCAGCCTCGGGCCGACCGGCAGCGCCACAGAAGCCGGGACCTTCGCCTGCTACGCAACCCCAGTAGCATCCGGGCAGCCGCTCGGCGGATTTCCGCGGTGGCTGGTATGCTGTTCGGCGCATGGGCGTGCCTTCGAAAGTCATTTTTATCCTTCTGTTTGCCGCGTGCTTCACCGGGTTCGTGTCACCGCCGGTGGCGCTGACCGCGGGAATCGCGTTCGGGCTTGCGCTGACGCACCCCTACGCCGAGGAGAGCCGGCGCCGCACGCCGCTGCTGTTGCAGGCGTCGGTCGTGGCGCTGGGGTTTGGCATGAATCTGCATGCGGTGTTGAAGGCCGGGAGCAGCGGCCTGGTGTACACGGCGCTGGGCATCGCGTTCGCGTTTTCGCTGGGATTGGGGCTGGGGAGGCTGCTGGAGGTGCAGCGGAACTCCTCCTTTCTGATTACAGCCGGGACCGCCATTTGCGGAGGCAGCGCGATTGCGGCTGTGGCTCCCATCCTGGAAGCCGACGGGCAGGAAATGGCGGTTTCGCTGGGCTCTGTTTTCATTCTGAATTCGATCGCGCTGGTGATTTTTCCGCCGATTGGCGGATGGCTGCACCTGTCGCAAACACAATTCGGATTATGGGCGGCTCTAGCGATTCATGATACGAGTTCCGTGGTGGGAGCCGCCTCGAAATATGGCGAACAAGCGCTCCTGATCGGAACGACGGTGAAATTGGCGCGCGCGCTTTGGATCGTGCCGCTCGCGCTGGTGACGGCTGCGATCCGGCGGAACGGCAAAGCCAAAAGCCAAGGCGGTGGCAGCGGAAGCGCGGGAGCGCCGGTGAAATGGCCGTGGTTCATTGTGTTCTTCTGCCTGGCGGCGGTGATGAATACGTACGCGCCACCGGCGGCTCGCACACACTTCCTTTTCACGCTGGGGAGGCTTGGGCTGACGGCGACGCTCTTCTTGATCGGAAGCGGAATCTCGCGCGCAACGCTGAAGGAAGTGGGCTGGCGGCCGCTGGCGCAGGGAGTCCTGCTTTGGGTGGCCGTGGGCGCAAGCTCGCTTTATCTGATTCGAAGAGGAGTGATCGGATTCTGAAGTCTTTGCGCCGGGAGGCAAACGCTTGACGGTCGCTTGCCGCGGGTGGCGCAGCGCGGTTAGACTCTCGCCGCGCGAAATCTTTCGGCATTTGATCTGGAGGAACACGTGAACCGCAGAACTCTGGTTGTGGTAGCGGTGCTCGGCATAGCCCTTATCGCAAGCACGCGCGGCACTCGCTCCGTGGCGGCGCAAGCAAAACGCAAAGTGATCAACGCGCCGGAAAAGGCGGTGCAGGCTCCCTACAGCGACGCAATCCTGGTCGGAGACACGCTGTATCTCTCCGGCAAAATCGGGCTGGACCCGAAGACCGGGAAGCCGCCGGCGGAAGTCGAAGAAGAAATCAAGCTGATGATGGATGGTTTCAGGACGACGCTGGCCCAGGCAGGGATGACGATGGACGACCTTGCGACGGTAACGGTCTACTGCAGCGACCTGTCGCTCTATGATAAGTTCAACGCCATCTACAAGACGTACTTCACAAAGGAAGCCCCAGCGCGGGCGTTCATCGGGGCCGGATCGCTGCTGCGCGGCGGACATTTCGAAATGCAAGCCATAGCCGTCAAACGCTGAAGAGCAAGCTCATCCTGGAATAGATCGGTTGGGGTTGGTTGAGTGGCGTGGTGGGTGTGTTTGGGATATGCCCATATATGGGCGTTTGTCATCTGCCCACACTTTGTCAACTGCTAATCCATCGTCATTTTCGAATTACGACACGAGACGGAATTTTTAACAAGTTTAATAAAATAAATAACTTATCTATTTTTGGTGACTGCCAGCTTTGGCGTTTCCCGTGCAACTGCTTTCGTCCGTAAGGAAGACGACGATGTTCAGAATTAGCAGCGAAAAGAAACGGGGCCGAATCGTCCTGACGGTCGAGGGGCGGCTCGCCGGGCTCTCCGTGGGGACGCTTGAGCAGTGCTGGCGCGAGGTAAGGACCAATTCACCGCAGGAGAAATTCAGCGTGGACTTGTGCGGAGTTAGTTTTATTGACGACGCCGGAAAGGTTCTGCTCAGAGAATTGCACCGGCAGGGCGCGCAACTGGTGGCGGAGGGTTGTCTGAATCAGGCCATCGTGCGGGAGATCGCCGGACCGGAGCGGAAGAAGAGCCAGGACGGGCCGAAAGAGTCAGGCAAGAAATCGCACATCATTTTTTACACAATCCTGGCGGGGCTGCTGCTGGGGGCGCCTGCCAGCTGGTGCCAGAGCGCAAAGGCGCAAAGCACCCTTCCTGCGAACGCGCCGAGCGGAGTGATGAAACTGACGCTCGAGGAAGCGGTGAAGCTTGCGCTGAAGCAGAACACAACGCAGCGAATCGGACTGATTACCGCGGCCGAGAGCCAGCAGGAGCAAAATGCGGCGAGAGCGGCGCTGCTGCCGCAGGCAGACCTGAATGTTCAAGAGAGCTGGCAGAGGGTGAATATCGCCGCGGAATTCGGCGGCAGCATACGGAACGTATTCCCTGTGCCTGGCGTGTCCCTGCCGAACCACGTAGGTCCGTTTTCGGTATTCGGCGCAGGTGCAGGCTTCAGCGGACCGCTTTTTGACCTCACGCTGTTCCGGCGTTATCAGCAATCGGGAGCCAATGCCAAAGCGGCGCAGCAGGATAGCGTGGCGACGCGCGAGCAGGTGATCCTGCTGGTGGTTTCGCAGTACATCGGGACGCTGCGGGCGACGGCGGACGTGCAGGCATCGCAATCGCGGGTAAATCTGGCGCAAGCTCTTTACGACCAGGCAGTGGACCTGCAGAAAGAGGGCGTGGGAACCGGGATTGACACGCTGCGCGCCAATGTGGAACTGCAAAATGAGAAGCAAACGCTCATTGAAGCACAAGCGGATGAGCAGCGCTCGCTCTTCGGGCTGAGCCGGCTGCTGAATCTCGATCCGCGGCAGGAGCTTGCGCTTGCAGACGCGCTGAGTTTTTTCGATCTTCCGCAGCCGGAAACCGAGCCAAGCATCGAAGAAGCGCTGCAGCGGCGACCCGAATGGAAATCGCTCGAAAGCCAGATTCGAGCCGCCGAGTACTCGAAGAAAGCATCTTCGGAATCGCGCCTGCCTTCCGTGCACTTTAGCGGCAACTGGACGGAGCTGGGAACGGATCCGAGCAGCGTGATTCCGACCTACACGTACGCGGGAACGGTCAGCGTGCCGCTGTTCACCGGCGGGAGAATCCGCGCGGAGGTCGCGCGAGCGAATCTGGAAATTCAGCGGGCGCGCCAGCAGCAGGAAGATCTGCGTAATGCCATAGCGCTCGAGGTGAAGACCGCGCTGATCAATCTCAATTCGGCGCGGAACGAGGTAGCGGTGGCGAATCTCGGAGTGCAGCTTTCGCAGCAGGAAGTCGAGCAGGCGCGGGACCGCTTCAAGGCCGGGGTGGCCAACAACATCGAGGTGATCCAGGCGCAGGATTCGCTGGCTCGCGCCAATGACAACCAAATCACCGCGCTCTACCGCTTCAACCAGGCGCGGGCGGATTACGCGCGGGCGATCGGGCAAATCGAACGGCTGTACGCGAAGTAAAAGAGGGAAAAATGAGTGTCGAGATCGAAGTCGGAATCGAGAATGCGGCGAAGACGCGGAAAGAAGAGCGTCTGGAGCTGAACGAGCAGGCGGCCAGGAAGGTCAATCCGAAAATCCGCCGCGCGCTGTTCGCCGGGGGTGCGGCGCTGATCGTTGTTGTCGGTGGCTTGCTGTTCTACTACCACAACCGGGAGAGCACGGACGATGCGCAGGTGGACGGCCACATCACGCCGATCGCCGCGAAGGTCTCTGGGCGAGTGGCGCAAGTCTTCGTGAAGGACAACGAGGAGGTCAAGGCCGGGCAATTGCTGGTGAAGATAGATGCGCGCGACTACCAGGCCGCGGTCGATCAGGCGAAAGCGGCGCTGGCGGTGGCGGAGAGCGAAGCACGGTCGGCGGGAGTGGACGTGCCGAGAACGCGCGAGAACGTGGCCAGCGGAACTTCGAGCGCCGAGGCGCAGCTTCTGGCCGCGCAAGCCGATTTGGCAAGCGCGCAGGCGGCCTACGAGCAGGCCAGCACGGCCGACCTGGCCTATGCGGAAGCGAACGTGGCGAAGAGCAAGGCGAACGCCGAGCTGGCGCAAGCGGATCTGGCGCGCTATCAGCCGCTGATGGAAAAGGGGGAAATCTCGAGGCAGCAATACGACGCGGCAAAGGCCAATGCGGAAGCCACGGCGAGCGCGGAGAAAGCGGACGAACAGAAGCTGGCGCAGGCGCGGAAAAACATCGAAGTGGCCAAGGCGCAACTCAGCGCGGCCGAAGCGCGCGTGGAGGAAGCCAAGGCGGGTGTGCTGGCCGCGCGGGCCGACGCGAGGCAGGTGAGCATGAAGTCGGCCGACGCGCAGTCAAAGATCGCGAAAGTTGAGCAAGCGCGCGCAGCGCTGGAGGCCGCGGAACTGAACCTAAGCTACACGGAGGTGGTGGCTCCGGTGGACGGCGTGGCCACGCACAAGCAGGTCGAGGTTGGGCAAATCGTACAGATTGGGCAGGGGCTCATGGTGGTGGTGCCGTTGCACGACGTGTGGGTCACGGCCAACTTCAAGGAAACGCAGTTGCGCAACATGCGGCCGGGGCAGAAGGCGGAGGTGCGGGTGGATACCTACGGCAAGACGTTCCCGGGTCACGTGGATTCCATTGCGGGAGCGACGGGTTCCGTTTTGAGTCTGCTGCCGCCGGAAAACGCCACCGGCAACTACGTCAAGGTTGTGCAGCGCATTCCGGTGAAGATCGTGCTGGACCCGATTCCCGCGGACAAAGCGGTTCTTCGTCCGGGAATGAATGTGGACGCGACGGTAATCACGAAGTAGCAGGCAGGCGGCGCGAGCTGAGGCAAGGGCCAGGCGGGGTTAGGCGGAGAGAAGCAGAGGCGGCAAACGGAAGCGAAAGGGTCATGAAGAATTGGTTCGCCAAATTGCGGAGGCCGGACGGCACGATCAACCCGTGGGTGATCGCTGTAACCGTCACGCTGGCGACGTTCATGGAAGTGCTCGATACGTCGATCGCCAACGTGGCGCTGCCGCATATTTCCGGGAATCTTTCGGCGGGCGCCGACGAGTCCACCTGGGTACTCACGTCGTATCTCGTCTCGAACGCGATCGTGCTGCCGCTTTCCGGCTGGTTCGCCGGTCTCATCGGGCGCAAGCGATTCTACATGGCCTGCGTGGCGCTGTTCACGGTGAGTTCGTTTCTGTGCGGGCTGGCGCCGAGCCTGGGAATTCTCGTGCTGTTCCGCATCCTGCAGGGGGCAGGCGGAGGCGGCTTGCAGCCGAGCGAGCAAGCGATTCTGAACGACACGTTTCCGCTCGAAAAGCGCGGCATGGCGTTCGCGGTTTACGGGGTTGCCGTGGTTGTGGCTCCGACGATCGGGCCCTGGCTTGGGGGCTGGATCACGGACAATTTCTCGTGGCGCTGGATTTTTTACATCAACGTTCCGGTGGGCATTCTTTCGCTTTGTCTCACGTGGTTTCTGGTGAGCGATCCGCCGTACATGAGGCGGCAGAGTTTTAGGCGCGGCTTCCGGATCGACTACATCGGGATCGCGCTCATCAGCCTTGGCCTCGGCAGCATGCAGATCATCCTGGATAAAGGGCAGCGCGAGGACTGGCTCTCGTCGAATTTCATTCGCGTTTTCGCGGTCCTGATGCTTGCGGGAATCGTGGCGGGGATCATCTGGGAGCTGCGCGAAAAGAATCCGGTGATCGATTTGCGGATGCTGAAGGAGCGGAACTTCGCCATTGCCACGACGGCGATGTTCTTCCTGGGTTTTGTGCTGTACGCAAGCACGGTGCTGATACCGCAGTTTCTGCAGAACATGATGGGCTACACGGCGGAGCTTGCGGGGCTCGCTCTTTCGCCGGGGGGCCTGGTCATCATGCTGATGATGCCGGTGGTGGGTTTCCTGGTGTCGAAGGTGGATACGCGGTGGCTGATCGCGTTCGGCTGCATGGTCTGCGCTTCATCGCTGTTCGTGATGGCGGGTTGGAACCTGAATATTGACTACGGCCATGCGGTTCGCGCGCGGATGTTGCAGAGCTTTGGCCTGGCGTTTCTTTTTATTCCCATCAACGTCGCGGCTTTTGCATACGTTCCGAAGGAAAAGACGAACATGGGCACGGGCATCATCAATTTGGCGCGCAACGTCGGGGCGAGCGTGGGGATCGCCACGGTCACGACCCTGCTCGAGCGGCGGACGCAGTTTCATCAGGCTCAGCTGATGGATCACGTGGATTCCTTCAGTCTGCCGTTTCAGAAGGTGTTTCACGCCATGACGGTGAGCTTCGCGACGGGCGGTTCGAGCACGCCGGGTGCGATGTCCCAGGCGTATCACGCGATTTATGCAACGGTGCAACGGCAAGCCGCGATGCTGGCGTTCATTGACGATTTCAAGATGCTGGGCGTGGTGTTTTTCGCGGTGATTCCGGTGCTGATCCTGATGAGAAGGCCGCGCGTGCAGGCGGGCGAGGCGCCGATGCACTAAAGCACGGCTCCGAGCTGCAGCCGTACGGATTTTGTACATGGCGTACTTGGGGGAACGACAATGGCAACGCAAGCTGCGGTGATGCAACTGAGCGAGGAAAAACTGATCCGGCTGGGGCAGAAGGGCGACAGGGAAGCGGTCGAGACGCTGTTTTCGCGTTATCAGCGGCCGCTCTTCCAGACGGCGCTGCGCGTGCTTGGAAACGCGGAAGAGGCCGAGGACGCGCTGCAGGACGGCCTGCTTTCCGCCTTCCGCAACCTAAAGCGCTTCGAGGGGCGGTCGCAATTTTCGACCTGGCTGACGCGCATCGTGATCAACGCGGCGCTGATGCGGCGGCGCAGCGCGAAGTCGCGCCCGGCGGTTTCGCTGGACGAGACGCCGCGCGAAAACGAATTGCCGGCGACGGAACGCTACGCCGATGAGGGGCCGAATCCCGAGCAGGTTTACGCGGGCACGGAGCTGCGCGAGATGATCGATTCGAACCTGAGCGAACTCTCTCCGTTGCTGCGAACGGCATTCGTGCTGCGCGAGATGGAGGGCTACTCGACGGGCGAGGCGGCCAAGAAGCTTGGCGTCACGGAGAACACGCTGAAGGCCAGGCTGTGGCGCGCGCGGCACCAGCTGGCCGAGCGGCTGGGCCACCGGCTTCGCCGCATGAAAGACGATATGGCTCGCGCGGGCGGAATCGGCGACGCCGAATGCAGCTACTGCTAGAGCGAATTCACTGGAGCAAACCTGGGGGAGAGAAGGGCCGGCGGGCAGCCGGCCTTTCTTGCGACTACTCCGAGTGCGAGCGCGCTTCCGCGGCGCGCGCGGCGGCGTAGAGACCGAGCACGCGCAAATCGCTGGCGGACGCACGCGCGGAGTCCACGGCGGCGTGGATACGAGCCGGCTCATCCGCTTCGATATCCAGGAAAAATTGATATTCCCATGGACGGCCATGGAGCGGGCGGCTTTCAATTTTCAGGAGATTTACGCCTTCCGCGGCAAAGGGCTGCAGCGCCGCGAGCAGAGAACCGGGCCGGTGCGCCAAGCGCAAGGCGACGGACATTTTGCAGGCTCCGGGCGCAGCGAGAGATGCGGCTTGCGCCGCGGGCACGAGCAACACGAATCGCGTGAAGTTTTCCGCGTTGTCCTCCACGTTTTCGAGAAGGATGGCAGCGCGATAGTGCTCGGCCGCCCGGCGGCCCGCGATTGCGGCCGCGGCGCGCTCTCCCCGGGCCAGCACTTCACGAACGCTGCCGGCGGTGTCCTCCGCCGGAACGCGCTTCAGATGCGGATGCGAGGAGAAGAAGCGTTCGCACTGCGCCAGCGCCATCGGATGGGAAGCAACGGAGCGAATTTCCTCGAGCTTCGTGCCGGGGATGGCAATCAGGTGGTGCTCGATGGGCAAGATGACTTCCGCGACCATGAGCAGGGCGGATTCCAGCAGGAGGTCGTAGACTCGCAGGACGGAGCCAGCCAGCGAGTTTTCGATCGGCGCGAGCAGGGCGTCGGCGGCTCCTTCGGCCACGGCGCGAAACGCGGCGTCAAAGGTGGGACGCGGGATGGTGGTGATGGCGCGGCCGAGGAGCTTCAGCGCGGCGGCCTCGCTGAAAGCGCCGGGTTCTCCCTGAAACGCGATGCGCGAATTGGCGAGCTGATCCTGTGGCGTGCGCGGCAGAAGCATTCCTCGTGGTGGAGATCAAGCTAAGGTCCATTTTGTCACAGAATCCTGCCGCTCGCTGTGTGCTTGGCAACTTCCGGTGTGCTGGAAGGTGAGTATAATGCTGGCATGACGGCACCCAGAACAGCGCGCATGCGGCCGGGCGCGGGCGAATATGCGCCTTATTACGAGAAGTACGTTTCGCTGATTCAAGGCGACGATGTGCTTGACGTCATCGAAGCGCAGCGGATGCAGATGGGACGGCTTCTCGCCGGCCGAGGCGAACGTGAGGGGAATTTCCGGTACGCCGCCGGCAAATGGAGCGTGAAGGAAGTCATCGGGCATATCAACGACGCGGAACGAATCTTTTCCTACCGGGCGCTGCGCATCGCTCGCGGAGACACAACACCGTTAGCGGGTTTCGAGCAGGACGGCTATGTGCAGACGGGCGGCTTTGGCGAAAGGACGCTGGCGGAGCTGGCGGAAGAATTTGAGGCGATCCGCAGCGCAAGCGTGCTGCTCTTCCGTTCGTTCGGAGCAGAGGCGTGGGCGAGGCAGGGTGTCGCGAGCAATGCCGCGGTTACCGTTCGCGCGCTGGCCTATATTCTTGCGGGGCACGAGCTGCACCACCGGCGCATTCTGGAAGAGCGGTATTTTTCCGCGATTCCGCGCGCTTAGCGGGACGTGTTCCAGACCGGCCTATGGATGCCGGTCCCTGGGCGATTCGATCCAACACTTATCAGCATAGATGCGCTGGAAGGTCAGATGCGGAACCGTTTCGGCGCGCCTGCCCTCGCGCGGCAGTTGGCTCTGCAGCGGCTGCCGCCTGGCTGAACGGTTGCCTTCGCCGTGTAAAGCGGGCGATCTGTGGGACTTGAGGAGATAACCCAGGACAGTGATTCCCAGGGCAATCGCGCACGCTCCGGCGATGACTGCTCCGGCCTGAGCGCGCACCGGGTGTCTCCAAGCGTCAGCGATCAGATACAAGCCGGTTCCCAGCAGCAATGAAGCAAGAAATCCGGCGAGGCTGCCGAAGGTCCGCGCGAGGCCGCCGCGAGCGGCCAGCGCGGCATGGCGGTGCCCAGGGCGAGCGGCAATGAGCCTGGAAGGCATGGCTCAGTCCTCCCGGCGCGCAGGGACGTGATCCGGGTCCTGAAGCCGCAGAAACTCGAGATACCGAAAGACCGGAGGCTTATAGTCCTTTTTCATGGGCGAGCCGCAAGCGCAGCGCGGATTTGCTCCCTCAGCGCTGGGAGCGTGAATACGGATTTCCGAGCGGCAGCTCGGGTTGCAGCAGCGCCAAAGCTCGTCTGGATTCATCCTCATGGCGGCGGCCTCCTTGGGCGGATGTACCGCAGAGTAACGTCCGAGCGGATGTCTTGCGGATGGCGTGGCACTTTACACGAGAATATTAGCAGATGCAAGTGGTAGTACGGTAAATACAGCGGAGTGGCGGCAAGCCACCGCTTCCATGGAGAGCAGCTTCCGTCTGGCGGAGACAGGGTGTCCGACAAAACGGGACAGCAAGACGGTTCAGGGGGTGCGGGAAGCAACGCTCGGAGGTTCAGACGGAGGTGCAAGGGAGATAGCCGCTGGCAGGCTCTTCGTAACCGGGGTGCCAGGCGGGCAAGTTGCGGGCCCCTGCCTCCGCTGCTAAAATCAACAATTTGCCGGGAGGCGGCCGTTCGCGCTGAGGGGCGCGGACGGCTTTTGTCCGTTTGCCGATCGCAGCGCAAGGGGGCGGCCCGGCGCTTGCCGTTCATCCAATCCACTGGACCTTGCAGGAGCGGAAGCCTTGAAAGCGGCGGAGCCCTCCGAAGGAGAATGACGAGTGGCAAAGTACGATGTGGCAATCATCGGAAGCGGTCCGGGTGGTTATGTGGCGGCGATCCGGGCTGGCGAGCTGGGGCTCAAGACCATCGTCGTTGAAAAAGACCCATTTCTGGGAGGCACGTGCCTGCACGTCGGCTGCATTCCCACCAAGGTGCTGCTGCACCATGCCGACGTGTACGATCAGATCAAAAACGGCGCGGAACTTGGCTTTGAAGTGAGCGGACTCAAGGTCAACTGGGCCAGCGTACTTGCCCGCAAAGACAAGATCGTCAAGAAGCACGCCAAAGGCATCGAGTTCCTTTTCAAGAAGAACAAAGTGGAGTTTGTGCAGGGCTGGGGACGCTACGAAGGTCCAGGAAAGGTCAGCGTCGAGAAGGACGGCAAGAAGACCGCGATCGAAGCGGCGAATATTTTAATGGTCAGCGGTTCCGAGGCGCGGTCCCTGCCGGGAATCGAGCCGGACCACAAGACCATCCTGACCAATCGCTCGATTCTGGAACTCCCTGAGATTCCCAAGACGCTGATCGTGGTTGGCGCGGGTGCGGTGGGCGTCGAGTTTGCGTCCATCTACAACTCGTTCGGGACCCAGGTGACGATCCTCGAGGCGCTGCCGCGCGTGGTTCCCGTCGAGGATGAGGAAATTTCCGCCGAACTCGACAAGAGCTTCCGGAAGAAAAACATCCAGATTCAGACCGGCTGCCTGGTGGAGAGCGTAAGGAAGGACGCCAAGGGCGTGACCGTTTCGTTCAAAGACAAGGACGGGAAGGCGCAGACGCTGCAAGCGGAAAAGCTGCTGCTGGCCGTTGGCCGCAAGCCGATGACGGAAAATTGCGGCCTGGAAAAATCGAAGGCGCGGCTGGAGCGCGGCTTCGTGCACGCGGGACCGTTTATGGAAACCGACGAGAAGGGCCTCTACGCCATCGGCGACATCGTTGCGGGTCTGCCGCAGCTTGCTCACGCCGCGATGATGGAGGGCATCGTTGCGGTTACGCACATTGCCGGGAAACCGACGCAGCCCATTGTGAAGACGCGCATTCCGAACGCGACCTATTGCGAGCCGCAGATCGGCTCGATTGGCTTGACCGAAAAGCAGGCGCGCGAAGCCGGCTATAAGGTAAAAACGGGAAAGTTCCCCTTCGTTGGCAACAGCAAAGCGACGATTCTCAACGCTCACGGCGGCTTCATCAAGGTTGTTTCCGAGGAACGATACGGAGAAGTGCTGGGCATCCACATCATTGGCCCGCTGGCCACGGAGATTCTGGCCGAAGCGGCCACGGTGCTGAACCTGGAAGGCACGATCGACGACATGATGAACATGATTCACGCGCATCCAACCGTATGGGAAGCGATGGGCGACGCATTCGCGAGCGTGCGGGGTCTTCAGATCAACGTATAGCCGTGGTGACTCTCGTGACGGGTGACTGGAAAGAGACGAAGATGGCGGACGGCCCTGGAGTCGGAGAAGGAACCGGGACCGGCAACCGCCAGGCGGGCAGGCGTCAGGGCTATATCGCCGACCTGGGACTCATCGGTTACGAGGACGCTTCTGCGTTACAGAAACGCATGGTGGCTTGCCGCAAGGTCGGCGCTATCGGGGACGTTTTGCTGCTGTGCGAGCATCCTCACGTCATCACGCAAGGCCGCAACGGCAAGCGATCGCATCTGCTTGCCGGCGAACACGTGCTCCGCCAAAAAGGCGTGGAATATTTCGAGACCAGCCGCGGCGGGGATATTACCTACCACGGTCCGGGCCAAATTGTCGGCTACCCGATTCTGCAGCTCGGAGCCATTCGGCGTGACGTCGTGTGGTATGTGCGTATGCTGGAAGAAGTGATGATTCGCACCACCGCCGAGTTCGGTCTGCCGGCGATCCGCGAGCACGGAAAGACGGGTGTTTGGGTGCCGGCTAAGCAAGCCCATTCGGGCGATGCGCTGCCCTGCGCTCCGCAAAAAATCGGCGCCATCGGCGTGCACATCAGCCGCTGGGTCACTTCGCATGGTTTTGCCTATAACGTCTCGACCGACCTGCGTTTCTTCGACCTGATCGTGCCGTGCGGCATCGCCGGCCGCAAGGCGACGTCGCTCGAGAAGCTGCTAGGCCGCGCGGTTGACCCGCAGGCGGTCAAGCCGGTGCTCGCGCGCCATTTCGGCGAGGTGTTCGGGCTGGCGCTGCAGCCCGCCGGCGCAGCGGAATTGCAGAGGCAACTGGAATCCTTCGAGCGAACAGCGCTCGCCATCTCGGCGTGAATCGAGGGCCCATGGCAACCGGCAAATCAGCAACGGCCGCAAAACGCGAACTCAGCCGCCAGCAGTACCTCGACCTCTACTATTTCATGCGGCTGAACCGCGCCGTCGAAGACACCATGGTGAAGCTCTTCCGCCAGAACAAGATCGTCGGCGGCTTGTACTCGAGCCTGGGCCAGGAGGCCATCTCGGTCGGTTCGGCCTACGCTCTCGAGAAGAAGGACTGGCTGGCGCCGATGATCCGGAATATCGGGGCCTTGCTGGTTAAGGGCGTACCGCCGCGGGACATTTTCATGCAGCACATGGCGAAATACGATTCGCCAACGAAAGGGAAGGACGGCACCAGCCACTTCGGCGACCTCGAGAATCTCCATATTGTTTCGCCCATTTCCATGCTGGGCGACCTCATCCCGGTGATGACCGGCGTTTCGATCGCGGGCCGTTACCTTGGCCAGAAGATCGTGGCGATGACCTGGATTGGGGACGGGGGCAGTTCGACGGGCGTATTCCACGAGGGTCTGAATTTCGCCGCGACGCAGAAAGCGCCCTTTGTTCTGGTTCTGGAGAACAATCTTTGGGCTTACTCGACACCGGTCCGGCGGCAGGTGCCGCTCGAGAATCTCGCGGATCGTGCCCGCGCCTACGGCATCACGAGCTACACGGTGGACGGGAACGACGTCGTGGCCATGTACACTACGGCGAAGGAAGCTGTGGATCGCGCCCGCGCGGGGGAAGGTCCCATCTTGATCGAGGCCAAGAGCTTCCGCCGCATGGGTCACGCGCAGCACGATCCCGCGGAGTATGTCCCGAGGGAGATGCGCGCGTATTGGGAGGCCCGCGACCCCATTCTGCTATACGAAAAATTCCTCACCGGCGCCAAGGTGCTCGATGCCAAGCGCAAGAAGGAAATCGAGGAAAAAATCGACGCCCTCCTGGCCAAGGAGCGCGAATTCGCGGAAAACTCGCCTATGCCTCCGGCGGAATTTGCTGCCGAAGGCGTTTATTGCACAGGCGACGATTGCCACAACATTCGTCCGCAATGGGTCCGCGACAAATCCGAAGTCATGCCTCCGAAATGCTCCGTCAAGCCCGTCTGGGTGATCGAAGGTTTCGGCGCGGGCAAGGGCTCGGACGGCAAGAACGCGCCGATTCACTTCGGGGATACGAGCGCGGCAACGGCCGGCGCCAACGAAGAAGCGCTTGCGCCGAAAACTCCGCCGAAGCTCGCCACCAAGAAGGCGGCGAGGATCGCTTCGCCCTCGGGACGCGGGGCGCTGCGGTCGCGTCCGCAGGGAAACGGGAAACGAGGATAGCCATGGCCAGCGGCAAAGCGAACGGAAGCAGCGCGCCGGGCGGCAACGGCCCGGGTACGCAGGTCACGTTCCTGGAGGCCATAAAGCAGGCGATGTTCGAGGAAATGGAGCGCGACCCCGCGGTTGTTCTTCTGGGCGAAGACGTGGGCGTGTATGGGGGCGCCTTCAAGACCAGCGAGGGCCTGCTCGAGCGCTTCGGCTGGGAACGCGTCATAGACACTCCCATCAGCGAAAGCGCGATTATCGGCGCGGCCTGCGGAATGAGCTATCTCGGCCTGCGTCCCATCGCGGAAATGCAGTTCATTGATTTTATTGTGTGCGCCTTCAACCAGATTACGAACTTTGTGGCCAAGGGCCACTATCTCTGGAACGCCCCCGCTCCGATCGTCATTCGGGGACCCGCCGGAGGCGGCGTTCACGGCGGTCCGTTTCATTCGGCCAATCCGGAAATGTATTTCGTGCACACACCGGGGCTGAAGGTCATCTACCCCTCGACGCCTTACGATGCCAAGGGTTTGCTGAAGGCAGCGGTGCGAGACAACAATCCGGTGCTCTTCTTCGAGCACAAATTTCTCTACCGCCGCATCAAGGAAGAGCTGCCAGCGGGAGACTACACGGTTCCCATCGGCAAAGCGGCGGTGCGCCGCGAAGGAAAGCACCTCACCATCATTTCTTACGCCGCCATGATGCACAATGCGCTCGAAGCCGCGGCTGAGCTCGCCAAGGAGGGCATCGAAGCCGAAGTCATTGACTTGCGCACGCTGCTTCCCCTCGACGAAGAGACCATCCTCAACTCGGTCAAAAAAACCAACAAATGCCTGGTGGTGCACGAAGACACGAAGACCGGCGGCATCGCGGGAGAGATTGCGGCGATTCTGTGCGAAAAAGCCTTCGGCGATCTGGACGGTCCGGTGATGCGCGTCACGGCGCTCGACACCCCGGTTCCCTATTCGCCGCCGCTGGAGGACTATTTTTTGCCCAACACGCGCAAAATCTTCGACGCCGCCCGCCAGCTGGCGCGATACTAGACGAGACGACCGCATGACAACGCCGCCATCACCGGAGACGCTCCGCGAACGCGGTGAACGATGTTCCGGCGGGTCAGCCCGGCCTGGGCGCCGGACCGCCTTGATTTTTGGCTTTAGCGGCCGACTTCGAACGGTCGGCTGTCAGCTTTCCTGGAGGAGCAAATGGCTGTTGACATCGTAATGCCGCAGATGGGCGAAAGCATCTTTGAAGGCACCATCACGAAGTGGCTCAAGAAGCCCGGCGACAAAGTCGAGCGGGACGAGCCGCTCTTTGAGATTTCCACCGATAAAGTCGACGCGGAGATTCCCTCGCCTTCCGCCGGCGTGCTGAAGGAGATCAAGGTCAGCGAAGGCCAGACGGTGCCGATCCAAACTGTTGTGGGGGTTATTGACGCAACTGGCGGCGCGGCCGCAACCGCCCCAGCGCCGGCTCCGCCTTCCCCGGCTCCGGCAAAAGCCGCGGCCCCGGCGGCCAAGCCGGCTGCCGCGAGTGCTCCGCCCGCGGCGCGGCCGGCCGCGGTTACGCCATCCGTTCCGGCGCCCGGGGCCGCCCCGCACGCAAAAGATGGCGGACGCATTCACAGTTCGCCGCTGGTGCGCCGTATGGCCAAGGAGCACGGCATTGACCTTTCGACGGTGCAAGGCACCGGCGCCGGCGGGCGCATTAGCAAACAGGATATCGAAGCGTTGCTGGCCGGCGGCGGGGCCGCAGAGCCGCAGGGAGAGATGTACGCACCGGCAGCGCCGCCAGCCGCTCCTGCCGCGGTTTCGCGGCCCGCGCCGCCGCCCGTTGCCCCTGCGCCGGTTGCGGCCGCCGGGGCGCCCGCCGTTCACGGCTCGCAATACGTTCCGGCGCTGCAGCTCGGCGTGCCGCGCGAGCGCCTCTATTTCGGCAACTACGAAGTGCAGCCGCTCAGCGTGATGCGCCAGAAAATCGCCGAGCACATGATCGCCTCGAAGCACGTTTCGCCTCACGTCTATTCCGTGGACGAAATCGATATGAGCAAGGTGGCTGCGCTGCGCGCCAAATCCAAGGACGAATTCGAGAAGCGCTACGAAACGAAGCTGACGTTCATGCCGTTCTTCGTGAAAGCCGCCGTGGCCGGCCTGCGCGCCTATCCCACGCTGAACGCCTCGCTGGACGGCACCAGCATCGTCCTGCACAAGGAAATCAATATCGGCATCGCCGTGGCGCTCGATTGGGGGCTTATCGTTCCCGTGGTGAAAAACGCCGACGAGAAAAACATCCTCGGCATTCAGCGCAATCTCAACGATCTTGCCGAGCGCGCCCGCTCGAAGAAGCTCCGGCCCGAGGAAGTGCAGGAAGGCACGTTCTCCATCACCAATCCCGGCGTTTTTGGCGGACTGTTCGGGCTGCCGGTCATCAGCCAGCCGAACGTCGGTATTCTCGGTCTTGGCGCGATTGAGAAGCGGCCGGTCGTGATCAACGACTCGATCGCCATCCGCTCGATGTGCTACGTCACGCTCAGCTACGACCACCGCGTCGTGGACGGGGCGATCGCGCACCAGTTCCTGCATAAGGTTAAAGAGACTCTCGAGAACTGGTCGGAACCGCTGCTCTAGCGGTTCGTGTCCCGGGGCAGCGGTCGCGAAGCCTTCGGGTTTGCGCGCGGCGGCGCCATGAGCGACCCTTGCAGATGAGCGCGGGTCCCATGGATTGGCGCTGCCGCGGCTAGCAACCCCGGTGTTTCCCGCAGATGCGCCAGTGCCCGGGAGTCGCGAGTCAGCCGCGGCGGGCCCTCACTTCAGTGCGGCAACGGATCAGTGCAGCAACGGACGCAGGCGGTTCACCCACACCGCGAAACCTTCCATCGGCACGGGTTCAATTCCGGCGTCCCGCAGCGTATCGCGCACGAAGCGGTGCCGCTCATTTCCCGCATCGAGCGCCACGTCGGTGACGGCTGCAAACTCCGAGGCGAAAGGCGCCTTGGCGGCAATGCGTTGAGCGGTATAGGCGTAGTTCTTGCAGTCCGCCGGCGACCGGGAAACGCTCAGCGTTTGCACATAGCCCCGGGTGCCGTTTCGCCGGTAGGCATAGTCGATCCGCATGGGGTCGCCCGGGAAGGTAAACTCCGCTATGCGCACGGCCTTCTCGAGCTGGTCCCACACGCGCGCCAGCTTCCATACCTGCGAGCAGTAGTTCCGAATGCCGGCGCGGCTGTTCGGAGCGCCTAGGCGCCCGAAGGGCCGCGAGGGCGCGACGTGCTCCAGGTAGAGCCGGTCCAGCTCGGCATCCACGTCATCTCCGTACAGACCTTTCTCCGGCGCAAGCTGAAGGGAGTTGGAGAGCGTGCTATCCCACTTGTGAACCAGCTTTTGTATCTCCTCGGCCCTGGCGGCCAAAGAACCGGATTCCGCGCGCTCGCGCTGAAAGAAAACCTCGAAACGATCCTCCAAATGGTCGCGCAAGCGCGTCAGGAACGTCTCGCTCGCCGCCGGCTGCAGCCGCCGAACGCGGGCAATCTCGCTCTGTTGTTCAATCAGGCGGAGCCGGCGATCTCCGGTCTGGCGGTCGATCAGCAGGACGCCGATGTTCACCCATTCGTCTCGCACGGCGTCGGCCGTGTAGCGGAGGATGCGATAAACAAATTTTGGCTCGCCGGTGTTGCGGATCGCTTCGGACATGGTCACACCCAATTGGGAAACGGCTGCCTGCTGGATCGCTTCGCGGCCAGCAATAATTCCGGGACGATTTTTTTTCTCCGGAAGAGTTGCTCGGCCAGCCGGTACACCGAGTCAATATCTTCCCCGTACCATTCCGGCGGAATCTGTCCGACGAGTTCGTCGAATACGGGCTCCGTCATGTGCTTCTCGAGCCGCTCCAGCCACGGGCCAAACGATTCGCGCCCGGTGACTCCTTCGTAAACGCGATTCCGCGCATACAGCCCGCGTAAGGGCGCATCGGGAAAATTCCACTCGCCCGCATTGAAGCAAAAGCCCTGGTCGATCATGACGGTCTTATAGCGAATCTCCGCGTCGTCGCCGCCGCTCCCTTCCGCTTGAAAAAACAGCGTCTGGCGCCCGTTCGTATTGCAGGTCCATTTGTCGAAGACGAGCATGCCCGCGAAATCATGAAGGTTTTCCACCTGGTCGAGCAACGGGTCCGGCAGGAAATCGTGCATGGTGAGCCGGTGGGGGTCTCCCGGGTATCGGGAGCCGAATTGCAGGCCGGCTTGGCAGGGCACGCGGGTTCTGGCCATCTCCACGGACAGGTCCGGTGTAAGGCGGATCAGTTCCTCGCTGACGTAAACCACGGCCACTGGAGTTGTCGGCAGGCCCAGGCGTGCGGCCAGTCTGGTTCCTAGCAGTTCGTTCACCAAAATTCTTCGATGTTGCGGATTGTTTTGAAATTTCACCACATAGTAATGGCCGTCCGAGCAGCGCATCAGGTGAGATTGCGCGCCGCCCCGCATGCGCCGTATCTGCTCGAGTGCTCGCAGCATCCGGGCTTAATCCTACGGATACGTCTTCTTTTGGCAAGTAGTTCTGCGGGTCTTGGCGTGATTTGGTTTCGCACCGGTTCGCTCCGGCACTCTTCCGGCCCGAATTGAAAATCGCGCGCGCGGCTGCCTCCGCGCGTCATTCCTCTTTCGAAAACGAAGCGGCCCGGAAAACTTCCCGGGCCGCTCCTTGCATCCGTATTGTGCCGGAGGGATTAGCGCCTCTTCTTCTTCTTCTTGGCGGGCTTTTTCGCTGCTTTCTTGGCAGGCTTCTTCGCTTTCTTGGGCTTGGCTTTTGCCTTTTTGGCCGCTTTTTTCGGTTTGGCCTTCGGTTTCGCCGCCGGCTTCGGGGCGGACTTCGCCGGCGCGGGAGATTCTTCCCCTTCATCGTCGCCGATGGCAATCTCCTCTTCCTCTACTTCCACCACCTCGCCGTCGCCGCCGAGTTCCTCGTCGTCCTCCAGCCGTGACAGCTCGTTGTCGTCTTCGAAGTTGTCCTTCTCGAAATCCATTCCATCCTCCCCTGGGGGAATTCGCTGGGCCGTAGCCCGAGGGTTCGCTGTTCCAGCCGGAGATACAGCCGCTCTCCGCCTAGGGCTTGTTATCGTACTCCAGATGCAATGTCAAGGTTTCTAAATTGAAGCAGGCGACCAGAGGAACCCAGAGGGGGAATACGCGAGGCGCGTTTGCGATTCCCCCGGTTTCGCCAGGTACGCTCTAAGTTACTTAAAATACGGGCGTTATTTGTGACTGGCGTTTGTTTTGGCGGTGGAAGCAGCCACCGCGGCCCCGGTGTTGCGTTTCGCCGGATGCCGGCGTGCCGAGCGAGCCGCGGGTGTGCTCCCGAGTGTGTAGATGCGTAAAACCATTCCGCGCGCCACGCGATTCGACCTCAGGTGGTTCCACTTGCGCACGTCGTCCGGGTCCACGCTGAAGCGATCAGCGATTCCGCCGAGCGTGTCGCCGCGCCGCACGCGATAACTCACCAGCCTGCGCCGCGTTTCCGAAGGCGGAGCAGTCGCCGGAATCACCAGTTTTTCTCCGACGGTCAGCGGCGCTCCGCGGTCAAGATTGTTTGCTTCGGCTATGGCCACCGCAGTCACACGATATTTTTTTGCGATCGAAGTCAGCGTTTCGCCCGCTTCAACGCGATGCCGCCGCCAGCTCACCCATTTGTCGGGCGGAATGTCCGCGATTCCCGCGGAAAATTTCTCCGCGGTGCCCTGCGGCAGGCGCAACTCAAAGGCGGGGTCATCGGGTGTGGCGAGCCGGAGCAGCGAGGGATTCAGCGAACGCAGGGTGTCCACATCCACGTCGATGGTCTCCGCCACAAGCCGGAGGTCAATTGCGCGCCCCGGCTTCACCACATCCACCGGCACCGGGTCGTCCGGCTCGACGTGAATGCCGTAATGCGCGGCGTCCTTGGCAATCAGCGTCAGCGCCAGGATAATCGGCACGTAATTTTTTGTTTCGCGCGGCAGGACGTTGCGCCGGTAGAGCTCCCAGAAATCCGCATAGCCGGTCCGCTCAATGCCCTTTTGCACATTGCCCGGCCCGCAGTTATAGGCAGCCATCGCCAAATACCAGTCGCCAAACATGGCATACAAGTCGCGCAGGTGCTGCGCCGCCGCTCGGGTCGCCTTCTCCGGGTCCTGCCGGTCGTCCACCCACCAGGTGTGCCGCAACCCGTATTCGTTGCCCCGCCATGCCACGAATTGCCAGATGCCGCGTGCCCCCGCCCGCGAAAGCGCCAGCGGCTGAAACGCGCTCTCCGCTTGCGCCAGGTAGATCAAATCCTGGGGCAGGCCTTCTTCGCGCAGCACACGCGAAATCATCGCTCGGTAGCGCCCCGCGCGCCGAAGGCCGGTTTCCACGATGGCGCGCCCGCGCGGCGTCTGGAAAAAGTTAAGGAAGGAGAGAACTTCGTCGTTCACCGTCAACGGCAGGTCGTGCGAGAGATTCTTGGCCGCCTCTTCCGCGCGCTCCTTCAGGCGCGGGTCGACCGGAAAGGTCATCTCCGCTACTTCGTCGATTGCGGCCGGCACGGCGGGCGGTTCGCTGAATCCGTCCCCGGCCCGGAAGGCTTGCAACTCGTAGCTGTAAACGCTATCGACCACCCGGTGAAAGAGATCAGCCAAACGAGGGTCGCTCTCCGGGTCGTAGCCGCTCTCGAGCATCCAATCCACGGCATCGTCAAAATCTTTCCGCGCCGCCTCCAGGTGCCCCGCCTTGTAATTCTGCTCCCCGGAAGCAAATTTCGCCTCGACCCGGGCGATCAGATATTGCTTGCTGTCCGGCGGCGCTGGCGTCAGCGCGCTGAGCGCATCGATGCGTTTGTTGAGGGGCAGCTCGGGCAGGCTGGAAGGCAGTTGCGGAGTCTTCCCGGCTTTGGCCTCCTGCACTCCGGGAGCTTGCCCTGCTGAGCCCGCCTTGGCGGACCTTACCGGGCCGCCGGGCACATGCGCCTGGACCGGCTTGTGGACGGCGTCGTCGCAGCCGGACACCACGAACGCCAGCACCAGGGGAAGTGCCAGGACGGGTGTAAAGGAAGCCCCATTCGGCCTGAAAGCCAGCCTCGACCGCATCTGTAAATGGTAAGTAGGCTAGCGTCCCAGGGTCAACGCTTTCCAGCTTGCCGGGGTTGACGCTCTCGGTACACGGGGCGGCCGCCCGAGGGAGCAGTCCGAGGGCCGCCGCCGCTCCTGCCCTTTGCGGTGCGCCTTGTGCGCGTGCTTTGGCCCGTGCTGTACACCGTCGCACCCGCCTCTCCCAGAGCCAGCGCGATCCGCTTCCAACCCCTCGCGTGGCGCCCGCAACCAGCGCGACCTTCTCCGCAAGCTTGGGTGCGCGATCGCCCGTATCATTCATAACCACTTCGCGAAGGCCGTCAGAAAAACAGGAAGCGCTTGCGCCGGGCGGGCGGGTCGTCTTTCAAGTCCGGAACAAACGCGAGCGGCTGGCCCTCGAGAGCGGCTCGCGGATTGTCGCTGCACAGCCCGCGGGCCGCCGCATCGCCGAACTGGCTGCGGATGAGCTCAAAGGCGGGGCGCAGCCTCAGGGGCCGATTGCGCGTGTTATGGGCGTCGCTGGCAATGAAGTGAACCGCCCCCTGAGCGATCCAGCGAAGGGCTTGTTTCCGGGCCAGCGGGCCGAACGTGCCGGTAAGCGAGTTCGCGGTGATCTGCACGTAACAGCCAAGGCGCACCCAGTTCACGACGCGTTCGGGCGACGAGCGAAGTATGGCGTTGCGCTCCGGATGCGTGACGATGGGACGGATGTGCCGAAGCTGCAATTCATGCAGGGTCTGGTCCATGGAGGGCGGTATCGAAAATTCGTTGAATTCCACCAGCAGATAGGAGCGTTGGTTGATGCAGAAGGGCGCGGGATCGCGGTTCAGGGCTTCGAGATTCTCGGGATTGAGGTGGAAGTCGCAGCCGGTTGCCAGCCTCAGCCGGCCGCCGAGCCGCGTTTGCAGCTCGCCGCAAAGCGCGCGAACCCGGCGGAAATCGAAAGCGTACTCGGTGCTCGCATGGGGAGTGGCCACCACGTGGGTGATTCCGTCCGCGATGGCATCCTCCGCCATGGCCAGCGAAACCTGGATGTCTTCGGGACCGTCATCGATGCCCGGCAGAATGTGGCAGTGGATGTCAACCATGATCTCGGCGGGAGTCCCCGGCTATTCTCGCTTGGCTTCTCGCGAATGCACAAACAAAATGTGAAGGAATCGGCACATTCCTGCGAGGACGCGCTTCTGCCATACCGCGGGAACCTGCTATATTGAGGGTTCTCTGTCGAGTGGGTGCAGCATCCAGTTCGTATCTTCCGCGAGACAAATTCACAAGGAGTCTTACGCACCAACATGCCAGCCGACCGGAAACCAGAGTTTTTCAAAGGCGCTCAGCTCAAGGTGGGAATCATCGGATGCGGATACGTCGGGTTGCCGCTGGCTTTGCGCTTCGCCGAAGCCGGGCATAAGGTGACCGGCTTCGATACCGACCCACAGAAAGTTTCGCTGCTGAATGCCGGAAAGTCCTACATCGAGCATATTCCGCAGACCAAGATTCAGCAGTTTGTCAACAGCAGGCATTTCTCGGCAACTACGGATTTCGCCAAGCTGAGGGAAGTGGACGCCATCCTTATTTGCGTTCCGACGCCGCTCGATGAGCGACGGGAGCCTGATCTGAGCTACGTCGAACAGACCGCCATCTCGATCTACCCGCATCTTCAGCGCGGCCAGCTTGTCAGCCTCGAGTCCACCACTTACCCCGGCACCACAGAAGAGCTGGTCCTGCCGATCCTCGAAAAGAGCGGCCTGAAGTGCCCGATTGCGGCGGGGCCTGAAAACGAGAACGTGGCCTGCGATTTCTTCCTGGCGTTTTCGCCGGAACGCGAAGATCCGGGCAACAAACAGTTCGGTTTGGCGCAGATTCCGAAGGTGGTCGGCGGAATTAATCCGCCCAGCGGCCGCGCCGCGCAAGCCCTGTACGCGCAGGTGGTTTCCCGGGTGGTGCCGGTCAGCTCGACGCGCGCCGCCGAAATGGCCAAGCTGCTCGAGAACATCTTCCGCTGCGTCAATATCGCGCTGGTGAACGAGCTCAAGATGCTCGGGCTGCGCATGAAGATTGATATTTGGGAAGTCATTGACGCCGCGGCGACGAAGCCTTTCGGCTTCATGCCGTTTTATCCGGGGCCTGGCCTCGGCGGCCACTGCATCCCGGTGGACCCGTACTATTTGTCTTGGAAAGCCCGGGAGTACGATTTCGCCACGCGCTTTATCGAACTGGCCGGCGAGGTGAACACGGCGATGCCCTACCACGTCGTGGACGCCATTGCCGCGGCTCTCAATGACCGGCAGAAGAGTCTCAAAGGGTCCAGGCTTCTGGTGCTGGGCGTGGCTTACAAGAAGGATGTGGACGACCTCCGGGAATCGCCCACGCTGAAAATCATGCAGCTCTTGCAGCAGAAGGGCGCCCACGTGGACTACAACGACCCGTACTTCCCGCAATTGCACAAGATGCGCCACTATAATTACGAGCACATGAAGTCGGTTCCCCTGAACGCGCAAACGCTTGGCGGCTACGACGGCGTTATCATTGCCACGGACCACTCGAGCTACGATTACAGCGCGATTGTGGACGGCGCGAAGCTGGTGGTGGACACGCGCAATGCGACGCGCCGCGTGATGCGTCACCGCGAGAAAATCGTTCTCTGTTAAATGTCTGATCACAACGAGGAAATCCGGCGGCAGCTCGCGGAAAGCGCCCGCGTCAAGCAGAGCATTTCCGATGAGCTCATCGGCCGCATCGCCCGGTTCGCGGAACTGGGCGCCGCCGCCCTTCGCGCCGGCGGCAAGATCGTATTTTTCGGAAACGGCGGAAGCGCAGCCGATGCCCAGCACCTCGCGGCGGAGTTGGTCGTGCGGCTTCGGAGCGAACGACCCAGCCTTCCCGCGCTTTCCCTGACGACAAATCCCTCCATCCTCACCGCGGCGGGCAATGACTATGGCTTCGAGCATGTCTTTGCCCGGCAAATCGAGTCGCTTGTCGGGAAGCAGGATGTGCTCGTGGCGCTTTCCACAAGCGGAAGGAGCGCGAACGTGTTAAAGGGAATGGAAGCCGGCGGGCGCCGCGGAGCCTTCCGGGTCGCGATGACCGGCGAAACCGGCGGGGACCTTGCGCCTCAAGCCGACCTCTTGCTGAACGTGCCTTCGCGCGATCCGCAGCGCATCCAGGAAGCCCACATCACCATAGGTCACATTGCGTGTGGCTTGATCGAGCGGCTCGCCGGCCTCTGAATTTCTCATGCCTGCCGCCGCGCGCGAATTCCGGTGAGATCCGCCTCGCGGCGTCTGGAGACCTCAGTCCCACTTCCAATTCGCGAATTGCTCGCGCAGCGCGGTTTTCTTGAATTTCCCCACGCTGGTCCGCGGGATGGCCTCCACAAAGACGAACGCATCCGGAACCTGCCACTTCGCGAACGACTTCAGCAGAAACGCGCGCAAATCGTCTGGCGTCGCGCTGGCGCCCTCCTTCAGAACGACCGCCGCCAGGGGACGCTCCTGCCACTTGGGATGCGAAACGCCCACAACGCAGGCCTCTTTCACCGCCGGGTGCCCCATGAGCGTATTCTCCAGGTCCACCGAACTGATCCACTCGCCGCCGGATTTCACGAGGTCTTTCGCGCGGTCCACGATTTTGATGATTCCTTCGTCGTCCATGGTCGCGACGTCGCCGGTCCTGAACCAGCCGTCGGCGGTCCAGCGATGCGCCTGGTCCGGCGCATCGAAGTAGCTTCCCGCGACCCACGGGCCGCGCACCTCCAGCTCACCCGGAGTCTCTCCGTCACACGGCGCTTCGAGTGGCTCATTCGTGCCTTCGGCAGGGCGCATGATTCGCAACTCGACAAACGGCGCCGGCCACCCTTGCTTTACGCGTATTTCATATTGCCGGTCCTCGCTCCACGCGGCCATGTGCGCTTTGAGCTTGCCAACGGTCGCGAGCGGGGTGGTTTCGGTCATTCCCCATAGGTGGAGAATGTGGATATTGTGCTTGTCCAGCGCGCGAATGAGCTGCTCGGGCGGAGCGGTGCCGCCCACCAGCACGCGGATTGGCTGGTCAAACTTCCATCGGCCCGGATGCTTCTCAAGTTCGTGGAGCACGCCGAGCCAAACCGTGGGCACTCCGCAGGCGAAGGTCACGCCTTCATCGCGCATCAGGTTCAGCACGCTTTCTCCATCCACGCTGGGTCCGGGCAAGATCAGCCGGGCTCCCGTCATCACGCAGGTGTACGGCAATCCCCAGGCGTTTGCATGGAACATCGGCGCGACGGGCAGCACGGTATCGTGCTGGCTCAGGGCGAGCGCGTCCGCCATGGCTTCCGCGAAGGAGTGCAGCACCAGAGCGCGGTGCGAATAAATCACGCCCTTGGAAAATCCGGTTGTGCCGGAGGTGAAACACATCGCGGCCCCGTCATTTTCGTCGAGCTTCGGATAGCAGAAATCCTTCGGCGCCGCCGCAAGCGCCTCTTCGTAACGCATGGCGCCCGCGGGCAATTCTCCCGGGCAGCGGCCGTACGGAACCACGATGACCTTTTCAAAGGGCACGTGCTCGCGAATCTTTTCGTAAACCGGCAAGAGCACGTCGTCAACAATCAGAAACCGGTCCCGCGCGTGGTTTGCAATCGCGGCGATCTCGTGCGGGTGCAGCCGGAGATTCAAGGTGTGCAGGATGCCTCCGGCGCAGGGCACGCCGAAAAACACCTCCAGGTGTCCGGAATGATTCCACATCATGGAGGCGACCCGGTCGCCGGCGTTTAGACCGAGTTGCGTTAGGGCGCTCGCCAGTTGGCGCGCTCGCTGGTAGAACTCACCGTAGGTCGAGCGGACTACCGTTTTATCCGGACGCCGCGAGACCACCTCCACCTTGCGGAAGAGCCTGCCGCTCCGCTCCAGGAGCACCGGCAGGGTCAGCGGAAAATCCATCATGGTGCCGCGCATGGGTGCCTCTTCGCAAAGCCGTTCGGCGGCATCCTATCACTCTGAGGGGCGGTCCGCACTTTCGCCGGCGCGCCCCAAGAGCGCTTGCTGCCCCTGGCCGCCCGGCCCGAGGGAAAGTCTTTTGTTGCAAAAGCCGTTAATTTTGGAGAGGATGCAACTGACCGCTGAAGTCTCGTCAGTGCGCCCTGGTGGCTCGGCTTTTCCGACTGCCCGTACCGTTTCGCAGCTCTTCAGCGCGCTCCGCGACTGGCATTTTTCGGTTACGGGCAGAAGGAGTTCGCAGGTGAAGAAGCTCTATGTTGGTAATCTTCCGTTTTCCGCAACGGAAGACCAGGTCCACGATTATTTTGTGCAAGCCGGGGTCAGCCCCTCGGCGGTGAATCTGATTCGGGACCGCTTCACGGGTCAATCGCGGGGTTTTGCTTTCGTTGAAATCACCAATGATGAGGAAGCCGATCGGGCCGTCAATTCGCTGAACGGCCAGAATTTCAGCGGGCGCAATCTGGTGGTGAATGAAGCGCGTCCCCAGGCCGAGCGCGGCGGTGGCGGCGGCGGTCGCGGCGGATATGGCGGCCGCGGTGGCGGTGGCGGCGGCCGTGGCCGCGGAGACCGCGGCGACCGGGGCGACCGCGGAGATCGCGGCAACCGCTGGTAACGACCCTCTGTTTGCGGCGCACGCGCTGGCGCCGCGCACTTCTTGGAAACGGGAACGCATCAGGTGTATCACGCCTGGTGGTAAGCCCGCTCACGTGTGCCTGGCCCATTCGATGTGGAAATCGTCCGATATCCACAGGAACGGTGCCGTATTGCGAACTCTACCGGTGCGGGCAGCCCGGTCCGCGTCCCCACGGCGGTCGCCGCGATTTGCGCTGCCTGCAACCTTTTTCCTCGTAACGTGTTTGAAACAGCAGGGTAGAAAAATGTATCGCATTGGGATTTCTAGAGTATGTTCAGCGGGACGCGCCGAGCCTTTCGAGGCTGTCCAAGCGCGTGAGGAGAGACTCCGGTGAACCTTTCCGGAACATATCGCATCCAACCGCTGCAAGAAGACCCAGAGCTCGTTCGAGAGCCCGAGCCCTCCATGGGTGAAGCAGCCATGTCCACTTGGCGCAAAAGTGATTGGCAGCAATTTTACAATATCGCGCGTCGTCCGTGGCGCCGGCACCGGCCGCCCCGCCCGGTCTACCCGACAGGCTTGAACCGCGTGCTTCCTGCGCAAGGCTTTAGCCTTTCCGAGCTGGATGACGCTGGCCTCAATCTTGACCAGGCCGAGCAGCTTGGCCTGCCGGTGGATGCCGGACGCATCGGCGCCTACGGTCCCAACGTGACCACGCTGCGCGATTTCGTCCGCTCCTCGCGTCAGCCCTTGTAATTAATCGCCGCTGCCCGTGCGCACCGTGCAGTGGTCCCTCGACGGGCCGCCCCTTCCCGCTCACATCGGCTTGCGAGCCGAGATATTCAGTCGCTGATAATCCAGCGTAAACGGCGGATCGTCTTCCGACGCGGCTTCGACAAGCGGCGCCAGGAACGCCTTGTGCAAATTCTCCGGCAACACCTTCAAGTGCTTGTGCACGCAGACCGTTGCAATGAAAGCGCGGAACGCCGCGGCATCGGCGAAGGTGGCCGGCGCCAGTGAAATGTATGCTTCCGCGTCGCCGAACCCCGCACGTTGCAGCCGCTTGGTGGTTTCCTGCGGTGCCGCAAAATACACGGCGTCCTTCCAGTCCGTGAAGAAGGAGCAGAACTCCGGCCGCCGTTGCAGGTCTGCGACCCGCCCGTAGAGCCGCGCGAGATTTGCGCCTCCGCCGCATTGCGCGATGACCCATCCGCCCGGCCTGAGCGCTCGATAGAGGCTCGCGAACAAGGCATGGTGATCGCGTACCCAGTGAAATGCCGCGGTGCTAAAAACGCCGTCCACGGCGGACTCGAGTGCCAGCGCCGCCATATCCGCCTGAAAAATCTCGACCCGCGGGCCGAACTGCGGCGCGAGATAGTCGCGGGCCCCGCGCACCATGTTCTCCGAAAGATCGCAGGCCAGCACTCGTCCGCGCGGCAGCCGCATGGCCAGTTCCGCCGTCAGGCGCCCGGTACCGCAGCCGGCATCGAGCACTGTTTCATCGCCGCGCAGCGCCACACGTTCCAGCACCTGCAGTCCCCAGCGGAACTGCGGCTCGGATACCGCGTGGTACGCGGTTGCATTCCATTCTTTCCCTGTGTCTGTCGCCATGTTTCGAAGGACCGGCCGTCGCGCAACTCCTCGCACGTGCCAGCCCAAGAACAGGTGCGCGCCGGATTCCGGGAGCCGAGGCGCTCAAATTCGCGCAGCGATTCTGCCGCGGACGATGGCGGCGACCGGTCCGCCCGTGAACGTGCGTCCGTCAAAAGGTGAATTGCGCGACTTGCTGGCCGAGTGCTTCACGTCGTAAGTCCACCGGCGCGTAATGGAGAAAATGGTCAGGTCAGCGGGATGCCCCTGGGCCAGCTTGCGTTCGATGCCGAGCACGCGCGCGGGACCCGTGGTGAAGAGTTCCACCATGCGCATCAGGCTGAGGCGGCCGGAATGGACGAGTTGCTCGAGAGAGAGCGCGAGTGCAGTGTCAAAGCCCAGAATGCCAAAGGGAGCTTTGTCGAATTCGACGTCCTTAAGCGCCGGCTCGTGCGGAGCGTGATCGGTGGCGATGGCGTCCACGGCCCCGTCGGCCAGCCCGGCCAGTAACGCTTCGCGATCCTCGCGCGAGGCGAGCGGCGGATTCATCTTGAAGCGCGAATCGTAGGTGACGTCCTCATCAATCAGCGTGAAGTGGTGCGGTGTCACCTCGCAGCTGACGCGCAGGCCGCGCGACTTCGCCCAGCGGACTTGATCGAGCGAGCTTTTTGCGGAGAGATGCGCTACATGCAATCGCGCGCCGGTCAGCTCGGCAAGCTGCACATCGCGGGCCACGCAAACGGACTCCGCGGCGGCGGGCATGCCGCGCAAGCCGAGGCGCGCCGAGGTGACGCCCTCGCGCATGACCGCGCCGGAAGCGAGGGATACATCTTCCGAGTGTTCGATGACCGGCAGATCCAGCGAGGAGCAGTACTCCATTACCTGGCGGGCGAGTCTTGCCGTCGCGATAGGCTTGCCGTCGTCGCTGACGGCCACGATGCCGGCTTCCTTCATGGCGGCAATCTCCGCGATGGCTTCGCCTTTGCTGCCGATGCTGGCCGCGCCGATGGGCCAGACGCGCACGGACGCGTTGCGCGCCTTATCCATAATGAAGCGCGTGATTGACGCATTGTCATTCACGGGCTTGGTGTTTGGCATACAGCAGAGCGCGGTGAATCCGCCGTGAGCCGCAGCTCGCGTGCCGGTTTCGATGGTTTCCGAGGACTCCTGCCCGGGTTCGCGCAAATGCGCATGCAGATCGATGAAGCCGGGCGCAACGACGAGACCGCCGGCGTCGAAGACTTGCGCGTTTCCGGGAGCGAGCCGGCCGGGAGCGGCGATTTCCGCGATTTTCTCGCCATCGAGCAGAACGTCGAGCGGCGCATCCGTGTTCGACGCGGGATCCATGACGCGGCCGTTCTTAATGAGGAGCATGCGAAGGGTCCTTAGCAGGAACTCGGTCGGTGGCACGGCGATTGTGCTGCGGCGCCGCGTCCACGGCGGGATGCGCGCCCTCGGTGGCGCCGGCGATCAGGAGATAGAGCAGGGCCATGCGGACGGCGATGCCGTTGCTGACTTGCTCGAGAACCACGGACTGCGGGCCGTCGGCCACTTCCGGCGTGATTTCGATGCCGCGATTCATGGGGCCAGGATGGAGGATGATGGCACCGGGCTTCGCGCGGCGCAGGCGTTCCGCATTGAGCTGATAACCCAGGATGTAGTCTTCGGAAGAAATGGAGGGTTCGTGCAGCCGTTCGGTCTGGACGCGCAGCATGATGATCACGTCGGCGTCCTCGATGGCTTCCTCGATGCGGAAGACGCGGCGGATGGCCGCGCCAGGAGGGCCGATTCGCTCGAGTTCGCGCGGAACCCACATGGCGGGGCCGCAGAGGGTGAAGCGGCAGCCGAATTTTCCAAGGAGATGGATGTTGGAGCGGGCGACGCGGCTATGCTGCAGGTCGCCGAGGATGGTGACGTTGAGATTCGAGATGGTGCCGAGGCGGTCGCGGATGGTGAGCGCGTCGAGCAGGCCTTGCGACGGGTGCTCGTGCGTGCCATCGCCGGCGTTGATAACGGGAATATCGAGGTGGCGGGCGACAAAATCGGCTGCTCCCGAGGAAGCGTGCCGCATCACCAGGCAATCCGGCTTCATCGCGTTCAGCGTGTGAACGGTATCGAGCAGCGATTCGCCTTTTTTGACGCTGGAGGACTCGGCCTGCAGATTCATGGTGTCCGCGCCGAGCCGCGAAGCCGCGGTGCCGAAACTGATGCGGGTGCGCGTGGAATTTTCGAAGAAAGCGAGGGCCACCGTCTTGCCGCGGAGAGTGGCCAGCTTTTTCAGCGGATGGCGCTGGATTTCCTGAAAGGGCTTGGACTGGTCGAGAAGAAAGGTGATTTCGTCCGCGGAGAGCGGTTCGAGGGCGAGGAGATCACGAAAACGCGGCGTCACACCGGCCATAGTTTCTCATGAAGGACTGGAGGGAGGCAAAGTCCCCGCAACCGGAGCGGACGGTCAGTCCTGGCGGTCCACCAGCATGACGCGCTCTTCGTTATCCACTTCGCGGAGGCGGACTTCGATGATTTCGGTGTCGCTGGTTTGCACGGTGCGGCCGGTGTATTGCGCTTCGATGGGCATCTCGCGGTGGCCGCGGTCCACGAGCACACAGAGCGAGACGCGCTTGGGCCGGCCCAGATCGAAGATGCCGTTCATGGCGGCGCGAATGGTGCGCCCGGTATAAAGAACGTCGTCCACCAGAACGATGTCCATATCATCGACGCCGAAGGGAATGTCTGAAGAACGCAGCACCGCCTGAGGCGCAACTTTCGAGAGATCGTCGCGGTACAGCGTGATATCGAGGACCCCGACTGGAACGTTGACGCCGTCAATGCCCCGCATCGCTTGCGCGATACGCTGGGCAAGCGGCACGCCGCGGCGCACAATTCCAATCAGCGCAAGATGCTTTGTGCCCCCGGATTTTTCCACAATTTCGTGAGCGAGGCGTTGCAGGGTGCGATCGATTTCCGCGGCGGACATGAGCTGGGCTTTTTCGACGATGCGCATGGCCGGAATGATAGTCGAGCTCTTGAAGGATAGAAAGGAATTTAAGGATAAGAAACGGCGCGGGGCGGCGTGATAGACTGCGCGGTTCAAACGAATCATTTAAGAAAGGAAGAGGAGGCTGAGGATGCGACTCGAAGTGGCCCTGGTCGTTGGAGCGGTCACGCTCGCGATGGCGTCCGGCAATTTCGCACAGAGCGCGAAAGGCGAGCCGCGGCAATCCATGGCGGCGAACGGGCAGGCTCCCGCAGTGGCGGCGGCGAGAGGAGGAGAGCGGCCAAAGCTCGTGGTCATGATCGTCGTGGACCAGATGCGCGGCGATTACGTGGACAAGTTTCTTGGCCAGTGGAGCGGCGGTCTGCGGCGGCTGGTGCAGGAGGGAGCCTGGTTTCGGGACGCCGCGTATCCCTACGCCGCCACGGAAACCTGCGTGGGCCATTCCACCATCTCGACGGGAGCGCTTCCGGCAAGCCACGGCATGATCACGAACGACTGGTGGGACCGCGAAACGCAGAAAAATGTGACCTGCACCTCCGACCCGAACGTACACAACGAGGCTTACGCAGGCGGGAAATCACGCGGGGGAGACAGCGCGGCGCGGATGCTGATCCCGGCGTTCGCCAGCGAGCTTAAACTGCAGAGCGGCTTGGGAACGCGAATATTCACGGTCTCCCTGAAAGCGCGAGCCGCCATCACCCTGGCCGGCAGCGCAGGCGATGCGGTCACCTGGTTTGACAACGGCTTCTGGACGACCTCGAGCGCGTTTCCAACCTCAGCGTTTGTCGAAAGCTACGCCAAGGCACATCCCGTGGCGGCAGACTTCGGAAAGACATGGAGCCCTTTGCTGGACCGCTCGAAGTACATTTACCCGGAAATCGCTGTCGGAGCTGTGCCGCCGCCGGGCTACGGGCCGGCTTTTCCGCACGTTCTGCGCGGCACGCCGGAGAGCAAAGGACCGGACAGCGCATTCTATCTGCAGTGGGCGGCCAGCCCCTACGCCGAGACCTATCTGGCAGAAATGGCCGCTACGGCGGTCGAGAAGCTCGGACTCGGGAAAGGTCCCGGCACGGACTACCTCGGCGTGAGCTTCTCCTCGGTTGACTACGTGGGGCACGCGTTTGGGCCGAGAAGCTGGGAAATTCAGGACGAATTGGCGCGGCTCGACCGCGACCTGGGCATCTTTTTTTCCCGCTTGGATAAAGCCGTTGGACGAAACAACTACGTTGTCGCACTGAGCGCCGATCACGGAGTGGCGCCCATTGTCGAGGATATGCAGAAGAACGGATTGTCCGCCGGCTGGCTGAGCCTTGCGGACGTAAAGGCAACCATGGAAAAGACGCTGCGCGCGCTCGGCTACGAAAATCCGATCGCCGAAATTGACGGTAGCGATGTGTATTTTGCGACGGGCGTTTACGACCGGCTGAAGAAGGACCCCGGCGCAATGCGTGCGTTGATCGCGGCGATGGAGAGCGTGCCGGGCGTGGCGCACGTTTACCGGGCGGAGGAGCTGCAGGATCGTCCGGCCACGCGCAATCCGGTTCGTGCGGCGGAAGCGGCCAGCTTTTTCAAGGCCCGGAGTGGCGATTTGGAAATCGTGCCGAGACCCTATTGGGTTTGGGATTACTCCGCGGCAAACATGCAGCGGCACTATGGCGCGACGCATGGGACGCCCTACCGCTACGACCAGCACGTGCCGATTCTCTTTATGGGATTTGGCATTCGTCCCGGCGAGTATTACGGCGAAGTGACCCCGGCGGATATCGCGCCGACTCTGGCGGCACTTTGCGGCATTACCTTGGCCTCGAGGGACGGGCACGTGCTCGAGGAAGCCATCAAGGGCAGCGGTCCCCGCGCGCTTAACGCCCGTCCTTAGGCTGTGCTAGGCTATCGCTAGAGTGAATCCCGCTGGAGCGGTTGACCTGACCGTCCAAATCGGCGCGGTGCGCCTGCGGAACCCTATTCTTGCCGCCAGCGGCACCTTTGGATACGGCCTCGAATTCGCCCACCTTGTGGACCTCAGTCGCCTGGGAGGTTTTGTTACCAAGGGCCTCTCTCGCGAACCAATCGAAGGCGCGCCCGCCCCGCGACTCTGCGAGACCGCCTCGGGGATGCTGAACGCGGTTGGCTTGCAAAACGTGGGTGTCCGCGCCTTCATCAAGGAAAAACTCCCAGTACTACGAAAATACGATACGGCTGTTGTGGCGAATGTCTTCGGCTATGCGGTCGAGGACTACGCCGAGGTCATCCGGATCCTCGAAGGGGCGGAAGGCTTGGCGGCCTACGAGCTGAATATCTCCTGCCCAAACGTCAAGAAGGGAGGAATGCAGTTCGGCGGTGACCCCGCCGCCGTTTCGGAGGTGGTCGGCGAGGCTCGGCGCGCAGCACGGGCTAGGCCGCTGTGGGTAAAGCTATCTCCTCTCGTTACAGACATTGGACTTATTGCGCGGGCGGCGGTTGAAGCGGGTGCCGACGCCCTGACCGTCGCCAACACGTATCCGGCGATGGCGGTTGATTTCCGCACGCGAAAATCGCGCCTGGGCAATCCAACCGGTGGTTTATCGGGCCCTGCCATCAAGCCAATTACGCTCCGGCTGGTATGGGAAGCCGTCAAGGCGGTTCGGGTACCGATTATCGGGCTGGGCGGCATCGAGACGGTCGAGGACGTGCTGGAGTACCTCACCGTGGGAGCGACGGCAGTACAGGTCGGGACGGCCAGCTTTTCTGACCCAAAGGCCAGTGAGAAGCTGGCGGGGGGTCTTGAGGCGTTTGGTTTACGGAATAAAGTATTAAAAATCAATGACATAAGGTCAAAATTCGTCGCGGAAATTGGTTGACATAACGCATGTTTCATGCTACTATTTTTTGGATTTGAGTAGCAAAAACAACACACTTATGAAACGTCCACTGTTCATGACTTGGGCTGCCCTTCGCTGGATACCGCTGATGTTCCTGATTGCTCCGGTGATGGAAGCCCCCCTCGTGGCCCACCTAAGCGAGCCCGTGAAACCCCTCAAGACCTGGGTTGGGAATGCAAGCTGGTACGGGCCGAACTTCGACGGAAAAATGACCGCGAATGGCGAGCAGTTTGACTGCGAAGCCTTGACGGCAGCCCACCCGAACCTCCCGTTTGGCTCCATCGTGCGGGTCGTGAACCCCCGGAATGGCAAGTTTGAACTGGTTCGTATCAATGACCGGGGTCCCTATCAAGAAGGACGGGAAATTGATGTATCCTATCGCGTCGCGCGGAAGATTGGCCTGATCCATTCCGGCGTGAGCCAGGTCCGGCTGGAGCTATTGGCTTTACCTGAGAAACACTGACCTCGAACCGGCGCCGGGGTCACCAATAACGTGAACTTCGACGCCCATCCCCGAAGCAGCCTGATCGTAGCGCTCGATTTTGACTCGCTGGCGTCCGCCTTGAAGTTTGCCAAGCAGGTGGCGGACCTGGTCGGTATGTTCAAGATCGGCAGCCAGCTCTTTACGGCGGCGGGGCCTAGCGCAGTGAAGGAGATTGCAGCGCTCGGGCCGGGCATATTCCTGGATCTGAAATTCCACGACATTCCGAATACGGTAGCGGGCGCGGTGCTGTCCGCCGCCGCGATGCCGGGCGTGCAGCTGCTGAACGTGCACGCGCTCGGCGGCCACGCGATGCTCCAGGCCGCGGCGCAAGCCATCAGCGCGGGCGTGCCCATGGGGGCCGACCGGCCCAGATTGCTTGCGGTCACCATTCTCACCAGCCTGGATGCGAAAGCCATGCGCGAGGTGGGCATCGGCGGAGCACCCAAGGAGCGCGCCGTGAAACTCGCGCGATTCGCAAAGTCCGCCGGCGCCGACGGCGTCGTTGCTTCCGTGCGGGAAGCCAAGGAAATTCGCAAAGCCTGCGGGAGGGATTTTCTGATCGTGACGCCGGGCGTGCGGCCGAAGCAGAAGGACGCGGGCGTGAAAGAGGATGACCAGGCGCGCACCGCCACTCCCGCCGAGGCCATCAAAGCAGGCGCTGATTTCCTTGTCGTGGGCCGGCCGATTCTCGCCGCAGCCGATCCGCGCGGTGCGACTCAATCCATCGTGGAAGAAATCGCCGCAGTGAAGTGACCGTTTTTTTTTCGAGCGGCCTGCCCAGGGAGAACGCGCGATGAGCAGGTTTTCGGTCTCCCGCAGCGCCGCACTGCACGGCCTTCGCACCAACGAAGCGGACGCGAAATAGGCGATAGGAAGCCCGGCAGCCGCGGTTCATTTTTCGGAGCCGTTCACGTCCGCGAGGACACCTCCTTTCCATCGAACACCTCCTTTATGATGGAAGGCGAGCCTGTTCGCCGGCGGACTCGCCGCGCCTGGCGAAGCCAAATGTCCACGGAAATCAAAAACGTGATTGTGGGGACGGCCGGGCATATTGACCACGGCAAATCGGCGCTGGTGGAAGCCCTAACGGGGACACATCCCGACCGCTTGGCCGAGGAAAAACGCCGCGGCATCACCATTGATCTTGGATTCGCCTTTCGCGAAGAAAACGGAATTCGCTTCGGCTTCGTCGATGTGCCGGGGCACGAGCGGTTCGTCAGCAACATGCTGGCGGGCGCGGGCGGAATGGATATGGTGCTGCTGGTCATCGCGGCGGACGAATCCATCAAGCCGCAAACGCGCGAGCACTTGGACATCTGCAGCTTGCTGGGAGTGCAGCGGGGCATCGTGGTGCTCACGAAGAGCGACCTTGTGGATCGGGAGACGCTGGAGCTGGTGAAGTTGGAGGCGGAGGAATATTTGCGCGGATCCTTCCTGGAGCAAGCGCCGATGATCGCGGTCAGCGCGAAAACCGGCGCCGGCCTGCGGGAACTGAGCGCTGCCATGCGAGACGTTGCGGCGAAGGTGCGGGAGAAAAATGCGCGCGGTTACTTCCGGCTGCCGATAGACCGGGCGTTTGCGATGAAGGGCTTCGGAGCGGTGGTTACGGGAACGCTGCTTTCGGGAAGCGTGCGAGCCGGTGACGAGGTGGAGCTCTTTCCGGAACGCGAGCGGCTGCGGGTGCGCGGCGTGCACTCGGGCGGGAAATCCGTGGAACAAGCGGTGGCAGGCCAGCGCACAGCGGTGAACCTCGCGGGCATCGAACACACGGCGCTGAAACGCGGGATGTCGCTGGCGGAGCCCGGGAAATTTCGGACGACGCGGCGGCTGGACGCGCGGCTAAAGCTGTTGTGTTCCTCGCCGCGACTTCGGGAGCGCGCGCGTGTGCACTTTCACAGTGGCACGCTGGAGACGATCGCGGAAGTTCATCTGTACGAGGGCAAGGAACTCGCACCGGGCGAAGAGGCGCTGGCGCAACTCCGGCTGCAGGAGCCCGCGCTGCTGTTGCGCGGTGATCGCTTCATCATCCGGCAATTCTCACCGGTCACGACGGTCGGGGGCGGCGAAGTGCTGGATCCGCTGGCGCGCCGGCCGATGCTGCGAGATGCGGGCCGCGGCGCGTGGCTGCGAGTGCTGGGAGGCGGAACGCGAGAGGAAATTCTGGCAGGGATGACGGAGCGTGCGCCGGCGGGCCTGAGCTGCGACGAAATCGTGGCGCGCACAGCGTGGCTAGACAGCGAAATCCGGGCAGCGGCCAGGCAACTGACCGGAGCGGGCCGGGTGCGGGAGGTCGCGCAAGAGCCGCCGGTTTTTGTTTCCGGGAGCTTGTTCGAAGAAACGAAGAGGAAAATCAGGGAGCGCGTTGAACGCTTCCAGAGGGAGAATCCGCTGCTGCCGGGGATCGCGCGCGAGGACCTCCGGGCCAGCCTGGGCCGGCTCGTGCGGCCGGAGACATTTCGTGCCGCGCTGGCGGAACTGACCGCGGGAAAGACACTGGAAGTACAGGGCGAAATCGTGAAGCGGGCGGGCACGGGAATCGAGTTGCTGCCGGAAGAAGCGAATGCGAAAGACCAAATTGAGGCCGCGTTTGCCGCCGCCGGTCTGGCGGTTCCATCGGTAAAGGAAGTGCTGGCCAAACTGGCGGTGGAAGGGAAGCGCGCGGAAAAGCTGCTGCAAATTCTGCTCCGGGAGAAGAGCCTGATTCGGGTGACGCCGGAGCTCGTTTTCCACCGCGATGCGCTGCGGCAACTGAGGGAGAAGCTGGCCGAATACAAGAGGGCGAAAGCCGAGCGAATCTCCGTACCGGCCTTCAAGGACCTGACGGGTGTCACGCGCAAGTACGCCATTCCGCTGCTCGAATACCTGGACCGTGAGCGGGTCACGCGGCGCGCCGGGGACGAGCGTGTTATTCTATGAGTCCGCGGAAGCCGGTGCGCTTGCCCGGAGAGCAACACTGCGCTAGTGTGAAATGTCGTATCCGGCGCGGTGGCGCGGGAGGAGTTTATGTTCGATAGTCCGATTCATTGGATGGTCGTTGCAGTGGTTATTTTGGTTTTGTTCGGCGGCCGGAAGATTCCGGAGTTGATGCGCGGCTTGGGCGAAGGCGTGCGCGGTTTTCGCGAAGGTATGACGGGTTCGGGTCCATCGGCGACACCGCCGCCTGCGCAGTCCAGCGCAGCCACGCCGGAAAAGCCCGCCGAAGAAAAGAAGTAGCTTCGCGCGGCGCGGCCAGCTTGGTCGCGTTTGGGAACTCAGAGGCGGCCGCAAGGCCGCCTTTTTCTCTTTCGAGCGGGGATTTTCCTTCGCGGCTCACCTGTCCTTTCGTCCAGTAGGCACACCGCAACTTTTCCCGCGACACTCGGGTTACACCAGTACCCCGGGAAGCTCAAGTCGAGGCCGAAAAGGCAGGAGAGAAATCATGAAGTTCAATCGAACGAAGTGGAGCGTTCTTTCACTTGCAATGCTCGTGGCCGGCGGCATGGCGGCAACATCGGCATGCGCGCAGTCGCAGGACCCGCAGCCCAAGACCGAAATCGGACAGCGCAAGGAGAACCAGCAGGACCGCATCGCCAACGGCGTGCAGAGCGGCCAGCTAACGGCCGGCGAAACCGCCAATCTCGAGAAGAAGGAAGCCGCGATTAACAAGGAGACCGCGGCGGACCGTGCGGCCAATGGCGGAAAACTGACCGCCGCCGAGAAGGCCCAAATCAACCGGCAGCAGAATCGGCTCTCCAACCAAATCTATAAGGACAAGCACAACGCCAACACCGCGCATTACGGAAACAACGAAGTTGGCCAGCGCCGCGAGAATCAGCAGGATCGCATCGCGCAGGGGATCAAGAGCGGGCAATTGACGGCGGGGGAGACCGCGAAGCTTGAAAATCAGCAGAAGAATATCAACCGCCAGGTGGCGGCCGATCGCGCTGCCAACGGCGGCAAGCTCACCGGCGCCGAGAAGGCCCAGGTGAACCGCGAACAGAACCGCGCCTCGCGCAACATTTACAACAAAAAGCACAACGGCCGGACGCAGCCGGGCACAAAGCACTAAACCCCTCTGCGTAACCGTAAGCCGTCTCGGCCATGCGAGGCGCCCTGCAAAGGGCGCCTCTCCTTTTTTGGGGCTGGCACCCGAAGTTCAGGAGTTGTCTTCGGACCAGCCTAGCTCCCGCAAGGTCTGCACCAGGCGAGCGAGCGGCAGTCCAACCACATTGAAATAGCAGCCTTCGATCCGCGGAATGAATTTACCGGCGCGCCCCTGAATCGCGTAAGCGCCAGCCTTGTCGTACGGCTCGTCCGTTGCCAGGTATTGCACGATATCGTTTTCTTCCAGCGGCGCGAAATGCACGAGAGTGGATTCAACGAACGCGCGTCGCTCGGCGTCCGGCAGGCGAATCAGCGCGACTCCGGTAAGCACCGTGTGGGTGCGGCCGGAAAGCTGCTCGAGCATGTGCCTGGCGTCATCCGTTGAGCGCGGTTTGCCGAGGATGCGGCCATCGAGGGCTACCGCGGTATCCGCGGCGATTACGATGGCCGGGCCGACCGCGCGCGCCGCGACGAGTTCCGCCTTGGCGTGCGCCAGCCGCTGCACGTGATCTTGCGGCGATTCGCCGGGATACGGGGTTTCATCCACCGCCGAAGAGAGCACCACGAATGGCACGCCGGCATCGCGCAAAATTTCGGCGCGGCGCGGCGAGGCGGAAGCGAGAATGAGCTTCATGGCGGAGTTGGGCAAGGATACTACAGGGACGCACGGATGAGCGCGCAAGCTGCGGAAGCTGCCGCTTCAGATGACCACGGACTCCTGGTATTCGCCGAAGACGCGCCGGAGCACATCGGAGATTTCGCCGACGGTGGCGTAGGTTTCCACGGCGGCGAGAATCGCGGGGAGCAAATTCGCGCTGCTCGCCGCGCGGCGTTGCAGTTCGGCCAGGGCCGACCGCGTTTTCTCGGCATCCCGCTTGGCACGCAGAGCCCGCAACCGGGCGACCTGCTGCCGTTCGATTTCAGGGTCAATGCGCAAGGTCGGAATTTGCCGCTGGTTCTTGGCGACGAATTCATTCACGCCGACGACAATCTGTTCTTTCGATTCGACGGCGCGCTGAAAATCGTAAGCCGCCTTCTGAATTTCCCCTTGCACGAAGCCGGATTCGATGGCTCGCAGCATTCCTCCCATGGCATCGATCTTCGCAAGGTAGTCGCGCGCCCCTTGCTCGATTTCATTCGTCAGGCTCTCGATGGCGTAGGAACCGCCGACAGGGTCGATCGTGTTCGTCACGCCCGTTTCGTTGGCCACGATCTGCTGAGTGCGCAGCGCGATCAGGGCCGCGTCTTCGGTCGGAAGC
>Ga0070735_10000493_pt1 | contig 42772 bp, 41 predicted proteins | sample Coa_R1_FD_66443 | JGI IMG/M metagenome (GOLD analysis project Ga0070735, IMG submission 66443) | Surface soil microbial communities from Centralia Pennsylvania, which are recovering from an underground coalmine fire - Coalmine... | ecosystem: Environmental > Terrestrial > Soil > Unclassified ... | reverse complement strand
GGCGATCTCCCTGGCCAGCGCGAACCGGCCGGGCGGGACGTGGACCAGCCGGCGCGCCGTCTCCTCGGGCCGGAACAGCGACCGCAGCAGCGGCGTGTCCACCGGGCCGGGGCACAGCGCGTTGACCCGCACCCCGCGCCTGGCGAACTCCACGCCCAGTTCCCGGGACATGGACAGCACGCCTCCCTTGGAGGCGGTGTAAGCGATCTGGGACACCGCCGAGCCCATGGTCGCCACCAGCGACGACGTGTTGATCACCGAGCCGCCGCCCGCCCGCAGCAGGTGCGGGATGCCGTACTTGCAGCATAGGAAGACGCTGGTCAGGTTGACTTCGATCACCCGGCGCCAGGTCTCCAGGCCGGTATCGAGCACCGACCCGTCCTCGGGCACCGCGATGCCCGCGTTGTTGAACAGGACGTCGATGCGGCCGAAACGCTCCGCGGCCGCGCTGTAGACGGCCTCGACCTGACGGGGGTCGGTCAGGTCGGCGGTGAGGAAGAGCGGAGCGTCGACGTCGTCCCCGGGTTCCTTGACGTCGACCCCGACCACGATCGCGCCCGCCCGGGTGAACACGTCGACGCTCTCGCGACCGATCACCCCGGCGGCGCCGGTGACCACGCAGACTTTCCCGTCCAGCGCGGCCACTCAGCCGCCCCTGCGGTACTTTGGTCTAGTATTCATGCCATTGAACCCTAAGAGCCGGGCGATCCAGTCGGTGAGCAGGGCGTTGAACTTCTCCGGCTCTTCCCACATGGGGCAGTGGCCGCTCTGCTCGAGCACGTGCAGCTCGGACCGGGGCAGCTCACGGTGCAGCCAGTCGGCCGCGGCCAGCTTGCCCACCTTCTCGTCTCGTCCCCAGACCAGCAGGTGCGGCACGGTCAGCCGGGGGATCAGATCCCGGTAGTCCTGCAGGGTCTGGTTCACCAAGATGACCGATCCCGCGTTGGCGCCGACCGCGGAGATCGCCTTGACGAACCCGGCCTGCTCGGTCTCGGTCAGCTCGCCGGCGAACATCTCCGGCACGAAGCCGGCGAAGAACCCGGCGAAGTCGTCCTGCGCCAGCTGCAGGTAGGCGCGCAGCTCGGGCAGGTCGGCGATCCCGTACGGCCAGCCGGGCTGGGTGAGGTCCGACGGGCCCTGGGACACCACGACCGCGCCGGCCAGCCGCGGGTCACCGGCGAACTGACCGAGGTAATCCCACAGGACCATGCTGCCCATCGACCAGCCAACCAGCACGGCGTCGCGCAGGTCGAGCATCTCGATGACGGCGCGGACGTCCCGGGCGTACTGGGCGACGGTATGCCCGCCCTCGACCGAGGGCGATTCGCCGTGCCCGCGGAAGTCCAGCGCGATGACCCGGTGGCGGGCAGCCAGCGGTTCAATGTTGCGCTCGAAGAACTTCTGGGACATGCAGACGCCGTGCAGCAGCACCACGGGCCGCCCGGACCCGGTATCGGTGCAGGCCAGGGAAGCGCCGGTGGGCAGGTCCAGCAACGTCATCGTGCGCTCCTGATCATCCGTAGCGGGCCTGGTAGGCCTCTCGCGCGGCCGTGAAGCAGGATATCGGCGCCTCCAGCACGCCGGCGCCGATCTGCCCGCCGCCCGTGCCCGGGACGCCCACATCCATCAGCGGCAGGACGCCGGTCTCGATGACCCGGAAGATGTCGATCCCGGTCGGGGTGCCGCGGTAGTCGAAGAAGGGGATCCGGAAGTCAGGGTTCTCCGCGGCCGTGATCTGGTACATGGCCAGGTTGCGCTCGACCATGAGCTGGGCAGATCCGCCCTGGTAGGACTGCAGCGGAAACGCCGCGGCCTGGGCGAAGCCGCCGAGGCCGACGGTTTCGGTGATGGGGCTCTCACCGCCCATGAAGGTGATCTCGTCCTCGGTATGCCCGTCGAACAGCCGCGCCTGGATACGCCCGTGCGGCCCGCGGAACCATGCGTCGCCGAGGCCGCTGACCCGGATGGCGAACTCCGCCCCGCTGAACGTCATCGCGGTCACGACGCTGGCCCCGTCCACGCCGTGCGCGGCGTCGGCCATTACCTTGGCCGCCGCCATGGACAGGCGCAGGAACGAGTACTCGTTGTCGGTCAGGAATGAGATGACCCGGCCCGCGGCGTCGCGATCGTCGCGGGCCAGGTCCAGCAGCGGCTGGTAGATCTCCCGCCCGAACAGCAGGGTGGCCGCGGTGTTGCGGCTGTGCAGTTCGTCGCCCATGTGCAGGGCGCGGCGCATGAGCGGCTTGAGGGGAATCCCGCCCGCGCGGCGCACCGCCTCGCCGACGAACGGTGCGATTTCTCGCTCGACGAAGCGGAGGTTGTCGCGGACCTCGTCGTCGTAGCAGCCGTAGTTGAGCCGCTTGACCGACCCGCCCTCAAAGAAGTTGCAGAATCCCCGGCGCCCCGTGTCGCGGTCCTCGACGACGAACACGGGCATCGAGGCCGTGTAGATGCCGGCCAGCGAGCCCACGCAGCCATAGCCGTGGCATCCGTCGAGGGTGACCTGCCCGGATGACAGCGCCGCCGTCGCCTCGGCGGGGGTGGCCGCCAGGCCCTCGTACAGCACCCCGCCGATAATGCCGTCGCGCTGGCCGCCCTGGTAGGCCTGCCAGGGCAGCGGGGCACCCGATGTGAGCACGGTACGTTCGGTCATCCCGGGGACGACGTCGCGGGCCGGGCGGACGTCGATGAGGACCGGATCCGCCGCGGTCATGCGGCGAACGGCCTCGACGTTGGCCGTCTCGCGGCCGGTGACCGCGCTCGCCGTCACCATGCCAGCAGCCCGCCGTCTACCAGCAGGGACGACCCGGTGACATAGGACGACCGGGGCGACAGCAGGTACTCCACCACGTCGGCGACCTCCGACGTCTCGCCGAGCCGCCTGAGCGGGATCATCTCGGTGAGCCGTTCCTCGCCGCCCGACACCGCCCGCATGGAGGGGCTCATGGGCACGTTGATGTACCCGGGCACGACGGCGTTGACGCGGATGCGCGGCGCGAGTTCTAGTGCGAGGTACCGGGTCAGCGCCTCGACGCCGGCCTTGGACGCCCCGTAGGCCGATGCGCCGTGGAGCCGCCCCGACCGCGCCGTGACCGACCCGATGTTGACGATGGCCGACCCGTCCGGCATGTGCGGGACCGCGGCCCGGCAGACCCGGGCCGAGCCGGCCACGTTGACGTCCCACACCGCGTCGACGTCCGCTTCATTCAGGTCGTCAAGAGGAGTGTGCCGTACGATCCCTGCGCAGTTCACGACCCCGGTAATCGTGCCCAGCTTCGCGGCGGCGGCCACCGCCGCCTCGACGCTGTCCGAGGACCTGGTGTCGAGCGGGGCCAGGACGACCGCGCCGTCGGTCCGTTCCGTCGCCACGGACAGGTCCCCGCCGTACACGGTGAAGCCCGCCCGGGTCAGGCTGACGCAGATGGCCTGGCCGATGCCGCCGGCCGCTCCCGTGACAAACGCAACGTCGGTCACGCCGTCTCCTTCCCGTCAGGGCACCGGGCACGCGCGAAGCTCCGGCGCGCTCGGCGCGGACGCGTCCCGGAAGGCGGTCACGAACTGCATTATCTGGCCCGCGACGATACGAGCGGATTCACCGGCCCGCATGTCGGTGAACCGCCCGTCGAACGAGCACAGGCCGCCCGCGACGTTCATCGCGATCCCGTAGGGGGTCGGCCATCCGCGCAGGGCGTGCACCGTCTGGCGCAGCGCCGACAAGGTGCTCACCGCGGCCTGCCACCCGTGGGCGGTGGTCACGCAGCCCACCGCCTTCCCGTCCAGGTACGGGGCCGGGTCGCCCCGCAGTTCCTCCAGGTAGTCCACTGCGTTCTTGACCAGTCCGGAGATGCCGCCGTGGTAGCCGGGGGAGCCGAGCACGATCGCGTCGGCCGCGCGCACGGCGGCCAGGTAATCCGCCGCCGCCGGGGTGAGCGGCGCGCCCGGTTCGTAGTGCGGGAACAGCAGCGATTCCCCGCCGTACAGCTTGGTCGCGGCGCCCTGGCTTTCCAGGTCCTCCAGAACGGCGGCGATCACCTGCTCGGTGGACGAGCCGGGTCGCCTTGACCCGCCGATCCCCACGACGCGGATGCGGCCGGACCCGATGACGGCGGATGCGTGGCTGGCCTTCGGAAACGCGAGTGGGCTGGCCATGAGCGCTCCTTCCGTTCATTGGTCTGATCAGCATACCAATGAGCCAGAAGCGGGGCAATACCCGCCGGACCTGGTCACGCCCGCTCGAAATACCGGACGCGCTCCCAGTCCGTCACCGTCTCACGCTCGAAAGCCCGGAGTTCCTGCCGCGCGAAGTTGGCCAGGTGCGCGTGGACGTCAGCGCCCAGTCCGTCGGCCGCCAGCGGGCTGCGCTCAAACGCTTCGACCGCGTCGTGCAGCGTCTCCGGGATGGTGGCCAGCGCGCGGTCTTCGTACGCGTTCCCGGTGTGCGCCGGCCCGCAGTCGATCTTCTCCCGCATGCCGTACAGCCCCGCCATCATCATGGCCGCGTACACCAGGTAGGGGTTGGCGTCGGCGCCCGGGATCCGGTTCTCGACCCGGAGCGACTCGTGCTCGCCCACCACCCGGAACCCGCAGGTGCGGTTGTCCTCGCCCCAGGCGATCGCGGTGGGCGCGAACGACGAAGACTGGAAGCGCTTGTAGGAGTTGACGTTGGGGGCCGACATCCAGGCCAGCTGACGGGAGTTCTCCAGCAGCCCGCCGAGGAAGGTCCGGAACACCTCCGACATGCGGCCCGGCGCCTGCGCGTCGTGCATGAGCGACCTGCCGCCGGTCTCGTCCCACAGGCTGACGTGGGCGTGGAAGGACGAGCCGATGTCGTCCATCGACGGCTTGGCCATGAACGTCGCCGTGAGGCCGTTGAGCGCGGCGATCTCCTTGACCCCGTTCTTGTACAGCAGGTGCCGGTCAGCCATCTCCAGGACGTGGGTGTAGCGCAGGTTGACCTCTTGCTGGCCCAGCCCCCATTCGGACTTGGAGAACTCGACCTCGATGCCGGCCGCGTTCATGCCGTTCCTGATCTTGCTGATGATCCAGTCGTCCTTGCTCGACTGCAGGATGTGATAGTCGGAGCGGTAGTACGACAGCGGTTCCAGGCCCTGGTACTGCCGCCGCCAGGCCTCCGCGGGTGCGTTGCGGAACAGGTAGAACTCCAGTTCCGAGGCGAACTTGAACGTCACTCCCGCCGCCTGGCCGGCCTGGATCTGACGTCGCAGGATGGTACGCGGGGCGACCTCGACCAGGTCGTCGGCGTCCTCGTGGAAGGCGTCACAGACGACGATGGCGGTGGCGGGCAGCCACGGCAGCGTCCGCAGCGTGGCCAGGTCGGGGACGAGCCGGAAGTCCGAGAAGCCGCTGTCCCAGTTGGACACCGCGTAGCCCGGCCGCGGGTCCATGTCCATGTCGACGACGAACAGGTAGAGGGACCCGTGCAGGCCCTCGGACCCGAGCACGGTCTTGAGGAACGATTCGGTGGTTACCCGCTTGCCGACCAGGCGGCCCCAGATGTCGGGGACCGCGCACAGGACCGTCTCGATCTTGTCGCGCCGCAAGCGTTCAGCGACAGCTTCATGGTCTTGCGGTGCGGCGTTCATCACGTCACCTCGAAGTAGCGTCGTAGTTCCCATTCGGTGACCTGGGCGCTGGACCACCGGGTCCACAGGTCCCATTCAACTTGCCGGGACAGCACGAAGTGGTCCACGAACTCGCTGCCCAGCAGATCCCGGGCCAGATCCGAGCCGCGCAGGGCGGCGATAGCGTCCGGCAGCGAGCCGGGCAGCGGCGGCGAGTGCTGGTCCTCGGCCGCGTTGCCGCGCGAGGGTTCCGGTGGCTCGGCCGCCGTCTCGATGCCGTGCAGGCCGCCCGCGAGCATGGCCGCTATCACCAGGTACGGGTTCGCGTCGGCACCCGGGCGGCGGTGCTCGAACCGGACCGCCTTGGGCCCGGGCCCGGTGATGGCCCGCAGCGCGGCGGTCCGGTTGTCAGTACCCCACGTCGCGTTCTCCGGGGTCCAGGCCGCCACGCTGATCCGCCGGTAGGAGTTGACATTGGGGTTGAACAGCGCCGTGAAGGCCGGCATGGTGGCCAGCTGCCCGGCGGCGTAGTGACGCGCCAGGTCCGACAGGCCGTCCCGGTCCCCGGCGAAGGCGTTATGGCCGTTCCGCCACAGGCTCTGATGCACGTGGGCGCCGCAGCCGGAGTCGGCTGGCTTCCACTTGGCCATGAAGGTGGCTACCAGGTTTCGTTCGGCACATAGCTCTTTGAAATAGGCCTTGGCGCGGGCCGCGCGATCGGCCGCCTCGAGCGCGGGGGCGTGCGCCAACGCGAATTCCACCATGCCGCGGCCGAGTTCGGTATGGAACGACTCGACCGGGATCTCGATCGCCGACATGCGATCCATGAACTCCTGCCCGAGCTCGCCGACGTCGGCCAGCCGCAGCGCGCTGTAGGCGTTGACCGTCCGCCCCAGCGGCCGCAGTTCGTGGTGCCGCCCGGCGGCGATGAGATCGGCGTCGGCGTGCAGGACGCACGCCTCGTACTCGACGGCGAACCGGGGCTGGTAGCCGAGCCGGGCGCAGCGCTCGGCCACGGCGCGCAGCACGCCGCGCGGCGCCAGCGGGAAATCCGTGCCATCCGGGGACCGCAGGTCGCAGATGACACTGGCCACGTTCGGCCGCCACGGCAGGACCCGGACCGTGGTCAGGTCGCCACGCGCCGACAGGTCGGGAAACCCGTTCGCGTACGACGAGGCCGGAGATTCGTAGACGTCGTCGGCAACGGTCAGGCCGAAGACGATGCTGCACAGGGCGACGCCATCCGCGCCGAGGGCCTTATCCAGGCTTACCAGCTTGGCCCGCATCGAGCCGTCGAGGTCGGGCACCTCGATCTGGCCGTACCGCACGTCCGGCCCCGGAGCGCTCAACTTCTGACCCTCCTGGGGTGGCTATGACAGGGCAAGCATCCACCCCCCGTCGACGACCAGGTCCACACCGGTGATGAAGGACGCCTGGTCCGACAGCAGGAACAGGCAGGCCGCCGACACGTCGCGCGGGGTGCCGAGCCGGCGCAGCGGGGTCCGCTGCTCCATGCGCTGCCGCCGGGGCGGGTCCGCCTCGTATAGCGGCTCGATCATCGGAGTCAGAATCGCGCCGGGGCAGATCGTGTTGGACCGCACCTGGTCCGGGCCGTAGGTGAGGGCGATCGCTCGCGACATGGAAATCAGCCCTGCCTTCGCTACCTGGTAGGCATCCATCGGCCCGTCCGAGTTCCTGAGCCCCGCCACGCTGGCCACGTGCAACAGCGCCCCGCCGTGCTCCCGCATCAGGGGGATGGCGCAGCGTGAGACGTACATGGCGGCGGTCAGGTTGATGTCCAGGACACGTTCCCACACGTCGAGGTCGGTGTCGACCAGCGACCGGTCGCGGTCGAACCAGCCGACGCCGGCCGCGTTGACGATGTAATCGAGCCGCCCGTGCCGCTGGCGGGCCTGGTGCACGACCGCCCGGACGGCGTCGTGGTCGGTGACATCGAGCTGTTCGTACGCGCAGGCGCCCTGGTCCAGTTCCGCGGGCCGCGATTTGAGGTCAATGGCCGTGACCGTCGCGCCCGCCGCGAGCAGGTCGGCGGCGATGCGCAGGCCCATTCCGCCCCCCGCTCCGGTCACTATGGCGTTGCGCCCGTCGAAGGTCATGGGTGGGAGGTCATGGCTGGTGGCTGCCGCGGTTACTGCTTGATCTCAGGCAGCGTCTGCCCTCCGTCCACCACGATGGACTGGCCGGTGATGTAGGAGGCGAGGTCCGAGGCCAGGAACAGGGCCGTGGTGCCGATCTCCGCGGGCTGGCCCAGTCGCCGCAGGGGGATGCACTCTTCCATGGCGGCGATGGCCGGGGCGCCCAGGGCGGCCAGCCCTTCGGTCCGGATGCTTCCCGGCTCGACTGCGTTGATCGTGATGCCGTAGGGGGCGAGTTCCAGCGCCGCGCTGCGCATGAACCCGTTCATGCCCGCCTTGGTGGCACCGTAGTGCGCCAGGCCCGGAAAGCCGGTCCGGACGCCGGTGATACTCGATACCAGGACGATCCGCCCGCCGCCGCGGGCGCGCATCGCCGGGATGCACGCCTGCACCGCGAAGAACGTGCCGCGCAGGTTGGTGTGGTGCACGAGATCCCAGTCGTCACTGGTCATGTGCTCGATCGGCTGCTCCGGGTACATCCCGGCGTTCTGCACCAGGATGTCGATCCCGCCGAACCGTTCCGCCGCCGCGACGGCGGCCTGGACCGCGGCCTGATCGCGCATGTCAGCCGCGCAGAACCAGGCCTTGGTGCCGATGGCCTCCATCGCGGCCACCGCGCGCTGCCCGGCGCTGGCGTCCCGGCCGGTGAGCACCAGGCTGGCTCCGGCAGCCGCGAAGACCTCGGCGATGCCGAGCCCGATGCCCCGGGTGGCTCCGGTGATCACTGCTGTCTTGCCGGCGAGCAGGGCCGGCACGCCAGCCTGGCTCACGCGACGGCGCCCGCGCCCGCGTGCGGCCTCTGGCCGGCGAAGCGCGGGGCGACCTCCCGGGCGAACCGCTCCGTCCACTGGCGGCGCACCTTGGCGGGCACGCCGGGCGTGGCCGCGTGCACGAAGATGTGGTTGAACCCGGCCTCGATGTACCTGGCCGTCTTGGCCGCGACCGTGTCCGGCGAGCCGACCAGCTGGAAGTCGGCCCAGGCCGGGATGTTCGCCGGGTCGGTCTTGGCCTTCATCCCCGCGAACTGGCCCTTCCAGGCCCGGTAGCTTTCCAGCTTCTCCCAGTCGACTTCGTCCGGGGTGTAGTGGTTCAGCTGGGCCTGCATGAACCGCGGGATGAACTCCTGCGCCTGGCGGACCGCTTCGGAGTCGGTGTCGGCCACGATGCAGTTGATCATGATCGGCCTGGTCGGATCGCTGGTCACATTCCCGGCCGGCGTGCCGTTCGCGGCGGCGGCGCTGTCCCAGCCGCGGAGGATCCCGACCTGCGTATCGAAGTCGCCGATGGTCGTGCAGATGGGTGGCAGGCCGAGCTTGGCCATGACCTCGGCGCTGCCCGGGCTGCCGATGGCGCCGTAGAGGTGGATCCGGTCGCTGCTGATACCCGCCACCCGCGGTCGCACGCTTATCTGCTTGGGGACCTGCAGATACGTACCCTGGTAACTGAACGGTTCGCCGCGCAGCGCGAGCGCGAGGATCTCGTAGGCCTCCTCGAAGCGCTGCCTGCTCTCGGCCATATCCAGGCCGAACGCGTCGAATTCGTACTTCGCCGTACCGCGGCCCAAGCCCAGATGCAGGGACTGTTCGGTGAGCAGGCTCAGCATCGCGATCTCGCCGGCCAGCCGGAGCGGCTGATACCACGGCGTCACCAGGACGCAGGTCCCCAGCGACAGTTCGGGGAACCGGGCGGCGATGTGGCTGGCCAGGACCAGCGGACTCGGTGTCGGGAAGTAGTCGCTGAAGTGGTGCTCGATGAGCCACGCCGTCGTGTACCCGAGGTCCGCGTGATACTCGACGTCCTCCAGGACCGTCCGGTACAGCTCGTGATCCGGTGTTCCCGGCGCGTCTGCCGCGCTCGCGACGAAGCCGAACTCCACTTCACCAGCCATCAGTCTTCCCTTCCGAGGGCTCTTGGTCTGAAGACTAGACCATTGACCTCAGGCCGGCAAGGGTCCCGGCGGCGCCGGGCAGGCCATCCATTCAGGCTCGCTGGCTAGCGGGGCTCGGCAGGCTCGTCGGTACGCGCGACACGGCGCAAATCCCGCCGCGCGGTCTTCAGGTGCGCCACCGCGGCCCGTTCGGCGGCATCGGGGTCCCGGTTCCTGATGGCCTGGAGAATCTCCTCGTGATGACGGTTCGCGGTGCGGAAGACCACCTCGATCTGAGGATCGATCGGGATCCACATCTTGGCGCGCGCGTCCTCGATCGCCTGCCGCATGAACCTGTTGCGGGCCGCGTCGGCGATGCCGAGGTGGAACGCGGAGTCGGCGGCGCGGAACCGGGCGGTCTGCCAGCCCTCCGCCATCGCGTCGAGCGCCTTCTGCAGCTGTTTCAGGTCCGTCTCGGTCCGGCGCACCGCGGCCAGGCGCACTGCCGCGCCCTCCACGGCGATCCGGAAGTCGAAGAGTTCCTCGAACTCGGCCATCCGGGCCATGACCACCGGCCGGATCCGCTCCTCGCTGGCGGTCTGGTCGAGGACCACGATGCCGCCCGCCGCGCCGCGGTGGCTTTCGACGTAGCCCTCGCCCTCGAGCACCCGGAGTGCCTCGCGAACGGTGGTGCGGGAGACGCCCATCTGCTCGGCCAGCTGGCGCTCAGCGGGCAGCTTGTCGCCGGGCAGGTAGGTGCCGATGTGTATCGCGCGGCGGATCTGCTCGCTCACCAGCTCGTAGGTGGCCGGTGTTGCGACACGCTCCACGTGAACCCCATCCAGCTGTGACGAATACGATCAGTGAGATCGTAACCGCAACTATTGCTTCCCGCGCGTTTCGTCCGCCATCGCCTGGGCCAGCGCCGCCCCGACCTCGGCGATCACCTCACCAGTACGGTCCAGGTAGCGGCCGAAGAGCAGGAATCCGTGCGGCATCTCCGGGTCATGGTGCACGCTCACCGGGACACCCGCGCCGCGCAGGGCCTCGGCATAGGCCAGTCCCTCGTCGCGGAGCGGATCGCGTCCGGCGATGACCATCACCGCGGGCGGCACACCGGCCAGGTCGCGGTTCAGCCCGACCGCCGCGCGCACGTCCCCGCGCTGTTCGGGGGTGGTGTACTGGTCCCAGTACCAGGCCAGCTCATCCCGCGACAGGAACGGGTCGTCGGCGTACTCCGCCTGCGAGCGGGTCGCCAGCGAGGGATCGGTCGCGGGGTACATCAGACACTGCACGCTGACATGCGGGTGCCCGGCGTCGCGGGCCGTCACCGCCACCGCCGCGGCCAGGTTCGCGCCCGAGCTGTCGCCCGCCACGGCCAGGCGGGTGCCGTCGACGCCGATCTCCGGGCCGTGGTCCGCAAGCCACTCGGCGACGGCCAGGCAGTCCTTCAGCGCTCCCGGGAACGGCGTCTCGGGGGCCCGGCGGTAGTCCACCGCGACGACCACGGCGCCAGCGGCCTGCGCCAGCGCCCGGCAGAGCCCGTCGTGCGACACCAGATCCCCGAATACCCAGCCGCCGCCGTGGATGAAGACCACGACCGGACCATCGGCGCCCGCCTCATGCGGGCGGTACACGCGCACCGGGACCGACCCGAGCACCCGGTCCTCCGCGCCGGCCACCAGCGCGGTCGACGTTACCGACGCGACCAGATCGTTGAAGTTGAGCCGGCCCGCCGGCAGCGGGAGGGTCCGGCTCGAGGGCCGCCCCGCCTTGATCAGGGCGTCCAGCAGCTCCGCCACCTGCCGCTGGTCCCGTTCGGCACCGGACTGCTCTTTGCCATCAACCGCCGTCATGGCATACTTGCTAGACCTTTAGACCATCAGGTGTCAAGCAGACAGCAGGAACCCGCCGTGCCCGTCGAGACCAGCTCTGTCTATGCCCGGGCCTATGCGGCCCTGCGGGACGGCCAGACCGGAGCCGCGCGCGACCTCACGGACCAGATTCTCGCCGAGGCGACGGAGGCCCGGGACCTGTTCCCGTCCTTCATCGCCCGGGCCCGTGACTACCTGCTCGCCCACGGGCTCACCGCCGGCCAGCTGCGCGCGGAGGAAGAGCGGCTCGGCGCCCTGCTCGATCCCGCGGGTGAGGGCGTCGACCCAGGGGCCGCGTGGCATGCGCTGCGGGCCGCCGCCGACGAGGCCGTCCGCTGCTGTGCCGCCGGCCGGGGCGATCAGGCGGCCGCGCCCCTCGACGCCGCCCGCCGCTCCTGGTGCGCCGCTCATGACCGAGCCTGCGACTGGATCTACGGCCTGCTCGACGCCGCCGCCCGGCACCTGGGCGAGGAGGTGATCGGCGCCATGTGGGACGCGCTCATGAGCGACTTCTACGCGACCCGGGATGACTACGACCCCGCGGCCCGGCCCTGGCCGGACTCGGTCCAGGCGCTGCTCGCCGACGCCGTTGCCTCCCTGCGCGGGCACCTCAGCGGGCAGGAACGCATGGGGGAGGTGGACGTCACCGAGGAGCCCGACCGCTGGGTCGTCTCCTTCGACCCGTGCGGCTCGGGCGGCCGGACTCACCGCCCCGACTCGACCTCCGACGGCCGGGCCCGGATGGAGCCGCCGTACGACTTCGCCGTCACCACCGGGCGGCACGACTGGGCGTGGCAGCGCGAGGGAGTCTGCCTGTACTGCGTCCACTGCTGCCAGCTGCAAGAACGGATCCCCATCCAGCGTTTCGGCTTCCCGCTGCGCGTCGTCGATCCGCCCACCTGGCCCGCCTCAAGGCAGGGCGGTAAGTGCACGTGGAGCATCTACAAGGATCCGGGCGCCATCCCGGCCGCCGTCTACCACCGCGTCGGCCTGCAAAAACCAGAAAGCCCAGGCCAGTGATCGCCGCCGGGAATGGCGATCATGAGACGATCGAAATACGCTGATACGCATCGCGGCGAGCACCGAGCGGCGAGGGAGGTGCTGGTGATTCCGGGACCGGGAGGCGAGCGAGCGGTACGCCGGGTGGACCGCGGCCACCTGCGCGCCTCGCACGCCGACCGCGACCAGGTGGTCGACACCCTCAAGGACGCGTTCGTCCAGGGTCGGCTGGCCAAGGACGAATTCGATTCGCGCGTCGGCCACGCCCTCGCGGCGCGGACGCACGCCGACCTGGCCGCGCTGACCGCCGACCTGCCGGCCACGCCGCCCGCCGTCCGTCCGCCGCACCGGCCGGTCCCGGCGCGGCCACCGAACCCCGCGATCAAGAACGGCACTCGCGTGATCGCGATCACGACCATGCTCTTCGGGGGCGTGTGGGCGGCGGGCACGCTGCTCAGCCAGACCGATAACCAGGCAGTGGTCGCGCTGATCTCCGCCCTCACCTTTATCTGGTTCGGGATCGTGGTCCTGGTCGGGTCGGTGATGATCGACTCGCGGCGCCACGGGCGCCCAGACCGGCAGCTGCCACCCGCTTCCCGCGACCGCGGCAAGCCCGCGGCGCTATAACGCGCCGTCGCGCAGCGCGGACTTCAGGATCTTGCCCGAAGGCCCCTTCGGCAGCTCGCCCACGAACCGGACCTCGCGCGGGTACTTGTACGCCGCCAGCCGCTCCCGGCAGTAGGCGATGAGCTCCTCGGCGGTCAGCTCGGACCCGGGACGCAGCGAGACCACCGCCACGACCTCCTCGCCCAGCCGCTCGTCCGGCTTGCCGATCACCGCGGCCTCGGCTATCGACGGGTGGGCGTAGAGCACCTCCTCGATCTCGCGCGGGTAGACGTTGTACCCGCCGCGGATCACCAGGTCCTTCGCGCGATCGACGATGAAGTAGAAGCCGTCGGAATCCATGTAGCCGAGGTCCCCGCTGTGCAGCCAGCCGTCGCGCAGCGTCTCGGCGGTGGCCTCGGGCCGCCCGAGATAGCCCTTCATGACGTTGTGCCCGCGGATGAGGATCTCGCCCACGTTCTCGCGGCCGGGCGGCAGCGGCTGGCCCGAGGAATCAGCCACCCGCATCGTCACCCCCCACATCGGCTTGCCGATGGACAGCACCCGCCGGTCGCCCGGCCGGTTGAACGAGCACGAACTGGCCGTCTCGGACATGCCGTAGCCCTCGAGCACCTCGATGCCGTACATGTCCTCGAACGTGCGCATGATCTCTTCAGGCAGCGACGCGCCGCCGGACACGGCCACCCGCAGCGCCGCCAGGTCGCGGCCGGCGATGTCCTGCTGCGCCAGGGCGTGCAGCATGGTCGGCACGCCGCCGATCACCGTGCACCGGTCGCGCTCGATGATGTCCAGCGCGTCTGCGGGCGTAAACCGCGGCACGATCGACAGGCAGCCGCCGTACCGGACGGCCACGTTGATCACCGACGAGAGCCCGAAGACGTGGAAGAACGGCAGGACGGCCAGGGTGACGTCGTCGCTGCGGTAGCCGAACAACGATCCCGCGATCGTGCAGTTCATGTACAGCTGGAAGTGGGTGAGCTCCGCGCCCTTGGGCTTGCCCGTGGTGCCGCTGGTGTAGATAAGCACGGCCGTGTCTTCCGGGCCGCACGGGACAACGTCGCCCCCCGGAACGTCCAGTGCCGAGCCCGACAGGAGCGCACTGAACGGCCGGGCGTCGTCGGGCAGCGGGGCGGCGCCGAAGCTGACCAGGTACAGCGGCATGCCGAGCCGCTCACAGGCCTTGCTGGCCTCGGCGTGCATGCCCTCGAACCCGATCAGCAGCGCGGCCGAGGAGTCGCCGAGGTGGTACTCGAGCTCGGGCGCCATCAGCAGCGGGTTGAGCGGCAGCACCACCATCCCGGCCTTGAGCACGCCGAAGTAGGCAATCAGGAACTGCGGCACGTTCGGCAACTGGAGCGCCACCACGTCACCGGGCTCCAGGCCGGCCTCACGCAGGCCCGACGCGAACCGGCCCGAGTGCTCGTCAAGCTCCCGGTAGGTCGTCGCGGTTCCCATGAACCGGTGAACCTGGGCCTCTGGCGTGGCGAGGGCCGTCTCGGTCAGGATGGTCGCCAGGTTGAAGGTCATTCCCACCCCCTTGTCGGTGAGACATATATTAAAGGTGTATCACCACCGTGCCTAGGTCGTGGCTTGAGCGAGCGGAGCGGGCAGTGATCTACTTCGTCCGGAGACCCACACCGGGACCAGCAGGCTCAACGGGCCCAGGGAAACCACAGGGACCGCAGGACCTAGCCGGACCGTCGGCGGGGCTGTTCCTCACCGAGCCGGTCCGCGGCCTGGTCGACCTGGCCGCGCTGCTGGTCGCCGCGCCCTGGCTGGCCACCGCCCCGCGCGGCGACGGTCACGGCGTCCTGGTTCTGCCGGGGCTGCTCGCCTCCGACACCAGCACCGTGCCGCTGCGCGGCTACCTCGGCTGGCTCGGCTATCAGGTCCGGGGCTGGGACCTCGGCCGCAACCGCGGGCCCACCGCGGAGGTGCTGGCCGGCCTGCCCCGCGCCCTGCTGGACCATGCCCAGCGCACCGGCGGCCCGGTCTCGCTCGTGGGATGGAGCCTGGGTGGCATCTACGCCCGGGAAATGGCCCGCCGCCACCCCGGGCAGGTCCGGCAGGTCATTACCCTGGGCAGCCCTTTCGCGCGGCATGATCCGCGGCAGAACCGCGCCCACGGTCCCTACCAGCGCCTCAGGCACCTGCACGCGGACGGCGCCGAGTTGCCCACGCCCGAGGACCGCGCGAGGCCCATCGGTGTGCCGTCGACCGCGGTCTACTCCCGCCTGGACGGCGTCGTGTCCTGGCAGGCCTGCATAGAACCGGAGGCCGCAGGGCATCAGAACGTCGAGGTCCGCTGCAGCCACATCGGCTTCGGCTTCGACCCGGCCACCCTGTGGCTGATCGCCGACCGGCTGGCCGTCCCGCGCGGCCAGCACCGCCCCTTCCGCCCGCCGCCCCTGCTGCGGCCGATCTACCCGGACCGCCGATGACCATCACCGCCACCCGCCCGGCACCCTGGCACTACGCCGCCCCCTGGGGCGTGCGCAGCTATGTCACCGACCTGGACGGCCCCGTCCACTGGATCGAGTTCAACGCCGAAGCCCACGACCCCGGGGCCCGGGAAAAGGACGGCGAGACCCAGGGGCCGCCGATCGTGTTCGTGCACGGCCTGGGCGGTTCGCACCTGAACTGGTGCCTGATCGGCCCGCAACTGGCCGCGGGCCGCCGCGCGGTCGCGCTGGACCTGCGCGGCTTCGGCCTGACCCCGGGCCTGCGCGTCAACTCCACCGTGCGGGCCAACGCCCGCCTGCTGGACCGGTTCATCACCGAAGTCGTCGGCGAGCCGGTCATCCTGGTCGGCAACTCCATGGGCGGCCTGATCTCCATCCTGGAGACCAACGGCAGCCCGGACCTGATCAAGGGCGCCGCGCTCCTCGACCCCGCCCTCCCGCTCCCGCCGCAGAAACCCGACTGGCAGGTCAGCGGCCAGTTCTTGCTCTACGCCCTGCCCGGGCTGGGTGTACTGGCCGTCGCCAAGCTGATGGCCAGCGTCTCGCCCGAAGCAGGCGTCGACCAGCTGGTCAAGCTCTGCTTCGCCGACCCGTCGCGCGTCGATCCCGAGATGATCCGGGCCGAGGTCGCGCTCGCCACCAAACGCCGCCCGGCTACGTCCGCCCAGGCCACCGCCCGGGCCCGGGTGTTCCTGGCCGCGGCCAGGTCGCTGCTGCGGGTCCTGGCCCGCCGCGGTAGCTACCAGAAGCTGATGGCCGGGATCGACGTCCCGGTCCTGCTCATCGGCGGCGAGGACGACCGGCTGGTCCCGGTGGCGGCCATGCGCCAGGCCGCGACCCGCAATCCCCGTTGGGAGTCCGTTTTCCTCCCCGCAGTCGGGCACACCCCGATGCTCGAGGTCCCCGACGACACCATCGCCATCATCCGCGACTGGCTAGACCGGCACTTCAAGAACTGACCAGAACTAAGAGGAACCCGGGACATGCAGCAACTCACCGGACTTGACGCTTCCTTCCTCGCTCTCGAGACGGCCAGCTCCACCGGCCACGTCGGCGGGCTGGCCGTGCTTGACCCCAAGGACGCGCCCAAGCCGCTGACCCTGACCCGGCTGACCGAGGTCCTGGCCCAGCGCGTCCCGCTCGTCCCGGTGCTGCGCTGCAAGCTGCTGAACGTCCCGCTCGGCCTGGACCAGCCGTACTGGATCGACGACCCGGACTTCGACATCGAATACCACGTCCGGGAACTCGCCCTGCCCCGCCCCGGATCCGATGCCCAGCTGGCCGAACAGGTCAGCCGGCTTCACGCCCGGCCCCTGGACCGCAGCCGCCCGCTGTGGGAGATCTACCTGATCACCGGGCTGGCCCACCGGCGCGTCGCGGTCTACACCAAGATCCACCACGCGGCGATCGACGGCGCGTCCGGCGCCGAGCTGCTCACCGTGCTGCTCGACCTGACCCCGGCCGGACGCGAGCTGCCGCCGGTCAAGCCGTGGCGCCCGGAAACCGCGCCGCGCTGGCCGGAGCTGGCCGCCCGGGCCGCCGCCAAGCTGGCCTGGCGCCCGGTGCAGACCGTCCGCATCACCAACGAGCTGGTCAAGGTGCTGCCCACCCTGGCCCCGGTGGTCAACACGGTGGTCGGCGGCATGCTGGGCCTGAACCGCGGCGACGGCGAGGTCATCGCCACCATGCCGGGACGCCCCCCGGCGACGCCGTTCAACAAGCCGATCACCCAGCATCGCCGGTTCGCGTTCCGCAGCGTCGACCTCGGCACGGTCAAGCAGATCAAGAACGTGTTCAGCGTCTCGGTGAACGACGTCGTGATGGCCATGTGCGCGGGTGCCCTGCGCCGCTGGCTGGCCGACCGTGAGGCGCTGCCGACCCAGCCGCTGATCGCGATGATCCCGGTCTCGGTGCGCGACCCGGCCAGCAAGGGCGCGCTCGGCAACAAGGTCTCAGCCATGCTGGCCGCGCTGCCCACCAACGTCGCCGACCCGGGGCTGCGGCTGGAGATCGTGCACCAGGCCACGAAGATCGCCAAGGCCCAGCAGGCGGCGATCCCGCAGGGCCTGGTCGACCAGATCAGTGACTTCGCCCCGCCCGCCCTGACCGCGCGGGCCGCCCGCGTCGTGTTCGCCACCGGCGTGCTGCACCGGCTTCCGCCGTTCAACCTGACCATCTCCAACGTCCCCGGCCCGAACGTCCCGGTGTACCTGTGCGGGGCCAGGCTGCTCGCGCACTACCCGGTGTCGGTGGTCACCGACGGCCAGGGGCTGAACATCACCCTGGTCGGCTACCTGGGCCAGCTGCACTTCGGCCTGGTGGCCTGCCGTGAGCTGGTCCCCGACATCGACGTGCTGGCCGGCTACCTGGTCGACGAGCTCGCGCTGCTGGCCGAGGCCGCCGAGAAGCGGGCCACCGAGTAGATGACCGACGTCCACGCCGTCCTCCCGCAGGGAACCCAGCCGCCGGCCGCGGTCCCCGGGCACATCTTCGCCGCGGCGGTGGACATGTTCGTGGCCGGGCAGCGGCTGGACATGCGCTCGCTCGCCCGGCGCATCGGGGTGGCCCGCGCCACCTTGTACCGCCGGGTCGGCAACCGCGAGGCGCTGCTGGACCAGGTGCTGTGGTGGCGGGCCCGCCGCCTGCTCGCCGACCAGGTGCGGGCCAGCGCCGACCTGACCGGGACGGACCGGCTGGCCGCGGTGATCGGCGGCGTGCTGCGTGCCATCGGCGCCGACCGCCCGGTGCGGATGTTCCTGGAGTCCGACCCGGAGACCGCGCTGCGCCTGCTGACCGGCCCGCGTAGCACGGTCCACCAGGGAATGGCGCAGGCGCTGGAGAACCTCATCGACCTCGAACACGGCCGCGGCGCGTTCGAGGCCCGCCTGGACACCGCGACGCTGGCCTTCGCCATCGTCCGGGTCAGCGAGGGGTTCCTGTACTCCGACGTGATCGCCGACCGCGCCCCCGATATCGGCCCCAACATCGACCGCGCCGTCACCGTCATCGAGGCCCTGATCCGCGGACTGGAACACACCCCGGCAACGGCCGGCCAGCCCTGATGGCCATCGACCTGGACGGCGCGGTGGTCCTGATCACCGGCGGCGCCAACGGCATCGGGGCGGCCACGGCCCGGCACCTGGCCCGCGGCGGCGCGAAGGTCGTTATCGCCGACGTGGACGAGCGTGGCGCCCGGGTCGCAACCGAGATAGGCGGCAGGTTCGTCCGCTGCGACGTCCGCGAGCAGGCCGACAATGAGCAGGCGGTCAGCGCTGCGGTCCGCGCGTTCGGCGGCCTCGACGTGGCCTTCCTCAACGCCGGCGTATCGACCACGAGCGTGCGGCTCGGCGACGGACCGGGCTGGGACCTGGCCGCCTACCGGCGCGCGTTCGGCATCAATGTCGACGGCGCCTTCTTCGGCGTGAACGCCGCGCTGCCCGCCATCAGGGCCCGCGGCCGCGGCGCTCTGGTCCTCACCGCCAGCCTGGCCGGGCTCACCGCCGTACCGCAGGACCCGATCTACGCCGCGACTAAGCACGCCGTCGTGGGCCTGGCCCGCGCCCTCGGCCCGGCCCTGGCCGCCGAACACATCGCGGTCAACGCGCTGTGCCCCGGCTTCGCCGACACCGCGATCAACCAGCCCGTCCGGCACCTGATCGACGCCGCGGGCATCCCGCTGATGACCGCCGACGACGTGGCCGATGCCGTGGCGGCCATCCTGGCCAGCGACCGGACCGGCGAGGCCTGGTACGTCCAGCCCGGGCGCCCGGCCGAGCCGTTCGCGTTCCGGAACGTCCCGGGTCCGCGCGCCCCGGACGGGTCAAAGGTCGGCGGCGTCCCCTAGCGCGAGGATCAGCTTGCCGGTGTTGACCCCCTCGAAGAGCTTGATCAGCGTGTCGGGGAAGTCCTCGACGCCGCCTTGGACGATGGTCTGCTGCGACTTCAGCCGCCCGGCCTGGTACCAGCCGGCCAGCTCGGCCATGGCCTCGGGGTACCGCCGGGCGAAGTCGAACACCAGGAAGCCGGTCATGGACGCCCGCTGCACCAGCAGCATCATGTAGTTGGCCGGCCCCCGCACCTGGGTCTCGTTGTACTGCGAGACCGCGCCGCAGATGACGACCCGGGCCCCGCGTGCGATGCAGGTCAGCACGTCGTCGAGGATCTCGCCGCCCACGTTGTCGAAGTACACGTCGACCCCGTTCGGCGTCATCTCGCGCAACGTCCGGCGCAGGTGCGGCATCCGGTAGTCGATGCACGCGTCGAAGCCGAACTCCTCGGTCACCAGCCGGCACTTCTCCGGGCCGCCCGCGATGCCGATGACCCGGCAGCCCTTGATCTTGGCGATCTGCCCGGCCACGCTGCCCGTCGCGCCCGCCGCGCCGGACACCACCACCGTGTCGCCGTCGGTGACCCGGCCGGTCTCCAGCAGGCCGAAGTACGCGGTCAGCCCGGTCATGCCGAGCACACCCAGGTACGCGGTGGGCTCGGCTAGCGAGACGTCGAGCTTGAGCACGCCCCGCCCGTCGGAGACGGCGTACTCCTGCACGCCGAACGTCCCGTAGACGTAGTCGCCGACCGCGAACCCGGGGTTCTCGGACGCGGTGACCCGGCCGATCCCGCCGGCTCGCATGACCGCGCCGATGTCGACCGGCGGGACATAGGAAAAGCCCGCGTTCATCCAGCCCCGCATGGCCGGGTCGATGGACAGGTGCGAGATCCGGGTGACGAACTCCCCGGCCGCCGGGCTCGGCGCCGGCTCGGTGGTGAACTCCCAGTCGGCGGGCCGCGGGAGCCCGGACGGGCGGGCGGCCAGGCGGACCTGACGGTTGGTCTGTGGCATAAAGACAAATTATGCCGAACGGGCCGTGGTCATCGCCATGTCCGAAACCCGCCAGCTAACCATCGCTGGCGCCCATAGCTTCTAGGTATGAGCATCTACCAGACCCACAGCAGCCCGCTGGGCGAATTGCTCCTCGTAGGCGAGCAGACCGAGGAGGGGGTGGCGCTGACGTCGGTGTCCCTGCCCGGCCAGCGCCACGCGCCGGAGATCAGGGCCGGCTGGCAGCGCGTCCCCGGAGCGTTCGCCGAAGTCACGCGGCAGCTCGACGAGTACTTCGCCGGCCAGCGGACCCACTTCGACCTGGACCTCGCCCCGGACGGCACCCCGTTCCAGCACCGGATCTGGCAGGCCCTGGATTCGGTCCGGTACGGCACCACGACCACCTACGGTGAGCTCGCCGCCCAGCTCGGCGTCCCGCGGGACCGGGTCGTGGCCCTGGGCGCCGCGATCGGCGCCAACCCGCTGCTGATCATCCGCCCGTGCCACCGGGTCATCGGCGCCGACGGCACCATGAAGGGCTACGCCGGGGGAGTGGAGCGCAAGCAGTGGCTCCTGGTTCATGAGGGCGTCCTGCTCCCGGAGTTCGCATGAGCCTGGCCGCCTGGGACTGGCCCGCCATCGCCGCCGACCTGGACGCCAGCGGCTGCGCGGTCACGCCCCGGCTCCTGACCCCGGCGCAGTGCCGCGACCTGGCCGGCCTGTACGACCGGCCGGAGCTGTTCCGGTCCACCATCGACATGGCCAGGCACCGGTTCGGCTCCGGTCAGTACCGGTACTTCACCCACGACCTGCCCGAACCGGTCCGCGCGCTGCGCGAGGCGTTCTACCCGCACCTGCTCACCATCGCCCGGAGCTGGGCCGGCCGCCTCGGCCGGCCCGCCCCGTGGCCGGACACCCTGCGGGACTGGCTGGACGTGTGCCACCGGGGCGGGCAGGCCAAGAGCGCGCAGATCCTGCTGCGCTACCGGGCCGGGGACTGGAACGCGCTGCACCGCGACCTGTTCGGCGACCTGGTCTTCCCTCTCCAGGTTGTCATCGGCCTGGACGAGCAGGGCGCCGACTACACCGGCGGTGAGTTCCTGCTCGTCGAGCAGCGACCCCGGGCCCAGTCCCGCGGCACCGCCACCGTGCTGCCGCAAGGCCACGGCCTGATCTTCACCACCCGCGACCGCCCGGTGCGCGGCGCCCGGGGCTGGTCCGCCGCCCCGGTGCGCCACGGCGTCAGCACCGTCCGCTCCGGCCGCCGTCACACCCTGGGCCTGGTCTTCCACGACGCCTAGGGGTTATCCCCCAGTTCAAGATGGGTGGCAGGCTGCTGCCGCCCGGCGCGCCCCGTCCGTAGCGTCGTGCTTGCCCGAACGCTACGAAGGGAAGCACGATGATCGAAGCACGGGGGCTCGTCAAGCGCTACGGTTCTACCGCGGCGGTCAACGACCTCAGTTTCACGATCCGCCCCGGTCTGGTGACCGGGTTCCTCGGCCCTAACGGGGCCGGCAAGACCACCACCATGCGGCTGATCCTGGGCCTGGACTACCCGTCCGCCGGGACCGTCACGGTCAACGGCCGGCCGTACGCACAGCTGCCCCGCCCCATGCGCCAGGTCGGCGCGCTGCTGGACGCCGGGGCCGTGCACGGCGGCCGCACCGCCCGCGGCCACCTGCTCTGCCTGGCCCAGACCAACGGGATCGCGCGGCGCCGGGTGGACGAGGTGCTCGACACGGTCGGCCTGGCCGAGGTGGCCTCCCGGCGCGCCGGGGGGTTCTCGCTCGGCATGCGCCAGCGGCTCGGCATCGCCGCCGCGCTGCTCGGCGACCCGCGGATCCTCATGTTCGACGAGCCGGTCAACGGGCTGGACCCCGAGGGCATCGTGTGGATCCGCACGCTGATGAGGTCCCTGGCCGCCCAGGGCCGCACGGTCCTGGTGTCCAGCCACCTGATGTCGGAGATGGAGCACACCGCCGACCACCTGCTGGTCATCGGGCGCGGCCGGCTCATCGCCGACTGCTCCATGGCCGAGTTCATCGCCCGCGGCTCGGGCCAGGCCGTCCAGGTCCGGACCCCGCAGCCCGACGCCCTGGCCCGGGCCGCCGCCATCGCGGGCGCGAACGTCGTGGCGGGTCAGGGCCTCGGGGAACTGGAGATCCGCGGCCTGACCGAGGAGCAGGTGTCGGACCTCGCCTTCGCGCACGGCATCCGGCTGCACCACCTCGCCGCCACCCGGGTGTCGCTCGAGCACGCCTTCATGGAACTGACCGCCGACAGCGTGGAATACCGCGCCGCATAAGGAGACCCGACATGACCACGCTCACCATCGCCGCGCGGCCGGCCACCCGGACCGTCCGCTCCGAACTGACCAAGATCCGCTCGGTCCGCTCCACCTACTGGACCCTGTTCGTGCTGGTTCTGGCCAGCATCGCCTGGTGCGTCGCCTACTGCCTGGGCACCGTGCATTCCTGGCCCGCCATGTCGGCCCAGGACCGGGCCGGGTTCGACGCCACCCAGGACAGCATCCTCGGGCTGGTCCTGCTCGGCCAGCTCGTCATCGTCGTGTTCGGCGCGCTGATCATCACCTCGGAATACGCGACCGGCATGGTCCGCACCTCGCTGACCGTCATGCCCAGGCGTGCCACGCTCTACCTGGCCAAGGCAGCCGTGTTCGCGGCGGTCAGCCTGGTCGTGTCGTTCGTGACCAGCTTCGGCACGTTCTTCCTGGGCCGGGTCCTGCTGGCCAGCACGCACGCGGGCGCGTCCCTGTCCCAGCCGGGCGTGCTGCGTTCGCTGGTCGTCTCCGCGCTGTACGTAGAGGTCTGCGGCCTGTTCGCGTTCGGCATCGGCGCCTCGGTGCGGAACACGGCGGGTGCGCTGACCCTGGCCTACGGCTGCCTCGCGCTGCTGCCCCAGCTCATCAGGGCGCTGCCGGACTCCCTGCACAACGCGCTGATGCGATGGGTGCCGGGCGGTGACGCGCTCAACGCGATGACCGCCACCCTGGGCGGGCGGCACCCGCTGCTGTTCTCGGCCTGGGGCGAGCTCGCCGTCTTCGCTGGCTACGCGGCCATCCTGCTAGTCCTGGGCGCGGTCCAGTTCACCCGTCGTGACGCCTAGCCACGGCCCCACGCTAGCGCCGAGACCGGCAAATTACGCTGAGACCGTGCGACAGCAAGTGCGCGCGTGGGCGCGCGGTCATCCGTGGCTGGCCGACGGCCTGCTGGCCGCCGCGCTGCTCGTGGTCACCGCGCCGCAGCTGGCCGCCGGACAGGCCAGCGCCGCCGCCCGGGGCGCCTTCACCGTGCTCGCCGTCCTGCTCGCCGCCACCCTGGTCCCGCGGCGCCGGTACCCGGTGGCGGCGTTCACCGTCGCCGCCGTGATCGGCGCCGCGCAGATCCTCTTCGGCGTTCAGAACGGCAGCGGACCACCCGTCTTCGCCCTCCAGCCGAACAACGCCGACCTGGTCATCCTGGTACTGCTTTACACACTGGCCGCCTACCGGCCCCGCCCGGTCTCTATCGCCGGGCTGGTGGTCTGCCTGATCGGCTCCGCGGTGGCCATCGCCCGCTGGTCCCCGGCCCACGGAACTCATCCGACCGGCGCCCTGTTCGGAGCGGCCGCCGGGCTCGGCGGGCTGACGCTGACCGCGTGGGTGCTCGGCGATTCTGTGGCCTACCGCTACCGGCGGGTCTACTACGCCTCGCTGGAGGAGCGCGCCGCCCGGGCCGAAGCCGAGCGCGACGCGCAGGCGCGGATCGCCGCCGCCGCCGAGCGCGCCCGCGAGCTGCAAGAACGGCGTGCCCGGGCGGTCGACGAGTCCGCCGCCCGGCTCCGCCGGATCGAACGCGACCTGCACGACGGGGCCCAGGTCCGTCTGGCCGCGCTGGCCATGACGCTGGGTGAGATCAAGGAGAACCTGGAGCAGTCCGCTGCCGACCACCGCACCCTCGGCCTGGTCGGTGCCGCGCACCAGAACGCCAAGGACACCCTCGCCGAGCTGCGCGACCTGGCCCGCGGCATCCATCCCCCGGTACTCGACCGGGGGCTAGGCCCGGCCCTGGGCATCCTGGCCGGGACCAGCGCGATCCCGGTTGCCCTGACGGTCGCCATCACCCAACGACCCTCGCCGGCCATCGAGGCCATCGCCTACTTCTGCGCCGCCGAGTTGCTGGCCAACGTGACCAAGCACAGCGGAGCGAGTCGCGTGACGATCGGCGTCAGCGAGCCGGCGTCCGGGCTGACGCTGACCGTCACCGATGACGGGGACGGCGGCGCCCGCCTGGTCGCCGGCGGCGGGCTGGCCGGGTTGCTCGAGCGCGTGCAGACCGTCGACGGGCGGCTGGAGATCGACAGCCCGCCCGGTGGCCCTACCATCGTCACCATCGAACTCCCGAGGCACGCCTGATGACCGCCATTCCCGAGCGCCTGCGCATCGTGATTGCCGAGGACGCCGCGATCATGCGCGACGGGCTGACCCAGACCCTGACCCGGCGCGGCCACGACGTCGTGGCCGCGGTGGCCGACGCCGACGCGCTGCGCCAGGCAGTGGACGAACACGTGCCCGACGTGGCCATCATCGACGTGCGCATGCCGCCGACCCACACCGACGAGGGGCTGCGCGCCGCCCAGGCCATCCATCGCGAGCGTCCCGGAGTCGGCGTGCTGGTGTTCTCCCAGTACATCGAGACCCAGTCGGCGACCGAGCTGCTCGCCGCGGCCCCGGCCGGGGTCGGCTACCTGCTCAAGGACCGGGTGGCTGACGTCAGCGACTTCATCGACGCCATCACCCGGGTCGCCCACGGCGGCACCGTGCTCGACCCCGAGGTCGTCCGCCAGCTGCTGACCGCCAGCCGCCGCGGGGACACCCTGGCCGCCCTGACCCCGCGCGAGCGGGAGGTGCTCTCGCTCATCGCCCAGGGCCGGTCCAACGCCGCCATCGCGGCTGCCTTGTTCATCTCGCCGAAGGTCGTGGAGAAGCATGTCGCGAACATCTTCGACAAGCTCGGCCTGGCCCCCGACGACAACGACAACCGCCGAGTCATCGCCGCCCTCCGCTACCTGGAGTCTTAACCACATCAGCACCCGTCCTGCGCCCACCTGGCGCCCCGGCCGGCAAGCGCGGCCCCTTCGCGCCCCGGCCGGCAAGCGCGGCCCCTTCGCGCTCCGGCCGGCAAGCGCGGCCCCTTCGCGCCCCGGCCGGCAAGCGCGGCCCCTTCGCGCCCCGGCCGGCAAGCGCGGCGAAGGCCGTGCCGGACCCGGCCCACCGGTGATACCTGTGGTTCAGCTGCGAGCCGTGATGCGAGGAGTCCGCAAAAGATCTTGGAAGATCAGGCTTTCGCGAAGACTTTTGTACCTCATAGGGTATAAAACTCTTCATCAAACCCGAATCCACCACGTAAACTTTCATCCGCCCGAATATATATACGATCCACTCGGCTATCCCGCTGGCCAGCGACCTGGTACTACGGTGAGCATGCCAGCTAGGCCATCCGGAGCGAGCCCGGAGTTAAGGAGCGTATGTGCGCGAGTTGGGTCCCGCGGTCGAACGCGAGGCGCGGGACCGGCTGGGCGCCGCCGAGGCCGACGCGTTCCTGACCCGGCTCGAGCACCTGTCCGTCGACATCCTGGAGCCGCTCGGCCAGATCTACGGCGCCGACGCAGACAAGCTCGCCACCGGACTCGTCCAGGACGCCCTGGCCGCCGCCGCCCAGCGTCCGCCGGCATTGCGCCTGCTCGACCGCCGTCGCGAGATCGACCCGGCCTGGTTCCAGCGCTCCCGGATGATCGGCTACGTCTGCTACACCGACCGGTTTGCAGGCACGCTGGCCGGGGTCCGCCAGCACCTGGATTACCTGGCCGAGCTGGGCGTCTCCTACCTGCATCTGATGCCGCTACTGCGGCCGCGCGACGGGGAGAACGACGGCGGCTACGCGGTGGCCGACTACGACGACACCGATCCGCGCATCGGCACCATGGCCGACCTGCAGGCCCTGGCCGGCGACCTGCACGAGCGCGGCATGGCGCTGTGCATCGACCTGGTGCTCAACCACACCGCCCGCGAGCACGAGTGGGCCCAGAAGGCTATAAAAGGCGAGCCCGGCTATCGCGACATGTACCTGATCTACCCGGACCGGACCGAACCCGACCGCTACGAGCGCACGCTGCCCGAGGTATTTCCCGACACCGCGCCGGGCAGTTTCACGCACATACCCGGCCTGGGCTGGGTGTGGACCACGTTTCACGACTACCAGTGGGACCTGAACTACGCCAACCCGGCCGTGTTCCGGGCCATGCTGGGCACGATGTTCGCCCTGGCCAACCGCGGCATCGACGTGCTCCGGGTCGACGCCGCGCCGTTCTTGTGGAAGCGGGTCGGCACCGACTGCCAGAACCAGCCCGAAGCGCACGCGCTGCTGCGCGCCTTCCGCGCGCTGACCCGGCTGGCCGCGCCGGGCCTGGTCCTCAAGGCCGAGGCCATCGTCAGCCCCGAGATGCTGGTTCCCTATCTCGGCGGTCACGACCGGTTCCGGCCTGAGTGCGACCTGGCCTACGACAACCAGCTCATGGTGATGCTGTGGTCCACCCTGGCCACCCGCGATGTCCGGCTGGCCGAGGCCGCGCTGTCCCGGCGCCGTCCCGCGCCCGGGCCGACCTCCTGGGTCACCTACATCCGGTGCCACGACGACATCGGCTGGGCGGTGTCCGACGCCGACGCCGGCGCCGTCGGCCTGGACGGCTTCGCCCACCGGCGCTTCCTGTCCGACTTCTACGGCTCGGGATTCCCCGGCTCGTTCGCCCGCGGTGCGCGGTTCCAGGACAACCCGGCGACCGGCGATGTCCGCATCTCGGGCATGGCCGCTTCGCTGTGCGGCATCGAGGCCGCGCTGGAGGCCGGGGAGCCCGGCGCGCTCACCGCCGCCATCCGCCGGCTGGAATCGATGTACGCCGTCGCGTTCTCCTTCGGCGGCATCCCGCTCATCTACATGGGCGACGAACTGGCCCTGCGCAGCGACAGCGGTTGGGCCGCGGACCAGGCGCACGAGCACGACAACCGCTGGATGCACCGGCCCTTGATGGACTGGGAGGCGGCTGCCCGGCGGCACGACCCGAACAGCATCGAGGGCCGGGTCTTCGCCGCCATCGCCGGCCTGGCCGACGCGCGGCGCTCACTGCTCGCGCTGCGCTCGGGCGGCCGCACGGAGCTTCTCCCGACAGAAAACCGCAGCGTAATGGCCTACCGCCGGGCACATCCGCGCAGCGCGCCGTTCCTGGCGCTGACCAATTTCAGCGACGTCGATCAGGCCGTGGACGCCGGGATCATCGCCAGGGCCGGCCTGTACGAGCCCGCGCACGTTCACTCCAGCGCCGGGCGGCTGAGCATCAGCGCGGGCCGGATCGAACTGCCGCCATGGAGCTTCCTCTGGCTCACCGGCACCTGAAACGCCGGTCCCTGTTTACCGAGCAAAGGGCTGCAATTGGCCTATCACTCACCGTGAATGCCTGGCCTCGGCCCTTCTTATTTACGCAAACAGCCAGGTCCACGGCGTGTCGTCTCGACCGAGAAGGAAACGGCACGGTAAAACTGGACCAGCCACCCGGCTCCCATTCAATACCTGGGAAGTTCACCAGAATTAACTAAGCGTCAGCACCGGCGTAATCGTTACAGTGCCCCATTCACCGATAAGAAACCCGGATCCCCGCCCGATGAGCCTCTTAGCACGACCCGCGCTGCACCGCGCCGATTGGCCCGGCCGCGGCAGGCCGCCAGCCGCCTCACCGATCCGCCGGAGGTAACCCGACCATGGCCCGAAGGATGCTCAGGGCACCCGTGCTTCTGCGGGCGATTACGGTCGCCGCGGCCGTCGTGGTCCTGGCCCCGGGCCCGGCGTCGGCCCGTTCGGCCACCTTTCCTGACGCCGCCAGTCCTGCCGCACCGCTGCCGTGTCAGGCCACTGACCTGGGCATTAGCGTACCAACTGCGATCGCGGGCGACCCCGATGAGGGGATGGGGAAACGAGCCTGGAATATCGTTTTCCGTAATACATCCAAGACGGCGTGCTCGCTGCACGGCTGGCCGCGGATCGTGGTCCGCACGACCACGGGACAGACAGTTGCCACCACGGTCAGCAGGGTCAATTACAGCAATCTCGCCTCTATCCCGGATACCCAGATCGTCCTGACCGCCGGGCAGAACGCCATTGTCACGGCCACCTCCGCCACCGCTCCCGGCCGCTGCGTCACCCGGTGGACGCTCGGGCTGACCCTGCCGGGAGCGGCCCGTCCGGTCACGGTCCCCGGCCCGGCCAGCTCCTTCGCCCCGTGCGTCGGCGGGCAGCTGCGATTGTCGCCGTTTTACGCCGAGCAGACCCTGACCCGGCAGATCAAGGCCCTGAGCAGCTCGGCCGCTCCATCACCGTTCGCCGCCGCCACCGGCGCGGAACCCGCCACCTGCGCCGCCGCCGCCCTGCGGGCCAGCATCACCTCGGTCGCGAACGAGCACGACGGGTCGATCATCGAACTGCGGCTCAGCAACGCGGGCCAGGCGTGCGTGCTGCCCGAGGGCTGGCCGACAGTCAAGCTGCAGCTGGCCGGCGGCGGCAGCCAGGTAGCCAAGATCTTCCCCGACACCGCCGCCGCCCAGGCCGGGCGCAAGCTGCTTACCACCTATCAGCACGGCGCCACGCAGAGCACCGCCCTGACCCTGTCGCGGCGCGCTGCTGTCTCTGTCGCGCTGTTCGCCACCGCCAGCGGGCCGCAGGCCTGCCAGCGGGTCACCTCGCTGGTCGTCTACCCGACCACCGCGGCGCGCGGCGGGGGCGCCGCTGCCGCGCTGGCCACGCCCGCCCGGATCTGCGGCGTGCCCCGGGTCCTGTCGTTCGTGCCGAGCGGTCCCGGCGACAAGGCCATGGCCATCGCCCGCGACGCCCTGGCCACCGCGCAGTCCCCTTCCGGGCGGGCCGCTTCCGCGCAGCCCGACAGCTCGAGCAGCTTCTACTGGGGGACCGACAGCGCCGCCCCGCAGGCGTGCGGCAATGGCAGCGGACCGTACACCGAGCCGGCCGGCAGCTGCAGCAAGGGCAGCCCCGGCGTGTACGGCGAGTACATCGGCGAGGTGGGCTCGTTCATGAACTGGCAGGGCTGCACTACCTCCGGGCTGGCCTGGGAGCAGGCCAACTACAACATGGCCACAGACAACGTGGTCAAGTTCAGCACCGGCCTCGGCGCCGCCGCCTACTGGTTCGCCGCTGGCCCCGGGCGTGACCCGCACTACAACGGCACCACCACCGAGGCCGGGATCTGGGGCCAGGAGCAGGCGCAACAGGCCCTCTCGGACCTGGGCGGCAAGGTCTTCAACTTCCGCTATATCTTCATGGACATCGAGAACAACGGCGTCCCGCCGGACGAGGACGGCTGGAACACGGTCTGGAACGGCCCGTGCGGCAACACCGTGAAGAACGAGTACATCCCGGCCAACGTCGACTTCGCCACCTGGGTGGGCTTCGCCAACTACATCGATGACCACTCCTCCTACCTGGCGGGTGTCTACTCCTCGGGCGGAAACTTCTACGGCTCCTGGGCCGGGATCTTCGGCAACTCCAAGCTCAGCAACACCGCCGAATGGACCTTCACCGATGAGCAGGCCCAGCTGGACTTCCCGTCCGGGTTCACCGGCTCCCACGCCCGCGCCCAGTGGTTCTCCAGCGAGCCGGCCGCCTGCGACCTGCTGTGGCAGTGGTCCGGCGGGAACGGCGTGCTCAACGGCTTCGGCGACTTCGACGTGGCCGAAACGGCCAACGATGCCAGCCCCGCGTGCGCGCCGGCGCCCCCGCCTCCGGTGATCATCCACCATCACTAGCGCCTGAGCTGCGCAACGTCACGTCTCCAGGCCGGTCTCCGTCCTCCCAGGTGATGGATCGAACCGATCGGTAATTTCCTGGAGGACTTCGTGACTACCCCATCCGAGGCGGCGGTCGCCTCGCGATCGGCCGCCGCTGGCCGGCCCTCGGCTGCCGCGGGGATCGCCGTGCTGGTGATCGCCGGGGCCCAGCTGATGGTGGCGCTGGACGTCACCATCGTGAACATCGCGCTGCCTCACATCCAGAGCGCACTGCACTTCTCCCGCCCGTCGCTGGCCTGGGTGATCGACGCCTACACGCTGGTCTTCGGCGGCCTGATGCTGCTCGGCGGCCGGGCCGCCGACTTCCTGGGCCGCAAGCGCATGTTCATCGCGGGCCTGGGCCTGTTCTCGGCGGCCAGCCTGATGGGCGGGCTGGCCAACACCGCGGGCCTGCTCATCGCGGCCCGGGCCGTGCAAGGCGTCGGCGCCGCGATCGCCAGCCCGACTGCGCTGTCCCTGATCACCACGGTGTTTCCTGAGGGCAAGCAGCGCAACCGGGCGCTGGCCGCCTACGCCGGGGCCACCGGAGGTGGCGGCGTGCTCGGCCTGATCGCCGGCGGCCTGCTCACTGACCTGCTGTCCTGGCGGTGGGTGCTGTTCGTCAACGTGATCATCGGCGGCCTGCTGATCGCGGCCGCGCCCCGGGTCATCCCCGACACGCCCCGCGCGCCGGGCCGCCCGTCGGTGCCGAGCGCGGTGCTGTCCGTGATCGGGGTCGGGGGCCTGGTCTACGGGTTCCTGCACGCCGCCTCCGACAGCTGGCGCAGCCCGGTGACGATCGGGGCGTTCGCCGTGGCTGCGGTGGTCATCACCGGCTTCATCGTGCTGCAGGCCCGCGCTCGCGAGCCGCTGCTGCCGTTGCGGCTGTTCCGCAACCGTAACCGGGTGGGCAGCCATCTGATGGGGATGGCCATCGGGGCCGCGATCTTCTCCATGTTCTACTTCCTCACCCAGTTCGTGCAGGAGATCCTGGGCTACAGCCCGATCAAGGCGGGCCTGGCCTTCCTGCCGCTGATGGTGCTGCTCGGCGCGACCGCGCAGATCGGCGGCCGGCTGATCAGCCGGACCGGTCCCAAGCCGCTGCTGATCTTCGGCGCGCTCTGGGTTCTGGCCGCCCTGCTGTGGCTGAGCCGGATCTCGGTCGGCGCCACCTACGCCGGCCGGGTGCTGCCCGCGCTGCTCATGCTCGGGGTCGGCGTCGGCTCGTTCTTCGTCCCGCTGGCCGGGACCGCGGTGGCCGGGATCACCGATCACGACGCGGGCATCGCGTCCGCCGCCTACATCATGTTCTTCCAGATCGGCGGGGCGATCGGGCTAGCCGCGCTGACCACTGTGGCCTCCACGGCGATCCGTCATGACCTGCCCGCCCGGCCCTCGGGCGCGCTAACGCTCGCCCACGCCCTGGCCCACGGCTGGGGCGTGGCCTTCGCCGCCGGTGCCGGGTTCGCCGCGCTAGCTCTGCTGGTGGCGCTGATCGTGGTCCGCGTCCAGACCGGCGAGATCAACCCCGCCCACGTCCACTGAGCATGAGAAAGGACTAGCCATGATCCTGGTCACCGGGGCAACCGGCAAGGTCGGCCGCCACCTGGTCGCCGGCCTGCTCGCCGAGGGCGCGCCCGTCCGCGCGCTAACCCGTTACCCGCAGACCGCGGGCCTGCCCGCGGCTGCGGAAGTGGTGAGCATCGATCCGGCCCGGCCCGCCACCATCGCCGCGGCCGTGGCCGGTACCACTGCCCTGTTCGTCAACGTCACCGCGGTCGGCGCGATACTAAAGGACCTCATCACCGAGGCGGCCCGGGCCGGGACCCGCACCGCGGTCATGCTCTCCTCGATGACCGTCCGCGACCACGGCGCGCAGCCCTACTCCATCGGCGCGCACCATAAGGCCCTCGAGGACACGGTCGCGGCCTCCGGCCTGGACTGGACGTTCCTGCGCTGCGGCGGGTTCGCCGCCAACACCCTGGCCTGGGCGCCGATGATCCGGGCCGAGGGTGTCGTCCGGGCGCCCTACCTGACCGCGGCAACCGCGCCGGTCGCCGAACAGGACATCGCCGCGGCAGCGGTCCGGGTCTTGCTAGGCGATGGCCACGCCGGGGCCCGGTACGTGCTGACCGGCGAGCAGTCCCTCACCCAGGCCGAGCAGGCCCAGGCCATCGGTGCCGCGATCGGCCGCGAGCTGCGGATCACCGAGCTGCCGCCCGAGGTATTCCGGGCCGCCGCGACGGCCCGCATGCCGGCCGCCGCCGTGGACGACCTGCTCCGCTACCTGGCCGAGTACGTGGGCCGCACGGCCGAGATGTCCCCGGATCTGCCCGCCCTGATCGGCCGCCCGGCGACGACCTTCGCCGACTGGGCCGCCGGCCACGCGGCCACCTTCCGCTGATTCACCTCCTGAGGTACCCGGAGCAGCGCGTCGAAGTCGCCGGTCCAGCCGCCAGGCCTGCTGCACCGACGCGTCACGTTCCCGTGCCCTCTGCCGTCCATCCCAGTAAAGACACCTCGAAGACAACGGGGGAGACCCATGAGCGTGATCCGAGCGCCGTCCCGCAAGCCCCTGATGGCTACCCAGGCCAGTTCGCTCGGTCGCCTCGGGGCCTGGAGCTACCGGCACCGGCGCTTGGTCGTGGCCGCCTGGGTCACGGCCCTGATCGTCATCAGCCTGGCCGGTCGGCTGGCGGGCTCGGCGTTCAAGGACAACCTGAACGGCGGCACCAGCACCCCCTCCCAGCAGGCCGCCGCGTTCCTGCAGCACAACTTCCCGAGCCAGTCCGGCGACGTCGCCCAGGTCGTGTTCGATGTCCGGGCGCCGGTTACCTCGGCCGCCGCCCAGGACCGGATCACCAGCACGCTCGACGGGCTGGCCCGGCTGCCGCGGGTGACGGCGGTAGTCAGCCCGTTCGCGGCCGAGGGCGGCGCCCAGATCAGCCCGGACGGTCACATCGCCTACGGCCTGGTCCGGTTCGACGCGATCGGCGACGCCCTTCCCGACGCCGCTATCAAGCAGGTCATCGCGCAGGCCCAGCGCGCAGCCGGTCCCGGTTTTGCCGTGCAGGTCGGCGGCGCGCCGGTGGAAAAGGTCGAGAAGCCGCAGTTCGGCAAGAGCGAGGCGCTCGGGATCCTGGCCGCCGTCCTCATCCTGCTGCTGGCCTTCGGGTCGGTCATCGCCATGCTGCTGCCGATCGCGACCGCGGTCGTCGCGGTGGCCGCCTCGTTCGGCCTACTTGACCTGCTCAGCCACGACGTGACCGTACCGTCGTTCGCGCCCGAACTTGCCGCCCTGGTCGGCCTGGGGGTGGGCATCGACTACGCGCTGTTCGTGATCACCAGGTACCGGACCGCGCTGCGGGCCGGGTCGGCCCCGCCGGACGCCGTAGTGACCGCGATGGCCACCTCGGGCCGCGCGGTGGTGTTCGCCGGATCCACCGTGGTCCTGTCGCTGCTCGGCCTGTTCCTGCTCGGCCTGCCGTTTATCTACGGCGCGGCCCTGGGTGCGATCATCGCCGTGCTGCTGGTCATGGCGGCGTCGGTCACGCTGCTGCCCGCCGCGCTGGGTTTCGCGGGGGCGGGCATCGACCGGCTGCGGATCGGCCGGCGGGCTCCGGCCGGCACGGGCGGGTTCTGGTGGACGTGGAGCCGCCGGGTGCAGCGGCATCCGTGGCTGACCGGCGGTGCCGCGGTCGCCACGCTGGTGCTGCTGGCCCTGCCGTTCGCGTCCTTGCGGCTGGCCTTCACCGACGCGGGCACCGAGCCGTCCTCCTACACGTCCCGGCAGGCCTATGACCTGCTCGCCCAGGGCTTCGGCCCGGGCACCAACGGGCCGCTCGTGGTGGCCCTGCAGATGCCGGCGGCTGCCCAGGGCGGGCCTCCCGCCATCGCCGCGCTGCGGTCTGACCTGGCCAGCCAGCCGGACGTGGCGCAGGTAAGCCCGCCGCAGTTCAGCCCCGCCGGAACGGCCGCGGTGCTGACCGTCATCCCGCGCACCTCACCCCAGGATGCCCGCACCTCGGCGCTCGTCCGGTCTCTGCGGGACACGGTGATGCCGCGGGCCACGGCCGGGACCGGGATCGCCGCGCTGATCGGCGGGCAGACCGCGGCCTCGATCGGCACCGCCGGGCTGATCTCGGCCCGCCTGCTGGTCGTCATGGCGTTCGTCATCGTGCTGTCGGTCCTGTTGCTCATGGCCGCGTTCCGCTCGGTGGTCATCCCGCTGGTCAGCGCGGTCCTGACCCTGCTGTCTACCGGCGCCGCCTACGGGGTGATCGTGGCCGTGTTTCAGTGGGGCCGGCTCGGCCGCGGCATCGACAACGGCGTGGTCGCCCCGGTTGACCCGTGGATCCCGCTGATGCTGTTCGCGCTGCTGTTCGGGTTCTCAATGGACTACCAGGTCTTCCTGGTCTCCAGGATCCGCGAGGAGTGGCGTGCCGGGCCTGCCGGCTCGGCTACCGCGGATTCCGACGCGGTGGCCGACGCCCTGGCCAGGACCGGACGGATCATCACCTCCGCGGCCGCCATCATGATCTGTGTCTTCGCCGCGTTCGTTCTCGGCGACCTGCGGGTGCTGCGGGTCATCGGACTCGGCATGGCGATAGCGGTCCTGCTGGACGCCACGCTCGTCCGCATGGTCGCCACCCCCGCGGTTCTGCAGCTGACCGGCCGGTCGAACTGGTGGTTCCCCCGCTGGCTCGACCGGGTCCTGCCCAGCATCCTCACCGAAGTCGGCTCCGCCACGAAGGGAACATCATGAAGGTTCTGGTCATAGGCCGGCTCGCGACCCTGCCGTTCGTCGAGCACGAACTGGTCACGTTCGATTACATCGAACTGGACGACGCCAGCCCGGCCTGACCGGCCACCCGCCCGGCTCCGGAGGTACGGTGGAACGGAGCCCAGCCATGACCGAACGCAAGCCATCGGACCTCAGCTTCACCTCGTGGATCGACCGGCAGATCAACGAGGCGGCCGAGCGAGGGGCCTTCGACAACCTGCCGGGCGCGGGTAAGCCGCTGCCCAAGCGGACCGACGCCGATGCCGCCCAGGCCTGGCTGCGAGACTACCTGCGCCGCGAGGGCGTATCCGCCGACGAACTGCTGCCCACCCCGCTCAAGCTGCGCAAGGAGACCGAACGCCTGGCCGAGACGGTCCAGGACCTGCGCACCGAGCAGGAGGTCCGGGCCGTCGTCGCGGACCTCAACCGCCGCATCCTCGAGTGGCGCCTGATCCCGGCCGGCCCGCCCGTATTCCTCCCGCTCCTAGACGCCGAAACCCTGGTCACCCGATGGCGCGACGCCCATCCGGCCCCCGCGCCGCCGCCCTCCCCAGCATCCCCGCCCGCCCCGCCGCCCCGCCGCTGGCTTCGCCGTCGGCCCCGTTAGAGCCCGTCACCCTGGCCCAGGGCCATGATGGCGTCGTAGCGGCGCAGCAGTTGCAGGCAGCGGGCCCGCCGGGGGCCGATGCTGCCGACCGGGATGTTCAGTGCCGCGCTGATCTCCGCGTAGGAGCTCGGCGGGTCGGCCGCGAGCATGGCCAGCAACTGCTGGCAGCCGGGCGGGAGGTCGGCGAGCGCCGCGCGCCAGACCGCGTTCCGTTCGGCAGCGAGGATCTCCTCCTCGATCGCGGTGGCGTCGGCGACCTGGAGTACGTCGTCTAGCTTCGCGCCGGCCCGTTCGGACCTGCCCGCCGCTGTCACGATGCGGAGGCATTCCCGCCGCGTGGTAGTGGCCAGCCAGCCGGGCAGCGCGGCCGGCTCGCGCAGCTGGCCCAGGTGTTCGACCGTCAGCAGCCACACATTCTGCGCCACGTCCTCGGCGTCCTGGCCGCTGAGCTGGAACCGGCGGCAGATCGACCACACCAGCGGTGCGTACCGGTCCACGATTCCCTCCCAGGCCGCCGGGTCGCCCGCGGTCGCGCGGGCGACCACGGCGGTCAGCGACAGGTCGATGCCGGGGTCGGTAGCCAAGGCTTCGATCCGGACGGCTTCGGTGTGATCCGCGCGCAGCCGGCGCAGGGCACCCCGGAACCCGGCTACCCGCCGGTCGAGCTCAGCGTCATCGAATTGCCCGCCGAGTGTGGTCAACAGAGCATCGAGCTCCTCGTCCCCGATCATCAGCGGTTCCCTTCCCTCGGCCGGAAATTCGCGAGCAGAGCGCGGAGTCTTTGCCGGCCCTCGAACGTGTACCGTTTCACGCACCCTGTGCTGACCCCCATGGCCTGGGCGGTCGCCGCTTCGGAAAGGCCAGCCACATCCCGCAGCTCGACTGCTTCCCGCTGGCTGGCAGGCAACCGGCACAGCGCCTGCCACACAGCGGCCCGATCGGCGACGACCTGGGCATGATCGTCGCCATCGGCCCGCACCGTGGCATGCGGATCGGGGTCGAGGTCCTTCGCGCGGCGCTCGTGGGCCCGCTGCCGTTTGCTCCGTTCGTTCCTGGCGATCTTGAACACGTAGCCTTCGGGCTCGTCCAGGGTCCCCACCCGCGCCCAGCGGCGACGCGCGGCCATGAACGCGTCGTCCGTGATCTCTTCGGCCAGGCCCCGGTCGCATCCCATATTGATCAGGTAGCCCTGGACCCGGCCCGCGTTCCTGCGGTAGAGCACGGCGACCTGATCGTCGTACTCCTCGTCAACGTTCATCGCGACCATCGGCCGTGTTCACCATCAGCGCGCCTCCCCGCTTTGCCGTTGGCCGGAATCGTCCGGAACCAGGACGTCATACGGAAACAGGGGCGCACGGCGGCAAAAGGTTGCGCCGTATACCAGGAAACCTTAGTCGGCTGACGGCGTGATGTCGCTAGGCGAACTCCTCCAGGGGTACAGCGAGGTCGGCGAGCTGGCTCACGTCCACGGTCCGGCCGCCGCGCACGATGGCCTGGATCGCCTCGTTGACGTCCCAGACGTTGACGTTCATCCCGGCCAGCACCCGGCCGTCACGCAGCCAGAACGCGACGAACTCCCGTCCTTCCCGGTCGCCGCGGAACACGACCTGGTCGTAGCCGCCGGGCTCCACGTAGCCGGCGTACTCCATGCCCAGGTCGTACTGGTCGGTGTAGAAGTACGGCACCAGGTCGTAGGCGACATCCTGGCCCAGCATGGCCCGGGCAGCCGCCTGGGGCTGGTGCAGCGCGTTGGCCCAGTGTTCGACCCGGACATGCCGGCCGAGCAGCGGATGGTAGGCGTTCGCCACGTCCCCCGCGGCGTAGATGTCCGGGTCTGAGGATCGCAGCCCGGCGTCGACAACGATCCCGTTGCCTACCTCCAGGCCGGCCGCCTCGGCAAGCTGGCTGTTGGGCGTGATCCCGATGCCCACGACGATCGCATCGGCCGGGACATGCGTGCCGTCAGCCAGCCGAACGCCGTCGGCCCGCCCCGCCGTTCCGGTTATCTCCGCCACCTGGACGCCGAAGCGCAGGTCAGCGCCGTGCTCGCGGTGCAGGTCGGCGAAGACCTGGGCAACCTCTCGGCCGAGCACCCGCAGCAGCGGCAACTCGGCCGCCTCCAGGACCGTCACCTCGGCGCCGGCCGACCGGGCCGCGGCTGCGGTCTCCAGCCCGATCCAGCCCGCGCCGATCACCACGACCCGGGTCGCGGTCTGCAGGGCCGCCCGGATCCGGTCACTGTCGGCCACCTTGCGCAGGTAGAGCACGCCCTCGGCGTCGGCGCCCGCCAGCGGCAGGCGCCGTGGCGCCGAGCCGGTGGCCAGCAGCAGCTTGGCGTAGCCGATCCGGCTGCTGTCGGCCAGCACCACCTCGCGGGCCGCCGGGTCGACACCGCTGACCAGAGCGCCCAGGCGCAGGTCGACACCGTGGTCGGCGTACCAGGTCGGCCGGTGGACGTAGATCGTCTCGCGCTCGGCCTTGCCCAGCAGGTAATCCTTGGACAGCGGCGGACGCTCGTACGGCCGCTCGTCCTCATCGCCGATCAGCACGATCGGTCCGCTGAACCCCTGCTCGCGCAGGGTTTCCGCGGCCTTGGCCCCGGCCAGGCTCGCCCCCACGATCACATGCGCCGTGCTCATGGCCTGCTCTCCTTTCGCGAATCTCCGGACGGTCGCCGGAGCCGGCCGGCGATCTGGTCGCCAAGTTCCCGCCAGCTGGCGTCGAACGCGGCCAGGCCGTTGCTCTCCAGTCCCTCGGTTACCTCGCCGTAGTCGACGCCGATCGCCTCCAGCCCGCTGAGCACCTCCCTGGCCTCGGTGTAGTGGCCGCGCACCGAGTCGTCAGGTATCACGCCGTGGTCGGCGACCGCGCGCAGGGTGGCTTCCGGCATGGTGTTGATGACATCCGGGGCGACCAGGTCGGTCACGTAGCGGGTGTCGGGATAGGCCGGGTCCTTGACCGAGGTCGAGGCCCACAGCGGCCGCTGCGGCCGGGCCCCGGCCGCGGCCAGGGCGGTCCAGCGTGGCGAACTGAGCATCCGCTCGTAGTGCTGGTAGGCCACCCGCGCGTTCGCGATCGCGGCCTTTCCGCGGAGGGCGGCCGCCGCGGCCGTGCCGATCTTGTCCAGCCGGTCGTCGACCTCGGTGTCGACCCGCGACACGAAGAACGAGGCCACCGACGCGATCTCGGACAGGTCCCGGCCCGCCTGCCGGGCGCGCTCGAGGCCGTCCAGGAAGGCGTTCATCACCTCCTCGTAGCGCACCAGGGAGAAGATCAGCGTAACGTTGATGCTGATGCCCTCGGCCAGGCACGCCGCGATGGCGGGCAGGCCCTGCCGTGCGGCGGGGATCTTGATGAACAGATTTGGCCGGTCCACCAGCCACCACAAGAACCGGGCCTCGGCGATGGTGGCCTCGGTGTCGTAGGCCAGCCGCGGGTCGACCTCGATCGACACCCGCCCGTCCACGCCGCCGGTCGCGTCGTACACCGGCCGTAGCACGTCACAGGCCCAGCGCACGTCGAAGGCGGTCATCACCCGCAGCGCCTCCCCGACGATGGCGCCGCGCGCCCACAGGTCACGCAGTTGCGGCGTGTAGGCGTCGCTGCCTGAGATGGCCTTGGCGAAGATCGCCGGGTTGGTGGTCACCCCCACGACGTGATCATGGGCGACCAAGTCGGCCAGGCTGCCGGTCACCAGCCGCTTGCGGCTCAGGTCGTCCAGCCAGATCGACACGCCCCTGCTAGTCAGGTCAGTCAGCGGATCAGCCATGTCGTGATCCCTCCTACCGGAAGTGCTCAGTGAGGTATGCCAGCCAGCGCGAAGAATTCCGCGCGGCTGCGCGGGTCGGCCCGCAAGGTGCCCAGCAGGGCCGACGTGACGGTCTTCGCGCCATGCGCCCGGACGCCGCGCAGCGTCATGCAGGAGTGCTCGGCCTCCAGCACCACGCCCACGCCCGGGGCTCGAAGACGGGTGGCCAGGCACTCGGCGACCTGCTTGGTCAGCCGCTCCTGGACCTGCGGACGGGCCGAGAAATGCTCGACCAGCCGGGCTAGCTTGGACAGCCCGACGATGCGCTCGCCGGGCAGGTAACCGACGTGCGCGACACCGGAGAACGGCAGCAGGTGATGTTCGCAGACGGTGCGGAACGGGATGGCTCGGGCCAGCACCAGCTCGTCGTAACCCTCGTCGTTGGCGAACGTGGTCAGCCGCAGCGGGCGCGCGTCGAACAGTTCCGCGTAGGCGCGGGCCATCCGGGCCGGGGTATCGCGAAGGTCCTCCTGGTCGATCGCCACGCCGAGCGCCGTCAGGAAATCGGCCGCGGCCCGGCTCGCCGCCTCCAGGTCGACGCCCGTGCCCTCGTGCGCGATGTGCAGCGCCCGCGTCACGACTGATCAGCCCCGATCGTCACGCAGCAGTGCCCGGGCTGCGGATCAAGCACCGGACGCAGGCCTCGCGCCCCCAAGCCGGCCAGCATCCCCTCGATCAGTCCCAGGTTCATGCCGCAGACCACCTCGCGGTGATGCTCGGCCAGCTGATGGAACGGGCAGTTCCGCAGCCGGATCACCCCGTCCTCGCCGCGTCCCGGCTCGTACCCGTGCCCCGCCAGCGTCCCCTCCAGACCCGCGTTCAGGTCCCGGTCCGCGTTTAGGTCCCGGTCCGCGAGCCCCACGTCCCGGCCGCCGCCCACCGCGAGCTCGGCGCCGAGCCGGCGTGCGGCCTCCAGCAGCACGGCCCGGCTGCGCCCGCTCGCATCAGCCTCGACCGCCTGGACCAGCAGCCGCGCTGCCAGCTCGTACTCCCGGGGCGGCACGGTGACCGCGAACTCGCGGTCGGACCGCGCGTAGAGCTTGGCGGGTCGTCCGGCTCCGGGCCCACTACGCCCCGGAGGCCGCTGATAGGTCGCGGTCAGCAGCCCGGCCTCGACCAGCTTGTCCAGGTGGTAGACGGCCAGCGCTCGCCCCACCCCGGCCGCGGCCGCCGCCTCGTCCCGCCCCACCGCTTCGGCCCGCTCGCGTACCACGTCGTACAGTCGGCGCCGCACCGGATCGTCCAGGGTGCTTACCGAAGCCAGATCGGTCATACCCGGAACTCTATCACTAAAATTCACTAATTAAAGAAGCCTCGCCGCAATCCTGATCGCGCCGCGCTGCCTCTCTGCGATCGGGGGTCGTTACGGCTGCTATCCGAACATTCCGGAATAGCCTGCGTTTGCGGCGTGTCGCGTGTCCGGTGACACGCATCTCGGCCCGGTGGGGTGGCTCTGAGCTGGCCGGGCCTTATTAGGTGGCAGACAGCAGGTCAGCGGTCTGCCATCCAGGTTGGCCCGGCGGGGTTTCCGGGAGTGGGTTTGTCATTGATTCGGGCCCGCCGGGTGGTAGCTCTGCTGTATCAGTCAGATGGCGTTGAGCAGGACGGCTGCTCGCCGGACGAGGGCGGGGTCGGAGCCGAGGAGCAGCAGGCTGTGGCTGCCCCGGGCGCACAAGACGGTGACCCCGCTGGATTGCATGGTCCAGGCGGCGGTCTCGGCGTCGCCGAGTTCCCGGGCTTCGGCGGCCTCGGCGAACGGCTGGTCGCTGCGGTAGAGGGTGAGGCGCGCGCCGGAGCTGGTGCGGTAGACCAGCATCGTGACCGTGACACCATTGAGCCGGCCGGCGGCGGCGGCGGCCAGGTGCAGGCCGAGGCGGGTGAGGTCGGGTGCCTGCCCGGCGGGGACGGAGGTTCCGGGCAGCTGGTCGGAACGGTAACTGGCAATGGCCGCGGCCACCGCGGCTGGTGGCACCGGGGCCCGCCCGGCCGGAGGGGCGTGCCACGGCCGGACCAGCACAGCGGCGCTTGCCAGGGCCACGATCACGGCGGCTGCCGCGACGCCAGCCAGGCGGCGGCGCGGGCGGGTGGCCGGGTGCCGGGCTGCGGTGTCAGCGACAGCGGCCCGGATGTCATCGCGAAGCCCGGGCGGCGTGACCTGGCGGGCGGATTCGGCGAGTTCGCGGCCTCGGCGGGCCAGGCTGACCTCCTGCCAGCACGATTCGCAGGCCAGCAGGTGCGTTTCGAAGCGGCGTCGGGCGGCGGGCCGCATGGCGGCCAGGTAGGCGGCCGCGAGCTGTTCAGGGTCGTGGTTCATCGCGCGCTTCGCGGCGGCGGGTAGTGTCGCGTTCGTCCTGCAGGGTCAGGGCGAGCGCCTTGCGTCCTCGGTGCACGCGGGCCAGGACGGTTCCGCGCGGGGCACCGGTGATGCCGGCGACCTGCGCGGCGGTGAAACCGCAGATGTCCATCAAGGTGATCGCGATGCGCTGCGCGTCGGGCAGGCCCCACAGCGCCGCCGTGATCCGGCTGCTGGCGAGCCGTTCGAGCGCGGCTTCGGCCGTGTCCGCCGGGTCGGCTAGGTCGGGCACCGGCCCGTCGTAGCTGGCGGCTGCGCGGCGGGCGTGCCGGCGCAGCTCGTCGCGGCCGGCGTTGAGGCAGATCGTCGCCAGCCATGCCCCGACGTCGGCGGGGCGGCGCCGGCCCCAGGCGGCGTAGGCGCGCAGGTAGGTGTCCTGCACGATGTCGGCCGCATCCGCCGGGTGCGGCGCGAGCCGGGCGGCCAGGGCATGCAGCAGGTCGGCGTGGCGCAACGTCGCCTCGAGGAATTCCTCGTGGTCGCTCGCGCGTCGCCGTACCTGCACAGGTCACCACCCCTCTACTGGCAGGGACGCGGCGGCGGGCGCGGTGATTGCACCCGGCGGCGTGCCGGTGCAATCACCGGCGCCCTTGTTACGTCCCAACAACCAGCAACGGTTCACAGCCGGACTCCGGGAGGGTTGCGGATGCGCGGTCGGCAACGGCGCGCCCGCCGGCCGGGTGCCCGCCGGCCCAGCCGCGCACTGATCCGAAAGGCTCCCCGATGCTTCGCTCTCCGGCCCGGCTGGTCACGGCCTCGCTGCTGCTCGCCTCCGCCGCCGCGTTCGCCGCAGGCGTCACCATCGAACGCACCACCGCCAGCAGCGAAAGCCACCGAGTCGAGCAGCATGCCGACGCTGGCACGCATACCACCCCGGCGGCTGGCGCAGCCACCGCTACGACGCCCTCCGCGCACGCGCTGCCCGTACCCGGCACGACCACGAAGGTCGCTG
>Ga0070735_10000489_pt1 | contig 42985 bp, 28 predicted proteins | sample Coa_R1_FD_66443 | JGI IMG/M metagenome (GOLD analysis project Ga0070735, IMG submission 66443) | Surface soil microbial communities from Centralia Pennsylvania, which are recovering from an underground coalmine fire - Coalmine... | ecosystem: Environmental > Terrestrial > Soil > Unclassified ... | reverse complement strand
TCTCCGATCCTCGGGTAACAGTTTGGCTCGATGCCGCGAGCGAAGAAGGCTTGCATGTGATACCCATGCACGACTCTGCCTTTCTGCGTCCACTGTTTGGAAGGCCCAAATGCGCCGGTGTGATCCTTCCCGACTCAATTCATCAGCAGGCAGGCGATCTCTTGCTTGGCGAGATTCGCAATTATGTAGCAAACGGCGGGAATCTGATGCTCGTCTACGACGCAGCGACGAAATCGATTCAGGGATTCTATCCTAGCAGCCGTTCGCGATTATCCGACCTAGCCGGAGTCGATTACGCGCTATATAAGAACCTCGGCGACGCAACGATCCGCTCGGGAGACATGACCAGCACGATCCAGATGATGAAGCAGCTTGGTGTGCCTCCCGGAAAATACTTTCCGTTTTCTGCGCTCTCCCCCGCGCTTGAGAATACAGCCTCGACTCAGCTCAGGCGTTATCAGTACGGCAATCTGGAATATCCTAGCTTCGTCACGGCGGGTGACTTCGCCGGACAGGTCCTGTTGCGCTCGAGCGCGGGCGTCGCCGCTGGGTACCATTACTACGGCAAGGGAAGCGTGCTTTTCGTAAATCTGCCCCTAGCGTATCTCAAGGGTGATACCGACGGCCTACCACTGCACACTTTCCTTCAATATTTTGCCGTACACATGCTCTCGTTGCCCCATTTACTTTCGGTTCCCGACGGTGTCGGGGGGATGGTATTGAACTGGCACGTTGACTCCAACGCAGCCATTTCCGCCCTTCAGGTTATGAACTCGTGGACAATCCTTCAGCAAGGGCCGTATTCGATCGATATCACGGCCGGACCGGACACGTATGCGTTTGGCGATAACAGGGGATTCAACCTTCCCCACAATCCTGTGAGCCAAGACCTAGTGCACAAATACATGAGTCTTGGAGACGAAATCGGAAGTCACGGCGGCTGGATTCATAACTATTTTGCGGCCCACGTCGAAAACGACCCGCCCAAAGAGATGGAGAAGTTCCTCGATCTTAACAAGGATGCTCTCGAGCAGGTGACAGGAAAGCGCGTCATCGAATACGCGGCGCCGAACGGCGATCAGCCGGAGTGGGTTACCCACTGGCTGGAGTCGCGCGGTTTCGTGGCCTACTACTTCACAGGCGACGCGGGTATGGGGCCCACGCGGGGCTATCGCCGCGGCCAGCGCGAGGGGCAAGACATCTGGGCTTTTCCTGTCACCCAATTGGACCGGGCTGCCTCCTTCGAGGAATTCAGTGGAGAGGATATTTCTTTCGCCGTGATACAGCAATGGCTCGAAGCGCTGACTGATTTCGTTGTGGATCGCCGGGAAGTGCGTCTCATCTATTTTCATCCGCCGGGAATTCTTCCCTATCACGAGATAGTTGATAACTGGTTGGAAAAAACCGCGCATCTCAAAGCACAGGGAAGTTTTCGCTGGTACACAATGGCTCAGGTCGCGAATTTCTTGAATTCTCGCAAACACATGAACTGGACTCTGACCGAGCGCGACGGCATCGCCTCGCTCAAGGCTAACAATTCTCAAAGCTTGGCCCACCAGACCTGGAGCCTGCCATCGGACACGTTTGGCAGACCTATCGTGATTCGAGGCACTGTGACCGTGTCGCAAGACGGTGACGCGTGGCTCGTGGATGCTGGTGAAGGGAATCAGCTAGAAGTGCAAGCTAGGATATCTCGAAAATGAGTCTCCAGCGATTTTGGGGGAGCCTTACGCTCCTTCTGCTATTGAACTTCGTCGTCACATGGAAAGCGAATGCCCAGCAAGTCGTCGTATCTAACGATCCACCGCAGTCCACGCCCCAAATGCCAGGTACAAATGTTCCTGTGACCCCCGTGCCCGAGAAAATTCTGACCAATTTTGTGGAAGCCGGGGGCAGTTATCGCCAGCTCACGAACGGCTTCGGCGATTGGAGCGGAGGTTACGTCCGGGGCGTGCTCGCGAACGGAAAGAATATCTGGAACGCCGAAGTAAACGGACAACATGAATTCAGTGATGGTGGTGTGTACCTGGCCGCTGGAGATACCTACAACTTCAATTCAGATTGGTATGGCTCGCTAACGCTCGGATCGAGTGTCGGCGGAGTCTTCTGGCCGCGTTTCCGTGCCGATGGTTTTTTGAATCGCAAATGGGGCGCGCGAAAGCAGCTCATCACGACTCTCGGTTACGGTTACTACGCGTCTAAGGATGTACATCGCGACCAGAGTGTCTTTATTGGAACTACCTATTATCTTCGAGGGGCTTGGATCGTCGAGGATGGAATGCGATTTAACGTGAGTAATCCCGGCGTAGTCTTTTCGCCAAGCGGCTTCGTGGCTGTGACTGAAGGCCGCGTCAAGCATCATTACGTGACAGTAAATGCAGGGTTAGGACAAGAAGCATATCAAATCATCGGCCCTACTACTGTTCTGACGCGCTTCCCCAGTCAAAACGTGACAATTACTTGGCGGCAGTGGACGGGAAAGACCTGGGGATTCAATCTCGTCGGGGAATATTATCACAATCCATTTTACGAACGAGGTGGCGGCAGTTTTGGATTCTTCAAAGAATTCTGATGGCCGTGTATTCTCTGCGGCGGCAAAATACGCGCCGAGATTCGCTGATCGCAGCCGCTTCCGTGGTCATCGCGGCGGCGTAATCAGGATGCACCGTGCACTGACACGTTTAATTCTCGAGCCTGCGAGTCTCATCACAGCCACTCTGCTTGTTTTGCTGTTTTCATTTACGTGGGTGATTTCACTCCCATGGCTCTGTCGGTTGTGGCGCTATGTTCTGGATAACGGCATAAAAATGCTGGCGCTCCACGCCGAACTCGGTCTCGCTGAACATCAAATCACACCTTACATCCGTTTCGTGATCCCATTTCCCAAAATGGAAGGGATATCTCCCGACGCATGGATGTGGTGGTCCACGTCGGCGGTTGTCTGTCTGCTGTACGCATCGAGTTACTTGCTCCCGAAGAAGCTTACGCCAGTCACATATTTTCTGCGGGCGGTACTTTTCGTTCAGGCCACGGCGCAGCTCTATTTTCTATTGGTACCGGCGCGCTTTCCGCACACGCCCGACAGTTACATGGAAGGTCTCGTATCGTATCGAATTGCGCTGATCTCCGCCGTCCCTGTGCTGTTTGGTCTCAGCTACTACATTTTCAAATTTGGTCTAATCAAAAAGATCGCGCTCACCACGCTGACAATGAGTTATCTTGCGCTGTTTCTGCCTGTGCAAATCCTGCTTCAGGCGATGGTCCTCGAGAAATCCGTACTGTTCATGCCAATACTTTACATCGTATTCGGACTGCCTGTGGATATCCTCATCATCGTTGCCTTTTACTCGTGGGGAATGAGCTGGCCGTCGGAACAGCCTGTCAATGGCGGCTAGCTGTTCACCGTGCGGCGGGTCACTCGCCAAATTCCAGAAGTTTCGTCATGGCACAGACAGTATACCTCTCCTCTTTAATCGGTTTGGTGCCTGATCCGCCGAGTAGTTTCGATCTGATCAGTTGACACAACTGCTGCCACGGACTGTTGCGCTCCACTTTCGTACCACCTCAACCCATCCGGGAACTCCGTGAATTGACGCGTTACCGCCGCAAGCTGGTGGAAAGCCGGTCAGCGGAACGGAACCGCCTGCTGAAGCTGCTGGAGACCGCCAACATCAAGTTGGCCAGCGTGGCCACGGATGTTTTCGGGGTTTCCGGTCGGCTGATGTTGCAGGCTCTGGTACAAACAACAGCCACATCGCAACAGATGGCCGACTTGGCAAAGGGCTTCTGCGCAAGAAGATTCCCGAACCGAAGTTGGCTCTGGAAGGAAAGTTCGAAGATCACCACCGTTTCTTGTTGGGCGTGCAACTACTCCCGACTCCAGGCAGTGGAAGAAGATCATCGCCTTCTCGAACACCGCATCCACGAGAAGCTAAAGTCCTATAGTATGCAGCTCGCCTTATTGCAACAAATCCCAGGTGTGGATTGGACTTTGGCGGCAGTGATCATCTCCGAATTGGGCGTGGATGATGAGTATGTTCGGAAATGTTTCACAACTGGCTTCCTGGGCGGGGATTTGCCCAGGCAACAACGAATCGGCGGGGAAGCGTAAGAGCAGCCGTATCCCTCAGGGCAATGTAAATCTGAAGACGGCTTTGATAGAAGCAGCCAATGCGGCGGCAAAAGCCAAGGGCACTTACCTCAGGGACAAGTTCTACCGTCTCAAAGCACGACGCGGATACAAACGCGCGGCAGTGACGATAGCCCATAAAATCTTGGTGGCCATTTATCACATGTTTTCCCACCAGACTGGCTACAACGAATTGGGTGACCTTTACCTCGACAAGCTTAATAAACACCGCGTGACTCGAAAGTTGGTCCGTCGATTGGAGCGTTTAGGCTATGCGGCTGCAGGATCAGCATGCCCGCTGAACTCTATTTTCATAGCAGCAGAGGACTTCTCGGGCACTGACAATTAGTTTCGATTTGCTATTGCGATTCCGCCTGAGTCCTTTCTCCGGGGCAATAAATACTTACGAAGACTCTTCGTTCAGGGCGCGCGCAGCGTACTGCAACAGCGACGGGAGAGTACTCCACCGGCGGCAAACAGAAGTTACTGGGTATCGTTCGTTTTCCGCTTGCAACTCTGCGGCGGACCATACATTCCGGTAAGCGATTGACTGGGCTCCGCCCAGACAGGAGCGGAAGAAAGTGGCTCTGCGCAACCCTGAATAATCAATAAGTTAGCGGCCACTCTCTTAGGAGAGGATTAAAGAACCTACCTTGTGCTGGCGCGCTCAAGGTGTCGGATGAGACGGAAACTGTCTGCGGGGCTTTGCGGGTCGATCAATTGGTCGGTCCGGCTGTTTCTGGGGGTCGCCTGTATCGTTTGAGGCTTGTTCTGTCTTCGCTGCTGTGTCGGGCGGATCGTCCGCGAAAACTAGTTTTGTCGCTCGATCGACCCGGAGCCCGGCTGATGTTTCCTCGAGTTTAAATCTGGGTTGTTCAACCTCCCCCGGCAGAGACACTTGCATCCCGAGCCAGAGCGTCTTGTCCTGACCGAAAAGCTCGGGCTGAATCCCTTCACTCTTGGTCGAGCCTACGACAATTGAGTAGCGCGAGTGCTCATCCGCTTCGACGTTTTGCACTTCCATCCAAAGCGGCGCACCGCCTGCTTGCTGATCGTATATGGCGAACATCACACCGAAAACACCAGTCAGTCGGTGTTTCTGGCTGTCTTTCAGAGATCCACGGAGTTTCAGAAATCGCGAGGTATTGTACTTTGTCGCCGCCTTTGTAGCGGGATCTGGCTGGTTCGCGGTGTTCAGCCCGCACGAAGACGAGCACAGTACCAACAGACCGATCGTGAAGATAAATGGAAATAAATGTGGCCTCATGACAACCTCTCCGTGTAAAGCCGAGATGCTTCAAAATCTGAAGTAAGCTCAATAAAGCGAAGTATGCGAAGAACCCATAACTTACGTCAAGGGTGGGCCACCGGTGGAAGTGTGAATCCACATCAACCGGTGGCCTACCCAACGTGTTGCGCCCGTTGAAACATTTCTCTCGCCACTAGCCATCGAAACCACCGTCTTGATGGCCGCGCCGATTGTTTAATACGCTTCCTTCTCGGCTTTAAACCCCTTATTAACGCCGAGGCTAGTCGTGTAAGTGCCCACAATTTCGCGCTCATCATTTATCGCGGCAACTTTAGTATCTGCCGCATTAGGAACGTCAATCGTCTTCCACTTGGGATTGTCACACAGATCATGGACGATAAACCCATGGTCTTTGAAATTTATGTCTGTATAAACGCCGACGATGTCGCCTTCGTTGTTAAGTCCTAGAGCGACGGTGCCAATCACATTGGGGAATGGGACATCAAAGATATGATACTTACCTTCATGGAGCAAAAAGGCATGTTCGGCGTATGTTGGATAGAAGTCGGAACATTCGCCCACGATGTCCTCATCATCATTGATCCCATTCGCTTCGGTTTGATATTTCCCGCAGTCAAGAATGGTATATTTGCCTTCACTCAGCAGGAAACCTTTATTCCCGGTTCCAATTGAAATTGAAAGCAGCGGAGCGAAAACGAACCTAGGAGTCACCACACCTACAACGTCTCCCTCTTCATTGATCGCGTTGAAGTCTGGGTATGTGTCGAAAGCCGCGGGCGGATCGGGAAGCTTGTGAACTTTGTTTCCGACCAGCACATAGCCGTGATCTCCCAACGTGTCGTCGTAGGTTCCAACAATCTTGTCATCGTTACTGATGCCGTTGGTGTCGGTGTCACGAGCCCCTGCAACTTTAATCTTCTTATAGTCATCTCCCCGTCGCAGAAAACCGAGTTCGGAGCCAGCGTAGAAATCGCCCACAATTTCGCCGTCGTTATCGATACCACGAGCGCTCGTTTCGGTGGACATAAACGGGTTGATGGTTTTGAATTTTAATTTTCCGGCCAAAACGGGCATTGCCAACATAAGGCAGAGTCCCGAAACGTAAAACTTCCACTGTTTTTTCATTACGTATCTGCTCCTCTCAAATTCCCGAAAGGTTACCCACTTTCGTGGGCACCATGACGGATGCTCTGGACACACACATCCGCTGGATTCCGCCGGGTTGCGGACACCCATTACTTTTTAGTGATTACGTTTCAACACTCTTGGGACGAAGAGCGTTGCTGGTGTGCAGGTGGTTTTTAATCTGTAGTGGTCTCTATGTCAAATAAAAAAATGTTTATGCAGAATTTTTGTCGAGTACTAGTAGTGCCAGGCGCCCAAACCGTCGTGTAGGCTGACGAGTGTCACCGCGACTTTCCAAACACGGTCCGTGGCTGCATGTGCGACGGATTTCGACTCGATGGAGACAGTTCGAAAGTGTCTAAAGCACATCCTAATTTCGGCGTAATAAGTCTTACTGTGAACACCGTCGTCCTCGCAGCCGTTCTCATGACGGTGATGGGAATCGGATGGGAGTGTTCCACTGTCGTTTACCTGATGGGTTTCTCGGACGCCGTGATCCCGTATACAAGCTCGCCTGATGGAGAGTTCAGACTACGAGTCTCAGTACCGCGATCCTGAAGATACTCTGAACTACCAAGAGCTACTTCGTGTGTGTGGCACAGTTGCACCAACGACCCGTCAGATGTATCTTGACGCTTGGCCAAAGGAATAGCCTGGCATTCAGTAGAATGGCAGTAGTCATTCTCAGATGAGCGCGAAGAGGAGCAACGTATGAAATTGCGATACGTTTTCAGTATGATCATAGTCTGCCTGATGGGCTCCTATCTCGCGCTCGCGCAAAATCCCAAAAATCCACCGATGCCCATGAGTTTCTTTATTACGAGCGCGGGGCCCGGCGATGGTGGCAATCTGGGTGGATTGACGGGAGCGGACGCGCACTGCCAGAGGTTGGCTGCAGCGGTCGGAGCGGGCAATAAAACGTGGCGCGCATATCTCAGCACTCAAGCGTCTGGAAACCAACCAGCGGTCAACGCCCGCGACCGCGTCGGTCAAGGCCCCTGGTACAACGCTAGAGGCGTCCGCGTAGCTGACAGCGTCGCAGATCTAAATGGAGACACGCTTGAAGCCGCACGTTTGGGTAACAATCTCAATATGGCGACGGCGCTGACTGAAAAAGGAGAAAAGGTCGGTGGAGTGTTCGATAAACCAAACCTGCACGACATTTTGACGGGGTCGCAGACCGACGGCAGGGCGTTTACGGATAATGCCGATCATACTTGTCATAACTGGACAAGCGACAGTGAGGGTAGCGCTCAGGTTGGCCATCATGACCGGACGGGTGGAGGTCCCGGGATTCACACGAGTGGTAACTCGTCCTGGAATTCGGCGCATCCTTCCACAGGCTGCAGCCAGGAGAGCTTTAAACCCAACGGTGGCGCCGGTTATTTCTACTGTTTCGCGATCGACTAAGTCGCGTGATGTAATCAAGTGTGACGGCGATCTGAGTTCGGCTCTATACGGAGTTTCTTTAAATTTATTTTTTGCTGACGAGCACGAACTTCTGAACTCGCTTGCCGGTTTCTACTTCGCCCTCGTAGAGATTTCCGTCCGAATCTGCTACGAGTTGGTGAATTGCGTGGAATTGTCCCGCGTTGCGCCCATTGTGACCGAACATGCCCATGACGGTACCGTCGCTTCGGCGCAGAGTCCAGACCACATTGTTGGTGTCGTCAGCCACTAATATATATTCCTGGCCTGGGTCGTGTGAGAAGACAATGTCACAAACAGTTCCGGGCTCCAGAGTTTCCGGACGCACGAAAAATTCTTTTAAAAACTTACCCTGCTTGGTAAAAATCTGAACTCTGTCATTGGCGCGATCGCACACGTAAACAAGTCCATCGACGGAGATGTGCGCGCAATGGACAGGGGACCTGAATTGCTGATCAATCGGAGCATTGCCTTTTCCCTTATACGGACCGGGGTCCGTATCATTCGGGACATTGCCGTATGCGCCCCACATCCGTTTAAAGGCTAGCGTGTCCGCGTCATACACGATGACGCGCTTATTCATGTATCCGTCCGAAATGTAAAGTTCATGGGCGGCCTCGTCTATCTCCAAGCCGGCCGGTCGGCCCAATATCGTCGTATCGGCGCTGTTGACCGGATCTTTGGAAGGATGTCCAATCTGTTTGAGAAATTTTCCGTCATTCGTAAACTTAAGAACCTGCCGATCAGTAGGGCCGTTGCCACCGATCCACACATTGCCGGCTTTATCGACATAAATTCCGTGTTCGGTGCTTGGCCAGTCGTATCCCTTACCAGCGCCACCCCAGGATTTCAGGAGATTTCCTTCCACGTCGAATTCAAGGACGGGAGGCGCTGGAAAGCAGCACATCGCGTGGCGCGGTGAACTTGGGTCCGCACTGATTTCATCCGGGGTGTCGCTGCCTGGCCGCTGCAAGACCCAGATGTGATTTTCAGTATCCACGGTCATCCCACCGATCTGTCCCACCACCCAATTGTTTGGCAATTCTTTTGGCCAATAGGGATCAACCTTATACTGCGGGGGCGGAACTTGCGCGGAAGCCACGGGAGAGAGCGCAGCAAAATGCAAGAACGCTGTAACCGAAAGCACGGCCGTCCCGAGCAATGTGCGCATCTTCAAGGTGGACATAATGCAGATCCTCCAATCTATTTCCAGACCACTGCGATAGATTTACCGGATTATCTGAGTATTGTGCGAAGCCAAGCGGTACCATACATCTGACTTCCACGGTAAGCAATGTGTAACCTCAACAGGCGAAGACATCCAGCGAGACCTGATCAAAACGTGGTACAACATTCGGACGCCTGAGTCTCTGCAAGAACTAAAGGGACTCCTAAAGGAGCACATATTAATGTTCACCCATGTGAGAGCCCCCCTATTCATCCTCGTACTCCTTTTGTGTTCCGTCCTTAACTTGCGGGCGCAGGGGCAGGCGCATTCGGTCTCGCCGGATGCGGACTCTTCGGCGGTCAAGCAGGTCGTGGCCGGCTATTCGGAAGCATTTAACCAGCATAATGCACGTGCTACTGCCATGTTGTTTGCCGAGGATGCGGACTTTACAAATTTGCGCGGAACATCCCGGCATGGGCAGAAAGATATAGAACAGATTTTCGTGACCTTATATTCGAGTATTTTAGCGAATGCACATCGAACGGATACAGTTAAGAATGTCAGATTCTTGACTCCAGAAATCGCGGTCGTAGACGATCTTTGGGAAATGAGCGGAGCAAAAGCGCCAGATGGTTCAGACAATCCTGATCGAAAGGGGCTTTTCGATTGGGTTTTGACTAAAATCAAGGGCGAATGGAAAATCACCGTTTTCCATGAAGTTGAGTTTCCTAAATAACTCACAAAATCTGATGTGCGAGGCACGTTTTTGCATACATCTCACCATGACTCTAAACCAGTATCCGAAGATGTCCTCTGTACACGATTTGAGCGGGCGCTGCTCGACAGATGGAATGCCGACGCTCATCTCGTCTGGCGCGGCAGAAACCTTACAGCCGATTGCTTGATTCAAATCGGCGGAGTTCCATTCTTAATCCGCATAGAGCGGGGACGCTCCAGGAATGTCTGCGAGGATTGCCCTTACTTCGTTCGTGGGTATTTGCGATCCGAGGATCAGCAAACGCTTGGTCCGAACTATGGCGAGATACGCCCGAACAAGGTTGGCATGACATTTTCGCGCTTTCGAAACGTGGCGTAATGTCTCTGGAGGGGAACCTGCAGCCTTTGATGGCGAATCTTCAGTACATCAAGGACGTTGTTACCTTGCCCCGCAATACAAGTGCGTCGGTTACCCCTCAACCCCGGAAGCTCGACTCAGCCTCCATTGAACCGATTGTCGGCAGATATATGACCATCCGGATCGAGAACAATGATTGCCGGATTTATTTTGAAGAAGCTGGGGAGGGAATTCCCTTGGTGTGTCTCCACACCGCTGGGGCGGATTCCCGGCAATTTCGGCATCTCCTCTGCGACCACGAAATCACCAAGCATTTCCGCATTCTTACGTTCGACTACCCGTCGCACGGAAAATCGAATCCTCCCGTTGGTTTTCAGCATTCCAAATACGAGCTGACCACGGAACTTTATGTCGAAATGATTCGGGCCTTCTGTCGCGCTCTCGACCTGGACCGCCCGGTCGTGATGGGCTGCTCGATCGGCGGACGAATTGTGCTACAACTCGCTCACGCCCATGGATCAGAGTTCAGGGCCCTGATTGGTCTGGAAGCGGCGGATTATCAACAACCGTGGTATGACTCGAACTGGCTGCATCGTAGCGACGTCCACGGCGGTGAAGTCTCGGCTGCGCTTTGTTCTGGTCTCGTCTCCCCTGTAAGCCCGGATGAGTACAGGCATGAAACACTTTGGCAATATATGCAAAGTGGTCCGGGTATTTTTAAGGGCGATCTGCATTTCTATCGTGTCGATGCGGATTGGCGCGGCAAACTGGGTGGCATCAATACAGATGTTTGTCCGCTTTATCTGCTCACCGGCGCATATGATTTTTCATGCACGCCGGAAGACACGAAACGCTTTGCAGCCGGCGTTCCTGGCACGACAGTAAGAATCATGGCCGAGATGGGGCATTTCCCGATGAGCGAAAATCCGGCGCGCTTCAGGGAATATATCCTTCCGGTAATGGAAGAAATTCGACGTAAGGTGACCTAGGGTGAATCCAAGATAGTACATTTAAATTTCGTTTCGAACATTTTTGTAATCGATGCCTACGCCTTCGCAGTTACGGCCTACACGCCCTAAGCCCTTGCTCATCGCTGGGGAATGGGTTCACGAGACTCCGACCTATCTAAGATCAATCAATCCCGCAACCGGTGAAACCAACTTTGAGGTGTGTGCTGCCAGTGAAGCCCATGTTGATGCGGCTGTCAAAGCAGCTAAAGCGGCATTAGCCGCGCCATCATGGCAAAAAATGTTGCCGCATCACCGAGCGCAACGCCTATCCAAAATCGCAGACATCATTCTTTCACGAGCTGACGAGCTTGCCCGCCTTCAAATGATCGAAAACGGGAAAGTTTTGAGTGAATGCAAATCTCAAGTGACGTCTGCGGCGGCGGTTTTCCGCTTTTTTGCTGGAGCATGCGAAACTCTTGGCTCAGAAATCACGCCCTCGCGGGGAAACTACCTTTGCATGACCGTCTACGAACCTTACGGCGTCGTGGCGGCCATTACTCCTTGGAATTCTCCTCTTACCATGGAGGCCCAAAAAATCGCGCCAATCTTAGCTGCCGGCAATGCAGCAATTCTCAAGCCATCCGAGGTCACGCCCTCTTGCGCGATCGAATTAGGCCGGATTGCCCTCGATGCCGGTATTCCACCGGACATTTTGAACATCTTGCCAGGAGGACCAGAGATTGGAAGGGCGCTCGTCAATCACATCGGCGTTGGAATGGTTAGCTTCACAGGGGGCACGACCAGTGGACGGAATATCGCAGTAGCTGCTGCGGAACGGCTGATTCCTGTTACGCTGGAATTGGGAGGGAAGTCGCCTCATATTGTTTTTTCAGACGCCAATCTTGATGCAGCAATCAACGCCATTATCGTTGGCATCTTTGAAGGGACCGGCCAATCTTGTATCGCGGGTTCTCGTTTATTTGTGCAGCGAGGAATTCTCAATACAGTACTTTCATCGTTGCTGGCGAAGACGCGTGAGTTACGCGTCGATCTTCCAGACGCCGCTGGGGCACAGGTCGGTCCGTTAGCTTCCTTCCTCCATCGAGAACGCGTGGAAAACATGGTCAGTGCCGCAACTAAGGAAGGGGGCGAGATTTTGACCGGGGGCATGCGTCCAGTCGGACAAAATCTTGCTAAGGGCGCATTCTATTTGCCTACAATCATCGTGGGCATTGACAACCGCGCGACAATCGCCCAACAAGAAATTTTCGGTCCTGTACTTTGCGTACTTCCCTTTGACGATGAGGAGGACTTGATCGAGCAGGCAAATAATTCAGCGTTCGGATTAGCCGCCGGCATTTGGACCGCTGACTACCAACGGGCCTGGAGGGTTGCGCGGGCTTTGGAGGCCGGGACGGTTTGGATCAATACGTATAAGCAGACATCGATCGCGGCACCGTTCGGAGGTTTCAAAGAAAGCGGCATCGGACGGGAAAAAGGTCTGCAGGGAATTAGGACCTATCAGCAAGCAAAGGCGATTTACTGGGGTATGTCAGACCAATTTGAAGGCGGCTTCGCTTTAAAACCCTAAGAACAAGTGTTGGAATCGTGATCACGAAAAGGGAGAATTACACTTTACGTTTGCGATGGGCCGCAAGATTGAAGCTTTCGTGCCATACCGAGTCCGCACCGGGGCCAAAGCGAGCGACCACGACTTCTATCACGTAAGGTTTTCCATCACGGGTGGCGGCGATGCTCCGTTTCAGCGCGGCTTCAAGCTCCGAGGCTGCCGTGACTCGCTCGGCTTTTACTCCCTGGCTTTCAGCCAGCTTCACAAAGTCGATATTCGGATCGCCGAGATACATACCAGGATAGTGTCCGGTGCTCGCCATGCGTCCCTTGTAATCATCTTGTGCCCAGCGCACAACTTGATAGTTATAGTTGTTCGAGATTACCGTGAGGACAGGAATTTCATAACGCGCCTGGGTCCAGAACCCTGAGGCGCTGTACATGACAGCTCCATCGCCGATCGAGCAAACAACCTGGCGATCTGGAGCTCCAATTTTGGCTCCCGTTGCGGCGCCGATTCCCCAGCCAAGACTTGCAGCCGAAGTAGCAAGCCTCATCTGTTCATTGTCACGGAATCCGAACGAGAATGACCCATATCGACCGGTAAAGTTTTCGTCAACGACGATGGCATCTTTGTCGATCGTCCGAGCTAGCGTTGCACCAAGTTCGTCCGGATGGATGGGGTTGCGCCCAAAGTTCGCACGCATCATCGCTTCCGCTTCTTTGCGTTGCGCAGACGAGATCGAACGAACCTCCTGAGAGCGAGCGGCTCCAATCGCTGAGAGCCTTTCCTTGGTGACCAGAGCTTCAACAGAAGAGATAAGATCGGTGAGACCTTCTTTCAAGCTACCCACTAATGCCACATCGGTCTGGTAATTTCGGCTCATTGCTCCTGTGTCGAGGCCCATCCGAATAACGCGCGCCTCGCGAGGCAGCTCCAGTGAATCGGGGACCACTTCACCGCCGAGATCCCGCGCTCCGGCCATAACGAGTACATCAAATCCGAGCCGGGCAGATTCCGTTTTCATGATATTGAGATTGAATCCGTCGCCAGGCATTCCGAGGTAATGCGGATGCTGGGTCGGGAAATTCCCAAACGAAGATCTGGTGTCGTAGACGGCCATCCCCAAGCGTTCTGATAGCGTAACGATTTCCGCCTGCGCACCGGATTTCCAGATCTCATTGCCGACAACAAGAACCGGCCGCTTGGCTTCCACAAGCATTCGTGCAGCTTCTTGAACGGCAGAAGTCTCCGGGCGCGTTCGTTCCCGAAACATGAATCGATCCGCAGGCAGGATTTGTGCGTTGACGCCCTTGGTTTGTAGCGCGATGCGCGCCATAGCCAGGAAAACCGGGCCGCTGGGTTCTGAAGTTGCGACTTTGAACGCGCGACGCAGCATAAGGGGCAGGCTCGTGGCTTGCCTCGCATCCCATGAAATTTTAGTGAACTCGCGAGTCACATCCTTCTCATCGAAGCCAGGGCGAGGGGCCAAGACTTGATCATCATTCCAGGCTTCATTGTCGACCAGTCCGGCAGTTATAACTAAAGGCGTACCGTCACGGCCTGCGTTGTAAAGCTGGCCTCCCATCTGGGCGGTGCCAGCGATCGCATGCACATTTACGAATGCCGGTTTTCCGCTCACCTTTGCATAACCGTCGGCCATTGAAATCACCACACCTTCGTGCAACGAAGTGATGATCTCCATGCCCGGTTTATCGACGAGGGCATCGAAAAAACCCAATTCGAACGAACCTGGGTTTGTGAAAACGTACTCGACACCTGCCGCTTTCGCCTGTTCAATAACCAGGGAACCTCCAGTGCCTTCGAAGCTATACCCAAGATCTGGCTCAGTCAGTTCTGTGTGAGCGGAGGCACTCATCGAAGAAATCCCGGTGTCTGCGCTTGCGACCGTGAAGCCCAGCCCCATTAGGCGGTTCACAAATCCGCGCCGGGAAATTCCACGATTAAGGTATTTAGCGATGAAAGCACTCATAAATTCCCTCCGCGAATCGGAGTTTCTAGTTTATTTCTCGCCGTATGCAACCACTTCGGTATGTCAGCCAACCAGCTGCTTCAAAAACTTACCTGAACCGGTACGCTGCGGTGTGAGTATACTCTGGAGCGGCTTGGTGGCAATCGAAACTAAGGCACGACATTTCCCGAGGACCCCTCTCAGAATGAGCGACAGGCCACAAAATCTATCCCGCGCGTTGCGGACATTTGTTCTAGACGGGCGTCGCGCTATTTGGGGCGGGAGACATAATGAACACATCTAATCGCGGGTGGATTGCAGCCGCCAGTGTAATTATGCAGATGGCCTTGGGCGGGTTCTATTCGTGGAGTGTGTTCCGCATTCCTCTTTCGAGGGAGTTCGGCTGGACGATCTTGCAAGTCACTGTAGTTTTCACGATGAATACCCTGGGGTTAGGTCTCGGTTCTTTCCTCGCCGGCCTGCTATTGAATCGCCAAGGCCCTCGGACGGTCGCATGGTTGGGCGGTATCCTTTGGGGATCAGGTGTATTTCTGGCTAGCTTTTCGGCCCACCGGCTTTGGTGGCTCTACCTCAGCTATGGCGTGATCGGAGGGAATGGTCTGGGTTTTGTTTACATTGTTCCATTGGGTGTTTTGGTGAAATGGTTTCCAGAGCGCAGAGGTTTAGTCACGGGTCTCGCTGTCGGCGGTGTCGGGGTCGGAGCGCTGATCGTGGCGCCGGTCGCGACCCGATTGATTCAAGTGTCGGCGTTCTTCCGACATTCGCATACCTCGGCGTTGCTTATTTTGTTGTGATATTCCTCGCGGGAATGTTCTTGCGAAATCCACCGATTGGATGGAGTCCCGAAGGCTGGACTCCCACAGCCAGTCAGATCTCGCAACGAGCGGCCAAAGATTACAGCCTCCGCGAAACCGTAAAAACCTGGCAATTCTGGATTCTCTGTCTGCTTTTTTGCCTCAACAGTATCGCCGGCGTTTCCTTGATTTCCCAGGCTGCACCTATATTTGAAGAGATTGGCGGAATGAGCGCCGTTGCCGCGGGCAGTATGGTCGGGTTTCTGAGTATTGCCAATGGCGGCGGACGGTTATTTTGGGGATGGATTTCAGACTTGGCAACGAGGAAGATAACTTTATTTGTTATGTTTTTGGTTCAAGCGATTCTTTTCTGGATTTTTCCGAGCCTTGCTTCCACGACTCTCTTGGGAACCGCAGCCTTTGTCATCGTATTGTGTTACGGAGGAGGATTCGGAATCATGCCGGCGTTCACTGCTGACTATTTTGGTTCTCATAACGTTGGGTCCATTTATGGTTTGATGTTCATTCCATGGTCGGTTGCTGCAGCATTTGGGCCACTGGCATTTGCGTATCTGCGACAAGTTACCGGCGACTATGGCCGCGCCCTTCACATCATTGCTACAGTGATGGCTGCTTCGACGTTGTTACCGAGCATCCTGAGTCCGCCGCGCAGCAACAGTCAATTTGAAGTGTTTCAGGAAGGTGTCGTGAGAGGATCGAAATAGCTGAAAACGTACTTAGAATATTTTGCTGGTTGTTCATTTCCGCAGTTTCTCTGTAGGTTGTACCTCGATTAGATGGTAGACTCCACGGCATCCGACGCATATTCAGCTTTCTCTGGAGAATTAATGATGCCAGACACCCTTCGTTTAAACACTATAGCCGCAATAATCGTAGTCTTAATGATGGGGGCGTTCGGAGTGAACGCACTCGCTCAGGCCAGTTACCCACCTCCCAATGATCTTCCCAATCCCTACCGAATGGTTCGGAACTGGGCTCAGTTGCCGGATGCAAGGAAGTGGGGATCCACGTCGGGCGTTGCTATCAGTCCCGAGGGCAACATATGGACTTATGATCGCTGTGGAGGAAACACTTGCGCGGGCTCCATGGTTGCGCCGATCCTTGAGTTTGAACCCTCAGGTAAACTTCTGAAAACTTTTGGCGCGGGAATATTCATATATCCTCACGGAATCTTTGTCGATAAAAACGGAAACGTGTGGGTAACGGATGGGGTTGGGGGAGGCGCCACTAGCGATGACGCGGGCAAGCATGGCAAGGGGCATCAGATTTTCGAGTTTAGTTCCGACGGAAAGATTTTGATGACTCTCGGAAAAGCCGGAGTCCCCGGAGACGGACCGGATACCTTCAATCGTCCCTCTGCGATCGCGGTCGCTCCGAATGGCGACATTTTCGTCGCCGATGGACATAACTCTCCGCCGAATTCGCAAGTGAATGCACGCATCGTGAAGTTCTCAAAAGATGGAAAGTTCATTAAGACTTGGGGAAAGCTTGGAACTGCCCCCGGCGAATTCAATGGACCTCACGCCCTGGCTTTCGATTCCAAAGGCCGGCTTTTTGTCGGAGACCGCTCCAATAATCGCATCCAGATTTTTGATCAGAACGGTAAATTCATCGCCGAGTGGAAGCAGTTCGGCCGGCCGAGTGGGATATTCATCGACAAAGACGACACCATGTACGTAGCCGACTCCGAATCGACAGACAATGCCAATCAACCCGGCCAAATTCCGGGTTACGGATATAACCCGGGTTGTAAGCGAGGGATCCGTATTGGGAGTGTCAGAGACGGCAAAGTAACAGCCTTCATTCCGGACGCTGACCCGAAAGGCGCATCCAGTGCAGCCGAAGGCGTCGCAGTGGATCATGAGGGAAATGTTTACGGAGCGGAAGTTGGTCCGATGGACTTAAAGAAATACGTCAAGAACCAATGATGAAAGGTTCAAAAGATCACCGATGTCATGAACTCCGAAGTGATTCGTCAAGAACTTTCCTTAGAATTGCAGCAGGTGTTCGGGAGGTCTTCCATATGAATGGAAACCGGCGCTCACGCGTCTCGGTAACACTGACTGTGTGCTTGGCGGTTCAAATCTTTTGCGCAAACGTTGCTGCTCAGTCCCCCACGCGGACGATCGTTCTCAAAGGCGCGTTGCTAATCGACGGCACGGGCCGCCCTGCAATTGAGAACTCTGTGGTTGTTCTCCGCGCAGATAAGGTTCTCGCGGCCGGAAATACGGGGTCGGTTCGCATTCCGAAAGATGCCGATGTGCGAGACGTGAGCGGAAAAACAATTATGCCTGCACTCATCAATCTTCACGGCCACATTGGACTAACGACGAATGGCGCCGACTCGACTGGTGGTAAGTATCAGAAAGAAAATGTTCAGTGGCAGCTCCTAAAATATCTTTCCTACGGTGTGGCGACTGTCGCATCATTTGGCGAGGATTCAGAGCTGGTTTTTAGTTTGGTGGATGCCCAGCATGCCGGAAATTTCCCGGGTTCGCGGCTTTTTACAGCAGGCCGCGGATTCGCTGAAGTAAATGCCCACCCCAATCCGGCGGACCCTCGCTACCATCCGAATTCTCCCGAAGAGGCTCGTGCCTTAGTGATTGGGCTCGCCGCGCATCACCCTGATTACGTGAAAATGTGGGTTGACGATAACCTGGGTCGTGGCACCAAAATGAAACCCGAAATTTACAAAGCTATTATTGATGAGGCCCATCGCCAGAAATTGCGCGTCTTCGCGCACGAGTTTTATCTTGCCGATGCCAAGGACTTGATCAGCGCAGGTCTGGACGGGCTTGCCCATAGCATACGTGACCAGCCGGTTGACGATGAACTTATCAAGATGATGAAGGGGCGTGACATTTTCATTATTCCAACGCTTGTCCGCGACGAGGTCATGTTTGTTTATGCCCAGGGCCCAAAGTGGCTGGATGATCCTTTCTTTCTGGCGGGTGTTGAGCCGGCAGTTGTGACGATGTTGCGAAGCCCGGACTTCGTGGACAAAATTCGCCAGGATCCGGACCTCGCAAAATATCGAGCGGGATTGGAAATGGCAAAGATGAACTTAAAAGCGCTTTCCGACGCTGGAGTGAAAATTGCGTTCGGGACGGATTCCGGAGTGCCAACGCGTTTTTCGGGTTACTTCGAGCACCGAGAGTTGCAATTGATGGTAGAGGCCGGACTTACACCCATGCAAGCGATCGTCGCTGCTACAGGTACAAATGCCGGGATCTTGAGGGGAGAAAGAGAATTCGGCACGCTGCAACCTGGCAGACAAGCGGATTTTCTGGTCTTGGACGCGAACCCTCTGCAGGATATTCACAACACGGAGAAGTTGTTTGCCGTTTGGCAAGCTGGAAAGATTGTTCCAAGCCTGACTGCGAAGCAGAACTAGGGACTGAAGGAGGAAGCTCATGCGTACACGATTGCGAATAGTAATTTTTGCCATGCTTGTAATTCCCGTGGCGCTTTGGGGCACCGACCGACAGGCGGGAACATGGAAAATGAACATGGAGAAGTCAAAGTTCGCGAACGATATGCCGGCACCTAAAGGCGAAACCGTGGTCATCGAGGAGCAAGAAGGAGGCTTAAAGGTCGTCTCGAATGGCCTGAACGCGGAGGGGAAGCCGACTCATTTTGAATATAGTGTGAAGTACGATGGTAAAGACTATCCGGTCACTGGGTCACCCGCTGTAGATGCCGTCTCTATAAAGAAAATTAACGACAGTACAATAGAGACGATTCGCAAGAAGAATGGTGTTGTGGTTACGACGAACACGTCTGTTATTTCCAAAGATGGAAAAACTCGGACGAACACCTTTCATGGCAAGAATTCAAATGGAGAGGCTAGAACATGGACCGCTGTTTTCGACAGGGAATAACTTCTGGGTTGCCAGCACGCCACTGAGATTCTTCAAGCAGAATGCTTCGTGTCTGCTCGACCTCTCCTATAGAATAAAACTCTCTCCGATTGGCCGTACCTATCTGTGATCCTTATCACCAGAACATGATTACCAGCGTGGCCAAGAGAGTTTTTAATCTTCATAAACAATTATAATTATTGACACACTATTCCATCAGTGCTACACACCACTCCATTCTAGAAGAGTTTAGTCGGCCAAACTTTCCAGGGGTGGAACAATGACCGATTCAAGACTTCATCGATGTCGGGGAAGATCATCCTTAGCGACGAAAGTGACCAAAGGAGGCAACGTGTGTACCTCGCGTAACGCAGGCAAGTGCATGGGTGTCGGCATTTTCGCCGTTGGGTGTCTTGCATTGGTCTTGGTTGGCGTTATTTCGTTGCATGCGCAAGTTGCTGGAGGTACGTTCACCGGCAGGGTCGCTGATACCTCTAATGCGGTCATTGCAAATGCTCAAGTTGCCGCCAAGAATGGCGCTACCGGGGTCATCGCAACCACCACCACAAACGCCGCGGGCATTTACACGTTGCCTAACCTGTTGCCGGCCACCTACGAAATTACAGTATCTGCGACCGGATTTTCGACCTTGGTACAATCCGGCGTCACGTTGACAGTAGGCGCACAGCAAGAGTTGAATTTTTCGCTGCGAGTCGGAGATGTCAACCAAAGAGTCGAAGTAACTGCCGAAGTACCTGCAATGCAGCTCTCAAGTTCCGAGCTGTCCGGCACGGTCGAGCCCGCGACAATTGTCGAATTGCCTCTCAACGGACGCGACTGGGCATCGTTGGCTACCCTCCAACCGGGAGTGGCGCAAGTGCGTACCCAAGCGGTGGTCTCGCAACCTGGCGGTCACGCGCGTGGTCTGGGAATGCAAATGAGTATTAACGGGAATCGGCCCACGCAAAACGTTTATCGGCTTAATGGAATTATCGTCAACGATTATTCGAATGCTGGCCCCGGGAATGTGCTTGGAGCAAATTTGGGCGTGGATGCAATTCAAGAATTCTCGGTCCTGACCAACAGCTACTCGGCACAATATGGTTTTACCTCCGGTGGAGTCATCAACGCCATTAACAGGTCTGGTACCAATTCGTTCCACGGAAGCGTCTATGAATTTGTGCGCAATAGTGCGTTGGACGCTTCCGATTTCTTCGCTAATGCAAATGGACTGGCAAAACCGCAATTCCGACGCAACCAATTTGGCGGGTCGGCGGGAGGTCCGATCAAGAAGGACAGGATATGGATCTTTGGTGACTACGAGGGGCTTCGTCAGTCCAAAGGCGTCCCCACAATCGCCTTCACGCCCTCGCAAGGCGCCAGGGATGGGATCATAAACGATCAGACTGGCACCCCAATCGGCGCTCCGGTGACTACGGCATCGTGTCAGGCTCAAACTCCCGCCAACCCTAATTTCATAATACCTAAACCGGGGCAGTCAGATATTTGCGTGGATCCGAACACGTTAGCGTTTATTAACGCTTTCTATCCGCTCCCTTCGACCTTAATCGGACCCGCCAACAACACCGGATCGTATACTTTTACGGGTCAGCAAATGGTAACTGAGAATTACGGTACCGTAAGAGGTGACATCCACCTTTCCGATCATGACACCATTGATTCCAGTTACTACTACGATCACTCCCTCTGGTCTGTGCCGGACCCGTTGAACAACCAACTGCAGGGCTTCATAGTTGGACGATGGGCGCTTTCGGCTGAGGAAACCCACGTGTTCAGCGCCGCAGTCGCCAACACAGTTCGATTTGGATACAACAACTCAGGCGTATTGAACCCATCTCTGACGGCAGTTAACCCGAAGATGACTGATACTACGTATGGCATGACATCATCTTTATTGGCCCCGACGATCTCTACAGCTGCAGCAAGCGGAGGTGTGTCAGGGCTTTCTCAATTCAAGTCTTTTCAGCCACTGGGAAGTCAGGACCTCGCCGTCCATATGTATGAGGTTTTTGACGATGCGGTGGTCACGGTGGGGAATCACAGCATTAAGTTCGGAGGCGACGTCCTGAGAGATACTGTCGACTCCGTGTTAACCGGACAAGTTAACGGTACAGTAGGCTTCGCCGACCTCCCATCCATGTTGCAGAATATTCCAGGCAAGGTGCAGGGTCCCACCGTTCCGCCTTTCGTTCACGGACTCACTCCGCACCAAATGAATGCTTACATTATCGGTGTGTATGTCCAGGACGACTGGAAAGTGCGCCCCAGACTGACCTTAAACTTAGGCATCCGTTACGAAATGCAAACAATTCCGTCTGAGGCTCAGGGCAAGGTTGCTAATCTGCCGCTTCTCACTACTAATCCCGGAGCTTGCGTGGCTAATGCAGACGGTACCCCAAACAGAACCGCCTGCGCTGGCTTTAACTTTGCTACGTTTACGTCAAATCCGACAACGCGAAACTTTGATCCGCGTATTGGTTTTGCCTGGGATCCTATCGGCGACGGTAAGACCGCCGTGCGGGGAGGAGGAGGCATCTTTGATGTTCTTCCTCTTCCATTCATGGTGGCCCTGAATAATGTGCAGACTTCTCCGTTCCAGCCCAAGACGGTGTTTACCCCAGCCTCGTATACTTTTCCCCGAGGCATTGGAACGGCGCTTCTTAACGGTGGAGGGACAGTGCCGTCGCCAAATCAGACCACCTGGAATTACGTCGAGCCAAATCCCAAGCGCAATTACGTTTTGCAATATAACCTTAACGTCCAGAGGCAAGTTACTCCGAGTACTTCCTTGACGGTAGCCTATGCCGGTTCCCGGGGAATCCACAACCCGTTCCAGACCGATGAGTTGAATACGGTTTGGCCTTTTATAACTCCAGGGGTTGGAGGAGGTTACTTATTCCCAACCGTCGTTGGCACAGCCGGTCAGGTTGCTTGCTCGGGCCCAGGGTTGCCCCCGAATTCTTGCGGAACAGGCGTTGCTAATCCGACTGGATACGTGCGCGGAAATATAATTAACCCGAACGTTGGCGGAATTCAGTCAACCATTTGGCAAGCTCAATCCTGGTATAACTCGCTTCAGGTTGAAGTCGAAAAGCGAATGAGCCATGGATTCCAGATTCAGGGCTCGTTTACTTGGGGCAAGACGATCGATACTTCCTCAGGCAGTTTCGCGGGTGATAACTTTGCCTCGGATGTAACCCCTACCATTCCCTGGTGGGATCTTCGCATCACGAAAGGTCCCTCAGACTTTAATGTTGGAAGAAATCTGGTCATTAACGGTCTCTGGAATATTCCAACACCGGCATCTTTCTCCGGACCCGCGGCATTGTTTGCCAAAGGATGGGAGCTCGGAGGGGTCTTCACGGTGAGTGACGGCGTTCCACTCTGGCCATTGGATGGCATTGAAGGAGATCCCATGGGCCAGCTCAACCTAGAGCCCATGGCTATTCCGAACCTGGCCCCTGGGTGTACCCCAAAGAATGTAGTTCAACCACATAACGTGCAGTACCTGAGGGCGTCCTGTTTCATCCCTGCCCAGGCATCCAGCCAGGCTTTTTATGATGCGGCCGCACCGATGGGCTGCGATCACACGTTCGCCTATCCTACTTGCATGAATCTCCTTGGCACCCTAGGGCGTAACGTGATCGTCGGGCCTGGATTGGTCAACCTCGACGCCTCCATTGTCAAGGACACGCATATCACTAAAATTTCCGAGAGCTTTGACGTCCAATTCCGCGCAGAATTCTTTAACCTCGCGAATCACACTAACTTCGCCCCTCCGACAGCCAATCTTGAGGCTCTTGACCCGAAGGGAGCGCCATCCCCAGGATTTGGCCAAATTACGGCCCAGCAGGTTCCGTCGAGGGAGATTCAATTTGGATTGAAAGTTTCCTGGTAGAGATTGATCTTGGCCGTTTATTTTGGTTAGTCTCGGAAAATGTAGCCCGGAATCGTCTCGTCAATGCGGACAACGACTGCTGACAATGTAGGTGACTTTATTGTGGCACTCTGTTCCGGTGTTCGCGCAGCGGGACACCGCGGCATCCATCTGCCTTAGATGACGACCGTAATTCTGACAGACCTCCGAGTTATCGCTCCCTTGAATTTGATCCTGATTGGTGCGTTGCCATCATGGCAATAAAATGGCACACGAAAAGGTCGACTGGGAATTCCGGCAGGCATTTAGCTAATCTCAGGGAGAATGACTATGAGCAGAAGAATTGACCATCAAACACTGTTGACTTTGGGCACCTTGCTCATCTTTCCCGTTTGTGTAATTGCTCAAAAGGCGGGACCGCCCTTCCCACGTGACGGAGCGACCAAGGTTCAGGACAACGATCGCGTTTTCACTTGGGACACTACTTTGCAGAAAGGCAAATCCGTCGGGCCAAGCAAACTTGACTTGGACCAAGTCTCGGTCAGCCTGACGGAAGGCGCCAAAAAATTCACCATGTCTGACGGCACGTGGGACATTGAGCAGGAAAGACTAGGTTCCGTCCGCTACGATCCGAAAGGGACGACTCTCCAAGAGGAGTGCATCAGCGACACCCCGTGCCGTGCAATGGTTTTCCAGTTGAAAGATTATGTTTCCGAGCCATGGCCCACCAGGGAAGGTGTTCCACCCCAGTTTCCACGCATCAATACTGTCAAACTGTTTGAAACCGACCGCATAACTGTCTGGGACCAGGTATGGAAACCTGCCGAACCCATCGTGCGCCATGCACATTATCACCGTACTGTGACCGTGTTTCTTCAGGGGGGGACGATACACACCATTCCAGATAGCGGTATTCCAAATCCGCCTTTTACCCGGAATCCCGGCGAAGTGCTCGCGAATGTCACGTTCAATCCCGACGCTCATATAGAGGAAGGGCTCACTGGATTGCCTCGCGCCATTTGGATCGAGTTCACCAAATGATGATTGCGATTCATCCAGCGCACTTGTGTTCGCGAATGAGACCACGAACTCGGTTGCTGTCTATCGTTGAAAAGGGAGCATTCTTGCGGAGGTCGTAATGAGGGTTTTGGCGTCGTGGTTGTTTGTTCTTGTTTTGCCGGCGGTATGCGTTGCTCAGGAAGCACCGCCGGCGGATCAAAGACCTCTCGTCTTTACGCACATTACGGTGATTGATGCCACCGGTGCGCCTGCCAAACCGGATATGACCGTCGTTGTTTCGGAAAATCGCATTTCTTCGCTTGGCAAGACCGGCCAGGTGACAGTGCCTGCGAATGCGCGCGTTATCGATGAAACGCATAAGTTCATGATTCCTGGTTTGTGGGAAATGCACACACACGCCTTTATCAGGAGTAGGAAGTCGTTCCCTTTGTACGTTATGTATCTGTTCGTTGCCTACGGTGTAGCCGGGATCCGCGATATGGGGTCGCCCGGACTTCCCGATGACTTCGGCGATTATCCGTATTTGCAAGATGTACAGTGGCGACAGGCGATCAATGAAGGAGCGGTCATAGGTCCGCACTTGAACCTGTCATTGACAGTTGTGAATGGGCCCCATGTTCCCGGCTATCCGCGCGCCTGGGCTCCAGTGGCAGACGCAGCGCAAGCGCGCGAAGAAGTCATCTACCTCAAGAAATTAGGGGCTGACGGCATCAAGGAATACGACCAGCTTTCGCGGGATGCGTACTTCGGACTAGCCGAAGAGGCGAAAAAGCAAGGTATGCCATTTGCCGGGCACGTGCCAATTCTGATTTCGGCCGCGGAAGCTTCCGACGCCGGGCAAAGAAGTTTAGAACATGATTACGGCGTCCTCTTCGGATGTTCATCGAAAGAAAAAGAATTCATGCAGAAGGAAGAAGAACTTTACGGTTCGGGTAAGCCATCGATGCGAGGAATCCTACGTCCTGACGACGTCAAAGCCTTGGTCAATTCGTACGACGAGGAAAAGGCCACGAGTTTATTTGCGAAATTCGTCAAGAACGGCACATTCGTCACACCTTCACTGGTGAGGGCAAGCGTTGATCGAATTCCTGAGACCGACCCACGTGTTGTTAAGTACTTCTCGCCTGCGCTTCGAGAGTTTTCCTATCCGGCACACCCTCGAGAACCTAATCCTGAGGCCGTCGAAGCTCAAAAGCTCATGTACCAATACCACCTGCGTCTCGTCGCTGCAATGCAGCGTGCGGGAGTGAAAATGCTAGTTGGTACGGATAATTCTTTCTTTGGGTCTGCCGTGCATGACGAGCTTGTACAGATGGTTAAGGCAGGTCTCACACCGATGCAAGCGTTGCAAACGGCAACCAAGAATGCTGCGGACTATCTCGGCAAGCTTGACTCGATGGGCACCGTCGAAAAAGGAAAATCGGCGGATCTCGTCCTGCTTGATGCCAACCCACTTGACGCCATTTCTAACACAGAAAAGATCTCTGCGGTAGTTCTTAACGGTCGTTTGCTGGACCGGAGGATGTTGGATCGTCTGCTTGCTCACGTCGAGAGTGCAGCCCACTCGAACTGACTCTGCGCCAAGTCAACTGCAGGACTCAATTAAGAGATCAACAAAATTAAAGCGGAACGGTTAGACTAAGTGAGGGTCAACGATTTTGTTTATCCCGTCGACCAGCAGCGTCATCTTGCGGAGCTGCCTTTGCGTGATTCCAATTTGGTTTCCAATTTCCATTTTTCGTCGTTGATTCCGGCTTTGCAGGATAAAAACCGTTGCGGTTTGGCATCTGCAGTTCGACCATGCTCTTGGAGTCCATGACGTCAGTTTCTTTGATGATATCGTTCCGGAACAGCAGAAAAGCGGTCAGAGAATAGACCTCGTCGGGCCTGAGTGTTCCTTCTGCATCTCGAGGCATGGAACGATTAATGTAGTCCCATATAGTCGTAGCAAATGGCCAGAAACTCCCGGTCGTCATCACAGGAGTAGGCGTGTTGAGTGTGCCCGTGCCTCCTATCAGGCGCGGGAATGGGCCTTCAACTCCAGTTTTCCCATGGCAAAATGAACATTTGGTAGCATAGATCTTTGCACCTTCTTTGGCGGTTCCGCTTCCGGGAGGAAGTTCTTTTCCGTCCGACCCGACAACATTATCCCAGGTGCGGAGTTCGGCGTCCGTTGGTGGCCTTCCGACTTTATAGGTAGGTGACTGTGCCAGGCCGGCGCTATACGCGAGCAGGGTGATCACCGGCAGTACAAGACTAGACTTTAAAATTGATGTACAGCGCATCTTGGACGCTCCCATCTTGCCCCACCTTCCAAGGTTGAATAGGATTAGAGAGGAACTCCATGATTGCTGCGGTTTCCCAAAACTTCTCAATTTCGGTGGCAGGTATATGGGGTTCTCTGCTATCTCCCCACAACTTGGCTAGTTCTATCATGGTGGGTTGAAGGTCCCCGTATTCATTGGTGCAGCGCGACATGATATGAGTTTCGGTACCGTCCCAAGTCCAGGGCAAGTGAAATCGCGTATGCGCCTTTCGAAGCACTGGCTGCTGAAGTTTCGCCTCCTTCCAGGTTCGCCCGCTGTCGGTACTTACTTCAACTCTGGAAATTGCGCCTCTGCCGGACCATGCTAGGCCCGAGATCTGGTAAAAGCCGCGCCCCGGCAGCGTATGCGCGTCCGACGGGAAGGTAATTAGTGATTTGGGTCCGACTTGGTATTCGTACCAACTGGCCTTACCATCGGGCTTCAAATTGGTGTAATTGGCGGTTTCCACTTTCAGGTAGTAAGGTTTGTCCACAACCTTAATGCTTCGAATGTACTTCACATTGTTGACGCCCTGGAAACCCGGCACAACCAGCCTCAATGGATAACCGTTTTCTCGACGCAACGCTTCGCCATTTTGGGCGTACGCTACGAGTACATCGTCCATGCCTTTTTCCAGCGGTATGCTTTTCGAATGCTTTCCAGCGTCCGCGCCTTCGGCAACCAGCCAGCTGGCATTCTTCTGCACACCGGCTTCCTTGAGCAGCAGAGATAGCGGAACGCCTGTCCATTCACTGGTCGCGGTTCTTCCATGCACTTGTTGGATTACATGAGTCTTCCTGGTCAATTCTGGGGAGTTCGCAGCCTGCAACGCCTTGACCATTGATTTATAGTGCGACAAGCCGCTATTTCCAGTGCACTCTAAAAAGTAAATTCGGGATATCGAAGGGAGGCGCCTCAATTCATCCATCGTAAAAACGAGTGGACGGTCCACCATGCCATGAATCATGAGGCGGTGCTCCTTCGGATCAATGTCAGGAAGATGCGAACCGCGGCCAGTCATGAAATGGAGAGAAGCTGGTGTAATGATTCCTACCGAATCCTGAAGCGGAGTTAATCTTTGTCCCATCTCGCCGGCCGGCGGTGGCACCCCTGGAACAATGTCACGAACTCCTCCGAGAGTAAGCGTGCGTTCGGATGTCTCGAACCGAGAACGCGTGCCATAGGACAGAGCCAGAGCTGGGCTTACCTCTGGCGGGCCATCGGCGAGTGCTTTGCCATTTAAGAACGGTATTGCTCCAACAGCCACGCCAGCCAAGGCTGCACTGTCTTTAAGGAATCTTCTACGATTAGGTACTCTGGAAGTCATGGAGGAAACCTCCCAACTTTGCGTTCGACTAGAGGTTGCTATAGCGTTAAAAGTTATACCTGTCAAGAGATTTAACCCTTGCGTGGGTAGGGAGCGCAAAAACGTTGTCTGCCAAGTCCTTCCATGAGAAGGTCGGTTAGTGTCAAGTCGGCTTCTGCCGCCATCCTTCCATCCGCACTCTTTTAAGAGCGAGTGTTCGCTTGGTGCCAGTTGGGCGTTCTCGTTTCAGCAGGCGATGCTACCTGTGAATCGACCTCGGCTTCCCAGCTTACGGCGAGCTGGGCCAGGACTTGGCCGCAGTCACCTGAACTCGGCGGTTCCGCTCGACAATTTCAATCCAGCTCTATGCCACCGCGCTTTCGACGGCCCTATGGTTGCGCAATGGTTCGTAAACCTCGCCGCTCACCCACAACTTGTGAAGCAGAACGGACAACTTCCGAGCACAGCAACCACCGCGCGTTTTTTGGCATTGCTTCCACCCCGCTCAGAGAGTTTCAATCCCCATCGCCGCAGATCGCTATCTTGTCGAACGAGACTCCTTTCTTCCAGACGATCAAGGTGATCGCCGCGATTTTGCGTGCCAAGGCCAGGCGCGCCATCTCCGGCCACATTCCTTTGGCCACCAGAGCTGTATAAAATTCCTGGAACGGTCCGGGTTTGGTGGCCGCGATGATCGCCGCGCCCTTGAAAATATTTTTGAGTTCGTGATGGTGATTGCGGTTCAGCCCGCGCAGCGATATTTGCCTCTTCGATGGTCGCAGTTGCCCTTCCACATAACGATGATCGGCGCTGCTGTGCGTGTCAATTGCAAGACCGCCGTAAGCCCACAGTTGCCGCTTGGTGCGGAAACGGTGCGGTGTCTGGATGATCGCGATCAACGAAGCCGCGAGCGTTAATCAGGACTTGCCCGCCCGGACTGCTGACGCTGCACTGACGGCAAATTCGTTGTGTCGAGTGCAGGAGAAGCGTACGATGCGCGAGTTAAGCGTTGAACTCGGAAATTTTGATTAGGAGGGACGTGAGGGTCCGCTCGGATGAATAAGTTTCGAAAGAAGGGCATTTGGCTATTTTTTGCGACATCCCCGGGAGCGATCATCTGCAGCTCAGCAAGTGACGACCTGCTATTGGTCGGTGGCGGAAAGCTGATCAGGAATTAGTCCGACCATTTTAAGGGAGTCTTGAGCGATTCGTGTGGCAGTCTTGCTTCGCTCCTTTCAGTACCGTCCCGCCGAAGTGTACTTGGCTTTAAAGTTGTTTTGGATTGCACTTCAATCAGAGCCTGAAACCATAATGGAGGGTCAGATGACGCGATGGAAAACGATGCCAGGAATATTTCTATGGATTCTGGGTGCGACGACTATGCTCTGGTCCCAAGCTCCTCAGTTGGTAGCCGTGCGTGCAGGACGATTGTTCGACAGCAAGTCGGGCCAGATGTTGACAAACCAGGTGATTCTCGTCTCCGGCGAGCGAATCACTGACGTCGGCCCCGAGAGTCGAGTCAAGATCCCATCAGGAACCCAAGTGATCGATCTGAGCCAAGCCACGGTGCTGCCCGGACTGATTGACGGTCATACTCACATTTTCAATGCTGGACATGAGGCTGTAACTCACATCCTTAATGATAGACATGAAGATCCGAAGGCCGGTGGTGCGCCGGACGTCAACTTGATTAACGATACACGAGAGTACCGTGCGATGGTTGCGCTCGCTAGCGCTCAAAAGGACCTAAGGGCCGGCTTCACAAGCCTACGCGACTTGATGAATCACGGTAACGGTTACTCTGACGTGGACGTGCGGAACGTTATCAACAAGGGTCTTTTCATGGGCCCGCGTATGCAAGTTTCAACGCTGGGTCTTGTGGCCACGGGCGAGGGGACAGTCGGTTCCTGGGAAGTTAACTTACCGCCCGCGGAACAGATAGCCGATTCTCCCTGGAAGATTCGCGAAGCCGTCCGCGAACAAATCCACTGGGGCGCCGACTGGATCAAGTTCCACGCCTCAGCGGGCCATCACTTCGAGCCAGATGGCCGTCTGGTCTGGGATGGTACATATTCGCTTGAGGAGATCCAGGCAATCGTCGATGAGACGCATCGCCGCGGTAAGAAGGCAGCCTGTCACGCGTATGGCGGCGAAGGCGTGGCGAATTGCGTGAAAGCGGGTGCCGATACACTCGAACACGGCTTCGATCTTGATGACGATGCGATCCTAAACATGATTAAGGAGAAGGGCATTTATGTTGAACCGACCTTTCTGGATTCGACCATGACACGAGAGAGAGACCTCAAAGATACAGACGGAAAGTTCAGCTTGGCGGCAATTCGCGAGAAAACTGCCAAGAAGATCATCTTCAGCGGCGTGAAAATCTCTTTTGGAAGCGGAGTCGGTCCGTTTCCTCACGGTTCACAAGCCGTGGAGTTTGAATACCTGGTGCATTTCGGCATGACCCCCGCGCAAGCCATTCAGACCGCAACCGCAACGGCCGCGGAGATGATGGGTTGGCAGGACCGAATTGGCTCACTCGAGAAGGGCAAATACGCGGATATCATCGCGGTTGCGGGAGATCCGTTAAAGGACATCACGGAACTCCAGCGAGTCAAATTTGTCATGAAGGGCGGAGAGGTGGTGCGAAACGACATGAAATGACAGCCGCCGACCTGAGTGAAAGATCGTGCCTTCGGGCAAACAAACGCAGAGAGGGCTGATAGTCTCCGTTCCGATGCTCGATGTTCTTTCTTTACCCGCTCGAGGACCCGAGATACGTTTTCATGAAGGCCTTCGCTTTGCGAACGTCGAGCTTTACAGTTTCTAGGGAAACACCGAGTACGGCCGCAATCTCATGCAGTTTCAGCCCTCCGTAAAAACGCAGCTGTAGGACGCGTGCTTCGCGTGGAGAGTCCTTGCGAAGCATCTCAAGCGCTTTGCGAACAGCCAGAACCTTTTCAGACTGCTCTGGTCCAATTAGGAGCTCGGAATCGACCTGAGTCTTAAGTTCTCCGTCCCCTAATTCTCGAGCTTGTTGTCCATCAATGGGAACACCCTGTTTTTGTGGGCCCCCGCGCTTGTCTGCCCGATAAGTATCGGCGTGATCATTGAGGATTTCTTCCATGGCGTGCGCTCAAGCCGGTCTATCGGGGAGAGCACGGCGTACGAACCCTGAAAGAGTTGGTGCGCAGTTACCTGCCCATCAGCAAAGATCTCGGCCGGGTCATGACGCATGTGAAAGCGCTGTACCGCAGTTGGGCCATTCCCTGTACGGGTAAGCAGGTCTACGCGCCAGAAGGACACATCCATAGAGGAGATTTCTCGCGATGGATTGCGGATGTAATCGATAACCCGTTCCTTGCGTCGGAAATTCGAAACTTGGAATAGCGATATCGCCAATCCATTCACAAGATCTGTGCGACTCGATGGCAAAACTTATTGCGGAATACTGCAGCTCTTGTGATGAACTATAGTCCGGAACAGGAGACGTTGCTCATTCTCAAAAGCTGAAGGAGGCTCCCACGAGGGGCACCACTTTGGCCCGCAGGCCGCCGTCATCGAGTTTGATTAGTGCGTTACCGAAAATCACAAGCTTGTCGGACAATCTCACCTTCGCTCCCAGCGAGGCATTGATGATGTTAAACGAACCCTTCGTCTCGGTCAGAGCTGGCTGCGAAACGTTGGGGGCTGGCGAAGTGCAGTAATTATTGGAATTGTTTGAATCAACTGGTTGGAGCCCTGCGGGGCCACACGGTCCAAGAAAAGACTGGGTAGTGACTGTCGCTCGGAGCGCGTTAAAAACGCGCTGTCCGATCAGATCAAAAGTCCCGGCGAGCCTCCTCTTGACGAACACGACGTCTACTCCGCCAGAGTATAGGAATTGATTCGGCAGATGCCCTTTCGTGAAGGTGCTGGCCGTAGTGATGCCTGCAGGTGGGCCAACAGGCTGAGGTGGTACAATATCACCAGCCAGCACCGAGTTTCCGTTCTCTTCGAATCCCACATTTGCGTGGGGAGACACACGAGCCGAGTAGGAAACGACTGCAAAGGGTGTGAATCCATACGTCCCGGAACCCAAAAAATTTAGTTCGTCGCCAGTTGGAAACCTGATATCTGTTCCGACGGCGACTGCGGCTCGCTCTCCTCCCCAAATTACTCCCTTCACGCGCAATACAAGGTCACCGATTCCGGCGGCGCTGCTCGAGTTGGCAAAAGTTTCATTGGCGCATGGAGAAGTGGCAGGCAGAGCAGATCCCGGAGGCAAAGGACAGCCGGTCGCTTTGAACTGATGATTGCTGCTGTGAGAGTTGTCCACAATAGTTGCATTAGACGTCACATCCATCGCCACATTGACGATGGGTATAGCCAGTGAAACGTCAATCCGGCTCGTCAATCCAAATGTGGCGCTTGCGGTAATTTGGTTCAACCTGAGGTTGATGTTGGTTACAGTGTCGATTCTATCTCGCACAAAACCGCATAAGCCGGTATTACTGTCACCAGGTTTCGTGGGATTGATAGTGCAATTTAGATTTGAAGGGACCTGTACGCCGGCGGTAAAGTCCGGTGTGCCGTTCGCGCCGGGGTCATCAATATGTACAAAACTTGCAGGTAAACTGTGGAGGCTGGCACCATCCAGCGTGCCGAAGCTGAACCGCTGGTAAGTGACTCCCAAGCGCACCTTGTGCCGGCCAGTGGTGTTCGCGCGTTCCGTCAGAATCGGACCTAAGTCCTCCGTCGACGCGGTGAATGTTTTTAATGTTGGATCATAAACGTAAACTAGGCCTGATCCAGGAGAGCCCAAGGGTAGCAAGGTCAATTGGCTTCCGACAGCAGCGTTTAACGGACCCAAACTGCTGATGAAGCTTGACTCAAAGTGGCCCCCAGCGTGACTGTCCACCTTTGCCAGCGGTCCAATACCTTGTTGAAGCCCGTTGGGGCCATACACTTCCGGTAGTGTGCAAACCAGTTTGCCGTTGGACGGACAAATCGCTGTTGAAACTGTCTGTGCATGGATACTCGTTCCGAGTAGGGCATAGCAGAATATGTTTACAATGATAAACAGTGCCCGATTAAGCATTATAAGCCTCCACCGGTCAGCGCGCGCGTATTCTCTTCACGGGCCCTAGGGATGTCAAGTCATATTTAGCTGCGGAAACACCGTGTCTTCTTGCGTCCTTTTGGAGGGTGTCCATAGGGATTTACGGATCGCATATCGTCCATTTTGCTTCCTCGGAGCGAATCTCCCATCAGCCTCTTCGCGGAGCCAGAAATCTTCATCTCACGTGACGTTTTTCGCCTTTGTACGCGGACTAGAACGCGAGATCTTAATGTCACAAATCAAAAAGCTGCGCTACAACCCAGTCGCACCGATTCGAACTAGGATGACCGTTACGTTGTCCTCTCCGCCGTGCTCGTTTGCCGAGGCTACGAGACGATCGGCGGCGCTCTGCGCGTCATGCTCGTGAACCAAAACGTCGGATATCTCCGATTCTGGTACCATGCCAGTAAGCCCATCGGTGCATAACAGGAGAACGTCTCCGGCACATAACTCGTGCTCGTGGATATCAATCTCAACTTCCTCGCGGACGCCAAGCGCCCGAATAAGCATTCTCCGCAGAGGGCTAGTTTGTGCTTGCTCAGGAGTAAGGATACCGCTGCGGACTTGCTCGGCGACCAACGTGTGGTCCAAAGTCAAGCTTGTTAGGTGAGCCCCACGGAGCAGGTAGGCGCGGCTGTCTCCCACATGTACTAAACTCAGTCGAAGGCCGTCGAGCCAAGCAGCGACTACCGTTGCGCCCATTCCCTGAAATCGAGGATCGTTCACCGAAGCACCGTGGATCATGCGGTTGGCTAGATAAGTGGCCTTGGCCAACTCGTTGGTTTTCTCCGACATATCGGACGGAAGTTCATCTCCGTCGCTAGTAGGCCGGTCGCTTGACAACTCCAAGCAATGAGTCACAATTGTTTGGACGGCGATCGCGCTCGCCACTTCTCCATTGGCTTGGCCACCGATGCCGTCCGAGAGCACGAACAATTTGAGCGTCGGTATGATTTTGTAGTTGTCTTCATTATTGCTGCGCACTCGCCCCACATGCGTAGCTGAACCGATTCCGATTTGAGTCGTACTAGTCTGCATTTCATCACGAGAGGTTTGCATAGCTTCTCACCTAACTGATTACTTCGTGAACTCGAAGCTCCTTAAGGAATTCTCCCCGTGCTAAAGTCCCATGTGACGTACTTAGATCTCCCTGTACTATGGTTTAACGTAAATCCTTGATGACCCAAGTCCCATTGCTCTTAACCAAATGGAAGACCGTATGGTCCCTGGACACGCGTGCCTTTTCACCCTTCGGAGTGTAGCTTTGGATGATATCTGCGTTTACGACAGCGGTTACTCCGTCGCCGCCCAAGTCAACTTTTTCATTTGTTATCTGAAGTTTAATTTCGCTGGCACTGCTAAATGCGTTCTTGAGTTTTCCGTAATCTTGGGCGGTCATCGACGGCCAAATTTGCTGTAGAGCAGCTGCGTCTCTTCGGTCAAAGGCATTCGCGTATCGCTGAACCGCTGCAAGCACCATTGGGCTCTCGTCGGGCGAATTGGGCTTCAGTGCAGCAGGGGGCTGATTCAACGCCGCAAGCTTAGGGTTGATCTCATCTACTATTTTTTGGGCGTCGGCCGCACGGTGCCCACCTGCCTTAATAATCGATTGAAAATCGGATCGGGAGGCGTCCAGTGCAATTTTATCGTTGCTGCTCGTGCGGTACCTTTGTAGGGCCTGTTGATATGCAGTCTCTTCTCGTTCAAACGCGACGCGAGCCTGAACAGCAAGAATCGCGTCCGGAATGCTAGCGGCATCACGACGTGCGTCGTTTGTCACCGGTCCCGCGCCATCAGCCAGGGCCTGGAACTGGGGTTGAAGATCTCTCAACGCTTCAACAGCGCCTTCATCGGCGCGCTGTTTGAGTTGACTAAGGGATCCATCGAGCTGCGCGAATCGAGCTTGTTCGGCCTGATTTATTTCTTGAGAAAGAGGAGTCGAGTCGCCCCCTGTCTTCTGTACTTGTGCGACCTTTTGGCGAGCAGTGCCGAAGTCGCCGCGTTTCATGTCCTGCCTCGCTCCGTCGATCAGCCCAGCTATCGCGTTGGACCTCGTTTGATTCAGTACATCTTGCTGATTCTTGAGCGCTGCTTGTTCTTTCGGGCCTTTCAATTTCGCTACTTCTCCGAATAAATCCGCAGCTTGCTGAAGGCTGCGCGCATCCTTTCCCTTCATCGCTTTCTGAGCCTGTGCAAACAGTTGTTCCTCGCGTTGGCGTTGGGGAACCACTTCGGTGAGGTACTTGCGCGCTTCATCTTTACGACGGCCATCGGCAGGCAAATTTACAATGGCGCGGAGGGCCTGCTGAGCTTCGGCAAATTGTCCGCTCTCCGTATATGAAGTCGCTTGGCCCCACAATGTCTCTTCCTGCTGCAACACCGCTGCAGTTGCCGCGCTGTTAATAGCCCGTTCCACGTCTCCCAGCTTCCGATCGATAGCCGGATTTAAGGGTCCGTTTATTTTCTTCGCCTGTTCCAGCAAGCTCTTCGCGCCGATAAAATCACCTTGAGCAATGGTTTTATCCGCCGAATTGATCAAATCGTGTTGCTGCGATTCAGGGAGATTCTTCACCGGTGGAGTAACCATGGGCTGAGCTCCACTCTGAGTAAATTCTTGCGAATGGCTGGAACGGTGCAAGAAATACGCGCCCGTAGACGAAACTAAAATAAGTCCCAGCAGCCCCGCTGCCAGGGTGGAAGGCCTCTTCCAGAACGGAATTAGGATTGGCTGTTCTTTAATACTCCATGAAGTGCGACTCGTTTCAGGCGAAGCTGCTGTCTCTAAAGCGCGTTCGATCTCAGGAGATGCCGGATTTGACGGAATTTGTTGCGGAGCTGCAATTTCAGGTTGCTGCAATGAAGAAGTAGAGGGGGTTGCAGAAGTAATCGGCGCTGCAAGCTGTTCTGCAGAGTCTTGCTGCTCTGGTGCCACAATTTGCGGTGGTCCTTCGAGTAAGGCGTATTCTTTGGCGGCGCTCTCGGGCGCAGTCGCAACATGTGAGGGGTCCTTGGCACGCCCGGCTGCAGAGATATCTTTCGACAGGCGTTCGACCCTTGGATCCGCCGTGTCCAAGTCTTCGTTCTTTATAGTATTGTCTAAGAGAAGCGTGGCGCCTTCCAAATCTCCCGAGTCCAGGAGAGCTCGAACATTTTCAAGTTTTTGGTTTTGGGCCCTCTTTTTTTGTCGCGCCTGGGTCTCGACCTGCGCCGAAGTCAAGAGTTGGGTCAAGTCGGTGTCCGGGCCAAAAGTTGTCAGCGCATTTTGTGCGAGTCGGACCGCATCGCTGAACTCTTCGCGATGAATCTTGGTCTTGATCTCGCGAACCCGTTGCTGGATTTGTAAGCGAGTGACCTCTTTTTTTCGCTGACTCTCGGCTTGTTCCAGCAATCGCCTCAAATCAGAATTTCCCTCGAAAGATTTAAGTCCCTGCCGGGCCGAAGCGATTGCTTCCGCAAGCTGGTTGGACGCGATAAATTTCTGAATTTCCTCGACGATGTGGTTCAACCGCTGTTCGCGTCCTACCTGTTCTTTACGCTTCCGAGCGAAGTCTAGAAGGCGAACCAGGTCTACATCATTCGCGAAGTCTGGCAGAAGCGCCTCTGCTCTAGCAATCACGGTTTCATAGGATTCGTCGCTGACAAGCTTTTTCAAAATTTGTAATTCTTGAGTCAGCCGCGCAGACCTGGCTACTTTTTCTCGCTCGTCTAAAATGAGCGTCCGCAACTTCAATGCGGCCGCGTCTTTTGGGTTGGATGTAAGTAGCGGATCAAGAATGGTTAAGGCTTCGCCAAAGAGTTGGGAACCTAAAAGCGTTCTAGCCTCCACAAGGCGATGTTGCCTCCATTGTTCAGCGCGTTCTTGTTCTACCGTTGCGAGCAACTTGTTGATGTCACCGTCGTGCGGAAAATCCTCGCGGAGACCTTTAAGTAGCGCCACAGAATCTTCAAGACGTCTAGACGCCAGCAAATTCCGAGCTTCAGAAAGCCCCTGCAGTTTCTGCTCCTCCAGTTGGTCCTTACGGATCGCTTCAACAAGTCTGGGAATCTCCGGGTCATCCGGGAACCGCGTATTCAAATCACTCAAAAGAGCAAGAGCATTGGAGTATTCTTTTGACGCCCTCAGATTCCGCGCTCTTGCGAGGGCCTGGAGTTTCTCGTGATCTGATTGATCTTTTTTGGCCGCCGCAGCGAGCCTGAAAATCTCCTTGTCGTCAGGGAACTGTGTTTCCAAGTCGCTAAGCAGCGTTAGGGATTCAGCATATTGTTTTGAAGCGAGGAACTTCCGCGCCTTTAACAGACATTCCTGTTTGCGCAGATCTGCTTGATCCTTTTGGATCACACTCACAAGTCTGGAAATCTCGTTGTCTTCGGGGAATTGCTTTTTCAAGCCGTCCAGGAGATCCAGGGCCTCGGCATATTGTTTTGACGCCCTTAGCTCCCGCGCCTCGGCAAGTCTTTGCAATTTCTGCTCTTCTGATTGATCCTTTTGAACCGCTTCCGCAAGTGCTGGGATTTCCTTGTCGTCGGGAAACTGTGCTTTCAATTCGACCAGCAGCGCCAGGGCCCCGGCATATTGTTTTGACGAGAACAGTTTCCGGGCCTCTAACAGACCTTCCATTTTGCGCTGCTCAGCTTTATCCTTCTGAACCACGCTCACTAGCCTGTGAATCTCTTTGTCATCGGGGAAGTTTGTTCTTAATTCACCAAGCAGGGCGAGGGCCTCGGCATGTTGTTTTGACGCGAGCAACTTCTGAGCTTCCGACAGGCCCTCCAGTCGGCGCTGTTCGGCCTGTTCCTCGCTCACGGAATCGAGGAGCTTCAAAATCTCCGGATCAGCAGGGAACTGCCCCCGTAATCTAGCTAGCAATTCCCGGCATTCGTCGTACCGTCGAGAGGCCATCAGGCTGCGTGCTTCCTTCAGGCCCTGTTCCTTTTGCTCCGCCTCCTGGTCCTCACCCACCGCTTCGACAAGGCGCACGATTTCATTTTCTTCCGGAAATTCGCTCTTCAAGGATGCAAGTGATATAAGACAGTCCTCGTAACGCCTTGCCGCCAGCAAGTTCCGAGCCTCTTTCAAACCTTCTAGTTTTCGATGCTCCGCCTCATCCTTCCGAACTTGTTCCAATAAATTTAGAATTTCCTCATCATTGGGAAACTGGCCAGCCAGACCCGTGAGCAAAGATTCGCATTCGCCATAGCTCCCGGCGAGCAAGAGGGTTCGTACTCTATCCAACGTCTGCCGCTTATGCTGTTCCGCCCTATCTTCTCGAGCTGTCACCAGCAACTTTTGGACTTCCTCTTCATTCCAAAATTCCTCTTGCAGCGAAGCGAGGAGATCAATGCACTCTTCATATTTCTGCTGCATCCACAACTTGCGTGCCTGCTGCATCGTGTCAAGCAGGTGGATTCGTCTCTGACGCTTTGCTTTCTCTTCAAGAACGTGTTGCTGGAGATTCGCTGCCTGGCGATTTGCTGGATCTATTTCTTGAATTTTAGCAAGAAACGCTTCAGCCTCCTCCGGCAACCCTTCTGCAAGGCGTTCTCCAGATGCTTGTAGCCACTCACTTATGAGCTTTGCGCGTCCAATCTCTTGGTGAACCTGCCGAAGTAGTTCTTCGGCAGGTTCAAACGACGAGTCGAGTTTCAACGCGCTCTCGGCTTCTAATTGAGCTTCCTGGATCTTTCCGTCTCCCAGGAACGATCGACCAGCATTGACGTGTTTTTCTACCTTGGGCCGAATCAGAATGCGCTTAAGATCGGTGTTGACTTCATCTAATAGGGTCCGGGCCGGTCTGTTGGTGAAATCAACTTGGAGGGCCTGTACGAGCAGTTCGCGAGCGCGCGTAAATTCGCGCTCCTGAACGAGTGTCCTGGCTTGGGCTACTAAGTCGGCCGAGGTTTGTGCCTGCAATCCTTTGCAAATGGGATCCAGTTCCAGTAATAGATCCTCCATCGATTGCGTGCGCTCCGTAGGCGATTTCACGAGAGTACGGTGAACCACTGCGGCTAGTTCCGGCGGGCAATCGGGTGCCACGTCCCGAAGTGGGACGGGCTCCTTCAAGCAAATGCTTTGCATGAGACTGGCCGGCATATCCCCTGGAAAGGGACGAGTGTAGGCAAATAACTCGTATAGAAGCACACCGAACGAAAAAATATCGGACCGTTCGTCGGCACGCTCGCCGTTGAAAACTTCGGGAGGCATATAGGCGAATGTACCGATCAGCATGCCCGTTTGTGTTTTAGAGTTCTCGAGAACACGCGCGATGCCGAAGTCCACAACCTTCACGGCGCCTTCTTTACTTACCATTACATTGCCCGGCTTAATGTCTCGGTGAACTATCCCCTGCTTGTGTGCGTAGGCGAAGGCACGGCATGCCTCAACCGCGTAGACGAGCTTTAGCGACAGTGGGATGGGCACCCGATGTGCGATCAGATTGCCAAGATTTTGGCCGTCCACCAACTGCATGGCAATGAAGGGGACTCCATCTTCTTCACCCATTTCGTAAATAGTTACAATGTTGGGATGCTGGAGAGATCCCGCGGATTGCGCTTCACGATAAAAGCGCTCCAGCAGCGCCGGGCTGTCTGCTACATTGGCCTTGATCTTTTTGAGAGCAACCAATCTATTGATGATTGGGTCTCGGGCCTTATACACGACGCCCATGGCGCCGCTGCCCAGCTCTTCAAGGACCTCGTATTTGCCCAATTTCTTCAGATCACACCTCTGCCAAAGTCCCTTGATAAATGCGGTAGGGATGCAGATCCCAATTATGGAATCGTAGATCGCCCCCACGAATCGCGAGGGATTTCGAAGAAGCCAGCTGGCGGCCCATTAAAAATTCGTGCGAAGTAATGCGACGGACGAGAAAGTGCAGAAGACAGCAAGACCTACGCTGTCCAAGGGCCGACACGAGTGGATGGGGCTCATCTCGCACGACCAAACCTCAGAATTCAACTGAAGGCTACCCTCCAGGGCCGTTCGTGTCAATCATTTAGTCAATTTAGACATCTGAGTCCTTCGGCCTACTTACAGCTACTGGAAAACGTATGGATAATTTGTGGGAAGCGAACGTTGTTACGGAGATCTGCTGAACCTGCTTGACGTCTACGATACCCATGCGGGTGCGATTAGCACTTTCCCGAAGTCGCGTAGATTGCCCCCCTGACAAGTCCGGACGATTCCGTTCTTCTCGGTTATCGCGTGTTATAATCCTCATTCCGGACGACCCAGTGGAGGCCCCCTCCCATGAACGGATCCGGCCTCGAAGTGACATCTCCCGATGGTTCGCGCCGTTTTGTTCGCATCACTGCCTCACCTTTTCTCATTGGCCGAGGATTTGAGACTGGAAATCATCTCCAACTTATCGACCGCCGAATCTCTCGCCAGTGCGCAGCGATCATTTCCGAAGGGGATCGCAGTTATCTTGAAGACCGGGGCCATCGCTACGGGATTTTTGTTAATGGAGGGAAAATAGATCGTTGTTTTCTGAAAGATGGCGACGCGATTGGTTTCGGATTCGATGACTCCTACCAGGTCATATTTCGGACCAATGCTGACGACGTGTCAGTTCGGAACATGCTCGACCGCATCGGGACCCTATCAACCAGCGACACTGCTCCTGTCGGCCTTCGCAAGCTCAACCTGCTCCTTGAAGCTACGTCTCTATTGCACTCCCAGCTTCCTCTCGACTCGGTACTTGGCACCATGCTTGACCACGCTATCATCATTACGGATGCCGACCGCGGTGTTTTGCTGGAGGTTGATGATTCAGGTTCGCTTTATGTAAAGCTCGCTCGGGGCACAGAAGGCACTCGGCTTTCGCCAGATAGCCTGGTCCACAGTCAGACCGCGGTGCGTTTGGCCCTCAATCAGCACTCCAGTGTTATTACGGAAGATCTTAATCTGTCCGACTCCGACCTTCAGACTGCAGAGAGCATCGTCGCCCAGCAACTTCGAGCCATTGTCGCGATTCCGCTCTACTCGATGCCTCGCGCCAGCTCAACGACCTCGGTCATCTTCAAGCCTGGACACTTACTCGGCATTCTATATCTCGATTCTCGCCGCCCCGCGGCCTTCTCCAAACTTGACCGTCAAATCCTGGACGCCCTAGCCGTGGAATCTGCCAGCATTCTGGATAACGCACGCCTCGTCGAGCGGGAACGTCAGCGGCAACGCTTGGAGCAGGAGTTGGATATCGCACGTGAAATCCAGCAAGCGCTTCTACCTGGTGATTTCCGTGATTCCCCTCATCTCGCTGCAACCGGCATTAATTATCCTTGCCTCGCCGTCGGTGGCGACTACTTCGACGTCTTTCCGGTCAGCGCCGACCGCACGGCCTTCCTGATTGCAGATGTATCTGGCAAAGGCCTCGGCGCGGCACTTCTCGCCACCATGCTGCAGGGCGCTCTGACCGGCATGACGATTGGCACCGACCCGGCGTGTATCTTTCAACTCATCAATCGTTTTCTCTGCAAACACGCTGAAGTCGGCCGTTACGCAACCATGTTTTTCGGTATCTTAGAACCTGACGGCCGTCTCGATTACATAAATGCCGGCCATCCTTCGCCACTTCTCCTTCGCCGCGGTGAGGTTTCTGAGCTTTTCACCGAAAGTTCTTTTCCTGTGGGCCTCGTCCCCGAGACCGATTACATTACCTCCCGCGTAGAACTCCAACCTAACGACACGCTCGTCCTCTTCAGCGATGGAGTGACGGAAGCAATGGATCCCGATGAACAGATGTTTGGGAGTTTCCGCCTTCGCGAAGTTCTCGCCGGCCAGCCGAGTGGTTCACTGGAGCACCTCCAGAAAACCATTCTTGAATGTGTAGAGAAGTTCACGCGCGGGGCAAGTCAGGGAGACGATATCACTATCCTTCTAGTCCGTTATCAGCCAGTCGCGCCATCCGGCAGATCCTGAATGTTCCAAAGAGTTGTAGTTCTCGGAGTTCGTTCGAACGCATAGCTCACACAAACTAGCGGCGCGGCACTTTATATCAAGTAATACAGTAAGTATATTATACATTAATATACTGCGTCCACCTTTCGAGGCAAGTCGCACTATGCTATAAATGCAGCGCTTGTCGAGGCCTCTGCGCGAGTTCAACTTTTACCAACTAAACGAGCTATACAAAAAATGGGTTGGTGAATGGGCTGTGTCTGATCCCCGAGCCGGTGTGACCCGTGTACCTGTAAGAGCCTGCAGAGCCCGCCGAGTAATGCAAAACTACAAAACGAAATAACGGATCTTATTAAAAACCATGGACTTATTAGTTTTGGATGGTGCTCGAGACCTCGTTTTTAGTTGCGTTGTTGCTCCTGATCACCACTCCAGTCTGACCGGAAGCGACTGAACTATATAGGCTTTCGAATGCCAGCGGCTTTGTTCGACCGCTCTCCATCGAAAACCACCCGGCTTCCGAAACGTGCGAAAAAAGATGATATTCATCTTGGTCTTGAGCTTCTGTCGTCTCCCGTCTGCCAGCTAAACACACAGTACAATAGTGACATTGGGCCGAGTAAAAACCGTCGATTCGACAGTGTGGTGATCCAATGAATAATTTACCGCACGGTGTGATGCGCGGAGTTAAGTACCGTGGCAGCAATCGAAAAGCAACCGCCATTCCGATTTGGTTGCGGAACGAAGAAAAGGGTCCCGTCTGGGAAGAAGAAGCAGAAACTCTGGTCCTGAGCCGTTGCGGCGCGGGACTGATCTGCCGTCATCTTGCTTTAGCCAACAGCATAGTAATCATCATACGACGAGATACCGAGCGACGCGCGAAAGCCCGGGTGCGATATTCTCGGTACAATCCTGACGGAAGACGAGAACTCGGCGTGGAATTCATCGACAGCGATAATTTCTGGGTGCTTGATTGGAATTCCTCAGAACCTAACGATTCACAATCAGAACAAACTTGCACCGCTTCCGGCTGCCCTCCAATGGGCGACGCTATGGTTGCAGCGAAGATTGCACA
>Ga0070735_10000488_pt1 | contig 43039 bp, 36 predicted proteins | sample Coa_R1_FD_66443 | JGI IMG/M metagenome (GOLD analysis project Ga0070735, IMG submission 66443) | Surface soil microbial communities from Centralia Pennsylvania, which are recovering from an underground coalmine fire - Coalmine... | ecosystem: Environmental > Terrestrial > Soil > Unclassified ... | reverse complement strand
CTTCGCCGAGTCGCTGGAGGAGGCCCAGGCCCTGGGCTACGCCGAGGCCGACCCGACCGCGGACGTCGAGGGTTTCGACGCGGCCGCCAAGGCCGCCATCCTGGCCAGCCTGGCCTTCCACACCCCGGTGACCGCGGCCGACGTGCATCGCGAGGGCATCACCGAGGTCACCGCGGCCGACATCGGCAGCGCCCGGGGCCTGGGCCGGGTGGTGAAGCTGCTGGCCATCTGCGAACGGAACGCCCGAAATGGGCAGAGCGGCATCTCGGTCCGCGTGCATCCCGCGATGATCCCGCGCTCGCACCCGCTGGCCGCCGTGGGCGAGGCGTACAACGCGGTGTTCGTCGAGGCCGAGTCGGCGGGCCGGCTGATGTTCTACGGCGCGGGCGCGGGCGGAACGCCCACCGCGAGCGCCGTCCTCGGCGACATCGTCGCGGTGGCCAGGAACCGGCTGGGCGGCACGCGCGGCCCGGACGCGTCCACCTACGCCGGGCTGCCGGTCATGCCGATGGGGGAGACGCTCACCCGCTACCACGTCTCGCTCGACGTGGACGACCGGCCCGGCGTGCTGGCCCCGGTGGCCGAGGCGTTCGCCCGGCACGACGTGTCGATCGAGGCCGTCCGCCAGGCCAGCCGGGGCCAGGAGGCCCAGCTGGTCATCGTCACCCACACGGCGCGGGACGCGGCCCTGGCCGCGACCGTGCGCGACCTGGAGGCGCTGTCCGTGGTGCGTGCCGTGGCCAGCGTCATGCGGGTGGAGGGGGAAGAAGAGTGATGACCCAGCACACCCTGGCCCACGCGCGCCAGCAATGGCGCGGCGTGATCGCCGAGTACCGGGACCGGCTGCCCGTCACCGACGCCACGCCGGTGGTCACCCTGCGCGAGGGCGGCACGCCGCTGCTGCCCGCGCCGGTGCTGTCCGCCCGGACCGGCTGCGAGGTCTACCTCAAGGTCGAGGGGGGCAACCCGACCGGGTCGTTCAAGGACCGGGGCATGACGGTGGCCATCAGCGTCGCCGCCGGGACCGGGGCCAAGGCGGTGATCTGCGCGTCGACCGGGAACACCAGCGCCAGCGCCGCCGCCTACGCGGCCCGGGCCGGGCTGACCTGCGCGGTGCTCGTGCCCCGCGGCAAGATCGCCATCGGCAAGCTGGCCCAGGCGCTGGTGCACGGCGCGCGGCTGCTGCAGGTGGACGGCTCGTTCGACGACTGCCTGGAGGTGGCCAGGAAGCTGGCCGCCCAGTTCCCCGTGGCCCTGGTCAACTCGGTCAACCCGGACCGGCTGCAGGGCCAGAAGACCGCCGCGTTCGAGATCGTCGACGACCTCGGCGACGCCCCGGACGTGCACTGCCTGCCGGTCGGCAACGCCGGCAACATCACCGCCTACTGGATGGGCTACACCGAGTACCAGCGCGAGGGCCTCGCGACCCGGGCGCCCCGGATGTTCGGGTTCCAGGCCAGCGGCGCGGCGCCGATCGTGACCGGCGAGCCGGTGCTGCAGCCGCAGACGATCGCGACCGCGATCCGGATCGGCAACCCGGCCTCCTGGCGCCAGGCCGAGGCGGCCCGCGACGAGTCCGGCGGCCAGATCGACTCGGTGACCGACCGGGAGATCCTGGCCGCCTACCGGCTGCTGGCCACCCGGGAGGCGGTGTTCGGCGAGCTGGCCTCCTCGGCCAGCGTGGCCGGCCTGCTGAAGGCCAGCGCCAGCGGGCACATCCCGCCCGGCTCGCGGGTCGTCTGCACCATCACCGGAAACGGCCTGAAGGACCCGGACTGGGCCCTGTCCGGCGCCCCGTCCCCGGCCACCATCTCCGCCGACCCGGGCGCCGCCGCCGTCGCCCTCGGCCTGGCCTGACCGTCCCCGTCCCCGTCCACCTACAACGACACCAATGTCCCATCGGTGCCGCCAGAGCGGCAGCAATGTCCCATCGGTGCGGTTAGGAGTTTCATGGGCTGGTCAGCCGATGCCGTCCGGGTGCTGGTCCCCGCGACCAGTGCCAACCTCGGCCCCGGGTTCGACGCGCTCGGGCTGGCGCTGACGCTGTACGACGAGGTGGCGGCGCGGATCCTGCCGTCCGGGCTGTCGATCGAGGTCTCCGGCGAGGGCGAGGACCTGGCCGGCGCGGGCGAGGAGCACCTGATCGTCCGGGCCATGCGCGCGGCGTTCGCCGTCACCGGCGGCCAGCCGCCCGGCCTCGGGCTGCGCTGCGTGAACCGGATCCCGCACGGCCGGGGGCTGGGCTCCTCGGCGGCCGCGGTGGTGGCCGGCCTGCTCGCCGCGCAGGCCCTGTCCGGGTCGGGAAAGCTGTCCGACTCGGGCAAGCTGCCCGACGCGGCGCTGCTCCCGCTGGCCTGCGAGTTCGAGGGGCACCCGGACAACGTGGCCGCGTGCCTGAGCGGCGGGCTGACCATCGCCTGGACCGAGCCGGACGGCCCGCACATGGTCCGCCTCGAGCCGCTGGCCTCGCTCACTCCCGTGGTGTGCGTGGCGCCCGCGCCGGTGCGCACCGATGTGGCCCGGGGCCTGCTGCCCGGCGTGGTCCCGCACCAGGACGCGGCGGCCAACGCCGGGCGCAGCGCCCTGCTGGTCGCCGCGCTTACCCGGCCCGGCGCCGGCCCGGACGTCCTGCTGGCCGCGACCCAGGACCTGCTGCACCAGGACTACCGGGCCAGCGCCATGTCCGCCACGCACGCGCTGGTCCGTGGCCTGCGGTCCGCGGGCCTGCCCGCCGTGGTCTCGGGGGCGGGTCCCTCGGTGCTGGTCTTCCTCGGCGCCCGGGGCGGCCCGGATTATCGTCACGACCTGGACAGCCTGGGTTCAATCGTGAGAGAAACGGGTATTGCATGGCACATAAGCTCGCTAGACGTCGAGCGGCAAGGAGCGCGTGTCCTGCGCCCGGAGTCCCAGCCGGGCTGCTGACGCGGGAGCAGAGCGGCCAATCCGTCCGACCGGGCATGCGGCGGCAGCGCCAGGCCTCATCACCACCACCTGGAACTGAACGCGCCGCATCCCCGATGCTGCTGGCGAGCCTCATGGGTCCGTTGCCTCCTCTTCCGCGCGACACGGATGGCTGCGAAGGAATGCCGTGAGTCCTCGTGGTGTTAGGCTTAGTGGCGCACCGGGTGCCCCGCTCTGGATTGGGTACTCGTCGGCAAACCGGGCGCTAGCCGGAAAACCCCTATGGGACGGTATTGTTGCCGTACCCGAGGTCTTTGGCGCAGGGTGCCTCGCTCTCTCTCCGGTACGAAGGGTGCGGGCGGCCCTGCCGTCCGGGCGCTTTCCGACTCATCTTCCTGGCGATTGCGGAATCTGGCGGCATACAAAGGCAGCGCGCATCGACCTGACCCCGATGCCACTGCACAGGGTCGACGGGCCTAGCGGGTTCACCCAGGCGGCCGAAAAATCATGGAAGGACCATTAGTGAGCGACACAACCGAAATCCTCAGCGGCGCGCCATCCGCGTCCGAGGATGCCCCCGCGGCCGCAGGAGCGACGGCATCGACGTCCAAGTCGCGCAGTCGCGGAGGTACCGGCCTTTCCTCGATGCTCATGCCCGAGTTGCAGCGCATCGCGCAGACCCTCGCCATTCCCGGCGCCGGCCGGATGCGTAAGAGCCAGCTCATCGAGGCGATCGAGGCGCGCCAGGTCGGAGGCCCCCGCCAGGAGGCCGGTGTCGGAAGGCAGCGTTCGAACCAGCGTGCCGCGTCCGCGGGAGCCGGCGCGGCCCGCGCGCAGAAGCAGGACGCCATGGATTCAGCCACACACTCGCAGCCGGGCATCGGCGCGGGCGCGCAGTCCGGCCTGGGTGACGGGGATCCCGGAACCCGCGGGATCGGCGCCGACGGTGCCGCCCAGCAGCAGCTCAGCTTCTACGAGGAAGCCGACTCGGCCGCCCGCCGCGGCAGCGTGGCCCAGGATGGCGCGGGACCCGCCGCGGCCCCGGCCACCGACGCTCCGCAGGGCGACACCGAGCGCGGCGACCGCCGCCGCCGGAACGGCCAGCCGTCCCGCACCCGCACCCAGGGCACCCGCGAGCAGGGCACCCGTGAGCAGGGCACCCGCGAGCAAGGCACCCGCGAGCAAGGCCGCGACCAGGGCGGCCGTGAGCCGGGCACCCGCGACCAGGGGCCTCGTGAGCAGGGCCTTCGTGAGCAGGGCCTTCGTGAGCAGGGCCGCGATCAGGGCGGCCGCGAGCAGAACCGTGAGCAGAGCCGCGACCACGGCGGCCAGGGCAGCGACCGCCGCGACGGGCGCGACCAGGGCGACCGCCGGGACCAGGGCGGCGACCGCCGCGAGCCGGTCGGCGCGGGCCGCGGTCCCGGCGGCGGCCAGTTCGACGACGACGGGGACGGCCGCCGGGGCCGCAGCCGCGACCGGTTCCGGAACCGCAACCGGCGCCGCGACCGGCAGACCGACCCCGAGCCCGTGATCGGCGAGGATGACGTGCTCATCCCGATCGCCGGCATCCTGGACGTGCTGGAGAGCCAGGGTTACGCGTTCGTCCGGACCACCGGCTACCTGCCCGGGCCGAACGACGTCTACGTCTCCCTGTCCCAGGTCCGCAAGCACGGCCTGCGCAAGGGCGACGTCATCGAGGGCGCGGTCCGCCAGCCCCGCGAGGGCGAGCGCCGGGAGAAGTTCAACGCGCTGGTCCGGCTGGACAAGGTCAACGGCCTGGACCCGGAGCGCTCCGCGGCCCGTCCCGACTTCGCCAAGCTGGTGCCGCTGTACCCGCAGGAAAGGCTCCGCCTGGAGACCGACCCGGGCAACATGATCACCCGGATCATCGACCTGATCTGCCCGATCGGCAAGGGCCAGCGCGGCCTGATCGTGTCCCCGCCCAAGGCGGGCAAGACCACGATCCTGCAGGCCATCGCGAACGCGATCACCAAGAACAACCCCGAGTGCCACCTCATGGTCGTGCTGGTCGACGAGCGGCCCGAAGAGGTCACCGACATGCAGCGCACGGTCAAGGGCGAGGTCATCCACTCGACCTTCGACCACCCGGCCGACGACCACACCACCGTGGCCGAGCTGGCCATCGAGCGCGCCAAGCGCCTGGTGGAGATGGGCCACGACGTGGTCATCCTGCTCGACAACATCACCCGGCTGGGCCGTGCCTACAACAACTCGGCGCCCGCCAGCGGCCGGATCCTGTCCGGTGGCGTGGACTCCACCGCGCTGTACCCGCCCAAGCGGTTCTTCGGCGCGGCGCGCAACATCGAGAACGGCGGCTCGCTGACCATCCTGGCCGCGGCGCTGATTGAGACCGGCTCGCGGATGGACGAGGTGATCTTCGAGGAGTTCAAGGGCACCGGCAACATGGAGCTGCGGCTGCGCCGTGAGCTCGCCGAGAAGCGGCTCTTCCCCGCGGTCGACGTGGACGCGTCGAGCACCCGTAAGGAAGAGATCCTGCTCGCCCCGGATGAGCTCAAGGTCGTCTGGCAGCTGCGCCGGGTGCTGCACGCGCTGGAGCCCCAGCAGGCCCTGGAACTGCTCATGGAGCAGATGCGCAAGACCAAGAGCAATGCCGAGTTCCTGATGCAGGTCCAGAAGACCACGCTCGGCTCCTGACGGGAATTCCAGGCCGGGGAAATTGGTTTCACGACCTGGCACACTAGAAAGCCGCAACCATGCGGTACCGGTTCACGTCCCGGCAGGGGCGACCCGGCGACCGCCGAAGGCAGGAGTTTGTCCATGAAGCCTGACATCCACCCCCAGTACCACGTCACCACGGTGACCTGCAGCTGCGGGAACACGTTCACCACCCGGAGCACCGCGGCCAGCGGCACCATCCACGCCGAGGTCTGCTCGAACTGCCACCCGTTCTACACGGGCAAGCAGAAGATCCTGGACACCGGCGGTCGCGTCGCGCGGTTCGAGAAGCGCTTCGGCAAGACCTCTGGCCAGCAGGCCACCAAGAAGTAGCTCCGCCGAGCCGGGGTCCGTTTCCCGGACCCCGGCTTTGCCACGTCTATAGCTAAGTACGAAAGGTCCTTTCCGTGTTTGACCGGCTAGCGGACCTGGTCAGCGAGCATGCCGAACTTGAGCACGCGCTCGCCGACCCGGCCGTCCACTCCGACCAGGAGAAGGCGCGCGCGCTTGGCCGCCGCTACGCCGAGCTGACCCCGGTTGTGCACGCCTACCAGGAGTGGCAGCAGACGGAGCAGGACGAGCAGGCCGCTCGCGAGCTGGCCCGCGAGGACTCCGCCTTTGCCGAGGAGGCCGTGCAGTTCGCCGCGCGCCGCGAGGAGCTCGAGGCCGAGCTGCGCCGGCTGCTCGTGCCCAAGGACCCGAACGACAGGCGGGACATCCTGCTGGAGGTCAAGGCGGGGGAGGGCGGGGAGGAGTCCGCGCTGTTCGCCAGCGACCTGCTCCGGATGTACCAGCGGTACGCCGAACGCCGCGGCTGGAAGACCGAGATCCTGGACTCCACCATCACGGGCCTGGGCGGCATCAAGGACGCCACCGTCGCGGTGAAGGGCAAGGGCGCCGATGGCGCCTGGTCCCGGCTGAAGTACGAGGGCGGCGTGCACCGCGTGCAGCGGGTCCCGGTGACCGAGTCCCAGGGCCGCATCCACACCTCCGCCGCCGGGGTCCTCGTCGTCCCCGAGGCCGAGCCGGTCGAGGTGCAGATCAACGACAACGACCTGAAGGTGGACGTGTTCCGGTCCTCCGGCCCGGGCGGCCAGAGCGTGAACACCACCGACTCGGCGGTGCGGATCACCCACCTGCCGACCGGCATCGTCGTGTCCTGCCAGAACGAGAAGAGCCAGCTGCAGAACAAGGAGCAGGCCATGCGCGTGCTGCGGGCCCGCCTGCTGGCCCAGGCCGAGGCCGACGCCGAGGCGAAGGCCAGCGCCGAGCGGCGCAGCCAGGTCCGGACCGTGGACCGGTCCGAGCGGGTCCGCACCTACAACTTCCCGGAGAACCGCATCTCCGACCACCGGGTGGGCTACAAGGCCTACAACCTGGACCAGGTGATCGGCGGCGACCTCGACGCGGTGATCGACGCGCTGGCCGCCGCCGACCTGGCCGCGAAGCTGGACTCCGGGACTTCAGGGGTCTCCGGCGATGACGAGCCTGCTGCTTGACGAGGTGGCGCTGGCCGCGGCCCGGCTGGCCGAAGCCGGCGTGGAATCGCCGCGCACCGACGCCGAGCTGATCGCGGCCAGCGTGCACCGGGTCCGGCGCGGCGAGCTGCACACCGTGCCCGACTCCGCGTTCGACGCGCGGTTCTGGTCCGATATCGCGCGCCGGGCCGCCCGCGAGCCGCTGCAGCACATCACCGGCCAGGCGCACTTCCGCTACCTCGAGCTCGAGGTCGGCCCGGGCGTGTTCGTGCCCCGGCCGGAGACCGAGGTGATGACCGGCTGGGCCATCGACCGGCTGGGGGAGATGGACGTCGCCGCGCCCGTGGTCGCCGACCTCGGCACCGGGTCGGGCGCCATCGCGCTGGCCATCGCCCAGGAGGTGCCGCGGGCCCGGGTGCACGCGGTCGAGGCCGACCCGCTGGCCCGGGCCTGGGCCGAACGCAACATCACCAGGTACGTGGAGAACGCCCCGTACACCGCGGGGCGGGTCATGCTGCACGCGGGCGACTTCGGTGACGCGCTGCCCGAGCTCGACGGTACCGTTGACCTCGTGGTCAGTAACCCGCCGTACATCCCGGTCGGGGCGTACGTCCCGCCCGAGGTCGGCGAGTACGATCCGCCCGCCGCGCTGTGGAGCGGCGCGGACGGGCTGACCGCCATCCGCGCCGTGGAGCGCACCGCGCGGCGGCTGCTGCGCCCGGGCGGGCTCGTCGCCGTCGAGCACGGCGCCCAGCAGGGCGCCGCCGTGTACTGGGTGTTCCCGGAAGAATCTGGCTGGCGGGACACACGCAACAACAGGGACCTGGCCGGGCGTGACCGCTTCGTCACCGCGGCGTGGTCCCATGAAATCCGGTGAGGGCGGCTGAGATGAGCACACGTTACGACTGCCGGGACCAGTTCTCGCGGACCGCCGGGATCGACGCCGCCGTGGCCGCGGCGCGGGCGGGCGAGCTGATCGTGCTGCCGACCGACACGGTCTACGGCATCGGCGCGGACGCGTTCACCCCCGCGGCGGTGACCACCATGCTGGCGGCCAAGGGCCGCGGCCGGAACATGCCGCCGCCCGTCCTGGTCGGTACCGCGCGCGCCGCGGCGGCTCTGGTGGACGACCTCGGGGCGTTCGGGCAGGACCTGATCGACGAGTTCTGGCCGGGCGCGCTGACCCTGGTGTTCCGGGCCAGCCCGACGCTGCTGTGGGACCTGGGTGACACCAAGGGCACGGTGGCGCTGCGGATGCCGCTGCACTCGGTCGCGCTCGACGTGCTGAAGCAGACCGGCCCGCTCGCGGTGTCCAGCGCCAACCGGCACGGCCAGCCCCCGGCGGTCACCGCCGACGAGGCCGAACAGCAGCTGGGCGAGGCGGTGTCGGTCTACCTCGACGGCGGGCCGTGCGCCGACAACATCCCGTCGACCATCCTCGACCTGACCGGCACGATCCCGACGCTGCTGCGGGCCGGGGCCATCTCGGTGGACCGGCTGCGCACCGTGGCCTCGGTCATCGCCGACGACGAACCGCTCGCCGATTTCAAGCCCGCGGCACCGCACCCGCTCCAGGCCCGAGCCGACGCGCCCACTGACGAGCCGCCCTCGGGCGGCTAGCCGGTGGCATAAAGTGGCCGTAATGAAAGCCGACCCGATCCCGGTCCCCGATCCGCGGAGACACTGAGGCGGCATGCGCGAGTACGTCCTCGTCCTCCTCGTCACCGCCGCGGTGACCTTCCTGCTCACCCCGCTGGTGCGGCGGGTGGCGGTCGCGACCCGCGCGATTCACGCGCCCCGGTCCCGGGACACCCACACCGAGCCGACCCCGCTGCTGGGCGGGCTGGCCATGTACGGCGGGCTGGTCGCCGGGCTGATCGTGGCCAGCCGGCTGACCTCGCTGCAGGATCCTTTCCAGGCCGCCGGGTCCAAGACCGCGGCCGGGCTGCTGCTGGCCGGCGGGTTCGTGGTCGTGGTCGGGTTCATCGATGACCGCTGGGGGCTCAGCGCGATCAGCAAGCTGGCCGGGCAGGTGGCCGCGGCCGGCATCCTGGTCTGGAGCGGCCAGTCGCTGCCCTGGCTGCCGATGCCGAGCGGCGGCGTGTTCTCCCTGGAACCCGACCTCAGCCTGACGCTGACCATCTTGCTCATCGTGGTCACGATCAACGCCATCAACTTCATCGACGGCCTGGACGGCCTGGCCGCGGGCATCGTGGCCGTCGCCGCGCTGTCGTTCCTGGTCTACTCCTACACGCTGATCAAGACGATCGGGAACTCCAGCCAGTCGCTGCCCGCGGTGTCCTCGGCGCTGCTGGCCGGCATGTGCCTGGGCTTCCTGCCGCACAACTTCTACCCGGCCCGGATCTTCATGGGCGACATCGGCGCGATGCTGCTCGGCCTGATGCTGGCCTACGGGCCGATCTCGAGCACCGCCTCCCTTGACCCGGCCCTGCTGACCAACTACTCCAACAACAACACCCTGGACCGGTTCCCGACCTTCCTGCCGCTGCTGGTGCCGGCCGCGATCTTCATCATCCCGTACGCGGACCTGATGTTCGCGATCATCCGCCGCAGCCGGGCGGGCAAGCCGCTGATGGCCGCCGACCGGCAGCACCTGCACCACCGGGTGCTCAACATCGGCCATTCCTACCGGCAGAGCGTGCTGATCATGTACCTGTGGGCGGCGCTGTTCTCGGTCGCGGTCGTCTCGCTGTCGGTGGTGCGGACCCGCCTGGTCGTGTTCGTCGTCGCCACCGCGGTCGCCGTCCTGACCCTGCTGCCGGTCACCATGCCCCGGCTGCGCCCCTGGCGCCTGCTCCGCAGGGATCCGGCCATCCCCGCGGTGGCCAGGCACGGGACAGCCGCCGCGGCCGCGCACCGCGCCACCGTTCCCGCGGGCTCCCGCCGCACCGCGGCCGCGGGCCGCCGTGGAACCAGACGGTCCGCCCCCCGCCCGCCCGGCCCGGCCCTGAACGGCGCGTCCCCCTCGGCCGCCCCGTTCCAGCAGACCCCGTTCCAGCAAGCCCCGTTCCAGCAAGCCCCGTTCCAGCAGGCCCCGTTCCAGCAGGCCCCGTTCCAGCAGACCCCGTTCCAGCAGGCCCCGTTCCAGCAGGCCCCGGTCCCCTACGATCAGGTCCCCGGCGATCAGTTCCCCCGCGATCACTTCCCAGACGGCCAGTTCTCCCACGGTCAGTTCCCCGCCGACCCCTTGGTCCCCGGACCCGCCGTCAACGGCCGCCATCCGCAGGCATACCCGTACGCATTCGGTGCCCAAGACCCATACGACGACACCCAAGACCCGTTCAGCGCTCGAGGCCCCAACGGCGCCAACTACCCGTACGACGCCGGTGACCCGCACGGTGCCCCCGACCCGTTCCCCGCCGCGAACCCGTTCCCCGCCGCGAACCCGTTCCCCGCCGCGAACCCGTTCCCCGCCGCGAACCCGTTCCCCGCACGCGGCCCGGCCCCCGATACGGCCGAGGGCCCCGACCCGCTCGCGCCGCCGCCGTACCGCGACGCACAGCCCTGGTAGCCCCGCCCCGGCAGCACCGCACGACCCGCAAGCGTTCCCCGGTAAAACGGTGGTACCGCGGCAGCGGGCGCTGAATGAGGTGAAACCGGACTTTCAGTACCTTCTAGTGTGCTGAAACCCGGGATTCACCACACCGTGGCCGGTCCCAGGCACACGGATGGCGGTGCTGGCGGTTCCTGTGTTGCAGAAGTCCGGTTCCTGGCCTCCGTGACGCGGGCCTTGGTCGGCAAGCTAAGCGACATCGGGTCCTGGCCACACCGCGCCCTGAGCCGCGCCGCCACGCCGGATGACCCGATTTTTACCTTCTCTTTGCCAAGTGGGCCGAGCTGGACCCGGCCGGACCCGGGCGCCCTCGGCCCGGACCGAGGCCCGCGATCTCGCCGCGACCGCCCGCGAGCACGGCAGAATGTCCGTTCTTACTGGCCTTTTCCCCGTCTGGCCCGCCATCGGGGACGCAATTGCGTCCCCGCACCGCCCCGGCCGCCGGACCTCAGGCCGCGCTCCCGGCCCGAGGTTGGTCATAAATTGTGCGCGCTCAGGTAAAGACAGAGCAAAGGAGTTTGTGATATCTTTCACGAGCAGGCCCCCTACGGCAAAGAAGAGGCCCGTGATACGTTTCGTCAACACAACCGGATACCCGCGCCGAGCCTACGGCGTGGCGACCGGCTCCTGCCCGGAGCGCGGGGGACCTTCCCGCGCCTGCGTAGTTGCTGTCGACATCCCAGGAGCCAAGTAAATGCTGGCGAAGTACGCCATCATCATCCGGCGCGCCGGAGCGCTGACGGCCGTCGCGGCCGCGATCACGGTCGCCCTGTGCGCCGTGCTGGGCGGGGCCAAGGGCCTGTACGGGGCGCTGATCGGGGTCGGCATCGTGACCGTGTTCTTCGGCCTCAGCGTGCTCGTGGTGGGACGCGCCGCCCGGATCAGCCCGCAGGCCATGATGGTGGCCGCGATGGTCACCTACGTGGTCAAGATCGTGGGCCTGGCCGTGGTGGTGTCCGTCCTGCACGGGATGACGGCGTTCAGCGACCGGAGCCTCGGCGTCACCGCGATCGTGTGCATCCTGGTCTGGTGCGTCGCCCAGGCCGTCGTCGCGATCAAGATCAAGATGCTCTACGTCGAGCCGGATACCGAGCCCCAGCAGCCAGCGGCACGGCGGGGCGGGTGACATGACCGACTACGGCAACGAGGCCGTCACCCGCGCGCGCAAGCAGGCCGCGGCGGAGGGCCGGGCCAAGGGCCTGGAAACCGGCTGGACCGTGTTCAGCTACCTGCTGGCCGGGATGGCCGCCTACGGCATCATCGGCTGGCTGATCGGCCGGGCCGTGCACGTGGAGCTGCTGTTCCCGCTCGGCATGCTGTTCGGTCTGGGCCTCTCGATCGGCTACATCATCTACCGCTTCGGTAGGCAGCAAGGGCTGGAACGGCCTCGGAAGGAGAGTACCGGTGACCGGTGAGGTTAGCGCACTGGCCAGCGGCGGCTGCCACATCTTCAGCGGGTGCGGGTTCCCCGCCCCCGGGCTGCAGGACTTCAACTGGAAGCCGTTCTTCACCATCGGCTCCTTCGGCTTCACCAAGCCGATGCTGCTGGCGATCTTGAGCGCGCTGGTGCTGATCGCGTTCTTCTGGGCGGCGTTCCGCAAGCCCCAGATGGTGCCGCGCGGCGTGCAGAACCTCGGCGAGATGGCGATCCTGGGCGTGCGGGACCAGATCCTGCGCCCCTCGCTGGGCCGCAAGGGCGACACCTACCTGCCGTTCCTGGTGTCGTTGTTCTTCTTCATCTACATCATGAACGTGATGGAACTGATCCCCATCTTCCAGTTCCCCGTCCCGTCCCGGATCGGCTTCGTCTGGCCGATGGTGTTCATCGTCTACTTCCTCTACCTGTACCTGGGGTTCAAGCACCAGGGCGGCTGGGGTTACTTCAAGAGCATGATCCCGCCGGGCGTGCCGGCCCCGATCTACATCATCCTGGTCCCGGTCGAGCTGCTCAGGTTCTTCGTCTTCCAGCCGTTCACCCTCGGGGTGCGACTGTTCGGGAACATGTTCGCCGGCCACCTGCTGCTGACCATCTTCACGATCGCCACGTGGTACCTGCTGAGCCTGTCCGTCGGGTTCCTCTACGCCGTGGGTTCCTTCGCGCTGGCGATCTTCGTCTTCCTGCTGGAGACCCTGGTCACACTGCTGCAGGCGTTCATCTTCACCACGCTGACCGCCACGTACATCGCCAGCTCCGTGGAGCCGGCGCACTAGCCCGCACCTGACCTAACCCACACGAAAAGGAATGAATATGTCAGTTCTCGCCGCCGCCTCAACGCTGAACATCAACATCGGCGCGGTTGGCTACGGTCTGGCCGCCATTGGTCCCGGCATCGGCATCGGCCTGGTGTTCGGCCACGCGATCGAGGCCATGGCCCGGCAGCCTGAGGCCACCGGCCGCATCTCGCTCTACATGTGGATCGGCTTCTCGCTGACCGAGGCGCTCGCGCTGATCGGCCTCGTGGCGCCGTTCATCTTCAAGTACAGCGGCTGAGCCGGGTGCAGGAAGGCAGGGCACGATGATCCATCACCTCGCTGACAGCACGGCGTCGACGAACCCGCTGCTCCCCTCCTGGCCTGAGTTCATTATCGGCACGATTCTGTTCGCCCTGGTGTTCGGCTTCCTGGCCAAGCTGGCGCTGCCCCGCATCCAGAAGACGCTGGCCGAGCGCACCGACGCGATCCAGGGCGGCCTGGACCGGGCCGAGGAGGCGCAGGACCAGGCCAAAGCGCTGCTCGAGCAGTACCGGCAGCAGCTGGCCGAGGCCAGGCACGAGGCCGCCCGGCTCCGCGAGGAGGCCCGGGAGCAGGGCGCGCAGATCATCGCCGAAATGCGCGAGCAGGCCCAGGCCGAGGCGCGCCGGGTGACCGAGTCCGCCCAGGCCCAGATCCAGGCCGAGCGGCAGCAGGCGCTGACCGCGCTGCGCGCCGAGGTCGGCACGCTGGCCACCGAGCTGGCCAGCCGGATCGTGGGCGAGTCGCTGACCGACCAGGCCCGGCAGAGCCGCATGGTGGACCGGTTCCTCGACGAGCTGGAGCAGGTGTAGCGCCGGTGCGGCACGCCAGCGATCCAGGGGCTGTCCCGATGGCCCGTTCGGAAGAAAATAACCAAGCACGCATGGAAGGCAAGTGCGCATGCGCGGTGTGAGCAGGACCTCGTTCGCCGAACTCTCCGACCGGCTGGCCGCCGACCAGATCACCAGCGCCACGGTGGCCACCAGGCTGGGCAGCGAGCTGTTCGCGGTCGTGGGACTGCTCGACACCGAGCACGGGCTGCGGCGCGCGCTGTCCGACCCGGGCAAGCCCGCGGCCGAGAAGGCCGCGGTGGCCGGCGAGCTGCTGCACGGGAAGATCACCCAGCGCGCCGAGGGGCTGGTTGTGGCGGCCGTCGAGGCGCACTGGGCGACCACCGGGGACCTGGTGGACGCGATCGAGGAACTCGCGGTCGAGGCCATGGTGCTGGGCGCCGAGGCGGATCGCGGCCTGGACGACCTGGAGGACGGGTTGTTCCGGTTCGGCCGGGTGGTCTCGGCCAATCCCGACCTGCGGGCCGCGCTGGCCGATCCCTCGCTGCCCGAGGCGGGCAAGCGGGAGCTGCTCGGCACCCTGCTCGAGGGCAAGGTGACGCCGGTGACGCTCGCGCTGATCAACCAGATGGTGGCCCACCCGCGCGGGCGGTCGCTGAACGCGGCGCTGGACCTGTGCGCCGGCATCGCGGCGCGGCGCAGGCAGCAGCTGATCGCGGTGGTGCGCTCGGCGACCGAGCTGTCCGCCAGCCAGCGCCGGCGGCTCGCCGCCGCCCTGGCCCGCGCTTACGGACACGACGTTCACCTGGATGTCGTCGTGGATCCCTCGGTGGTTGGCGGTATATCCGTCCAGATCGGGGATGAGCTTATTGACGGGACCGCGGCCAGTCGCCTGGCCGGGGTCCGGCGCAAGCTGGCGAGCTGATCGTGCCAGCGCAAAAATCTGACCAGATAGTGTCGATGAGACGGGCAGGACAATGGCTGAGCTGACGATCCGGCCGGAAGAGATCCGGGACGCGCTGGCGCGCTTCGTCCAGGAGTACGAGCCGGAAGGCGCCGCGCGGGAAGAGATAGGCACCGTCATCGAGTGCGGCGACGGCATCGCGCGGGTCGAGGGCCTGCCCTCGGCCATGGCCAGCGAGCTGCTCGTGTTCGAGAACGGCGTCCGGGGCCTGGCGCTCAACCTGGACGTGCGCGAGATCGGCGTGGTCATCCTCGGCGAGTTCAACGAGATCGAGGAGGGCCAGCAGGTCAAGCGGACCGGCGAGGTTCTGTCCGTGCCGGTCGGGGACGCCTACCTCGGCCGCGTGGTCGGGCCGCTGGGTGAGCCGCTGGACGGCAAGGGACCCGTCGAGACCACCGAGGTGCGCCCGCTGGAGACCCAGGCGCCGTCGGTGGTCCAGCGCCAGCCGGTCAAGGAGCCGCTGCAGACCGGCATCAAGGCCATCGACGCGATGACCGCCATCGGCCGGGGCCAGCGGCAGCTGATCATCGGAGACCGGCAGACCGGCAAGACCGCGATCGCCATCGACGCGATCATCAACCAGCGCGCGAACTGGGCCACCGGCGACGAGTCGCAGCAGGTGCGCTGCATCTACGTCGCGGTGGGCCAGAAGGGCTCGACCATCGCCCAGGTGCGCCAGTCGCTGGAAGACGCCGGCGCCATGGAGTACACCACGATCGTGGCCGCGCCGGCCTCCGACCCGGCCGGGTACAAGTACATCGCGCCGTACACCGGCTCGGCCATCGGGCAGCACTGGATGTACCAGGGCAAGCACGCCCTGATCATCTTCGACGACCTGTCCAAGCAGGCCGAGGCCTACCGCGCGGTCTCGCTGCTGCTGCGCCGTCCGCCGGGCCGCGAGGCCTACCCGGGCGACGTGTTCTACCTGCACTCCCGGCTGCTGGAGCGGTGCGCCAAGCTGTCCGACGACCTGGGCGGGGGCTCGATGACCGGGCTGCCGATCGTCGAGACCAAGGCCAACGACATCTCGGCCTACATCCCGACCAACGTCATCTCCATCACCGACGGCCAGATCTACCTGGAGGCCGACCTGTTCAACGCGGGGGTCCGCCCGGCCATCAACGTCGGCCGGTCGGTATCGCGCGTCGGCGGCAACGCCCAGGTCAAGGCGATGAAGTCGGTCGCGGGCAACCTGCGGCTGTCGCTGTCGCAGTACCGCGACCTGGAGGCGTTCGCCGCCTTCGCCTCCGACCTGGACGCGGCCTCCCGGGCCCAGCTGGACCGTGGCTCGCGGCTGGTCGAGCTGCTCAAGCAGCCGCAGTACGACCCGTTCCCGGTCGAGGAGCAGGTGGTCTCGATCTGGGCGGGCAGCAACGGCTACCTCGACGACGTGCCGCTGGAAGACATCGCCCGGTTCGAGCACGACTTCCTGGAGAACCTGCGGCGCTCGCACGAGGGCATCCTGACCGCGATCCGGGAAACCAAGGCCCTGTCCGAGGACACGGTCACCGCGCTCAAGGACGCGGTCGAGGAGTTCCGCAAGTCGTTCGAGACCAGCTCGGGTGAGCTGCTGTCCGCCGAGGACGAACAGGCCGAGGCGCTGGAGGACGAGGGCCAGGAGAAGATCACCCGGCGCGTGCCCCAGCCGACCAAGGACGAGAGCTAGCAGATGGCCGCACAGCTTCGCCTGGTCAGGCGGCGGATCAGCACCGTCCAGTCCATCGCCAAGATCACCCGCGCCCAGGAGCTGATCGCGTCGTCGCGGATCGTCCGGGCCCAGCAGCAGCAACGCGACGCCGAGCCGTACGCCCGGGAGCTCACCCGGGCGGTCGAGGCGGTGATCAGCCGCTCGACCAACGTCACGCACCCGTTCACCACCGAGCCGGAGCACCCGACCCGGGCCGCGGTGCTCATCTTGACCAGTGACCAGGGCTTCGCCGGCGCCTACAACGCCAACGTGCTGCGCGAGGCGTCCCGGCTGCGGCAGCTGCTGCGCGAGCGCGGCCTCACGCCGGTCCTGTACGTGGCCGGCCGCAAGGGCATTTCCTGGCACCGGTTCCGGGAGCTGGAGCTGGCTGGGTCCTGGAGCGGCTTCTCCGCCCAGCCGAGGTACCGGGACGCGAAGGCGATCGCCGACGCCCTGCTCGAGGCGTTCAACGCCGAGGACGCCAGCAAGGTGGACGAGATCCACCTGGTCGGCACCGATTTCATCTCCATGCTGACCCAGCGGCCCGCGGTCCGCCGGCTGCTGCCACTGGAGATCACCGAGACCGACGAGCCGAGCCCGACCGGCCCGCTGCCGCAGTACGAGTTCGAGCCCGGCCCGGCCGAAGTCCTCGACGCCCTGATGCCGCAGTACGTCGCGAGCCGCATCTTCTACGCGCTGCTGGAGGCGGCGGCCTCGGAGCTGGCCTCCCGGCGGCGCGCCATGAAGGCGGCCACCGACAACGCGAACGACCTGATCGAGACGCTGACCCGTGAGGCGAACAACGCACGGCAGGCCGAGATCACCCAGGAAATCAGCGAGATCGTCGGCGGCGCCAACGCGCTGGCCGATGCGAGCGCGACGAGTTAGTGAGGAAGACATGACCGCGACCGTAGAAAACTCAGCCGCCAGCGGCGAGGGCCCGACGACCGCCGCGGGCACCGGCCGGGTCGCCCGGGTCACCGGCCCCGTCGTGGACGTCGAGTTCCCGGCCGAGCACATGCCGGAGATCTACTTCGCACTGCACGTGGACATCGTGCTGGGGGAGGAGACCCGGACGCTGACGCTCGAGGTCGAGCAGCACATCGGCGACAACATCGTGCGCGCGATCTCGATGCAGCCCACCGACGGCCTGGTGCGGGGCGCCGAGGTGACCAACACCGGGGCGCCGATCGAGGTGCCGGTCGGCGACGTGACCAAGGGCCACGTGTTCAACGCCCTGGGCGAGTCGCTCGACGTGCCGACTTCTTCCCTGAACATCACCGAGCGGTGGCCGATCCACCGCGACCCCCCGCCGCTGGACCAGCTCGAGCCGCGGACCGAGATGTTCACCACCGGCATCAAGGTCATCGACCTGCTCACCCCGTATGTGCGGGGCGGGAAGATCGGGCTGTTCGGCGGGGCCGGGGTGGGCAAGACCGTGCTCATCCAGGAGATGATCCGCCGGGTGGCGCAGAACTTCGGCGGCGTCTCCTGCTTCGCCGGGGTGGGGGAGCGGACCCGTGAGGGCAACGACCTGTTCCTGGAAATGACCGAGTCCGGCGTCATCGCGGACACCGCGCTGGTGTTCGGCCAGATGGACGAGCCGCCGGGCACCCGGCTGCGGGTCGGGCTGTCCGCGCTGACCATGGCCGAGTACTTCCGCGACGTGCAGGGCCAGGACGTGCTGTTGTTCATCGACAACATCTTCCGTTTCACCCAGGCCGGCTCGGAGGTCTCGACGCTGCTGGGCCGGATGCCGTCCGCAGTGGGCTACCAGCCGACGCTGGCCGACGAGATGGGCCAGCTGCAGGAGCGGATCACCTCCACCCGCGGGCACTCGATCACCTCGATGCAGGCCATCTACGTGCCCGCCGACGACATCACCGACCCCGCGCCGCACAACGTGTTCGCCCACCTCGACGCGACCACCACGCTGTCCCGGGCCATCACCGAGAAGGGGATCTACCCGGCGGTCGACCCGCTAGACTCCACCTCACGGATCCTGGACGCCCGGTACATCGGCCAGGACCACTACGACGTGGCCCGTGAGGTGCAGCGGATCCTGCAGCGGTACAAGGAGCTGCAGGACATCATCGCCATCCTCGGCGTCGACGAGCTCGGCGAGGAGGACAAGATCACGGTGCAGCGGGCCAGGCGGATCGAGCGGTTCCTGTCCCAGCCCATGTACGTGGCCGAGCAGTTCACCGGCCAGCCGGGCGTCTTCACCCCGCTGGAGGAGACGATCTCCTCGTTCAAGGCGATCAGCGAGGGCAAGTACGACAACCTGCCCGAGCAGGCCTTCTACATGGTCGGCGGGATCGAGGACGTGGAGGCCAAGGCCCGGGAGCTGGAGCGGTGACCCTGCACGTCGCGCTGGTCGTGCCCGACCGCGAGCTGTGGTCGGGCGAGGCCACGATCGTGATCGCCAAGACCACGGAGGGCGACATCGGCGTCCTGGCCGGGCACTCGCCGGTGTTCGGCATCCTGGCCGAGGGCAGCCTGGTCGAGATCGTCAACGACGACAACCGGGTGCGCGCCGCGGTCAGCGGCGGGTTCCTGTCCGTGGCCGACGACAAGGTCTCGATCCTGGCCGCCCAGGCCCGGCTCGGCGGCGAGGTCGACGCCGACGAAGCCCGCCGCGAACTCGACGCCGCCCTCGCCGAGGGCGGCGCGGGCCCGGAGGAACCGGCCGACGCCAAGTACGCCAGAGCGCTGCTGCGGGCCGCAGGCCAGGCCTGACGGGGGTTACGGTTGGGCGAAGCGCTGGCGCTCGATGCGGCCTGGCTCTTCGCCGCCTTCCTGATCCTGCTGGTCGTGGCCGCCTCGGGCATCGCCGTGCGGCGGTTCCTGCTCGAGCGCGGCGGCGCCACGGTCGAGTGCGGCCTGCGCCGCCCCGGCGGGTCGTGGCGCCTCGGCCTGGCCTCCTACCAGCTTGACGAGTTCTGCTGGTACCGCGTCTTCGGCTTCTCGATGCGCCCCGAGCAGGCCTTGCCCCGCCGCGACCTGGCCGTCATCGCCCGCAGGCCGCCGACGCCGGAGGAAGTGACCATCCTCGGCCCCGGCCGCATCGTCGCCGAGTGCCAGCTCGGCCCGTCCAGCTCCGCCGTACCCGTAGAGGCCGACGGGCCCGGAGAGGCCGACGGGCCCGGCGGGGCCGACGGCGACCCCGGCGCGGCCGCCGCGCCCGGAGCCGCCGCGCCCGGAGCCGCCGCCGGGCCTGGCACCGTGGACCTGGCCCTGGCCGAGTCGGCGCTGACCGGCCTGCTCGCCTGGCTCGAAGCCGCCCCGCCGGGCTCTCACCTGGACGCGGCGCGCTAGGCCGTCAACGCAGCCAGCACCAGCACCATCCGTACCGCCAGCGACTGTGGTCACGGGTAGCGGCAACTACGTCGTTGTGACGCAACGACGTCGTCCGTGTCAGTGCCGGGAACTTAAGGAAGGGCGTGCTGCCTCGGTCCGTGGCTCTTGTTGCTGGTCAGGGCGTTTAGTGCGCGGCGTGTGGCGTCGGCGGGCGGCTGAGGCGGTTCGCTAGGGCGATCAAGCGTCCGCACCCTGCCCGCCATTCGGCGCTTTCCCGGTTTATCCTATTATGTCCGAGCTTACGTTGACGCATTCCGGACACTAGCCATGATTGTGGACAGTTACCGGCGTCATAGCAGCGGTTTCGGTCCACGATCATTGAAACGGCGCAAGCCGAAGGCGTTTTCTTAATTCCTGGCCTCGAGTCCGGTGTTGCCGCGCCCATCGGTCGCTGCTGGTGTCCCGCGACCGCTCAGCCCCGGTCGCCGCCCGGCTTCCACAGCACGTCGCCGTGCTCGGCGTTGGCCACCCGGGACAAGATGAACAACAGGTCAGAGAGCCGGTTCAGGTACCGGGCGGGCCACGGGCTCATCGAGTCACCGTGCTCGGCGGCCGCGGCCCACGCGGTGCGCTCGGCCCGCCGGGTCACCGTGCGCGCCACGTGCAGCAGCGCCGCCCCCCGGGTCCCGCCGGGCAGCAGGAAGCTCCGCAGCGTGGGCAGGTCGGCGTTAAAGCTGTCGCATGATTCCTCGAGCCGCGAGATATACGCCGCGTCGATGCGCAGCGGCGGGTACGGCGGCGGTTCCGAAGCCACCGGGGTGCACAGGTCGGCGCCCACGTCGAACATCTCGTTCTGCACCCGGGTGAGCAGCGTGACGATCCCGGCCGGCAACTCGCCGAAGGTGATGGCCATGCCGATCGCGCTGTTGGCCTCGTCCACGTCGGCGTAGGCGGCCAGCCGCGGATCGGTCTTGGCCGTCCGGCTGCCGTCGCCGAGCGCTGTCGTTCCGTCGTCACCCGTCCGCGTGTAGATGCGGGACAGGACCACCGGGTTGTCGTTGCGGTCAGGTGCCATGATGCCCACCTTAAGCGAGCGTTGATCAGAGTATAACTCTAAAATTAGAGTATTACTCTAAAGGAGGCGCCGCCATGAAGATTGCCGTCGTCGGAGCGAGCGCGGCGGGGCTGGTCGCCGCGTTGTTTCTGGCCCGGGCGGCCCACTAGGTGGTCGTGGTCGAGCAGGACGGGTTTGACGCCGCCGCGGACCTGGAGTCGGCGGCGGCCACCGCCTTCGGCCCGGCCGCGCCGCAGGTCGTGCAGCCGGACGCGATCATGGCCCGCGGCCGGGAACTGCTGCGGGACCGGCTGCCGGACCTCTACGCCCGGCTGCTGACCGCGGGCCTGACCGCGGGCCTGACCGAGGCGCCGCTGACCGCCTTCATGTCCCCGGCGCTGGCCGACCGTTCCCCCGCGGCCCGGCGACCCGCCGCGGGTCACCGGCCTGTGCACCAGCGCCGGCCAGATCCGGTCCGACCTGGTGATCGACGCCGCCGGCCGCCGTTCCCCGCTGGGCCGCTCGCTGGCGCCCCAGCCCCAGCCCCAGCCCCAGCCCTAACCTCAGCCTCAGCCCCAGCCCCAGCCGCGACCCCGGCCCCAGCCCCGGCCCCGGACCGCCCGGCAGCCCCGCGACCGCGTCACCTACCCCGAGCTGAGCGCGGCTGCCGCCGTCGATCCGGTGGCGTTCCGCGCCTTCTGGCGGGTCCAGGGCATGATCAGCCCGCCCGGTGAGGTCTACACCGACCCGTGCGTCGTCGCCGCCACCCGCGCCGTCTGCGTCGTCGCCGCCACCCGCGCCGTCTGCGTCGTCGCCGCCACCCGCGCCGTCCTCGCCGACCCGCCGCCCGCGCCGACCGGGCCCAGCCGCGCCCAGCTCGAAACCGCCCTGGCCACGTGACCAGCGCACGCATATTCCTATCGTCGCCACGATGTGGCATCGTGTGACTACGATGAGTGATCGATACGATGGTCGCCAGCGGCCGCGACAAGCAGGGATGCCCGCCGCTGTCACCGTGCGTGTCCGACGCCACTGCTGCATCAGGGACGGCGTCCAGGGCCGGTGAGCATCGTCAGCGTCCGGAGTCCGGCGAGTCTCGGGGGCCCGCCGGACCCGGACGCGCCGCAAAACCGCAGAACCACAGCACCCCAAGGCCGACAGAAAAGACCGCGGCGCGTTATTGTTCCCTTTGTCCCCGAGAAGGAGACCGCCGTGTATGACTACATCATCGTCGGCGCCGGGAGCGCGGGCTGCGTGCTGGCCGCGCGCCTGTCTGCCGACTCCAGCGTCAAGGTCCTGCTGCTGGAGGCCGGCCCGGCCGATGACGCCAACGAGATCAAGGCGCCTGCCGCGCTGAGCAGGCTGTTCCAGACCACCTACGACTGGAACTACACCACCGTCCCGCAGCACCGCGCGGGCGGCCGGACCGTCTACTGGCCGCGCGGCAAGGTGCTGGGCGGTTCGAGCAGCATGAACGCCATGATCTACATCCGCGGCAACCGGCACGACTTCCAGGCCTGGCGCGATGAGTACGGCTGCGCCGGCTGGGGCTACGAGGACCTCATCCCGTACTTCCGGCGGGCCGAGGACAACTCGCGCGGCGCGTCGGCCTACCACGGGGCGGGCGGCCCGCTCGCGGTCAGCGACCCGCGGTACAAGTCGCAGGCGTGCGAGGCGTTCATCGCCGCCGCCCGCGAGCAGGGCGCCACTGCCAACGAGGACTTCAACGGCCCGCGCCAGGACGGCGTGGGCTGGTACCAGGTCACCGTGCGCAAGGGCCGCCGGTGCTCGGCCGCCGTGGCGTACCTGCACCCCGCCATGTCCCGCGAGAACCTCACCGTGCACACCGACGCCCTGGTCACGAAGATTCTCATCGACGGGCAAAAGGCCACCGGCGTGACCTACCTGCGGCACGGCCAGACCGAGACCGCCCGCGCCGACGGCGAGGTCATCGTGTGCGGCGGCGCGGTCAACAGCCCGCAGCTGCTCATGCTGTCCGGCATCGGCCCCGCCGACCACCTGATCGACACCGGCATCGAGCCCGTCGCGGACAGCCCGGGGGTGGGCGCCAACCTCAGCGACCACCCGGTGCTGCCGGTCATCTGGTCCACCCCGCGGGTGCGCGGCCTGTGGGAGAAGACCGGCAACGCGGGCGCGCTGCGCTGGCAGCTGACCCACCGCGGCCCGGTGGCCAGCAACGTGGCCGAGTCGGGCGGCTTCGCCCACTCCGAGCCGGGCCTGCCCGCGCCGGACCTGCAGCTGCACGTGCTGCCCGCGGCGTACAAGAACCAGGGCCTGGCCGACCCGGCGCAGCGGGCCATGACCGTGCTGGTCGGCCTGATCGATGTGAAGAGCCGGGGCCGGATCAGGCTGCGCAGCGCCGACCCGCGGCACCGGCCGGCCATCGACCCCGGCTACCTGTCCGACGGCGGCGGAGATGCCCGGGCGCTGGTGGCCGGGCTGAAGATGGCCAGGGAGTTCGTGACCGCCCGCCAGATGGCCGCCATCTGCCGCAGCGAGATCGCCCCCGGCGCTCACGTCCGTTCCGACGCCGAACTCCTGGACTACGTCCGGAACAGCGTGGTCACCCTGTACCACCCGGTCGGCACCTGCGCGATGGGCAGCGAGGCCCGGTGGGGCAGCGTCCTGGATCCCGAGCTCAAGGTGCGCGGTGTCGAGGGCCTGCGCGTGGTCGACGCGTCGGTGATGCCGACCGTGCCGCGGGGCAACACCAACGCGCCCACCATCGCCATCGCCGAACGCGCCGCCGACCTCATCGCCGGCCGGGCCCCGCTGGCCCCGGCCGACCCGGCCGACGCCGTCGACGCCATGGCGATCGCCGGCACCACGGCGCAGGCCTGACGGAAAACAAAAATGACGATCAGCGCCGACACCCAGATCACCGAACTGACCGTGAACGACCACGCCTGCCTGACGTTCGGCGAGCCCGAGGAGTTGTTCGACCTGACCGCGGCGTTCGTCAGGGACGGGCTGGACGGCGGCCTGAAGGTGGTGTGGCTGAGCGACGCCACCCCGGACCGGGCCACCGCCGAACTGGCCCGGCGCGGTATCGCCGTCGAAGAGGCTCTGGCCTCCGGCCAGCTGGTCGCGGCCAGCTACGACGGCCGGCTGCTCGACGGCCAGGTGTTCAGCGCGGGCCACGCCATGACCTGGCTGGAACGCGAAATGCAAAGAGCCGGGAACCAGGGCCTGCGGCTGGCGGTGGACATGAGCTGGGCGCTCGGCCCGGTCACCGGGGTCGAGCACCTGCCCGAGTTCGAGGAGCAGGTCGCGGCCGCGCTGGCGGGCACCGCGACCTCGGTGCTGTGCCAGTATGACCGGGAGCGCTTCGACCCGGTCACGCTGGCCTCGGTGGCGGCCTTCCACACCCGCTCGGTCGCGGCCGCCACCTACCACGCCGACGTGATGCTGCGCATCTGCCGCCAGTACGCGCCGGCCGGGATCCGGCTGGCCGGCGAGCTCGACTACCAGGCCTGCGACTCGCTGGCGCTGGCGCTGACCGAGGCCATCCGGCTCGAGGGCGACGTGACCGTCAACGCCGTCCCGCTGGCCTTCATCGACGTCACCTGCGCCCGGATGATCCTGGACGCCGCACGCGGCCTGGACGCCGCACGCGGCCTGGAGGCCGCCCGCGGCCTGGACGCCGCACGCGGCCTGGACACCGGACGCGGCCAGCCTGAGGCCCGGCGGATGATCCTGCGCTGCCGCCCGGGCCTGGCCGCCCGGTTCGTCCTGCTGGGCGCCGCCGACATTCCCGCCCTCCGCGTGGTGACCGTCGATGACCACTGACCACGACGGCACGCCGCCCCAGCAAAAGCGGCAAGACGCGCGGCAAGCGCCCCACCCGCCCATCCTCGACCAGGCCTTCGACGCCGGCTCGCTGTACGCGCTGCGTGCGGCGGTGGCCGCGCACGCCACCTCGGCCGGCCTGGCCCCGGGCCGCGCCGATGACCTGGTCATCGCCGTGCACGAACTGGCCGCCAACGCCGTCCGGCACGGCGCCGGCCACGGCCGCCTCCGGGTCTGGCGTTCGGACCACGCCCTGCTCTGCGAGATCACCGACGACGGCCTCCCGGACCCGCAACAAGCCGACGACGGCCTTCCCGACGGGGCACAGGAAGCGCAGACCACCCCCGAGTGGCGCGCCGAGCCCGGCCACGGCCTGTCCCTGGTCCGCCAGGTCGCCGACCAGACCACCCTGCGCTCCGGCCGCGACGGCACCTCGGCCACGATCAGCTTCGTGCTGGCCCCGTCCGGCGGCCCGCCGTTCGCCCTGGCCCGCCAGCAGCGCGAACACTGCACCGTCCTCACCGTCACCGGCCTCCTCGACCTCACCTCGGGCGCCCAGCTCACCCAGGCCGTACAAGAAGAACTAAGAAGCCAGAAAGCCCGCCTCATTCTCGACCTGCACAGCCTCACCGGCTGGGACGCGGCGGGCCTGGCCGCCCTCATCACCGTCCAGCAGCAGGTCAGCGCCGCCCCGGACGCCCGCCTGGTGCTGGCCGCCCTCCCAGCTCAGCTGGACAAGCACCTACGCGGCGCGGGACCGCACGACCGCTTCACCGTGGCTGAGAACGCCACCAGAGCCCAGCAAAAACTCAGCGAGCCTTAGCCCGCCGCGGCCGGTACAGCCGCCCGTGCAGCAGCGTCGTCAGCGTGACCAGCCGGCGCAGGTCCTTGTCCGAACGCCCGAACGTCAGCACGTTGAACAGCGGCCTCATGCGCTGCCTGGTGATCGCCTTGGGCCGGGAGAACTCGCGCAGCCCGTCCGCGCCATGGATCCGCCCGAACCCCGATTCCCCTACCCCGCCGAACGGCAGCGCGGGGACCAGGGCGTAGCCGATCACCGAGTTCACCGACGTCATCCCGGTCTTCAGCGACCGCGCCGCGGACATGGCCGCCTTGCGGTCCCCGGAAAAGATCGCCGAGCCCAGCCCGTACCGCCCCGCGTTGGCGTACGACACCGCCTCGGCCATGTTCACTACTGATCGCACCGTCACCGTCGGCCCGAACGTCTCATCCGAAACCGCCGCGGAGTTCTCCGGCACGTCAACCAGGACAATGGGCCGCACGTACGGGGGGGCCACCGCGTCGGGCCCGCCCACCACCGCGCGGCCGCCCCGGGCCACCGCGTCCGCCACGTGCTTGGCCACCACCTCGGTCTGCGCCGGCAGCGTCATCGGCCCGTACGCGGCCGAGGAATCCGACCCCGGCCGCAGCTCGGACACCCGCTGGGTCAGCCGTTCCAGGAAGCTGTGGTACACCGCGTCGGCCACGTACACCCGCTCGACGCCCACGCAGGTCTGCCCGGCGTTGGACATCGCGCCCCAGGCCGCGGCGTCGGCCGCCGCGTCCAGGTCGGCGTCCGCGCTGACCAGCAGCGCGTCCTTGCCGCCGCACTCGGCGAGCACCGGGGTCAGGGTGTCGGCCGCGGCCGCCATCACCTTGCGCGCGGTGGCCGCCGACCCGGTGAACGCGATCTTGCCCACGCCGCTGCGGGCCAGCGCCTCGCCGGTCGACCCGGGCCCGGTGATCAGCTGGAGCACCGGCTGCACCGGACCGAACACCCCCAGCGCCTCGCCGAACGACCGGACCAGCCACGCCCCGGTCGCCGGGGTCAGCTCGGACGGCTTGAACACCACCGCGTTCCCCGCCGCCAGCGCGTAGGCGATCGAGCCCACCGGGGTGAACACCGGGTAGTTCCACGGCCCGATCACGCCGACCACCCCGAGGGGCAGGTACTCCAGGGTGGCGGCCTGGTTGATCGCGGCCAGGCCGCTGCGCACCCGGCGCGGCCGCAGCACCCGGCGCGCGTGCCGCGCGGCCCAGTCGATGTGCAGCACGGCCAGGATGATCTCCATGGTCGCGTCGTCCAGCGGTTTGCCGGTTTCCTCGTGCATCAGCTGCGCGAGCCGGCCCATGTACCGGACCAGGTGGGACTTCCAGGCCAGCAGCCGGACGCGCCGCCCGGACCAGCCCAGGCCGGCCCACCAGCTGGCCGCCTCACGCGCCGTGACGACCGCCGCGTCGACCTCGCGGCGGCCGTGGACCGGGAAGGTGGCCAGCACTTCTCCGGTTGCGGGGTTGACTGTTTCAAGCATCGGTGACCAGTAAAGCACCGAAGCTACGCTGGGGCGAGACTCACCCTGGGGGTTCCGTGCCGTCACGCCCGTACGTACTGCTGAGCTGCGCCACCTCGGCCGATGGCTACCTGGACGACGCCCGCCCGGAGCGGCTGATCCTGTCCGGCCCGGCCGACCTGGACCGGGTGGACGAGGTACGGTCGGGCTGCGACGCGATCCTGGTCGGCGCGGGCACGGTCCGCCGCGACAACCCCCGCCTGCTGATCCGCGACCCGCGCCGCCGCGCCCGCCGCGCCGCCCGCGGCCTGCCCGAGCACCCGGCCCGCGTCACCGTGACCGCCACCGCCGACCTGGACCCCGCGGCCCGCTTCTTCGCCCCCGGCGCCGAGCGCCTGCTCTACTGCGCCACCCCCGCCGTGCCCCGCGCCTGCGCCCGGTTCGGCGACCGCGCCGTAATCATCGACGCCGGCGACCCCCTGACCCCTGATCTCATTCTCAATGATTTGGCGGAACGGGCCGTGGCTCGTCTTCTGGTCGAAGGTGGCGCGCACGTCCTGGCCGAGTTCCTGGCCCGCGAGCTCTCCGACGAGCTGCACCTGGCCGTCGCCCCCTTCTTCGTCGCCGACCCCGCCGCCCCCCGGCTCAACCTGCCCGGCCCCGTGAACCCCAACGGTCCCGGCACCCCCATGACCCTGGCCGAAGTCCGTCGGCTCGATGATGTGGTCCTGCACCGCTACCTGCTCGGCCCCGGCGGCCCCGACCACCGCTTCCTGAGCTGGGCCGTCGAGCTGTCCCGCCTGTCCCCGCCGTCGCCGTCGGCCTTCTCGGTCGGCGCCGTGATCGTCGCCGAGGACGGCCAGGTGCTGGCCACCGGCTACTCCCGCGAGCATGAAGAGCATGACCACGCCGAGGAGGTTGCCCTCCGCAAGCTGGGCTCCGGTGACCCCCGCCTCCGCCGCGCCACCATCTACAGTTCCCTGGTCCCCTGCGGCGCCCGCGCCTCGCGCCCCGTCACCTGCGTTCGGCACATCCTGGAGGCCGGGATCCCCCGCGTCGTCTACGCCTGGCGCGAGCCCCCGATCTTCACCGCCGGTGACGGTGCCGACCAGCTCCGCACCGCCGGCGTCGAGGTCCTCGAGTTCCCCGATCTGGCCTCCCGGGCCCGCGCCGTCAACGCCCACCTGGAACCATCCCGCTGACCCCCCTCCCCGGTGCCGGTGCTAGAAACGTGTTGATGACCTCGCCCCGGATCAACCCGCCCGTGATCGCGTGACCTCACCCGCGCTACGGCGGGCCCGCGTCGCGGTGCTCGGTTTCTTCTTCGTGCTCGGCGTGGCCACCGCGACCTGGAGCGCCCGGCTGCCGGCCATCAAGGAGGCGCTGCACCTGAGCGACGGCCGCCTGGGGCTGGCGCTGTTCGCGGTGCCCGCGGGCGCCGTGGCGACCCTCCCGGTCAGCGGGCGGATCGCGGACCGGTTCGGCGCGACCCGGGTGACCAGGATCGCGGGCGCGGCGTGCCCGGCCGCGCTGATCCCGATCGGCCTGGGCCCGCTGACCCGAAGCCTGGCCGTGCTGGTGGTCGCCCTGGCCCTGTACGGGGCGATGGCCGGGCTGCTCGATGTGTCGATGAACGCCTGCGGGGCCAAGCTGGAGCTCGCCTACGGTCGGCCCATCCTGTCCTCGCTGCACGCCGGGTACAGCATCGCCGGGCTGGCCGGCGCGGGGATCGGCGGCCTGTCCGCCGCGCTGGACGTGAGCCCGCTGCCCACGTTCGCCGTGACCGCCGCCGTGCTGATCATCGGCGGCCTGGTCCTCGGCCCGTGGCTGGTGATCCCGCCGCCCGCGGCCGAGCCCGGCCATGGTTCCGGCCACGCGACGCTCCGCTCGGCGGCCCAGATCACGCTGGTGATCTGGGTGCTGGGCGTGCTGGCGCTGTGCGGCCAGGTCGGCGAGGGCGCGGCAGGCGACTGGAGCGCCGTCTACCTGCACGTCAACCTGGGTACGTCGGCTGGCGTGGCGGCCGCCGGGCTGGCCGCGTTCTCGGTCACGATGGCGGCCGGGCGGGTGGCCGGCGACCGGCTGGCGGCGCGGTTCGGCTCGGTGCGGTTGGTCCGGGCCAGTGGCCTGGTGGCCGGCCTCGGCCTGGCCGCCGGGCTGCTGATCCCCAGCCCGGCCGTCGCCATCGCCGGGTTCGCCCTGCTCGGCGCGGGCCTGGCCGGGATCTTCCCGCAGATCGTCTCCTCCGCGGTGCGCCTGGACCCCGCCCGCGCGGGCCGCAACATCGGCCGCATCGCCGCGGTCGCCTACAGCGGCCTGCTCTGCGGCCCGGTCGCCATCGGCGCGGCCGCCTCCGGTATCGGCCTGCGCAACGCGCTGCTCATCCCGGCCGCCCTGTCCGTCCTGGTCGCCGCCGCCGCCGGCCTGCTGTCCTGGTCCGGGAAACCCCCGCCCCCGCCCCAGCAGTTAGCCCTCCGCCCGCCCCAGGTCCTCCGCCCGCCCCAGGTCCTCCGCCCGCCTCGGCCCCTCCGCCCGCTCCGCCCGACCCCGCCCCTCCGGCCCCTCGGTCCTCCCCGACCCCTCCGTCCTCTCCGGCCCCTCCGGCCTTCCCGGTCGCGGCGTCAGCCGGGCCGCCTCGGGCAGCCGCCGCTCCAGCCGCAGCATCGAGATGGCCGCCGCCAGCGCCACCCCCGCCGCCACCCCGAACGCCGCCGTCGGCGACACGCCGAGCAGCGCCGCCCCGCCGGTCGGCGCGGCCGCCAGCCCGATCCAGAAGCACAGCCCGATCATCGCCATGTACCGGCCGCGCAGGCGGGCCGGGGCGAGCTCGGCCACCAGCGGCGTCAGCGCCGTGGTGTGCAAGCACTCGCCCACGCCCGCCGCGATCACCGCCACGACCAGGACCGCGACGGCGACCGCCCGGCTGGCCGCCGCCACCTCCACCAGCAGGCAGGCGCCGCAGAACAGCCCTCCAGCCAGCGCCATGGTCAGCGCCCGCCGCCGGCCCTCGGCGAACCTGGCCACCGGGACCTGGGCCACCACCACGGCCATGGCGTTGGCCAGCAGCAGCAGCCCGATCACCGAGGTACTGAGCCCGGCCTGGTTCCGGGCGAAGGGCGGCAGCAGCCAGCTGAACACACCCCAGCCGACCGCGATCATCGCCACGTCCGCCACCGCGAGATGCAGGAAGGCCCGGTCCCGCAGCACCTGCCGGTACGCGCCCCGGACCGGCGCCCGCCGCGGGCTCCCGTGGACCACGGCGGCCAGCACCGCCACGTAGGCCAGGTAGCTGACCGCGTTGGCCAGGAACAGCGCCACGAACCCGGTCAGGCCGCGGGATGCCACCAGCCCGCCGAGCGCGCCGCCGATCCCGATCCCGGCGTTCCCCGCCACGCGTGACACCGCGGTCACCCGGTGCCGCACGTCCGCCGCCGCCAGCGTGGTCAGCAGCGTGGTCTGGCTCGGGCTCAGCACCCCGTTGCCCGCCCCCGCGCAGGCCGCCGCCGCGAACGCCTCCGCGGGCGTGTGCGCGAAGGCCAGCCCGCCGTACCCGGCCGCCAGCGCGACTCCCGCCGCCAGCGAGGTCGCCCGCGCCCCGAACCGGTCGATCAGCTGCCCCGCCGCGGGGGAGACCACCACCGCGATCCCGGTGATCGTGCCGACCACCAGCCCGGCCACGCCCAGGCTGAACCCGCGCCCGTTGTGCAGGTAGATGATCTCGAAGGGCAGCACGCCCCCGTAGCCGAGCATGTTCAGGAACACCCCGGCCTCGATCAGCCACAGCTCCCGCGACAGCCCGAAACTGATCCGCGCCCCGAATCCCCGGATACCGAGACTGGCCATATCCGCAACCTCACCCCTCCCGTTACCGGAGAGTCAAGGCTGTCCCTGCTCGTCGAGGCGAGCGTGAAGACACTGTGGAGGCTGGCCCCAGGCGCCCCAGGGGCCGGGGTGGCAGTACCGACATGCGGCTACGACATGATTGCGGCAATCATGTCGTAATAGCAGCATGGTTGCGGCAATCATGTCGTTGACCGGGGTACAGAGACAGGGCCCAGGTGGTGACGGGGAGGTAGGCGGGGCAGACGTGGCGGGAGAAGCCTTGACGCTGGTGCCAAGAAACGCTCACGCCGGTCCGGGGCAGATCACCGCGTTGACCGTTCCGCCTCACTGTCCCCGCCACCAACGCCAGTCACTCGCTCACCTCAGTCGGCCCCAATCCAACCGGGACGATGGCCCATCGTCCCGGTTGGGACCGGTACAGGGGGCCATCGTCCCGGTCCCGCTCCCCGCCCCGCTCAGAACAGGGTGCCGTCCGGCTCCATGCCGCGCATCCGGTCGTAGTTCAGGGTCACGCAGCGGATGCCGCGGTCGACCGCGAGCACGCGGGCCTGCGGCTTGATCTCCTGGGCGGCGAACACGCCCTGCACCGGGGCCAGCAGCGGGTCCCGGTTCAGCAGCTCCAGGTATCTGGTCAGCTGCTCCACGCCGTCAATCTCGCCGCGGCGCTTGATCTCGACGGCGACGCTCTGCCCGGTGTGGTCCCGGCACATCAGGTCGACCGGGCCGATCGGGGTGGGGTACTCGCGGCGGATCAGCCGCCAGCCGTCCCCGAGCACCTCGAGCTGGGCGGCCAGCAGTTCCTGCAGGTGCGCCTCCACGCCGTCCTTCTTCAGCCCCGGGTCGACCCCGAGGTCCGCCGAGGTGTCGCTGATCACCTCGGTGATGGTGATCGCGAGCGTCTCCCCGGCCTTGTTGGTCACCGTCCACTGGCCGGGTTCCTCGGTCAGCCGGCACGGCGGCGACATCCAGTTCAGCGGCTTGTAGGAGCCGCCGTCGCTGTGCACGAGCACCGACCCGTCGGCCTTGACGATGAGCAGGCGCAGGGCCGAGGGCAGGTGGGCGGTGAGCCTGCCGACGTAGTCGACGCTGCACCGGGCGATGACGAGCCGCACGGACGGTAACTCTACTGGCCGAGACGGGAAACGGGCGACGAAGCGACGCTGCCCGGGTGTCTCGACCGCGCGCGCCGCGTAGTGCGCCCGGACGTAACGGACCGCCTCCTGGCCGGGCACGCCGTCCAGTACGGCCAGGCAGGCCAGGGCCGTGCCGGTGCGCCCGTGCCCGCCGTGGCAGGCGATCTCCACCCGCTCGGCCGCGGCCCGCTGCCACGCCTCACCCAACGCGGCCCCGGCGGCCGAGGCGTCGGACGGCAGCCCGAAGTCCGGCCAGCGCAGCCAGCGAGCCTCCCACGCCACGGCGGGCGGCTCGTGACCCAGCAGGTACAAGCCGAAATCCGGCGATGGCCCGGCGGGCACCGGCCGCGCCAGGGCCCGGCCGCGGACCAGCCGGCCCGAGGGCAGCCGCAGCACGCCCGCCGCCGCCGGGTCCCAGGCAGCGCTCACCTTGCGAGCCTAGCCACATAGGGTGGACAGGTGTGAGCCCGCGCAGGATCCGCCGCGAGCGCTCCGGACCTCCGGCGCCTGTGCCCGGGCCGGAGCGCGTCGAATCCTGGCCCGACGGGGACTGGGTGGTGCGCCAGCAGCCCGGGGCCGGCACCACGAAGACCTACCGCTGCCCAGGCTGCGATCAGGAGATCGCGCCGGGCACCCCGCACGTGGTGGCCTGGCCCGCCGACGGGATCAACGTCGGGCTCGATGAGCGTCGGCACTGGCACCGGGCGTGCTGGCAGAACCGGCTGCGCCGCGGCCCACGCGGGCTAAGGAGGACGGACTCGTGAGCGACGGACACGGCATGACCGAGATCAAGGCCGCCACCGTGCTGCCGGCCAAGCGCACGCCGGTCACCCTGCCCACCGCCGACGGGCTGCGGCTGGTCGGGGAGCTGGCTCTGCCCGCGGACGCCGACCCGGTGGCCACGCTGGTCTGCCTGCATCCGCTGCCCACTCACGGCGGCATGATGGACAGCCACCTGTTCAAGAAGGCGGCCTTCCGCCTGCCCGCCCTGGCCCAGCTGGCCGTGCTGCGCTTCAACACCCGGGGCACGTCCTCGGACCACGGGACGAGCGAGGGGGAGTTCGACGGCGGTGAGTCCGAACGGTACGACGTGGACGCCGGGGTGTCCTGGGCCGCGGACGCGGGCCTGCCCGCCCGGTGGCTGCTCGGCTGGTCGTTCGGCACCGAACTGGCCCTGAGGTGGGGCCTGGACACCGAAGCGGACATCGAGGGCGCGATCCTGCTGTCCCCGCCGCTGCGCCGGGCGGGCGACGCCGACCTGGACCGCTGGGCCGCTTCGGGCAAGCCGCTGGTGGCGCTGGTTCCCGAGCTTGACGACTACCTGCGCCCCGAGGAGGCCCGGCGGCGGTTCGCCCGGGTGCCCCAAGCCGAGGTGGTCGCCGTGGAAAAGGCCAGACACCTGTGGGTCGGCGAGCCCTACGTGCGCATCGCGCTGAATGAGATCGTGCGCCGGGTCAACCCGGCCGCGCTGGTCCCGCCTACGATGACGCTACCGACACAGTGGGAGGAATCGTGACCGCGTTTGACCTGATCGGGAAGAAGGCGTTCGTGACGGGCGCGTCCCGCGGGATCGGCCGGATCATCGCGGTCGCGCTGGCCGCCGCGGGCGCGGACGTGGCCATCGCGGCCCGCAGCCAGGACGGGCTGGCCGAGACCGCCCGCGAGGTAACCGATCTGGGGCGCAAGGCCTTCGTCTTCCCGCTCGACGTGACCCGCCAGGACGACGTCACCGCCGTGGTGAACGAGTCGGCCCGGCTGCTCGGCCAGCTGGACGTCGTGGTCAACAACGCGGGCGGGATGAACTTCATGGTCCCGTTCCTGGACATGCGCATCTCCGGCTGGGAGAAGATCATGCGGCTGAACCTGGACTCGACGATCTACGTCTGCCAGGCGGCCGGGGCGCACATGCGCGAGCGCGGCAGCGGCTCGGTGATCAACGTCGCGTCCGTCGCGGGCATGTCGGGGGCGCCCGGCCTCATCCCGTACGGCGCCTCCAAGGCCGCGGTCATCTCGGTCACCAAGACCCTCGCGGTCGAGTGGGCCTCCGCCGGGATCCGGGTGAACGCGCTGTGCCCCGGCTGGACCGCCACCGACCTGAACCGGGACCTGTGGGGCGGGCCGGACGGCGGCCGGTCCACCATCGCGAACGTCCCGATGGGCCGCTGGGGCCGGCCCGAGGAGATGGCCGGCCCCGCCGTGTTCCTGGCCAGCGACGCCTCGTCCTACATGACCGGCCAGGTCCTGGTGGTCGACGGCGGTCAGCTGGCCACCGCCTGAACCCGCGCGTTCAGCCCGCCCGCCCGTGCCGGTGGGCCCAGGCCGTGGCCTCGGCCCGGTTCCGCACGCCGAGCTTGAGGAAGATGTTGGCCACGTGCCGCTCGATCGTGTGCACGCTGACCCCGAGCGACGCCGCCATCTCGGCGTTCTCCCGGCCGGATGCCAGCAGCGCGATGACCTGTGACTCGCGCTGGCTGAGCGGGGCGCCCGGCCCGCCGCGAGCGGCGAGGCCCGCGAGCGGATCGGGCCAGCTCCCGGCGCCCCACTGGCGGTGCAGCCGCTGCGCGGTCGCGGCCGACCGGGCGGCGTCGGCAGGCCGTCCGGTCAGCCACTGCAGGCGGGCGATGTACCAGGCGGCCGCGCCCCAGCCCACCGGCACGCCCTGGATCAGGTTCCGCGTCTCGTACGGCGCCAGCGCGGCCAGCAGCGGGCCACCCGCCGAAGCCGCCCCGCAGGTCACCGCCGCCTCGGCCAGGATGGCCAGGCTGGCCAGGTACAGCGAGTCCCGGGGCAGCGCGGCGAACCCTCGCGCGGTCAGCGCCTCGATCTCGCCACTGGCCTCGGCGTGCCGGCCGGCCGTCGCGCTGGCCAGCGCGCGGACACAGCGCAGCGTGACCAGGCCGGGGAAACGCGCCAGGGCCTGGCCGATGTCGGCGTCGAGCTCGGCCAGCCGCCCGGCGCCCCAGTAGATCCGGCTCAGCTGCCCGACCCGGTACGCGTCCGCGGCCGGCAGGCCCAGCCGCCTCCCCAGTGCCGTGGCCTCGTGGGCCAGCTCCTCGGCCTCATCGTCTCGCCCGGCGAAGCCCGCCAGCAGGCCCCGGTAGATCAGCACCCACCAGCGCTGCAGCGGGCTGCGGTGCGCCTGCGCGATCGCGGCCATCTGCTCCACGTCGGCCGCCACGCCGGTAAGGTCACCGGCCTGGAAGCGATCGGGCACGAGCCACTGGTGCGCGCGGAACCGCAGCTCCGCATCGCCAAGCCGGGTCGCGATGTCCAGCACCGCCCGGCCCGCGGCCAGCCGCTCGTCCAGGAAGTCCGGCCCGCGCAGGGTGAACTGCCTGGCGATCAGGGCCGCGCCCAGCGCCTCGGTGTCGCCTGCCTGCTCGGCGAGGTGCACGGCCCGCGCGCTGGCTCGCCGGCTCTCGTCCTGGCCGCCCGGCTGCCAGTAGGTGGCGATGGCCCGCCGCGCGGTCAGCCTGACCCGCGACCCGGGCGGGAGGCCGGGCTCGCGCAGCGCGCGGTCGAGCAGGGCCACCAGCTGGTGGTCGGCCGCCACCTCGGCCACCGTGTCCCCGACGGCCAGCGCGCCGGCCGCCAGCGCCGGCGCGTCGCCGGCCCGGGCCGCCTCCTCGGCCGCCGCCTCGAAGCGGACCCGAGCCTGATCGACCTGCCCGGCGTTCAGCAGGCTCCGGCCGAGCCGCATCTCCAGGTCCACCGCCAGGCGGTCCGGCCGTCGGGTCAAGTCGATCGTCGTCTGCCACCAGGTCGCCGCGTCGTGAAAGGCCAGCAGCCGGTCGGCCGCCTCCGCGGCGGCCCGGGCCGCCGAAGCCGCGGTCTCGTCGCTCACTCCCGGCCGGCCCTGCACGGCGTGGTGGGCCAGGTCGGCGGCCTGGCCCCAGCCGGTATCCCGCAGCGCCGCGAACGCGCGCGCGTGCAGGCCGGCCCGCCGGGACGGGGCGAGCTGCGCCTCCACCGCGTCCCGGATGAGGGTGTGCACGAAGCGGTAGGCGCCCGCCCGCGAGTCGACCGGGCTGACCAGCCGGGCGCTCACCGCCGGATCCAGGGCCGCGACCGCGGCCGCCGGGCTGACCTGGAGGGCGGCGGCCAGCGGCGGGTACTCGAAGTCCCGGCCCAGCACCGCCGCCACCTCGAGCGCGTCCCGGCAGGCAGGCGGGAGCGGCGCCAGGCGTTCCCGGATCACCTCGCCCACGCTGCGCAGCGGGGCATTGAGCCGCGACCCGCCCGCGAGCAGCGCGATGCTCTCGGAGACGAACAGCGGATTGCCCGCGGTGCGCGCGTGCAGGTCGTCCGCGTCGACCCGGTCCAGGCCCGCGGCGGCGAGCCACTGCGCCACGCTCTCCCGGCTCAGCCCGGACAGGTCGCACCGGCGGCTGCCCGGTGCGCGCGCCAGGCCGGCGATCACCCCGGCCGCCAGGGACGAGGTCGCCACCTCGGTATCGCGCCAGGTGACGATCATCCCGATCGGCGCGGGCCACAACGTCTCGCTGAGGTAGCCGAGCAGGCGAAGCGAGGCCTCGTCGGCCCGGTGCAGGTCGTCGATGACCACCAGCTGCGGCTGGTCCGCGGCCTGGTCGGCCAGCACGCGCTGGACCCGCTCGAACAGGCGGAACCGGGCCGCCGCGCCGTCGGCGGCGTCCGCGGCGATCCGCGGGCCGCCCGTCCGGCGCAGCACCTGCAGCCACGGCCACAGCGGAGGGGCGCCCTCGCTCTCCCGGCAGGCGCCCCACGACACCTGCGCCCCGGCGGCGCGCCCGGCGCCGGCCCGGGCCAGGTGGGTCTTGCCCACGCCCGGCTCCCCGGCCAGCAGCACAACGCCACCAGCCCCGGCCGCGGTCTGCCCGACCAGCGCGTCCAGGACGGTAAGCTCCGCCTCTCGGCCTACCAGCACACGTCCGTCCCCCCCACGCTCGGACGGTAACGCCGATCGCGGGCCGCGCGCAACGCTCCGGTAGGTTAAGGAGCCGAAGGGAGCTGATCATGCCTGACGAGACCCGCCATGAGTCCGAGGACCTGCAGGACTACCAGGTTCAGGACTCGACCGACACGCTGAGCGGCGCGCCGGGGGACGACCCCCTGGACCGCGGCGTGGTGCCGCCTGAGCGGTGGTCAGCCGGCGTCAGGTACGGCGTCACGGCCGGCGAGCAGGAAGAGGGCGAGTCCCTGGACCAGCTGCTGTCCGAGGAGGAGCCCGACCCCGCCCTGGCCTACGACGAAGACGACGGCGAGGACGAGGACGACGGCGAGGACCTCGACGCGGGCGACGAGGACGTGGACGGCCTGCTGCTCGACGACGGCCCCGACCCCCGGGCGGGCCGGCTGGTGGCCGAGGACGAGGGCGCCCATTCGGACGACGAAGAGGACCTGGTCGCCACCGACGTCGGCATCGACGGCGGCGGCGCCTCCGCGGAGGAAGCGGCCGTCCACGTCGTCGAGGAAGACGACTACGACATCCGCTCCGAATAACGCGGCGCGGCCCGGCCCGGCCGGCGGGTCGTTACCGGCGGGCAGCAGCGCGATCCCCGGGCTGACCCGTAGCACGCCGCGCAGGTCGAGGTGGCCGCTCGCGCTGGCCATGTCCGTTCCCTGGGCGGCCAGCGTCGCGGTCACGTCGCAGCTCCCGGCGTGCACGGCAACCAGCAGCCCGGCCTTGATCCCGGCCACCAGCGCCTTGATGTCGAAGTCCACGGACAGCCCGAGCTCGATCGTGGCCACCTGCCGCCCGTCCACCAGGACCGCCACCGACGACTCCTGAGCGGCGGTCACCTGGTGCCGGACCAGGTCCATCAGCTCCATGCTGCCCGGGTGTGCCAACGTGCGCCGGCCGCGCCGGTCAGGTCGCGGTGCGCGCGCCAGCCCCTCAGCCCGGACGGCCGTCAGCGTCGCGGACGGTCACCGACACCGGCGGCCCGGCGTGCGGCACGGCCCGGACGTCCCCGCCGGGCCCCGGATGCCCGTCCCGCCGCCGTGGCCGTCCCGCCGCCGTGGCCGTCCCGCCGCCGTGGCCGTGACGCCCGTGGCCCGGACGCCCGTGGCCCGGACGCCCGTGGCCCGGACGCCCGTGGCCCGGACGCCCGTGGCCGTGACGCCCGTGGCCCCGATGCCAGCGGCCGGAACGCCAGCAGTGCGGCTACCGCCGCGGCCAGGACCAGCCCGGCCACGACCAGCAGGATCGGAAGCCCGTCCGGCATCCGGCCGTGGCCCCCTTGGCCCCCGCCGACCGGGGCGACCGTCACCGCCGCGTAGGGAATGCCGACGTGCTGCCCGGAGCCGAGAGCCACGCCGGTCAGGGTGATCCGCGGCCCGGACACAGACAGCTGGCCATTGCTGGCACTGATGTAACCAGCCTGTCCCGGGCTGAGCGAGGGGCTGGTCCATCCGGCGGGGACCGCGACGCTGACCTCACCCGACGGCGACAGATCCGTCCGCGCCTGCGATACCTGCATCGCAGCGGGCGAGACCTGCAGCGACCCCGCATCTGCGGGCGCCAGGCCGCTGACCGCCCCGCCCGCCGACCACCCCACGGCCAGTACCGACGCCAACGCCGCGCCCAGCGCCGCTGTGACGGCATCGGGCCCGAGCCGCGCCCGCCACCGCTGCATGCCGTCCCGCCCGTCAGCTCACCCTACGAGTACCCACCTTCACGGAACCCCCACCCAGACAGCTGATACACGAAGACAGATGGCTGGCTACATGATTGTGAGCGGTTTTGGGCAAATACTGTCCCGAACTGCGCATGATCATGGTTCTGCGGCGCTGGAGGAAACAGTGGTTCTTCTCCACGCACTCCTGCCCCGCATGCCTCCCCGTCACCACGCTGATTCAACCTCCGGCGAGTCGCCAACTACGTCGTTGCCACAACGACGCACACCGGACTACATCGTTGCCGCAACGACGTAGTTACCGCCACCGGCCCGCTGCGGATCACGAGCCTGCTGCGCGAGCCCCCGTCCCGGTTCAGGGAAGGGCTACTCCTCGGGCGTCAGCCAGAGCACGCCGAGCGGCGGCACGGTGATCGAGGCCGACGCGGGCAGGCCGTGCCAGGGCTCGGCCTCGGCCTCGATGCCGCCCAGGTTGCCGGCGCCGCTGCCGCCGTACACGATCGCGTCGGTGTTGATCACCTCACGCCAGCGTCCCGCCACGGGCAGGCCCACCTTGTAGCCCACGTGCGGTACCGCCGAGAAGTTGGCGATGCACGCCACCACCCCGCCCGAACCGGAAGCCGCCGAACCCGAAGGACCCGAACCGGACGCGCCCGAACCGGCACCACCAACACCAACGGCACCACCAGCACCAACACCACCGGCACCACCGGCACCGGCACCGGGAGCAGCCACACCCGAAGCAGCCACAACAGCATCAGCATCAGCATCAGAAGCAGCAGCAGGGAAGCGCAGGAACGAGAGCACGTTGCCCTGCGCGTCGTTGGCGTCGATCCAGCGGAACCCGTCCGGCGACGCGTCCTGCTCCCACAGCGCCGCACAAGCGCGATACGCCGCGTTCAGGTCCCGGGACAGCCGCTGCACGCCCTGGTGCACGTCGAAGTCGAGCATCCACCAGTCCAGCCCGCGGGTATCGGACCACTCGCTGCCCTGGCCGAACTCCGAGCCCATGAACAACAGCTGCTTCCCCGGATGCGCCCACATATAGGCCAGCAGCGTGCGCAGCCCGGCGAACCGGCGCCACTCGTCGCCGGGCATCTTGCCCAGCAGCGAGCCCTTCCCGTGCACCACCTCGTCGTGCGACAGCGGCAGGACGAAGTTCTCCGAGAAGGCGTACACCATCGAGAACGTCATCTCGTTGTGGTGGTACTGCCGGTAGATGGGATCCAGCGACATATAGGAAAGCGTGTCGTGCATCCACCCCATGTTCCACTTGAAGCCGAACCCCAGCCCGCCCAGGTACACCGGCCGGGATACCCCGGGCCACGCGGTGGACTCCTCGGCGATCATCGAGATGCCGGGCACGCGCTTGTAGCAGGTGGCGTTCGCCTCCTGCAGGAACGAGATCGCGTCCAGGTTCTCCCGGCCGCCGTACTCGTTCGGCGCCCACTCCCCGGCCTGGCGCGAGTAGTCCAGGTACAGCATGGAGGCCACCGCGTCGACCCGCAGCCCGTCGATGTGGAACTCCTCGAGCCAGAACACCGCGTTCGCGACCAGGAAGTTCCGCACCTCGGTCCGGCCGAAGTTGAAGATCAGCGTGCCCCAGTCCGGGTGCGCGCCGCGCCGCGGGTCGGGATGCTCGTACAGCGGGGTGCCGTCGAACCGGGCCAGCGCCCACTCGTCCCGCGGGAAATGCGCGGGCACCCAGTCGAGCAGCACGCCGATGCCGGCCTGGTGCAGCGCGTCGACCAGGTGCCGGAAGTCGTCCGGGTCGCCGAACCGCGACGTGGGCGCGTAGTACGAGGTGACCTGGTAACCCCACGACCCGCCGTACGGATGCTCGGCCACCGGCAGGAACTCCACGTGCGTGAAGCCCATGTCCACCACATACGCGACGAGCTGATCAGAAAGCTCCCGATACGAGAGCCCCAAACGCCACGACCCCAGGTGCACCTCGTAAATGCTCATCGGCGAACTGACCGGCGTACGCGACGACCGAGCAGACATCCACGAGGCGTCGGCCCACGTATAAGACGAGGTGAACACCACCGACGCGGTGGCCGGCGGCCGCTCGGCGTAGCGCGCCATCGGGTCGGCCTTGTCCCGCCACACCCCGTCGTAGCCGCACACCGCGAACTTGTACCGGGCGCCGTCGCCCACGCCGGGGACGAACAGCTCCCACACCCCCGACACGCCCAGCGAGCGCATCGGGAACGCGCGGCTGTCCCAGTAGTTGAAGTCGCCGGCCACCCGGACCCCGCGCGCGTTCGGCGCCCACACCGCGAACGCCACCCCGGAAACAGACCCCACCTCGCGGACGTGCGCGCCCAGCACCCGCCACAGTTCCTCGTGCCGCCCCTCGCCGATCAGGTACAGGTCGTACTCGCTGAGCTGCGGCAGGAACCGGTACGGGTCGTCCGTCACCGACTCGTCATCGCCGTAAACGGTGGCGATCTGGTAATCAGGCACCTTCTCCGACGGCACGGTGACCGTGAACACGCCCTGGTACAGGTGAGTCATCGGCACCCGGCCGCCGTCATCCAAGACAATTTCTACCGAACGGGCCATGGGACGCAGCACCCGGACTTCGACTCCGTCTGGTCCGGGGTGGGCGCCCAGGATCGAGTGCGGGTCGTGATGCTGCCCGGACACGAGCAGCTCCAGCTCGCCCAGGCTGACGTCAGGGGAAGACGAAGGATCGGAAGTATCGGAAGTCACGGCTGCATCTCGGCGATCGTCTCCAGGGGGATGGCGAGCCAGTTCGGGCGGTTCCTGGCTTCGTAGATGACCTCGTAGACCGCCTTGTCCAGGATCAGGGCCCGCAGCAGCACCGCGTTCGCCGCCGGGTCGAGCCCGCCCGCCTCAGCGTACCCCGCGCAGAACGCCTCGCCGTTACGCCGTACCCAGTCGCTGGCCACCGGGGTCAGGCTGGCCCGCTCGGGGTGGGTGAGCAGCTGGTGCCGGGCGGCGTAGTCGAACGAGCGGAGCATCCCCGCCACGTCGCGCAGCGGCGAGGACCGGGCCCGGCGCTGGGCCAGCGGGCTGGCCGGCTCGCCCTCGAAGTCGAGCACCACCCACCCGGTCTGGGTCCGCATCACCTGGCCCAGGTGGTAGTCGCCGTGCACCCGCTGGGCGGGCACCGGGTCGGTCAGCTTGGCCAGGCTGGAGAACGCGTCGCCGATCATGTCGGCGTACCGGGAGAGCTCCGGCACGGCCGCGATGGCCATGTCCAGCCGGCGGAACATCTGCTCGGCCAGCTCGCGGATCGCCTCGGGCTCCAGCTCGGAGGTGCCGAACGCGTCAGCCAGGTCCCTGTGCACCTGCGCGGTGGCCACGCCGAGCCGCTCGGCCTCGCCCGCGAAGTCCCCGCCCGCCTCCTCCGACAGGATGAAATCAGCATCGGACGAAGCAAGCGCCAGCGCGTACAGGTCGCGGACGCTGGTGGCGGCCAGCGACCAGCCGTCCGCCGCCGCGCGCAGGTACCGGGACAAGATGGCGAGCACCGCCGGAGCGCCGTCCATCCGGGTCTCGACGTACCCGAACGGCTCGGCGATGTGCGTGGACCCGAGCTCGGCCAGCGCCGTGGCCACCTCCAGGTCCGGGTTCGGGCCCGCGGCCACCCGGCGGAACACCTTGAAGATGGCCGCCTCGCCGAACACCAGGCTGGTGTTGCTCTGCTCGCCAGTCAATACCAAAGAGTCCAGCCCGCCGATCGCACCCGAAGCCCAGGACAGGTCGGCGTCCGGGACCGTGCAGAACCGCAGCGCCCCCACCGACCGCTCCGCCACGATCGCGTCGAGCAGCGCCCGGGTCAGGTCGCTGTCGTGCAGCCCGTCGTAGATCTGCTGCCCGTCGAACGACCCGATCCGGGCGTGCCGGAGCCGGGCGGGCAGCCGGGCGCGCGAGCCGGTGAACAGCTGGTAGCAGTCGGAGGTCGCGCCGTGCGAGACGGTGACCAGCAGGTGCCGCAGTCCGGGGTCGCCGGGGATGATCTCGGTGTCGGCCACGATGGCCAGGTCGTGGACGGTCCGTCCCTTCCCGGCGAACCACCGCTGTTTGACCAGCCACGCCGCCAGTACGTCCTCAAAACTCATGAGCCTGCCCTTACCCGGCGACGAGGGCGTCAACCGTGATAAAGCTGCGGCCCGGCCGAGTCCGGACGGCTGGCTGGCCGTTCCTCGCGGGCGGGCGGCAGCTGGAACCAGTAGAACCCGTGTCCGGGCAGCGTCAGCAGGTAGGACAGCTCGCCGATCCGCGGGAAGGTCACCCCGCCCATCGATTCCACCGGCGTGACCCCGATGAACCGCCGCAGGTCAAGCTCGACCGGCTGCGGGAACCGGGACAGGTTGTTCACGCACAGGATCCGGTCCGAACCGTCGGAGTCGGTGTCGTGCGACGAAGGGAGCCGGACGAAGGCCAGCACCGACGGGTTGGAGGAGGTCAGCTCCTCGTACGTCCCGGTGCCGAACACCGGGTGCCGCTTGCGGATCTCGATCATCCGCCGGGTCCACTGCAGGAACGAGGCCGGGTTGCGCTGCTGGGCCTCGACGTTGAGCGCCTGGTAGCCGTAGAGCGCGTCCATGATCGGCGGCAGGTACAGCCGCTGCGGGTCGGTCTGGGAGAAGCCGCCGTTGCGGTCCGGCGTCCACTGCATCGGGGTCCGCACG